>OKWR01000049.1_pt1 | contig 172663 bp, 118 predicted proteins | sample 1607101 | NCBI WGS metagenome assembly OKWR01 (sample SAMN04414076, study PRJEB24778) | human gut metagenome | material: faecal | host: Homo sapiens
GCAAAGATAAAAGGTAAAACAAGGAGAACAAATACGCACAAGGCCGAATGCTTACGTCTCTATTTTCTCTCCGTTTACTTTTCCAGAATAAACCCTGTTACCCTGCACCGTACAAGCCATTTCCGGCTCATAATTATAATACTTATCCACCTCGGCAGACAATCCCGGTGAATATATAGCTATCTCCGGAACAATATACTCGGTTTTTACAACAGATATATCCTGATAATCAGAATCAAAAAGAGAAGACAGAAATAGTACTGTAGGCAACTCATTCAGCCGATATTTTTCAATTCTTTGATAAAAAGCATCCTCACCTTTAACTTCGAAAGTGCGATCATACCCCATATATTCATCCAGAGTTCCCACCAAAAAGCACTCCTTATCATACTTTTCCGCATCAAACTGCGCTTTCGCCAGCAAACAGAAGGAGGAAAGCAGCACAAACAACAGACAGCTATTTATTTGCTTCATAATACAGCTCATTTTTTACTACCGAAACGCTTCTTCAAAAATTTCTCCAAATCATAAGTTCCCGGAGAGTTTCGTAATACAGTACCATCTTTTTCTATCCATTCATAATGAGGAATACCATTAAAGTGAAATAACTGGCGGAGATAGTTGTAATCTGCCTGAGGAATACGATAGCAAGCCTCACCCTTCAGATTCTTTTCTACATATTCATTATAAGTCTTTTCGGGACTTTCACGATCACTGGTGATGTATATAAACTGGAAATCCGGGTGATCTTTATACTGTTGGCGCAAACCGGCAGTGTGTTCAATGCCACTACGACAAGGACCGCAAAACGTTGCCCAGAAATCGATAAACAAAGCTTTACCTGCATGGGCTTTAATGATATTACGTAAGATTTCAGTAGCAGGCCCTTCAGGCAAAGCATACGTGCTATCATTTTGTAGCGGGAAAGCTTGGGCATACAAACGCTCCGCCTCAGCAAGCATGAACGGATGATTGATTAGCTGCTTTTCTTTATCCAACAAGCTACGGGCACCTTCTCTATCCAATTGTTTTAAATCAAAAGGAAGACTTCGCAAAGCAATGATCTGCGAAACCAACGGGACATATCCGACTATGGTATCCAATCGTCCTGATTTCTCTCTTTGATTTTCAAAGAATTGATTTATTCTCATTATTTTTTCATCTTCTGCTTTTTGATTTTCATCAATAGATACAGAAACATCATTCATTGCCTCGTTTTCCTTTCGATAAGCTTCGAATAAATCCTTATATTTTTCTCTAAGTTCTTCCCATATCTTCGTCTCCGCAATGAGTTCACTTATCTCTCTTGTCACAGTCTTACCAGCTCTGTCTTCACTATCTTTTCGCATTTTTTCCTGCTCAGAAGTCAATACTACACCATTCTTCTTCAAATAAGTAAGAACAGATTTTTCAGGATATTTATAGGCAATCTTTCCCATTTCAACAGTCGTCGTATCACCCACAGCCCTTGCAAAATCCATATATTCAAGGCGATTGATAAAACTACTAAAATTCTTATCCGCTACGATAATGCTGTCATTAAGAGGCATCTGTCGTAAAAAGTTATAATAAGCCGAATCTTCCTTAACCTTCAGAACCTCATTATCTTTATTCTCCCGCGCCAGATAACTTCTGTTCATAACAAAGTCGAACATCTTATAACCTTGAGAAATCCGTACCGTATTTCTCACCAAACGTGCCGCTCTTCCCACATATCGATTGGCAGCAACAAGTGAATCGGCCTGCTCCGACCAACGACGGAACATGGGTTCGCAACGCTCTACAAATTGTGCAGGGGTCAGTTCTTTCTGCATTTTCGAGAAATCTTCATAACGAAATACGAATAAATCATCCACATATTTCAATGCCTTTCCTATATATGCGGTAGATCCCATGTAATGGACATTATGAAGAGGATAATAATAATCACGGGCACGACTACGTGCCATTACAGCTTCCCAGTCTACATACATTGTTACAGTTTGCCCTGGTTCTACATAAAAGGGTATCCAATCATTATTGAACACAACCGAACTTACCATAGGATAGTTGATCTCAAACTTACATTCAAACCTTCCATTGGGTTGCAGAGTTACCACCATCGGATAATCTTCTCTTGTCAAATCATTAGAAACATAAATCAGACCATTGGTAAAGCCTAATTTCTGATCATAGCCGGCAATGTATCCTTGCAGGCAAACACTATCCCGACGGAATACCGGACTCTCATTCTCTTCAACCTGCATCGCCTTCATGCTTCCCGTATCCCGCGAATAAAGCCGGGCAGGTTCTTTATCTTTCCTTATCCGGCACAAACCATTCTTCTGCGGGGTAAGTTCCAGCTCCACTTTATCGCCCCGGTCATCTTTCAAAGTCAACAGCATGCTTTTACCTTTCTGACGGATTGCTTCGTACTGATAGAAGCGATTGTCCATGACAGCAAGAGAATCGTATATGCCAAAAGCCCATTCATAATAGTCGTCCATTCCCATCCAGTTGCCGGAGACTTTATCGAAAAGTGAGGCTTTGGCATCTTTCTTCTCCAAAGATATATAGTACGTATTGAGTTCGTCATGATCAGACTCAAGCAAATGGATTTCTTTTGTCTCCTTAGGAAGTGGAGGAAAAATAAGTACAAAATCCAACGTACCAGAATCTGGTGTATATACTTCTTTTTCTAATTCAAAGTTTTCACTACCGGTTATATAATACTTCTTACCAGTAATCGCATCTTCCAAATGAGTATCTTTACCTGTCTTTACCCACCAATGCGGACGGAAAATAACATGGATATGCAACCTCGTTGCATCCGGAGTACGTTCAATGCGGGTAATATTATAAATGCTGCCCGAACGGAATTTAAACCTAGGATTATCAATTGCATTTTGTGCCTGAAGCATACAAGTGATGCAAAGCAGGAAAAGGAAAATAAGTTTTCTCATGGTATAGTTGTATATGATTAATTTCTGCTAAGGTTCAAAGATTGATCACTCTGACAAATATAAGCAACACTTTCAGAAAAATCAATCAGAAACGATTAAATGATACTACAATCTTGTAATAATCATCAGCTCTTTCATATTTATGTTATCCGGATTACTCATTTAAAAAAATTCCATGTCACCATACCCCATACGTTCGCCACTATGCAGTCGGTCGGCATCGAACTTGATAATGTGCCCCTTGGTAGCGGGAAAACGGATGGTTTGCCAAGTGGGGTTATTAACGATGTTCGAGAATTCGCCCGAAGCAAGCTTTGTCCAATGAACCCAATCGGATGAAGTCCATAGGGTGTAGTGGGTAACAGTGCCATCGCTACCATCCTGCGGAGGCAAATAGCGGAAACCGGTAAAGGTCTGCTCAGAGTCCCAGTCGATGAGTATTTGACGGGGACTGCTAAAAAATAGGTGAAGAGCAGAAGACTTCTTCTCGCCGCTGTCGGGAATGTCAGCGGTCAGCTCAGGGGCAAGATAAACACCGAGTTTCTTGATGACGGGCTGTGCTTTCGCGTCGGTGATGATGAAGCGGAGCTTTGTAGCGGTGATGGTTGGGAAGCAGATAATACGGCGGTGACCAATGGTAGTTAGCCCGTCGCCGTGTTCTACAAGTTCATCTTTGAGAGGCAACCACCGGCCATCGACAAGGGCTTCGAGTGTGAACTTCTTTACGCGTTGCCCCAGAGCGATGTCTTCCTCTGCGAGAAAACGGTTAAAAATGGTGGGCTGGGTGAAATCAAGAATGGTGGTAACGGTTTTACCGTCGCCCACACTATTACGGGTAATAGTAGCTTTTTCGACCAGATTGTTCTTAAACACCTGGTCAATCATCTTTGCAAATGCGATGCCACGTAAGCTGTCGTTAGGATGAATACGGCCGTTGGGTGCAATGGGAAAGTTAAGCAGCAACGTGGAGTTGCGGCCCACCGATTTGTAATAAGTATCCATCAACTTCGACAGACTTTTTACGTGCTCGTTCTCCGTATCGTGGTAGAACCAGCCCGGACGGATGCTTGTATTCGTTTCGCCAGGACACCATACGTCACCGTTCTCCACACCAAAGTGCAGCATATGAAAAGGAGTATCTCCCTTGCTCGGCATCAGACTCCAGTTTGTTTCGCCCACATAGCCCGCTTCGGTACCCACCCAGCGCAAGTCTCCACGATTGCCGCCGTCATTCCATATCACCGCTTTGGGCTGGAGTTCGCGAATCATACGGAACGTCTCTTCCCACTGGTAGTAAGTCTTCGCGTCGATACGTCGTGTTTCGTTCGCACCACCATACCAACCGTCGCCTCCATTGGCCCCGTCGAACCAAACTTCAAAGATGTCACCATAGTTGGTCAACAGTTCGCGCAACTGGTCACGGAAGTATTCGACATACGCTGGACGGCCGTACTCGGAATGGTTACGGTCCCAAGGTGAAAGATAAACGGCAAACCTCAATCCTTCCTCGCGGCAAGCGTCAGCCAATTCACGTACAACGTCACCTTTGCCGTTCTTCCACGGTGCGTTCTTCACTGAGTACTCTGTATAAGCTGAGGGCCACATACAAAAACCGCAGTGATGTTTGGCAGTGAAAATGATACCCCGCATACCTGCTTGTTTGCACACACGCACCCACTGCCGGCAATCGAGGTCAGAGGGGTTGAATAGCTGTGGGGCTTCGTTACCGAACCCCCACTCTTGATCAGTGTAAGTGTTCAGCGAGTAATGGATAAACGCATACATCTCCATGTCCTGCCACCTCAATTGGTTCTCACTGGGAACCGGTCCGTAGGAGACAGATGTCTCTACTTGCGCTGTTGCCATCATCGCAGCACACAGCATCATCGTTATAACTACTAATCTCTTCATTATATAATTTGGTCTATCGTATTGGTATTCATTTTTCACATTCATCGACTCAATCCCTTCTCCGTCAGGGTGATATGTTTGATGGTGCCATCCGGGTTGAATCGTAATTCTTCCACACATACCTGACGCCTACAGTCACCACCAGGTTCTCCATTCAGCATATATGAGCCGTCATGGTAGAAGAAATACCACTTACCTTTGAATTCATTGACAGAAGGATGAATGGTAAAACCATATTTAGCGCTACCGGTCAGGAGGCCACGATAGGTCCAAGGACCACGGATATCGGTAGCTGTGGAATATGCTATCTGCTCGGACTGAACACCGGGAGCGTCTGCCGCATATACGTTATAGTATATTCCCTTTCGTTTAAAGAGCCATGGCCCTTCGGAATAGTTGCGCAGTCCCACGTGCCAATGTTCACCTTCGATTTCAGTCATGTTGGGTTTCAGTTTTGCCATATAGCAGTCACCATTTCCCCATGCAATGTATGCTTGTCCATCATCGTCAATGAAGACTGTTGGGTCTATATCAGCATTCGAACGATGCGAATCGGGAGTCATATCATCGGTAACGATGGGGGATTCCCCCTCTTTGTGAACAGGAATAAAAGGTCCGGTCGGTGAATCGCTTACTGCCACATCTATCTTATGCAGTCCGTCATCGGCATTATCCAGTGTCACATAGTAATAATACTTACCATCTTTTTCCACCACTTGAGCCGCCCATGCACTTCCGCTTCTGGCATTGGGGAAATCCGCCGCTTTCAGCACCACTCCATGATTCTCCCAGTGAATCATGTCATCAGATGAATACGCCACCCAATGAGGCATATTGAACCAACCTCCCACACCGGCTTTATCTATACCTACATAGGCATATATCCTGTCTCCTATGACCGTACAAGCTGGATCGGCCGTAAACTGATCTGTGAATATCGGATTCTGACCTACCACTCTTTCTTTTCCCACACCGCTAAAGGCGATTCCTTTGATGTCGCCACGGCGAACCTGTAAAGAATTAGGGAATCCGCCAGGGAACCCACGACCCACAATCCATCGAGAGACGTTATAACGTAAAGCATAGCCGGGATATGTAACCGATGCAGATTCCATTTTGCCTGTCAATTCATTCTTCACTGTAAGAGTCAGCGTGGATTCGTGTCGCTTTTTATGGTAAACGGCACCAACCTTCACTTCATTCCAAACACCTTTTTTTACCCTGTCACCAGCTACTACACGATGAAGCTTACCTTTTTCGTCTTTTATTTCAGCAAAGACTTGTTCCGTTCCCGGATCGAAGCCGATGGTAAGGTCGGCAAACATCTCGCCATTCACGCCTTCCTTGCAAAGAAAAGCCTGTTCTGTTAGCAAAGTATTGAAACGCATTGACATAGATATATCAAAACTTTCACGATAATCCACATAGAAAAGTCTCGTACGATTGCTGGTAACAAACTCCTTACAATCCATACTGATAATTGTGTCGGAATTTTGAATGCCAAAATCTATCCAACCGCCCTTTATGGATACTTGCGCATTCAGAGTTGTTGTACCAACAAAAGCCCATGCCATTAAGAATGATTTTCCAAGAGATAGATACTTTTTCATTATTTTTAAGTTTTGAAGATAAAGATAGTATAAAAAAGAAGAACTTTTATTTTGAATAAATATTTTTCAAAAACTGATATTCTAAGAGTAAAGCATCCTTTCGGAAGGGCTACACCCTTTATATGAAAAGGTGTAGCCATGAGACTAAAAGGGTGTAGCCATCCGGGCAAAAGGGTGTAGCTCTTTCAAAACATGGCTACAAGTACCTGTAAACCGGATTACAGTATCCTTATAAATACGTTTTCAAAGAAATAGATTGCCCACTTATGTAAACTAATCAGATTCTATCATCTGATCACTTCAATATGGCAATCTTCTCTCTTCCTACAATATAAATTCCTGCAGGCAGTTCCCGGATCATCTCACTTCTGCGCACCTGAGTGCGAAGCTTGATTCCCGTAATGGTATAGACATCTACCAGAGGATCTTTATCCACGGTCACATCCTCGATACCCGTAGGATCTTCATAATCATCGGAATTAGTCAGATAGACTTTATCGATAATAATAGGGCTGCCGCCGAACGACCAGAAACCTACACCATAAATGTGGCTCGGATCAAGTTTCACTTTAGAATTACTCTTATACATATTATTCAAATCAACAACCACTTGCTTACTGTTCTTAACTTCATATTCAGCAGCTCCCGACCAATAGCTATTCTCATCAAATAAACGAAATGAAGCACCGTTGTTTGAGTTATCATTGCCTATTTTTGCCACAACGTATTTGTATTCCGACAAATCAATGCCGTTATCGTACCACCAGCCACCGAAACCATACTGTCCGGTCACCAATGTATGTGTATTCTCATCAAAAGAACCAGTCTCCCAAATATTGGGATTAAACAGTTCTACAGTTAGCGGAAAAGTAGAAGAAACTACATGAATCTTTAAAGACTGACGGTCACCCAACGGGCCTTTATAACTGATAATTATATCACTCTCTCCATCTTGCAAAGCCATTATACGTCCGTTAGTTACACGTATGACATCCGGATTCTGATTTTCATAATCGGCCGCCATAGTAATATCTTCCGTATGGCCATCGGCATATATTCCTTTCACTGTAATTGTAGAAGAACTTCCGGTAAGCAAAGTGAACTCTTCTTTTCCATTGATGGTCAATTCGGTTAAGGTCAATGATTCTTCACTATACCCCTCAAAAGAGTCGTCAAAATAGAATGCTTCATCAAACTCCGGTTCGGTAGAGAACCAGTCCACATCTACATAGCCTCCTGTCTGGACAGTTGCATAATTAAAGATGGCGAACTTATTGCCCGTGAATACCGTCAGATCATACTTCATATTCAGGTCATCCCCAAATTTTGTATAGGTCTTGTTATCCAAACTGTAATAGAAGCTTGCCCTACTTGTGTTGTAATTGGCAATAGCACGCAGATAGATTACCTGTTCGGTGATCACTTCTCCTATCTGCTCCGATTTTGCAGCCGACGATACAACAGGGGCAGTGGTATAAACCAACCGCTTCTGCCCATCTATAACTTTAATGCCAATAAACGCATAAGGGTCCTGAAATACTGCCAATCCTGCCACATCGCCTTCCTGCATCTCGCCTATCTCCATCCTGACCGTGCCATAGGAATGTTCCAAGTCCTGAGGATACCCCAGAATTCTCTGAGTCAATGTGTTCTTGGCTTTATGTAAGCTGTCGGTAACATTTGCCGTATACAACCGCAAATAACCGGCATGTTCAGTCAACGACCATTTTGATCTGTCCGCATTATGATTCCATCCCCATTGCAGTCCTAATTTATAATGCCTGAAATTATCATTGGTAGGCAATGACTTTATGGGGTATTCCCTGCCAACATCGGGCTTACGATAGGTAGTGACTCCTTTTCCGTTCTCACCTATTTCAGGCCAGCCATCCACCCATTTTACGGGTTGCAGGTTAGGGAATCGTCCATAAGCACCTTTATCATAGAAAAGCATAGTCCACCACTCTCCGCTCTGCGTTTCTACCAAAGCTCCCTGATGAATGTTGTCATCGTCTATCAGCTTCTTTTCCTCATAAGGTCCATAAATATCCTTGGAGCGGAAAACAGTTTGAAAAGCAGGCCATCCTCCATACGTAGAGTAAATGTAATAATACTCACCTATCTTATACAAACGGCTCCCTTCAAGCCCTTCGCGGAAAGACCATTTAACCACATCCTTATCACTGCCGGGAATTTTATTGAAATCTTCATCCAATTCGGCTATACGAAGCTGGTTGATACCGTAAACTACGTATATTTTATCATTATCAAAAAGCAATCCGCAATCATAAAAACCATCATTTAACTTCTTCTTTTCCCACTCACCTTCAATGTCGGTAGTGGTCAATAGGTATCCACCTTCATCCAGTGTAGTAAACAGGAGATAGAACTTGCCGTTGTGATATTGAAGAGCTGTTGCCCACTGGCCACGGCTGTAACGGTTCTGACCATTTTCAAGATTATAACCATCGGATGCCTCTATGCGCTCCAACGGATTACAGCAATACTCCCAGTTCACCAAATCATAAGATTTCAGAATGGTGGCTCCGGGGAAAATGTACATGGTGGTGGATACCATATAATAGACATCACCCACACGGATTACATCCGGATCAGGGAAGTCACCGAATATAACAGGATTAGTGTATGTGCCATCCCCATTATCACTATGTGACTGATAAGCAAAATCAGGACGTGGATAATTTTCCTTTGCATACTCCTGATACCAGTGATAGGCAGGCCACGGACAGGCTTCGGGATCGGTCAGGAAGGTGTACGCTTCTCCCTCAGCAGGTGGAGTATCCTTAAATTTTGCCAACAAATCAGCACCCGTAAAAATAAGCCAGCTCACATTACCCGAATTATCTACAATATGTTTCATATTTGCTCCAAAACCGGGACCGCCGAATGTACCGGTATGAGCCTTCCCCCACGAAGCGTTATATTTTGACGGTGCCCAATCCATTTCTGTTATCATGATAGGTGCGAATGATGCTACCGGAGCTACGGAATCATCCCATCCTTTCTGGAAAGGTTCATAGCCTCCCGTACTGGAACCACCATCCCCATTTTCTCCATCACTTCCCATCCAGCCCGGATAGAGATGTACCGCATAACCGATGTTATCTCCTTCGATAGGATTGACGGCAAACCCTTTATACAACCCTTGATAACCCAGACCAGGTATCCAAAGAATGTTACCGCAACCTTGTGCACGCATCGCATCTACCACCGACTGAAAATACTCTTTCAGTTTATCGAAGTGTCCCTGCGAACCGGCTCCGTAAGTACCATCGGGACCAAGTATATTAATCGGTTCGTTGGCCAGTTCAAACATAATATTCGGATGATTCTTCAATTTCGGATGCTGGGCTACGTGTGTCCATACTTTAATAAGATACTGATTATACTCATCTCCCACAGCTATTTTTTCCGGACATACTCCGGGAGGACGCATTACTACATAAAGTCCTTTCGAGACAGCATATTCCGCCATCGGAATAAATACCCTATCAAGATAGTTTTTAAACCGATTGAAATCGAATGCTGAAATGTCATTCTCTCCTTCTACATGAATTCCCGGAGAATTTGACCAATACGGGTCCATATGTAATCGAAGAAAATTCATTTTCCAACCAGCAGCCATAATGTCGTCAATCAACCCTTGATTGTATTTCAAGCACTTCTCCACATCATAATTGTCCCACTTCTGCCCCATCTCATTGAACCACGGACTATAGGTCTGTGCAAACCCATGCAGGTTCACTTTATTCCCATGCGGGTCTACCAGGTAACGGCCTTCAACATGCAGTCGAGGCATTGACATATCTTCCCATGCCCAAAGTGCGGAGGAAGACATCAAACAGCATAAAGCTATAAGAAATTTGTGAAATACGTTTGTAATGTTTTTCATAAGCTATATATTTAAATTACTTCAACAAAAAATTAATAAGAATCGCTATGCCGCGATATTACTTTTTCACCTGAATAAATGAGATTGCCCGATGTACAAACACCTTCTATCACTACCCCATAATCGGCAGCAGAATCGGCTGTATAAAAGCTGACTTGAACAGTTCCCGATTCATCAACCTGCACGCTCGGATTCCAGTATATCGTAGAACGTAAGTCTGGCTTGACGGATTCTTTCTTTGCTTCCGTGTCATACGCCGGTGAGTAGAATTCTACAGTTTGCTGATAACCTAAAGTCGTAATAGTCTGCATGTTGCTATTCATTTTATTTTTCTGTATAAACCCATTCTTCGTAGTGACTACTATGGCACCATTTCCCGCAGCCGACCCGTAAAGAGGACCGACAGAAGTGGCAGGGGAGTAAAAAACATCTTTGATGTCATCCACGTCCAACAGGTCAAAATCAAAGTTTTCTTCGGGAACATTGTCCAGCAACACCATGACCGGAGCAAATCGATAACGCACTTCATTATTCGTGATAGTAATACCTGGCAAACGTCGCAAGAGGTCGTATGTAGAAATAAAATGTCCTTTTTTTACATCCTCTTCCGTCAGCACCTTCGAAACTCCCACCGAATAAAAGGGAGATTCCGTTTTTACAGCTCTCTCTCTTCTAGCTGTCACTATCACTTCCGCCAGATTATAGACTCTCATTCCATTTTCTATCGTATACTTCTGATCCATCTTTGCCATATAGTTTTCTTCTATATGTGGTTTTTCAATGCGGGGAATAAATCCGATTTTAGGGGCAGGAAATGATTTATAGGGGTCCAGTTCAATAAAGACTTTTGAAGAACCTTTCTTGCTGAGCGCCTGGACAATATAGTAAGTACCACTGGGATATTCCAGTTTATCGAATACAAACCGCCCATTCCGGTCAGGCTTCGTCAGTTCTGTCCCGATGAGTGAATCTTTAAGGGCGAGCAAAGAGATATTTCCCTCTTTCAATGCAGAAAACAAGCCCTCTACTTTACCGGAAACTTCATCACCCAGTTCCAAATTATAGGGCAATGCGCTGGTTACGTTGCCTTTCAATACCTCCGGTATGTTGTATTTCCGCCAGCCTTGTGTCATCATCAGCAAATCCAGGGCATAAGAAGAACTGCGGTTGTCTTGCAGGTAACTCAACGGTGACTCAATGTGTCCTTTAAGATCGGAAGTGAGCAATAAGGTGGAAACAATGTTGGAAACGGTATCCGGCTTCACGTCTGTTCTGTCAACAACTGCAAGTGCGAAGTTGCCTGACATGGGGTTTCCATTTATATCTTTAATCTGTATATCCATATCTACCTTCTCTCTTGCCAAGTAGTTTTCACGGTCAAGCCGGACTTCAGTCTGCGCCAGTGCACTTTTTTGCAGAGAAAACACTAAACGTTCGCTCAGAATGTTTCTTCCTTCATCAACCAGCAGAAAATGAACGATGCCCGCCGGAAAAAAGTCTTTTTCAAAGTCAACATAATTTTGTTTATCATCCCAGGGCTGTGCATACAGAACGATGCCCCGTATATGCGCCACCAGTATCAGCGAAGTGCCCAATGGGGTATCGGGTGATTTGGAAAGACTTACCCGCAAATAATCTTTAGACCAAAGTGTATTCAGGGAGATAGCATCCGGAGAAGGTTCGGGCAAATCAAAACGCTTGGAAACGCCTGTTCCGTCACTACAAACGGCATGATACTTTTTTCCGGGAACATAATACATCCGAAAACTCCCCATACCCAAATGCTGGCTTTTGAAATCGGCACATACCTGACCTTCTTCGTCAAGCACCTGACCTTCTACCTCTGTAGACAAACCATCTGCATCGATGGCCTTAAATGCCATTTTGATTGTGGTGGATTGAGCTGCACGACCTCCTTCGGGGAAGAAAGCCACATCAAAGGTTTTACTCAATTCGGGGATTCTGAAATAGCGACTGGAAATTTTTCCGTCATACACTGTCTGTAACAAAAACGTGCGCGAAGCAGGAATCTCCTTCTTCTTGAAAGTGTAACGGATATTTTCCCCTTCCAATGATAAGACTTTTCCTTTTTTGTCCCTGTCTCCATCGGGGAAAAGAATGGTTTGTGTAGGAGTGACGGATCGGTTGTCCGGTTTACTGAGAAAATATATTTCTGAATGAATATCGTTGTTTTCAGCAGAATAACTGATTTCCGGAGATATCGCTTCGGATACGGGATCGGATATATAAATCAGTTTATGGGGAAAGTACTCTTCACCTATATTCTGCATGAACCAAGTGTAGGCTCTGAGAGAATAGTTGCCTTCCGGCAGGTCTTCACCCAATGGAATATGTCCGTAAAAACACCCCAAAGAGTCCGGTCTTATTTTCACTCTCTCCACGAGATTGCCCAACGGATTCACTAACTCTACATATACATATCGACTGGCATTAGCTTGCTTTAGCATAAGAGCATCTACTAAATGTGCCCTGAACCAAAGGGTTTCACCGGACATGTAAATGCCACGGTCTGTCTGAAGGTAAAGCTTTTCCTGAGGGAAATGCGACATTTGCTGTAGAAAAAGGTTTTCTACACTCATAGAATCCGTTTCCACTGCTAATGGTGCTTGTGCAAATACATTTTGCATACACAGGAATAATAAAGAGAAAAAATATGTTCTCATGATATAGATTTTATATAATTTACAGAAAATGGCGCTTCTCACGAAGCACCACCTTCTTAAACTAATGGTAATAAAAAATGCAATCTGATTTTACCTTAAATGCAGTCTCTTAATAATCATATTTTCTATTCTCTTCCATCCAGTCGTTTATCTTACGCACTTCATCATCATTTTTACGCTCTTTGTATACAAATCCTCTAGTCTTCTTTTGTATACCATCTTCTTCGAAAGTATACCACAAATCGTATACTTCCATCTCCGGATAGTATTTACCACCACCACTGATAAGTTTAAACTTATCCCAGGACTTCAGGGTTACCGAGTTATCAGAGTTAACAGTGATGTTAAAACAAAAGTCTGGTCTATAATCAGTTGAACCTTTTGACCATTCATTCTTCTGATGATACATACGTACTGTGTTACCATCGACCACAGCCTGCAAGGTACGAGGTGACTTGTAGATAATCGAGTCTTTCGGATTATCAGCAGGCTTAATCACACCGTCCATATAATAAAGCCCTGAATAGTCATTCATCAGATTCAGACGGATTAGCACCACTGTATCTTCTTTAGCCAGTTCAAAACGAGATGTTCCACTAAGTTTAAACGCCATCATATAGAGCGAATCTATATGCAAAGTGGATGGGTCAATGTGAACAGGATACGTGCCATAGGTTTCACCCTTTTTCACAACTACATTTTCTTGCGGAAAACTATAGATACCATTTGTCAACGTACGATACTTTATATCATCCGAACCAAGTTCTTTCTGGTTATAACTTTCAATACCAGAAGGAAATTCTTCAATAGTAACAATTATATCTTCCTTGGTAGGCAGCGAACCGCTGATGGCAACCGATGCATATATGGTATCTTTTTCATAACCTATATTCAGATCTCTATTTATAATCTTATCCTTTGCCCCAACCAGATAAACCGTTTCGGGCCATAAATTCTCTTCCATAGGTATTTTATTGTCGCAACCTGCCATACATGCCAACAGCAAGGTTATCGAAAAAAATGCTATTCTCTTCATATTATCAGCTTTTATTGTTTTCATTTTAATTCCATCCTGGGTTCTGTACCAACTTACCGTTCTTTCTCAGCACATTTCTGTCAAGCGGCCACAGATACATCTTGTTGGAAAACATACGTTTCATGGTTTTTTCTGTATTCCAGATTCTTTCTGTATAGAACTGTTCGCGTTGTGATTCGCGAGCACTTACATCCAATCCTCTGATGGGTTTGTTGTAAGCGTCATAGGCATCTTTCCAACGGCGCAAATCCCAATAACGATGACTTTCGAAAGCAAACTCAATCAACCTTTCATGCTTAATTAGTTCACGCATCCTGCTTTGGTCGGCTGCATCGGCAGTTGTGATTCCCGGTTGACCGGCACGATAACGAATTTGATTGAAATATTTCACCATTTGATCCACATCACGAGTAACCGTCACCTGCCCATCTTCGTCCGTATACGAACCTTCCATTTCGTTCATCGCTTCTACATACCCCAACAATACTTCGGCATAGCGGAATATCGGATAAGTCTTCGCTTTTACCACTCCATTCCAAAAGATACAATCATCCTGATGCACATATTTCCGGCAGGTATATCCGGTCCTGGTTCTGTTATCATTATTATTCATATCAGATGCACTACCTCCGTAATAATAGTCGGTAACATAGTTTCTGGTACCTGCTGACAAACCGTCACGGTGGGAAGTTGTAGGCCAGATACAAGCATTGAAACCAATAGCCGCATAAAAACGCGGCTCACGACCATCATCACGATGAGCTCTTTTTCCGGAAAGAAGATAATCTGACGAGAATGTTTCATCTTGTCCCACTGCCTGCCATGATTTCTCCGCCTGAGTAGCTTCACTAAACGGTCTACCGTCAGCCATCCGGTATTCATCAATCATATCCAAAGTAACACTAAATGAAGATATCCCCCCCAATTTGGAAGGTGTCACAAGAATATAGTTTCCATTATTTTTTGAAAAATAGATGTATTCTTTAACCAACTCAGGCTGATAAGTACCATCAAACAGCGTCTTGTATGACTTATAGGGATCTATACCTCCGGCTCCATCAGGGAAGTTGGCATCGGATACCGTCTCGGGAAGAGGCAATGTGCCTGTACCCTTTTCATTCACTATTTTGGGTACAGTATGAATGGCATACTTATTCATATCAATAATCCGCTTGAACGTGGCGGCAGCTTTTCCCCACTTAACCTTGTCTTCCGTCTGGGCAATGAAATTCCTGCCCTCTGAGTCTTTCCAATCGGAATAGTAACTGTTACCATTGAAAAGAGGGCTGGCAGCATAAAGCTGCATACGAGCTTTGAACGCCAAAGCAGCACCCTTGGTAGGTATATACTGCAATGCATCTATACGACTTGCAGGCAGCAATTTAGCTGCTTCTTCAAAGTCGGCACAGATTTTCTCTACACACTCATCGTAGGTGGAACGCTCGAGTGAAACTGACGCTACATCTTCGTCCGTATCGAAAGGACGGTCGGGAAGTACAACCACAGGCCCGTACAATCTTACCAAATAGAAATAGAAGTAAGCCCGCAGAAAATAAGCCCTTCCCTTGAAATCACGCATTTCCATCTCGGTAAGCTCCTGGTTTTTGGATATATTCTCCAATACGATGTTGGCCTTACGGATTCCTTTATAGCACTCGGGCCACGGATTAAACCATGAGTTCGTTTCTTTCACTTCATCATAAAGTATAGCATTTCCATTCGTTACAAACGGAACGATTGCTTCATCTGAGCCCAATCCACTGGGCAATGTAGAAGCCGCTCCCCAACCATTCATAAGTATTGATTCATCGGGAAGAAGAGCAGCCGCTCCATTGATATACTGTTCCGTTCTGGAGCGGGAAAGGAAAATGGAGTCCAGCGTGGTCTGATCGTACACATATTGGTCAATGTCCAAGTATTTTTCGCACGAACCGAACATAATGCTTGAGACCAAAATAACGGTTATTGCAGCTATTCTGCCGAGAAAACCGAATTCTCTTTTATAATTTCCTAATTTTATCATAATTGTCAGGTTATATTAGAATGAAAGATTAAGCTGTAAAGTATACACTCGCTGGACCGGATAGACTGTTCCATTATCTCCCGCCTGTGCAGGATCCAGCATCTTCTCTTTAGACCAAACTGCCAAATTGTCTCCAATCATACTAATTACTGCTTTCTGAAGACCAAACTTTTTCAGGAATTGGTTCTTGAGTGTATAAGAGACTTGCACATTCTTCAGACGCAAGTAACTACCATCAGACAACCAAAAAGAAGATGATTGACTATTATTACTGCTACCTCCATAATAAAGACGAGGGTACTTGGCGTTCGGATTCTCGGTGGCAGGATTGCCTGAGATCTCACGTGAAATCCATCGGTTTGCCGGGTTGGCAAAATCTGTAATCACATTACCGGCTGTACTACCCGAGAATGGCTGATACATATTTCCACCTTTAAAATAGGTCACGCGGCTTACTCCCTCGAACAGGACACTTACATTGAAGTTCTTCCAGTTAAACTCTGTGGCAAATCCATACTGTATCTGAGGCACATAAGAATACTTCAAAGGTACAATATCATCCCAATTGACAATGCCATCGCCATTGACATCCTTATACTTGATGTCACCCGGCAAGTAATTGCCAAAATCCTGACGAGGACTATTATCTATATCTGCCTGGTCTTTAAACAAGCCCAAAGCTATCAAGCCTCGGTTAACTCCACTTTGATATCCTACGGCTGATTGGTAATCATATTTCTTAAGGTCTTCCTCGAAATTGGTGATTTTGTTCATGGACTGTGTGTAGTTGGCACGTACAATCAGGTATTTGTCATTATCACCCAAAGGCTGCGTATATGAGATATGTCCATCCATACCCCAGCTCTTCATTTCACCCACATTGGCCCAAGGCAATGACGGAAGTCCCATCTCTTCGGGTACACTCTGGCGTTGCTGATAAATACCGGAACGTATATCCTGGAAGAAATCGACTGTCATGTCAAAACGTTCGTGGAAGAAACGCGCATCAATACCGATGTCAGCTTTCTTGGCCTTTTCCCAGCGCAGGTTGCTGGAACCCACTTGCGTTTCGGTCAAGCCGGAACCGTTATTCCAACTGCCGGAACCTGTGTAACCAATCAAAGTAAGATAGGGAAAACGTACCGAGTCGTCCCAAGTGAGGCGGTCGTTACCTACTATACCATACGAAGCCCTGATTTTGAAATAATTGATAAAATTGTCCTTATTACGCCAGAAGCGATATTGCGTGGGAGCCCAACCTATAGAAACAGCAGGGAACCAACCAAATTTCTTACCTTTCTCAAAAGCCTCCGAACCGGTGTAACCCATATTAAATTCGGCCATATAAGTATCATCATACGAATAAGAGAAACGGCTTGAGTAACTATTATAACGTTTAGGGATAGCAGTCAGCAATTGATTATATTTCGATGCTTCATAATCGCTCCATTCGGCCTTCACCAAGGCACCCACCTTATGTACCTTATTAAATGTCTGGTCGTAATTCAGTCGGAAATCCCAATAAATTCTACGCTCAGTGTCATTCCAATTTGTATAATAGGGCTCCACTGCATCAGATATTTTCTCCAAATCGAGTGTTCCATCACGTTTATAACCATGAGCATAATAAATGGCCGGCATTTTTTCGCGAACTTGGGTTCTCGCACCTATCGAATTAATGTTGACCAATCCTGCAATACTCAGTCCGGGAGTTATCATCTTCAAATCCTGATTGAGCTGCATCGTGATTTTATTATCATTGGAATAGAACTTGCGATAACCCGTCATATTCAACAATACATACGGACTGATATTCGATTTATCAGTGCCATATCCAGGTGCCTGCCCTGTGGTGTACATCAACGGTACTGTCACCGGAGTCAGATTGGATTGTGCCTGCCACAATACCTTACTGTCGTTTCCATATCCCGGATAATTCTGAGTAACAATCACAGTCTCTTCATTCAGCGAAAGCGTAGTGGTGGAAGTGACATTCACATCCACATTAGCACGGAAATTGAACTTGTTGTAGTTTACGTTCGTATTGTATTTGTTTACCCCTTTATCTTGTTTAAAGATGGCATCTTTTGTCGTAAAACCGGCACTGATGTAATAGCGAGCCACTTCACCACCTCCCGACGCACTCAGGAAGTATTGCTGGTTCCAGGTATAATCTCTCAAGATAACATCCCTCCAATCCACATCCGGATGAAAATCAGGGTCCATGTGGTTCCTGAACAAATCCACATCCACATCGGAATAGACAGGAATACGTCCACGTGTCACGGCAGCTTCGTTGGCGAGTTCCGCATATTCCGCAGCATGTACATATTTGGGCATTCGAGGAGAATAAGAGATACCGGCATTTGCCTTCACCTGTAAATTCAGTTTTCCGGCTTTACCTTTCTTGGTACTTACCAATACCACACCGTTGGCGCCACGTACACCGTAAACCGCCGTAGAAGAGGCATCCTTCAAGATAGAGAAACTCTCAATGTCTTCGGGATCGAGCGTATTCAAGTTGCCTTCGACACCGTCAATCAACACCAAAGCTCCCTGTCCGGCACCAAAGGTACTGATACCACGCACCCAGAACTCGGAGAAATCCTTGCCCGGCTCTCCACTACGTGTAACGGAAATGATGCCCGGAACGCGTCCGCCCAACATGTTGCTTATGGAAGTGGCAGGAGTTTTCAGCGTAGCCACCTCAACTCCGGTAATGGCACCTGTCACATTAATCTTCTTCTGTACCTTACCCGATGCCGTAATCACAACCTCGTCCATTACATTCGAACTCTCCTTCAACACCACGCGCATGCGCTCGTTGCTCTTGTTCATCTTTATCTCCTGAGGATCATACCCCACATAGGATATGACCAACGTATGCCCGGCTTTGATACCCCCTATCTTGAAACGACCGTCAATATCCGTAATAGCACCCATAGAAGGAACTTCCTTTACAGAAATCGATACTCCGATTAAGAGTTCGCCTTTCTCGTCCATAACCGAACCCGAAGCTACCACAGTCTGTTGCGCATAGGCCAAACTCATAGAGCTTACCCATGCCATGAGAAACAGTAATATATGTTTAATCTTCATCTTGATTCATTTTATATGATTTCTACTTTTATTCAATTGTCATTTTCCGGATGGCCTTTGAAGATTCTTCACCAATGAAAAAGTTCTCTTCCGAATCCAAAGCAATACACAATGGATTATCAAACAATGCATCCGTAGGGAATCCGTTTAGTCTTCCTGCCTGATCAGGAGCTCCTGCTACCAAAGAGACAAGCCTTCCTTTGATTTTCACAATGCAATGGCTATTTTTGCAACATACATAGAGTTCACCGCTACTATTCACCGCCATTCCGCAAGGTTCTTTCAATACGGCATCCGTCAATCTATCTCCAAAAGCTGTAGCCAACCATCCCGGTTGGAAGCCGGCATAGCGTTCCACTTGCCATGCGCCCGAAGTATCTTTCCATATCTTCATAATACCATTACTCTCAGGATAAGAGGCAAAAAAGCACTTATCATATTTACTATAAGTCAGATAATGCCTCCACTGGCCGGTGTTCACTCCATCAAAAGCCGGGTAATCTGATGTAGCAAATAACTTTGTATAACCTTTATCTTCCAAATCTATTTCATAAAGACCATCACCGGACATTGCATACAAATAGCGGTCATCTTCGGCATAAGCCAATGCCCCCTGGCAATCGCCTTGGAAAGGTATTGTGAGACCAAGAGAGTTTAAAACCCATCCATCCGCACGGGAAGCTGTGTATAAAGCACCTCCATTACGGGGCATGATACTCACTTTTTCCCTTGAACTATCAACTGCAACAGCCCCCATATAACCAATATTAATCAGACGAATCACCACATTATCCTCTAATGACACAAAATAGGTACGGTCGCCCCATCCTCCTCCAACGAAAATGAAATTATCACTCTTTTGTCCTGCAACAGCTACAATTCCCGTACACTCATTCATTCGGAATTCTTCTATTTTACTGTCATCTGACGATGTCCAGCCGTCTTCACCAAATTTTCCCAATATTGTTTTCACTGATTGAGTCTGATAGTACTTAAACTTCACATTGTCAGAGGTGTAATTTTTACCCTCCACTTCCAATATTATCTCGTTATAGCCGGGCATCTGCTTGGGGATAAGCCCATACAGTTCATTTCCATTGTTGTTTACGATAACAGCTTCCTTGTCGGCAAAGAAAACTTTGACTTTTCCGGTCGTGTCAACCGGAAAGTTTCCTTTGATAATAAAAGAGTCGTTAATTCTTCCCCAGTCGGGTGACATGGATTTTAACTCAATAGGCTTGCTCGAATCATAATAGTTGCCTATTTCAGGCCATTTCTCAATTACTTCTTCGCCATTGCAACTTGCGAACAAAATACTTAAGAAAAGAAAAACAAAATAAAGCTTGTTGTTCTTCATAATATATAAGTAATGGGGTTCTGTGTTTTTCATTAATAATAGTAGCCATTGGCACCAGCCCCCCTTTAAATGTCAAAGCCACATGAAATTCATTACAGATTACCGAAAGTGATATGTATCGCTACGGTTATCTCTGATTTTACAGTCTTTACATAATCGTTGACTCAACCGTCATCATCATACATACATTTCATAAGATTAACTTGATTAGATTTAACATAACAATAACTCCATCGACATACATTCCGTACATCGATATACAAAGCTACAGAAGTGTACCCAATACACTTTTAGATATTAGATATATAATTTTAGATATTAGATAATCTATACTACAAACGATAAAAAACAGGAAAAAGAAGTAAATTAGACCTCTGTAGGAGACTTGCCAAAGTACTTTTTAAACACCGTACTAAAGTAACTGATACTGGAATAACCACAAAGTTCGCTAACTTCCGTGATAGTGTATTTATGAGATTGGAGTAATTCCAAAGCCCGGTTTAAACGAATGGATTTAATAAACTCAATAGGTGATTGGCCTGTCAATGCTTTTATTTTTTTATATAACAGTGAACCGCTCACATGCATTTCCATAGCAAAGCTTTCCTTATCAAAATCTAGATTTTGCATATTATTATGGATCACTTCCACTGCTTTTTTCACAAAATGATCGTTAAGCTCATTGTTCAAAATAACCTGTTGCTCATCATTATCCGACTTTATCAATTTCAAAGCTTTCTCTCTGACGATCTCCCGGTTCCGCATAAGGGACTTTATTCGTTGCTCCAAAAGTGATATATCGAAAGGTTTCGTGATATAATCCTCTGCTCCCAAGCCTAAACCTTCCAACTGGTCACTTTTATCACAAAGTGAAGTTAGCAGAATCACCGGAATATGCGAAGTTTCAAAAGTAGATTTGATCAATTTACATAACTCAAAGCCATCCATATCAGGCATCATCACATCCGAAATAATCAATTCTGGAGATTCCTTTTGAAGTAATTCCCATGCTTCATTGCCATTGCCAGCCTCTAAGATGTTATATTGGTTTTCAAAAGAACACTTCAGGAAGTTCCGCAAATCTTTATTATCATCTACGATTAATATAGATTTCTTCTTTTCGGATTTATCATCTTCCCTTTTATATTCCGATTGATCAGACAAGCCATCAGCAGATGTTATATTTCCCAGTTCTTCATGTTCAGCAGGTGCAACCTCAACCACTTCTTTATAAGGGATGTTTATTTTGAATAAAGAACCTTCATTCTCCTTACTTTCAAGAGAGACTTTCCCTTCATGCATTAAAACGTAATTCTTCACCAACAACAGGCCTATCCCGGAACCTACCATGCGTGAATTAACCTTATTATCTCCTCTATAAAACTCTTTGAACAGCTTCTTCTGAGCATTATCCGAGATACCCAATCCATAATCTCTTACCTCCAAGCTCCAATAGTACTCATTACAATTCAATGTAAGTTCTACCCTACCATTCGTATGAGAATACTTTATAGCATTAGATATCAAGTTATCAACCACTTTCTCTATTTTCAATTCATCGACAGCTGACATATAAGATTCCCTGTTAGAGACAAACTCCAATATAACATTCTTTTTCCCCGCCGTAGACTTGAACATAGTTTTCCGCCTGTACACCAAGTTAACGATATCAACCATTACCAGAAACAGTTGTCCTTTCCCCATATCCACTTTCTGAAAATCCAGGAGTTGGGTTGCAACATTAGATAAACGTTCAGACTGTTCCGTAGCCAGATTCAGATAATAATGCCCTTTGTCTGATAATTCTTTCTCTTTATTCAATTCCTGAATAGGCGCGTTTATCAACGTTATCGACGTACGAAGATCATGAGCCGTATTTGTGAAAAAACGGATTTTATCTTCAGCATGACGCTGTTTCAAACGGTTTATATAGAATTTAAGCACAAAGAATGTAATGCTCATTATAATAATGAATACCACCAGACGGAACCACCACGTCTGCCAGTAAAGCGGAATAACGTGTATGTCCAATGTACGTTCATCAACTATCTGAGAAAGTGAATTATTGTACATTCTTACTTTAAGCCGGAAATTCCCATTAGGAATATTGGTATAAGTGATTATCTGCTGACTGGAAGGATGTGACCATTCTGTATCAAGCCCTTCCATTTTCCATGAAAATTTTATTTCTTTGGAAGAAACGCCAATAGGCAATACCTCAAGCGTCAAAGTATTCTGATCATATTTGAATGAAATATCTGTTTGCTTATTCACCGGAATTCCACGCAACAAATCCTGATTTTCTCTGATAGAACTGCCGGAAATAGTGATATTCTGGAAATAAATCTCCCCGTTGAGCTGGGTATGATATAATTTATCAGGGTTAAACATTACCGCCCCATTATTTGTACCCCACATCAATTCGCCATTATGTAATTTGCAGCTGGCATTCACATTGAATGAAGCACTGGAGAGAGCTAAAGTAGAATAATAAGCATGCACCGTGCTGTCGGCAGGATTATAGCGGCACAATCCATTTTCCGTTCCTAACCATAAATATCCATTATCATACATGACACTATTCACATAGTTAGATGGCAATCCGGATTCCACTGTTATTTTATGAGTTTCACGAGTCGTGTAGTTATGGTGCAGCAATCCGTCTCCGGAAGTAGCCACCCAAATATCATCCCCCATTACTAAAATATCCTGTGCAAGACATTCCGGTAAGAAAGTGATTTTCCCTGTTTCTTTGTCTAGCAAAAGCACAGAATAAGTGCATGCTAACAGCATCTTTCCCGGAGAAAATTCCATAAACGAGCGCATGGGCTGTGCACCATACGTATGAAAGCGTTTTTCTTTCGTTAAATAACATATTACGTCCTGAATACCTCCAATCCAGATATCACCCTCGCTATCCTTATATATATTCATTATTAATTTACCGTCAGATTTCAAATCCGATGTATTCCGCGGATAATGCACCAATTCTTTTCCGGTATTCCGATCTAAAACATAAAATCCGGATGAGAACGAACCTGCCCAGATATTTCCTTCGTCATCTTCACATAAAGCCAGAAAAACCTGTGCCTGTTCCTGTTTATTCTGATAATAAGTATCCCATTCATTAGTGGCGACTCTCCACCTGCTTATTCCATTATTCGTAGCAAACCAGATATCCCCTTTGCTATCTTCCAATATCTTGTTTACATTATCATTCCCTAAAGAATTCGGATTATTAACCTGATGGGTAATTTGATTAATTAAGGGAGATTTCCAGTCGAAGAAAGAAAGCCCACCAGTATAGGTAGTGACCCACACCCTCTGCTGACCGTCGCAAAAGATGTCATAAACCCCATCCCCACGAAGAGAGAAAGGATTATCAATATCTTCTTTCAAAATATTCAGAACCGTTTTTTTATCCTTATCCAATTCCCATACTCCCTGCCCGTCGATTCCGACTAACAGTGTTGAATCCGAACTTTCCGTTATCACTGCGATAGGTTGCTTTGGGAAATTAGAAAATGGCAATAACGTTTTCTTTTTCATGTCCAGATAGAAAAGACCATCAGTGGAAGTTCCTATCCATACAACCTCTCTTTTATGATCATAAAAAAGAGTATTTATCTGAAACATATCTTCTATTCCACATATACTTTTTTGTTCCAACGTATTTGTATTTAATAATCTAATACTGTCTTGACTGGCTACAAGCAGATGTGTCTGATCATAAGACGTTATGCACTGTGTTCGAATTGGCACCTCACCTATTTGGGTAAATATTCCATTTTTATATTTGCACAATCCTCCGGACGTAGGAATCCAGAGAGCCTGTTCATCATCAATAACAACTTTACCTACACTTAAAAAAGTATTATTGAAAGATATTCTAAGATCCAGAAATAAATCAAACCGGTCATACAGTTCATTATAATGAAAAAATTGCCCATTATTCGTATACGCTATTAAAAACGAATCATTATAGACCAGTTTGACATTTATGATATTGGCTGTTTTATAAGGGAGCTGATAAATGCGATAATCACTTTCCGTAATTCTCAATATACCCGTTTTGGATGAAGCCCAGATAAAGCCATTCTCATCTTTGCAGACAGAAGCCATCTCCCGCATGGAAATTCCATACATCGCATTAATATTATAAAACTTCACATCCGAAGCATATACATTAAAAATAGAAAGAAAAAGAAAGAATATAAGCAGCCGTGATTTCATAATATTACTGTTAGCTCCTGCAAATATAATATATTTGAAAGCAATTGACCAATATATGCATTATTTTGTCTAATTTTGCACCTCGTTTCACAAAAAGTACAGATTATCTATGAAAGCGTTCGAATTCAGACCAAAGCTATTCACGGCTTTGAAAAACTACTCGAAAGAATTATTCATGGCAGACCTGATGGCCGGTATCATAGTAGGTATCGTTGCCCTGCCACTTGCCATTGCGTTTGGTATTGCATCCGGTGTATCACCCGAAAAAGGTATTATCACGGCAATCATTGCCGGATTCATTATCTCCATGCTGGGAGGTAGTAAAGTACAGATCGGTGGTCCTACGGGAGCTTTTATCGTCATTATCTATGGCATCATCCAGCAATATGGAGAAGCGGGACTGATTGTTGCCACGCTGATGGCGGGAGTCATTCTTATTCTGTTAGGGATATTCAAGCTGGGTGCTGTAATCAAGTTTATCCCCTATCCTATCATTGTGGGATTCACCAGTGGTATTGCCGTCACTATCTTCACCACGCAGATAGCCGATATCTTCGGGCTTAATTTCGGCGGTGAGAAAGTTCCCGGAGATTTTATCGGGAAATGGATGATCTATTTCCAGCATTTCGATACCATCAACTGGTGGAACACGATTGTCAGTATTGTAAGTATTGCAATTATCGCCATAACCCCGAAATTCTCAAAGAAGATACCGGGGTCGCTGATTGCCATTATTGTAGTAACAGTAGCGGTATATCTGATGAAGACTTATGCCGGAATCAACTGTATAGATACCATTGGCGACCGTTTCAGCATCAAAGCAGAACTACCGGATGCAGTAATGCCTTCACTGAACTGGGAAGCTATTCAGGACTTATTCCCTGTAGCCATTACCATTGCAGTATTAGGGGCCATCGAATCACTGCTTTCTGCTACGGTAGCGGATGGTGTTATCGGTGACAAGCATGATTCCAATACGGAATTGATAGCACAAGGAGCTGCCAACCTGATAACACCTCTGTTTGGTGGTATTCCCGCCACCGGTGCCATTGCACGTACAATGGCTAATATAAATAATGGCGGTAAAACCCCTGTTGCAGGTATGGTACATGCAGTGGTGCTTTTGCTTATCCTTCTGTTCCTTATGCCTTTGGCACAATATATTCCGATGGCTTGTCTGGCAGGTGTGCTGGTGATTGTTTCCTATAACATGAGTGGCTGGCGCACATTCAAGGCACTACTGAAGAATCCGAAATCAGACGTCACCGTATTGCTGATTACCTTCTTCCTGACAGTTATTTTCGACTTAACCATTGCTATTGAAGTGGGTCTTGTCATAGCTTGTGTACTTTTCATGCATCGTGTCATGGAAACCACTGAAATTTCTGTTATCAAAGATGAGATTAATCTGAATGAAGAATCTAACAGTAAAGAAGATGAAGAAAACCTGTCTATCCCTAAAGGTGTGGAAGTGTATGAGATAAACGGTCCGTACTTCTTCGGTATCGCCACTAAGTTTGAGGAAATCATGTCCAGGCTTGGAGACCGTCCCAAAGTGCGCATTATACGTATGAGGAAAGTACCTTTCATTGATTCAACAGGTATTCACAACCTGACCAGTCTCTGCCAGATGGCACAACGGGAAAAGACGACAATCGTACTTTCCGGTGTGAACGAAAAGGTGCATAAAGCGTTGCAAAAATCCGGTTTCTATGAGCTTCTGGGTGAAAGGAATATCTGCCCGAATATCAATGTGGCATTGGAAAGATCAAAAGAATTACTGAATGAGTAAAACAAGGTAATAAAATAAAGGAGGGAATGATTTTTTCATTCCCTCCTTTATTTTATCAAAAGATAATTATTCCTTTACCCATGCTCCGGTAATCTCTGCCACATAAATATGATGCAAACCGCCATGAACACCACCATACCATTGTTTACAAACACTTGGATCGATGAAACAATCTTCTTTCATTACATCCGTATAAAGCTTGCGGCATTCCAGACTGAGACGTCCTTGTTCAAAAAGAATATTTCCTTTTTCAGTAATGACCGGTTTCAGTCCCGTCTCTTTTACCTTGTCTACTTCCCTACCCGACTTGCTTCCACATATCTTATGGATAGCTCTATTCTCTTCTCCCAGGAAAGAGAGTGTGAAGTATTCACTCTTCTCAATAAACTCAAACGTGTAACGTTCCGGACGGATAAAGACATAGACCACCGGCTTGTTCCATAGGAAGCCTATACCACCCCAACTGGCAGTCATCGTATTGAAATGATCTTTATTACCTGCCGTCACCAGCATCCATTCTTTACCGATAACTTCAAAGAAGTTCTCTGAAAGGTCTTTAATTGCAATAGGTTTCATTGTATACATATTATATAATTAATCACTTTAATATTTCTGATAAATTTCATGCTTGTACGTGACGTACACCTTCTCTTGAAGGCCAATAGTTTCGATTACAATCGAAAATTCATATACTTTTATTAGAAAATTCATATATAATCGAAACTACTCAGTTGCTTTACTATGCTCTTATCACTTCATTATTTCCCGTTTGTAGGATCTATATACCCAACGTATTGGATATATAGATGGGACGCGCTGGATATATAGATGGGACACATTGGATATATAGACCCAATACGTTGGATATATAGATCCTGTAAACCGCTTAATAAGAGACACTAACCGGAATGCCTGCATCTTTAATTAAGGCAGCAATACGGTCCAGTTCCTCATGAGTAGCCTTACACAAATCATGGTCAGGCGTTTCACGATCAATAGTATAAATCATCACCTGCCGGGGTTTTATCTTTTTCACAACCTCCAGCCATGGAAGAACGTACTTATCCGAAGTATTATCCACGTCTTTCCCTTGATAACTGCCTTTCATGAACATGGTCTGAATAATACAGTTACCTTGAAAAGCTTTCATACGCTCTGTGATTTCGCCCACAGAATAATGCCCTGTAGGACGATCCACAGTATGAATATAATCCTCGTCTACCGTATCGAGTTTCAAGATGTTGTTATCTATCTTATTCAGCGCATCAAACACTGCAGGGCGGTGAATAAAGGTGGAATTACTCAATACACTGACTTTGGCATTCGGGAAATACTTATCACGAAGCATCAACGTATCTTCTATGATTTCAGGGAAATGCGGATGAGCTGTAGGTTCACCGTTTCCGGCAAAGGTCAATACATCCGGTTGAGGTCCATTCTGTTGCATATCCTGCAATCTGGCTTCAAGGGCATTGCGGACCTCTTCGCGGGTAGGCAATGCTTTCTTGGGACGATGGTCTGCATTGAAACCGCATTCACAATAAATGCAGTCGAATGAACACACCTTACCATCTTCCGGCAATAAGTTAATCCCTAAAGATACTCCCAAACGGCGGGAATGAACAGGACCGAAAATGGGAGACGGATAAATTACAGTCATTTTATTTACGATTTGACAATTGACGATTCAAATTACTGAATTACTGTAAAAACCAGATACAGTATTTTCAGCGTTTATAACGGCAAAGTTAACTAAATCTTTATACGAAGCTGCATTTGTAAGTCGGCTTTTTTGTTTCCTTGTATCAGGTCGTTACCCGAACCAATATTCTCACGGTCTTCGTAGATAGTCTGCCCGAATTTAACAAGGAACATAAAAACTTTGTTCACATCATACCGGGCACAGGCAGAAAAGCGAAATCCTTGTCCGTAAAACGAAGGTGTATAGAAGGTGTAAAGCAGACCTTTTTCGGAAGCATAAATACGGGAGTCGTAATCATCCGTATGGAAATAAGTACCCTGCACTGATATCTTTATTGGAAAAGAAAAAGCATACGAACAAGATTGTGTAAACTGATATCCCTGGCTTCCCTCCTGCCCTTGGGAATGAAAATGATTATAATCCACCGTTGTTCGTAACTGTAGATGATCCGGTGAATAAGTCAGTCGGTAACGAAGGCGATGCTGATAAGTAGGAAGGATAACCTTTCCATCCGTACCCGCTACGTCTCTTTCTTTTCGCTTATAGCGATAGTTAACATACATAGATAAATTTCGCTTAGGAGAATAGATTGACTGGAACATACCATCCACACCTTGCGACGGTTTACTGATGCGGTATTTCCACCAGGGAAAAGAAAACAAATCCAGAGAAGCGAAGAATTTCCAATGTGCCAAAGGCGATGCTTCGGCAGCCAGATACCAGCCATTTTCATTTTGCGGTGCACTACTTTCACCAAACGAACGTGCAAACATTGCCCAGTAATCATGACTATAATATCTATGAACAATCAGTAGTTGATAACCGGTTAATATATTATATTTCAATTGGTTCAACAGTGAATAACCTTGTTTGCCCATAGCTGCTTCACCTGTCAGAGTAAATCGATTCCAGCGATATTTATAATCTACACCCACATTATGGAAGTAATTCCCTTGCAAATTATACTTGGCATAGGTTCTTAACACCGGTTGATAACTACGGTTGAAAAAGTAGTAAATGCCTGTCATTCCTACTTTTAGATTGTTCTTTTCATAGGTAATATTTCCACCCATCAACTGTAAAGTGAAAGCATTTACTTTCTCCGCTTCCTTCTCCGTACGATGCAATCCGGTCTTATAAATAGAGGTAATTTCATTCCCCTCTACTACTCCATCCATAGAACGATGTGAATAAAAACCGGATAACTGAAGTGCAGGAATCACTTCTACCGTTGCCGCAGCACCCCTGAAATAATTATATTCATCCGTTGAACTGTGCTTCCGGATGCCACCACTACGGTTATCTACCGTCGAAAGAGAATAAGTTTTCCCTAAACGGAAATCAGTGCTGACTACCAATCCTTGTCCGAAACTTAACCGATAATTGCCCAGTGCCAATGTTTTCAACTTACCCAGATTACGAAGCAGAAAGTAGATAGAATAGTAATCATATCCTTTTTCATTATGCAGGGCAAAAAGAGGTTCTCCCGCATCCTTTTCCGCTGTTATTCCCATTTGAAGATAGTCTCCGTAGCGATACCCATATCTTAGAGAGTGGTACATTGCAGGTCCCAGATAATTCTTCTGATAACCTTTACGGTTATAGAAAGGCACATCCAGCCGGGTTAATACCTCCTGTTTACCATATTTCAACAGACTTTTCAACCGGGGAAAACCTATCTTTTCAGGAATAGGATGTACACAAACAAAAGGAAGCAGCAGGTCAATGGTACGTTTATCCATCTCTTCCACCAATTGCAGTTCATAAATGGTTTGCATCTGCCCGTGTATATACACATAAGCCAAGATATTTTCAATCTGAATGTCCGAAAGAAAAGGAAATTGCTCTAATTCGCGTTTAGTAGCGACATTGATATTAACAGGTTCCTGCAGGCGATTGGACAGCTCTTCAAGTTCATCTTCCCAGTTCTTTTCTTCTTCATCCATAGAGAGTTGCTCTATATTTTCTTCCCACAAAGACACACTTTTATTTTGAGCTTCAAGTACAGGAGTCATCAGCAGCATACTCAGAAAAACTCCCAACTTGAGTAATTTCATTCGTGTAAATAAGTTTAATTGGCACGAAATTACCATAAATAAGTTAACAGGGCAAGGAAATCATCGACAATCAGATCAAATATGAAGATAAACACTTAATTTTGTGGCCGTGAACGCACGGCTTAACATATTAATCATAGCAGTCTTCCTTCTGTTCGGAACTCCTCTATGCCAGGCACAGGAAACGAAAACCGAAGGATACCTGGTTCCTATGTGCGTTTACGAAGGAGACACTATCCCCTATATAAAGATACCCACTGTTTATATCTTCAAACCTCTCAAATTCAAGAACAAGAAACAGTTGAATGAATATAACCGACTGGTATATAACGTAAAGAAGGTATTGCCTATCTCCAAAGAAATCAACCGTGCAGTTATCGAAACTTACGAATATATGATGACTTTGCCCGATGAGAAGAGCCGTCAGAAACACATGAAAGCAGTAGAGAAAAGCCTGAAAGAACAATATACTCCACGCATGAAAAAGCTTTCTTTCTCTCAAGGAAAGTTATTAATCAAGTTAGTGGACCGCCAAACCAATTCCACGGGTTACGAACTGGTAAAAGCCTTCATGGGACCTTTTAAAGCAGGTTTCTATCAGACTTTCGCCGCACTGTTCGGTGCCAGTCTGAAAAAACAATATGATCCCACAGGAGATGATGCGCTTACCGAACGGGTTATTCTGTTAGTAGAAAGCGGACAGCTTTAAAATAGAAATATTCTACTCCTTAAATTAAGGAATAATTTCCTTTTTCATAGTTTGAACCCTCCTGTTGATATGATGTTAAGAACATTGTTGGTAATGAAAAACAGTCATTATAGAAAGCCATGTATTTCAAACACTTACCTATGTTGAAAACTTCTATGAACCATTGTTCATATCTCTATTGATAAAGACATGATAACCACTGTTTGAACAGGGTTCAAACAACTTATCAACACCTTGTTATTACAGTTTCTTGAATAAATCCCAGATAACGATACCTGCCGTAACAGATACGTTCAGTGAGTGTTTCGTGCCATATTGAGGTATCTCAATACATCCGTCGGAATGGTCAATAACCTCCTGCTGAACTCCTTTCACCTCATTGCCCATAACTATTGCATACTTCTTAGTACGGTCTATAGACACCTCATCCAGCATGATACTGCCTTCCGCCTGCTCTACGGAATAAACAGTATATCCTTCCTTTTTAAGGTTATCAACAGCTTCAACACAGTTATCAACATACTTCCAGTCAACAGTGAATTCAGCACCTAAAGCTGTTTTATGCATCTCAGGATGGGGCGGAGTAGCTGTAATGCCACACAGGTAGATACATTCTACCCGGAAAGCATCCGAAGTACGAAATACAGAACCAATGTTATGAACACTGCGGATATTATCCAATACCACCACCAGGGGCAGCTTCTCAGCTTCCTTAAACTCCTCTATACTAATACGATTCAGTTCTGTTATTTTCAGTTTACGCATGACAATTATACTATTTAAATGGCTTTTATTAATAGATTGATTTACAAAGACTTGTTTAACACAAGTGTTTTATTTGCACCACGCTTGTGTTTCATTTATACAACACAAGCATTACAGACAAGCCACACAAGTGTAGAACAAACAGCGTACTTATACGCTATCTTTTTATTCCTGTTGCAAAGATACTTCTTTCCGTTCACATCCCTGTTAATAACCGTTGAAAAGCTGTCAAAAGAGTAGGGAAAGAAATTCAAAAATAATTCTTGCAATATTCAAAACAACGTATATGCACCCACCGGAATGAACATTCCAAAAAAGTTAAGAGAAACTTTCCGAGGTTATATAAACACATTTTTCAGCCCTATTACACCGGTTTATAACCATAAAGTTATTAACTTTGCACTTTATCAACAAGGTGTTGAAAGAGTTTTATAGATGGCTTATTATCAAGAGATATACCTTTTATTTGCCCGTTGATAACGTACGGATAAAGTTTTATCTCATACTAATAACTTCATAGACAAGAAAAATCGTATTTACTTGTCGACACTATTAACAGCCTATCATCACCATCAAAGGATTTTTAAATTAGAAAGAGAAATAAAAAATATAATTATGAATGATCTCATAGAAGCTATCAAGCAACTTAAAAAGGAGAAGAACGCGATTATTCTGGGGCACTATTACCAGAAGGGGGAAATACAGGATATAGCCGATTACGTCGGCGATAGTCTGGCACTGGCTCAATGGGCAGCCAAAACGGAAGCGGATATCATTGTGATGTGCGGTGTTCACTTTATGGGTGAAACGGCCAAGGTGCTTTGTCCGAATAAGAAAGTGCTGGTTCCTGATATGGCAGCCGGTTGTTCGTTGGCGGACAGTTGTCCGGCGGACAAGTTCAGTCAGTTTGTCAAAGAGCATCCCGGATATACGGTGATATCTTACGTGAATACGACAGCTGCCGTGAAAGCAGTGACGGATGTTGTGGTAACTTCTACCAATGCGAAGCAGATCGTGGAAAGTTTCCCCAAAGATGAGAAAATAATCTTTGGTCCTGACAGAAACCTGGGGAATTATATTAACTCTATCACGGGGCGCAATATGTTATTATGGGACGGCGCATGCCATGTACACGAACAATTCTCGGTTGAAAAGATTGTTGAATTAAAGGCGCAGCATCCCGATGCAGTGGTCTTGGCACATCCCGAATGTAAGAGTGTAGTTCTGAAGTTGGCTGATGTGGTAGGTTCAACCGCAGCATTGCTGAAGTATGCGGTGAATCATCCCGAGAAAGAGTATATTGTTGCTACCGAATCGGGCATTCTTCATGAGATGCAGAAGAAATGTCCGCAAACGACGTTTATTCCGGCTCCTCCTAACGATAGTACCTGTGCCTGCAATGAATGTAGCTTCATGAGATTAAATACGCTGGAAAAGCTTTATAATTGCTTGAAAGATGAGTCTCCGGAAATAACAGTAGATCCTGAAATTGCTGAGAAAGCAGTGAAGCCTATCAAAAGGATGCTGGAGATTTCGGCAAAGCTGGGGCTTTGATAAAGTGGTAAAGTGATAGAGGTGATAAAGTGGTAAGAGTAGTGTCACCCTATCACTTCACAACCCTTATTCTCCTCTTATAAATGCAATTTTCGTAACAATCCCCTCTTTTCCTTCACTGTCTGCAGCAAGTACCATATATATTCCCGTGGCTACTCTCCTACCTTGCTTATTTCTTCCGTCCCAGGTGAATTGTCCTCCCAGGGAAGTACCTTGGTAAATAAGATGTCCCGCAGTATCTACAATCTTCACGTCACTGTCGTAAACCATTCCCGTAACAGTAATCACTCCGTTGTAGTCCGGACGTACCGGATTAGGATAAGCGCGTACATTACTCTCTTTAAAGCCGTTTTCAGCCTCTGTAGCGTCACTTTGATAAGAAACGAGACCCTTACTTGTTCCGATGAAGACTTCGCCGGTACGGGGATGTATGGCAATAGATACGATGCTATTGGAAAGCAGCGGACTGTTTTCTTCCGTAAAGTGATGAATCGTTTCCATTCCATCCGCACTTATCAGGTAAATTCCGTTGGATGCCGTACCTATCCACTTACGGTTGGCTCCATCCACTGCAATGGCATTAATCGCTTCGTTCACCAATAAGAAATCAGCCAACCCGCTGCCATCATTGCGCGGAATTTTAATTTGTGTGCAATAGAAGTTATCATTGAAATAACGGGAAGGATTATTTAGTACCAAAGGACCTTTACCGGTACCTATCCAGATAGCCCCCTCTTTATCTTCGACAATACAATAAACTGCCGACTGTTCCAAAATAGTTCCATCCTGATTGGTAAATTGGCTTATAAATTTGTGTTGATCGTCCGAAGTGTCTTCTATAGTGCTATTGTAGTTCAGACAAAATACTCCTCCTGACTCTGTGCGTGAAGAAGTGGCCCACAACCAACCTCTTTTATCAAAGATAGTACGTCCGAAATTACTTCTTTCCATGGCTTCCGGATAATGAAGACTTACCCAGCTTCCATCTTTTCTCAATACCTGTACCGGATTTTTAGCAACACCGCAACTTACCATCCAAAGATTATTTTCTTTATCATAGATAAGTCCGTTTACGCGTACATAATTATGTTTTGAATCATTGTTTGGCAATGCACTTTCCAGCGGACTATTGTGCATACTATACCAATTAATGAACTTCCCATCCCTAAATTCATATATACCCTCTCCTGCCGATGCCACAAAATGATGAGTATTATCCTGAGGATCTTGAACTATGCAATTTATGTCATCATACCGTTGATGGGTCTGTTCACTGATACCTTCTTCCTGAAAACTGTTCCAGGTATTATTTTCAAATGTCATGATAGTACCGGGACGATTCAGTCTGTTTGCTATATGCCCGCCTCCGGTTATTAATAATCGCTCTCTGGCAAAATTCATATAATACGGATAGTTTCGTACAGGACTGTTTGGTGTTATATTTTCCGGTATCTCTTCTTTAAAGGGAATATCCCGATATTCGGACAGAAATTCAGATGTATCATCCGTAACTTTTTTCCAGTTGTTAATGTCTAATAGATTTTCGGTTAATAATCCTGCAAACAATCCTTCGGAAGTAGCCGCATAGAGCTGATTATCTGAAACGTTACATGCCAGGACATTTTTGTTCAGCGGATAGTAATTACTGATTTCCCGTTTTTTCAGATTGATGCACAGAATACCTGATGCTGTAGATAAATAAGCAGATTCTTTATGGAAACAAGCATGGTTGACAGATTTATCCTGCGTCATATTTTTGTTTTTATAATCAGGCAGATTATAAACATCCTCTTCATTTACCAGTAGATCAATGTTTGCATTAGAATAAACAATGACTAATGTTTTATGAGTGGCCTGATAAGCTATATAGGATATTTCTGTGTCGCTTAGCGGGAGTGATTTGGAATATGTGCGTATACTGTTATCCTCTTTGTCATAAGCAAATAAATCTCCGTTGGCAAGAACAAAGAGTTTGCTTCCTATGACTTCACTGCGGGTAGGATTATGATAAGAAAGGTACGTTTGCCACTCTCCTATTGCATTTTGTGCATTAACGGGCAGTAGAATACATAAGCTGAATAAAAGTATATATAAAAATCTCATAAAAAGGTCAGAGCTGTATTAGTTTGTAAGCAACACACTTACAAACTAATAACTCTATATTTATGAGTTTATTGTATACTATTGAGGAATTTGCAGAGTTTGTTTGTGGCTATGGCACGATGGCTTATTTTATTTTTCAATTCATTACCCATCTCTGCAAAGGTTTGCGAATAACCTTCGGGGACAAATATCGGATCGTAGCCGAAACCTGAATTCCCTCGTCTGCCTTTGATAATTTCTCCTTTGATAGTACCCTCAAACAAGTGCTCTTTTCCGTTAATAATCAGGGCAAATACAGTGCGGAATTGCGCTTTCCGGTTTTCTATTCCTTCCATACTGCGCAGGAGTTTCAGCATATTTGCTTTTGCATTGTGTCCGTCTCCGGCATAGCGGGCAGAGTAAACTCCAGGTTCTCCGTTCAGCGCTTCTACCTCCAGTCCGGTGTCATCGGCAAAGCAGTCCATCTGGTAGTTTTCAAAAATGTATTGAGCTTTCAGCAAGGCATTTCCTTCCAAAGTATCTGCTGTTTCGGGAATGTCTACATAGCAGTGAATGTCTTTCAGGCTAAGGAGTTCTATCCTATTGCCTAAAATGGCAGTTACCTCTTCCAATTTGTGTGCATTGTTTGTGGCAAATACAAATTTCCTTTTCATAATAATTGGTATTATTTATCGTTGTATATTTGTGCAAAAGTACAAAAGATGAAGGGAATATTTCTTAATAAGGACATAAAATATGCTTTGTTCATATTGTCTTTAACTATAGGTTATGGACTTCTCTTCGTTATATGGGAATTTCGGGATATTCCTTGCTCCGGTTTTACTGATTTTCTGATACTTGTATTGCAATGGGGAATCATTACCTTAGCTTCTTTTCCCTTATTTCTTCTGTTGGGAATCAACAGATATGTTTTCTCTGTTTCTTTTCCGGTTATTGTGTTACTTAGCGGTGTTTTTGCCTATTTTCGTTGTTCGCTTCATATTACGCTAACTCCGATGCTGATCGATCTGATTGCAGTAAATGATGCAGGTTTCGGAACGGGCTTTATTACTTTGAAGTTGTTTCTGTTTATTCTGGCTGCCTTATTGTATTCTTTGGTTGCCGTGTATTGGCGTTTCAGTAAAATACAAGTAAATAGATGGGAACTTTTTGTAGTATCTTCCTTATGTCTGTTGTTTGTGTTTCATGGGGTGGGAAAATTGTCCGGTTCCGTATCACGGCGTATGCCGGCTTCTTTCTTTTATGTATTAAAAGATTATATGTTGCAACGACAGGCACAGGGTACACGAATCGACTTCAAGGGAGATATGCGTTGTGATGTAGATACCTTGACCGTAATTGTGGTATTGGGGGAATCATTGCGTGCCGACCATTTGCAACTGAACGGATATAGAAGAAACACTACTCCTTTACTTGCATCTGATGTACGGATCTGTTCCTTTCCGAATGTTTATACCAAAGAGGTTTTTACGCATACCAGTCTGCCGGTTATTTTAACAAGAGCAGACAGTATTGATGATAAGAGGGCACAAACAGAACGATCTTTTATTTCTCTTTTTAAAAAGGCCGGTTTTCGTACATCTTGGCTTGCCAGTCAGGAACCTGTAAATACCTATTCGGATTTTATGTATGAAGCCGATACATTGATATATGCTAATGAGGGAAAGAATGTGTATATGTTTGATAAATGGCTGGATGGAGCTTTACTGACTTTTTATCTGAAAGAATTAGAATATTCAAACCCACGGAAGTTGATTGTTCTTCATACGATAGGTTCACATTGGTGGTATAATTCTCATTTTGAAAAAGAAGTTTTCTCTCCTGTTCTACGTTCAAAAAATATTTCTTCAAGTACCCGGGAGGCTATTATAAATTCTTATGATAACACTGTCTTATATACAGATTGTTTTTTGCATCAGCTGATCGAAGAGTTGAGAGATAAAGCGGCCATTCTTATTTATCTTTCCGACCATGGAGAATCTTTGGGAGAAAATGAAAAGTATCTTCATGCAGAAGATAATGAACCGCTTCATTATCCGGCAGCTTTTGTATGGTACTCGGTTAAGTATGAGAAATTATTTCCTCAGAAGATAGAAGCTATGAAAAGAAATGCTGTGAAACATGTCACTACGAGCTTCATGTTTCACAGCATTTTGGATGCTTCTTCCATTACATCTGCTTATTTGGATGAAGAACAAAGCATATTCAAATAAGGGCTTATTTCACTTTCAACCGGTCAAAACCTTCTCCATATACTCCGATAACGGAACTTTGAGAGATAAATGCGTTCGGGTCAATGTCTTTCACCAAACGGAAAATGTCGATTGACTGGCGCTTATAAGCTAATACAACGAGTACTTTTACATTGTGTTTACTGTACCATCCTATACCGTCCAGCACGGTTACGCCGCGGTGTGTCTCCTTCGTGATGCGGTCGGCAATCTTTTCATACTCTTTGGAGAAGATGAAGAATTGCACGGACTGGCGGGCACTGTTCACAATATAGTCTAATACGAAACCGATAACAAACAAAGTTACAAAACCAAATATCACGCGTCTCCAGTCATGGAATACGAAGTAACAGGAACTGATGATAATCACATCGCAAAGCATTACCATACGTCCCAGTGTGACGTCTTTATACTTATGTATGATAGCGGCGATAATATCCGTTCCTCCCGTGCTTCCGTTGCAATTGAATACAACCCCAAGGCCTGCACCGCACATGACGGCACCTATCATGCAAGCCATGAAGTCCTGTCCCGGTCCCAGTATAAGCGGTGGCGTATTGTCGGGACCATTTACGAGTACCTGGAAAAACCATAAAAAGAATGTCAGTCCGAAGATGGCGAACGTGGTTTTAATACTGAATTTAGGACCCAGTATTTTGATGGCAAATGTCATTAAGACAGCATTGATGATGAAGTATGACCATTGGATGGGAAACCCCGTGGCGTAATAAATAATTGCACCGATACCCGTAGTTCCTCCCGTCGTTATCTGATAAGGAATCAGAAACAATGCCCATCCCAAGGCATAGCTGATAAGACCGACAGTGATGAAGATATAGTCTCGCAACTCTCTCATCATTTCGGCTTTGGTTGGTTTTGTGATTTGCATATTAATCAGTTGCAAGCTATGAGCTACGAGCTACAAGTGTAGGTAAATGAAGACAGGCTGACTTGTCTCTTGTAGCCCGTAGCTCGTAACTAATTTATTTAATAACAATGTTTACGATTTTCTTCGGGACGACAATCACCTTCACTACTGATTTGCCTTCCATCCATTTAGCCGAACGTTCATCTGCCAATACGGTGCTTTGAATGGTTTCTGAAGTTTCGTCAGCAGGGAATTCCATATTGAAGCGTGCCTTGCCATTGAAAGATATGGTGTAGTTGATTGTATCTTCCACCAGGTATTCTTCGTTGTAAGCAGGCCACTCGGCATCGCAAACTGAGTCTGCATGGCCCAGTGTATCCCACAACTCTTCACATACGTGCGGAGCGAAAGGAGCTAATACGATAACCAGTTGATTCAATATTTCTTTCTTGCTGCATTTCAGACTGAATAACTCGTTTACGCAGATCATGAAAGCACTGACGGAAGTATTGTAAGAGAACTGTTCAATATCACCCGTTACTTTCTTAATCAGTTTATGCAAAGATTTCAGTTCTTCCTTGGTTGCAGGTTCATCCGTCACCATATAATTGCCGTTACGGTCGTAGAACAGTGACCAGAACTTCTTGATGAAGCGGTATACACCGTCGATACCGTTCGTATCCCAAGGCTTGGATTGCTCTACCGGACCGAGGAACATCTCATACATACGCAATGTATCCGCACCGTATTTCTCAACAATCATATCGGGATTAACGACGTTGAACATGGATTTACTCATCTTCTCCACAGCCCAGCCGCAGATGTATTTACCATCTTCCAGGATAAACTCAGCGTTGGCAAATTCAGGACGCCATGCTTTGAAAGCTTCAAGATCCAGAATATCATTGGATACGATATTTACATCCACGTGGAGTGGGGTAGTGTCGTACTGATTCTTCAGATTCAGAGAAACGAATTTATTGCTATCTTTGATACGGTATACGAAGTTACTCCGTCCCTGTATCATACCTTGATTAACCAACTTCTGGAACGGTTCTTCCACGATAGATACTCCTACATCGTACAGGAATTTGTTCCAGAAACGTGAATAAATCAAGTGTCCCGTAGCATGTTCCGTACCACCCACATAGAGGTCGACGCTTCTCCAGTATTCATCTATTTTCTTATCAACCAATGCTTTGTTGTTATGCGGGTCCATATAGCGCAGATAGTAAGCGCTGGAACCTGCAAAGCCCGGCATGGTATTCAGTTCAAGAGGGAATACGATGACGTTATCTATCTTTTCATTCTCTACCACACATTTGTTTACAGTGTCCCAAGCCCATTTGGTAGCATGTCCCAACGGTGGCTCTCCGGTTTCGGTAGGAAGGAATTTGGCAACTTCCGGCAATTCAAGCGGCAAACAGCTTTCATCAATCATATAAGGCATTCCATCCTTGTAGTAAACCGGGAACGGTTCGCCCCAGTAGCGCTGGCGGGAGAAGATAGCGTCACGAAGACGATAATTCACCTTTACGCGTCCCAGATTATGTTCTTTTACGTAGTTCTTGGTCTTTTCGATAGCTTCTTTGATGGTCAGTCCGTTCAATGTAAGATCACAGTAAGGAGTTACATCAGGTCTCGGAGAGTTGCAAACGATACCTTCTTTGGCATCAAAGCTTTCTTCGCTGACATCACAGCCTTCTACCAACGGACGGATCTCCAATCCGAAATGTTTGGCGAAAGCATAGTCACGACTATCGTGTGCAGGTACAGCCATGATGGCACCTGTACCATAACCGGCAAGTACATAGTCGCTAATCCAGATGGGCACTGCCTCACCTGTGAAAGGATTAATGGCATAACTTCCGGAGAATACCCCCGTCACGCTGCGGTCTGTAATACGATCACGTTCGGTACGTTTCTTTGTGCGTTCCAGATAAGCGTTAACTTCATCTTTTTGTTCAGGAGCAGTCAACTGGGCTACCAATTCGCTTTCCGGTGCCAACACCATGAAAGTAACACCGAACATCGTATCTGCACGAGTCGTGAAGATGGTAAATTCCAGATCGCTGTCTTTTACTTTGAACTGTACTTCGGCACCTTCGCTGCGACCGATCCAGTTTCTTTGAGTTTCTTTCAGAGAATCTGTCCAGTCGATGACATCCAGTCCGTCCAACAAGCGTTGCGCATAGGCGGAAACGCGAAGACACCATTGGCGCATCTTCTTCTGAACTACGGGGAAACCTCCGCGTTCGGATACACCGTCTATCACTTCATCGTTGGCCAGAACCGTACCCAATTGGGCGCACCAGTTTACCATCGTTTCACCCAGATAGGCGATGCGATAGTTCATCAGGATTTCCTGTTTTTCTTTCTCGCTCTTGGCTTTCCACTCTTCGGCAGTGAAGTTGAGTTCTTCGCCACAAGCCACATTCATGCCGTTGGTGCCTATTTGTTCGAAGGCCTGTATCAGTTCTTCGATAGGGCGAGCCTGCTTTTCATCATTGCAATAATAGCTGTTGAACATCTTCTGGAATGCCCATTGCGTCCAATGATAATACTCCGGTTCGCAGGTACGTATTTCGCGGCTCCAGTCAAAACAGAAACCTATCTTATCCAACTGTTCACGGTAGCGGTCGATATTGTTGATCGTAGTAATTGCAGGATGTTGTCCCGTTTGTATAGCATATTGTTCGGCGGGAAGTCCGTAAGCATCATATCCCATGGGATTTAGTACATTGAAGCCCTGCAGTCGTTTGTAACGAGCATAAATGTCCGAAGCAATGTATCCCAGCGGGTGTCCTACGTGTAGGCCCGCACCGGAGGGGTAGGGGAACATGTTTAGTACATAGTACTTCTGCTTCGTCTCATCTTCCTTCACTTGGTAGGTTTTCTCTTCCACCCACCTTTTCTGCCACTTCTTTTCAATCTCCCTGAAATTGTACTCCATAATGGTTTTCTTTCGTTATTTTATGGTTGATACTTAGTTATATACTTTATAAACGGTGCAAATTTACGGGTTTATTTTCAGATTCATAGCTTAGTACAATAAAAAAGTATTTGTCCGTACCGTACCAGAGATACACTTGCTCCGTACCAAAGCCGTACTTTCTCCGTGCAGAGGTACTTTTGACCGAAGAATGTATGGAGCAAGTACGGTTCGAATACGTTTCAGACAGGTAGCGGAACATTCTGGAAATATATATATTTTCCTGTTTAGTAATAAAGTAGCGGAAAAGGTGGAAAAAATATAAATAAATGCTTGACAAAGTAATTTTTATTGCTTATATTTGTGAAGTGCTTATTAAAACTAATTCAAGTAATGTAATACAAAAAATGGCTAAGTTAATTCAATAGGATTTTACACAAAAGTGTTTTTAGGATATTTCAAGGGATGAAGTCTGAGAAGATTTCATCCCTTTTTGTTTATTTTTCTGCCAGATTGCTGAAAAACACTCTAATCACGTTGTTAATAAACGTGGGTGAAGTTTTTTAAAAACGTCACCCTTATTTATTAAAAACGTTTCCGGCGTCTATTAAATCCCTTGTTTTATTGTACAAAAAGTAGAAATGGTATATCTTTGCCCATAATTTATCGGGAACGTATGAATGAGAAGAAAAATTACACCTATCATCTGATAGCGATCTTCACCGTAGGAGTGTGGGGATTAACTTTTATCTCCACCAAAGTTTTAATAGCCAATGGACTTTCTCCGAAAGAAATCTTTCTGCTTCGTTTTCTGATTGCTTATATTGGTATCTGGTTTATATCTCCCCGCAAGCTGTTTGCAAATAACTGGAAAGATGAACTTTGGTTGTTGTTGGGTGGCATCACGGGCGGTTCCGTCTATTTTCTGACGGAGAATATGGCTTTAGGCATTACATTGGCTACCAATGTGGCGTTTATTGTTTGTACGGCTCCGTTGCTCACCACTATTTTTTCATTGATGATTTATAAGAAGGAAAAGGCTACCCGCACTTTGATAGGCGGTTCGCTGATCGCATTGGTAGGGGTGGCAATGGTGGTTTATAATGGGAGTTTTGTTTTGAAAATATCTCCGTTGGGCGATTGTCTTACTTTGGTTGCTGCTCTTTCATGGGCATTCTATAGTCTGATAATGAAGAAGATGACAGGAAGGTATAATACTATTTTTATTACTCGCAAGATCTTTTTCTATGGTATATTGACTACGCTTCCCGTTTTTATGTTTCAACCTTGGAAGGCTGACCTTTCTTTGCTCATTCAGCCTTCCGTTCTGTTGAATTTATTGTTTCTGGGTGTAGTTGCTTCCCTTATTTGTTTTGCAGTTTGGAATGTTGTACTGAAAAATCTGGGAACGGTACGCGCTTCCAACTATATTTATCTCAATCCGCTGTTCACTTTGGTAGGATCGGCTATCCTGTTGGATGAACATCTCACAATTATTGCACTGATTGGGGCTACTTGTATTATGGGGGGAGTGTATATGGCTGGGAAAAGGTGATGTGTTGATAATCAAAAAACAAGTAATATGAAAGCTCGTTCAGTAATCCATATATCAATCATCGGTCTTTTATTCATTGTTCTGATACAATTGGGTGGAATGATTTATGCCTATAAAGCCCAGATGAAAGTAGCGGAACAGTCGCTTAACAAATGCTTCTGGATGGCGTTTACTGAGACAGTGGACGATATGGTGAATAATCTGCCTTATCCTGACGGGACAGTTGTGAGTGTTATTTATTTCCCACATCGGTTAGGTTTGAATCAGAATGAATTTAGTCAGGTTGGCGCCCAACAAACGGCACAAACTTTACAAAAGGTATATAAGCAAAAAGAGTTTCCTTTAGCTAAACTGGACAGCGTATTGCAGAGTAAACTGGAACATGCCTATATCAAAGGAAATGTAACGGTGGAACGGTTTAATACAGATACGGGAGAAATATTGGAAAGTACTCATTCTGATATACACGCAAACAGCACTGCCATAACTTCTGAGAAGGCTTTTATATACAAAGAAAAGGGAGAAGCTGTACGAGCCATTGTTATTTTCCCTTTTGGGAATGTGATGCGAAATGTATTGCTTCTGTTTGTCATCACTTTCTTATTGCTGGGTGTAGTTGTCTATGCACTGGTTCTGCAAATCAAATCTCTTATCGGGCAGCAACATAATTTGCGGAAACAGCAACAGGACTTTTATACATTGGCTGAACAAATGCGCATACCGGTTTCTGAAATTGTATCGGAAATGCCGAATGAGACATGGGAAGTGATAGAGAAAAAGAGTACTGTTCTACTGGGTATGACGGAAAAAACGCTCTCGAATGCAAAGGCGGAAGCACTGCTTGAACCTACTCGCAGAAAGATTCCATTAAAAGCTTTTTCTGTCATTAGTATTGCTGGCTTGCTTTTATTATTATCAGTATGGGCGGTTTATGTATATCATATCAGTTACCGGCAAATGGAACTTCGTGCGCAAGAGCATTTTGAAAAAATGTTTTATGAAGAAACCTATTATAACCGGTATATTTCGTTTCTTAATGCTAATAAAGGTGTGGGAGAAGCGGTTAAGGTTACAGGTACCACTCCTTATGTTGATAGGGTAGTTAAGAATTTTCGGAAACTTTATCTTGATAAGGGATATCATATCTGGCGAAATTATGTTGTTGTGTATCATGTGGATTCGAAATTTGAAGAGAGCTATCAGCTACGTGCTGCCTATATCATGCAAGACAGCATTAATAATAATGCCCGGACACCTATAACTTTTTCTTTGCAATTTGCTGATAGTGTTTTCGGCGGGGAACTTCGCAAAGCTGGCGTATCAGATGAAATTGATATACATCAGATGAAATATCCTTCGCAAGAAGTGATAGGCTCTGTAGTAAATTCCCATGTAGGTATCATGGATATGACGACAAAGCTTATACCGTTGAATAAAGACAGTACCGAGTGTGTACGTGGCATCGTGCGCTCACCTCAGAAATCTATAATTGCTTCTATTTGGTATATGATTTTGCCGCTTGGCATTACTTTTTTGTTTATGTGTGCTTGTGTTTATTTCCAGATACGTATCTGGCATGTGCAACGTAAGTTGAAGCAATTTCAGAAAGACTTTACTTACTCCATGATACACGACATGAAATCTCCTCTGAGTTCTATAATGATGGGAGCTCATATTTTGGTGAGCGGTAAGCTGGCAGATAAACCGGAAAAGATGGAGAAGTACAAGCAGGTAATAATTGATGAGTGTGAACATTTGCTGGCACTCTCCGGCCGGGTATTGATGCTGACCCAGATAGAACGGGGTGAATTGGAACTTCATAAAGAAATTATTCCCTTGGCTCCTTTGTTGAAAGATATCACGGAAAAGTATCTGCTGAAAGCGACTAAGAAAGTTAGCTTCATGATAAAGTGTGAAGAGACCTGTTCAGTGTATGCGGATATCTTCTGTTTGCGTGAAATACTTGGCAATCTGATTGATAATGCGATTAAATATTCAAAGGATGAAGTGGAAATTCTTCTTTCCTGTGAAGAGGTAGCCGGTTCTACAATAATCAAAGTGCGGGATAACGGTATCGGAATTCCGTTGAAAGAGCAATGGAAGATATTTAATAAGTTTGAGAGACTGTCCGCCAATAATCGTAAATCAGGCATTTCGGGCTTTGGCTTGGGACTGAGTTATGTGCTTCAGGTGATGAAAGCGCATGATGGTATGATTAGTGTAGAAAGCGTAGAGGGAAGCTACAGTGAATTCACCATGCGCTTCCCTCTGAACTGAAGTAATCCGTCACTTATTTCTCTGCAAACAGAATGATTTCTTCCGGTTGTGTGGAGTGTTCTACCATTAGATTCCAGCTACTTTCTTTTTTGTTCCATTCGTAGCTTTGGTAATTTACGCCCATTCCGTTGATTTGGTAAACGGCTTTGGTCTTTACATCGGTGTAGGCATTGTCCTTGCTGTTCCATGCTACGTATTCCACGTTTACTTCTCCACCGCCGTATGAGAAGTTCAGGCAATACTGTTTCTCGAAGCGTTGGTTGCCTTTACTCCATTTCGATACCTCTTTGCTGGATACACGTCCTTCGGCATCATACGCATAGTTATATTGCAGATGATTCTGGAGATATTTATTCTCTTTCACTTTGTATACATTTTTGGTTTCTACACGATCTCCATTCATGCGGGTGTTGTAGGCAAAACCTTCCAGACTGTTGTTATTTACTGCGTTTACGATTGAAGTTACTGCAAATACTACTGATAATACTAAAGTTTTCATAATGGTGTTATTTTTTAAGTTATACATTCTGTTTTCTTTGTCCTTTCGACATTGCAAAGGTAAGCTGGTGGCAGCGGAATGAATGTTATCTCAATGTTATCATTAGGTTAACGTAGAAAAACGTTATATTTGTCCCCCAAACAATAGCAAGATGAAGCTTCGCTCACTCTATATCCTCTCTATTATAGGATTGTTTCTCGTTGTGGTGATACAATTGGGAGGCATGATATATGCTTATGACAGCTATAAAAATGAGGCGAAGCGTACACTGAACGAATGTTTCCGGCAAGCTTTTATAGAAACGGTAGATAACCGGGTGAATAACCTGCCTTTTCCTGATTATACCGTACCATTCTATTCGTACATCCGCAGGGATGAAAAGATGCCTTACGATGAAATGGTATTTCTGGGATATCAGCAAGTAGCCTCTTTTCTGGAAGATGTTTATCATGTGGAGATACCTCTGGATGAGATGGAAGAGGTATTGGAAAAGAAGTTGAAATGGAAGAACATCGATAGGACCGTATGGATTGATTCGGTAGAAGATCACAGTAAATATTCCGCTTACAGGCGTTTCAAAACGGTTATCTCGGAGCAGGCATGGCTGAATGAAAGTAAGGGTAAAGCGATAGAAGCTACCATTATTTCTCCTTTCCTTCCACTTGTGGAGGATGTGTTTTTCCTGTTCCTTCCTACTCTGTTATTAACTGCTTTCCTTATTTACAGTTGGGCACAGCAGATGAAGTATATCATCAGCCAGCGCCGGGGGATTGAGGAACAGCGCTCTGCTTTCTATGCTCTGGCGGAGAAAATGAGGTTGCCGATAGGTAAGGTGCGCAGGCAGATTCCCGAACAACAGTGGGAGGCCATAGAAACATCGAGCAGGCAGATTCTGGATATGACGGAGCAAACACTTTCCATGGCTAAAGAAGAGGAGTGGAAACGTCAGGCCCGTAAACAACATTCGTTTAAGGTATTCTTCATAGTCAGCCTGTTGGCAAGTTGTTTGTTGATGGTAGCTTGGTTTGCTTATTTGTACCGCACAGCTGCCCGTGAGACTGCTTATCAGGTGAATAATTGCTTTGAAGCGGCTTTCTATGATGAGGTGATTGAACGTTATCCGTTGTTCCTTTCACAGACTAAAGGAGAAAAAAAGCCCGTAGAACAGAAATTGCCAGAGGAAGCTCCTTTTGCCAAGGAGCAACAGAAATTTCTAAAAGGAAAGGAGTCTGAGTATAGCATAAACAGCTTGTTTGTGGTACATACCTATAATACGATTGATCAGAATTATCGTCTTCGTGCAGCCTTGATTATGCAACGTGAGATCAGTGAAAGTAGCATAGAAATACCCTTGTCTTCTTTATACCTGGATTCAGCTTTTGCGGAGCGCTTAAGCCGTTTGGGCATAAAGTCACGTAGTGGTATTCGTCAGTTTCTCCGTTCTTCGGATAGTACGGTTACAGAGGTTGGATACGCTTCCAGAAAGTATGGTGATTATACTTCTCAGTTTATTCCTTTAAAAGAAGACAGTACGCTTTGTGTGCAGGGAGTTGTGAAGAACCCTTATCGTCATGTGGCGACTTCTATCTGGTATCTTTTGCTTCCCCTGTGGATTACATTCCTGGTAATGCTCGATTGTATCTTCGGCCAGGTGAAAGTGCTTCGGATGCAACATCGTCTGGAGCAGTTCCAGAAAGACTTTACTTACGCTATGATTCATGATATGAAGTCTCCGTTGAATTCCATATTGATGGCGGCACATGTGCTGGCAGGGGGAAAACTGGCGGGTAAACCTGAAAAAGAAGAGAAATACCGCCTGGTGATGACGGAAGAAAGCGAGCATCTGCTGGCTTTATCGAACAGGGTATTGATGCTTACACAATTGGATGAAGGGCATTTGGAACTGCATAAGGAAGATGTTTCCCTGCGTCCGTTGCTCGATGATCTGATAGCGAAGATTTCTCTGAAAGCCGGTAAGAGGGTGGAATTCAATACGGTTTATCATCGTTGTGAGACGGTCTATGCGGATGCTTTCTGCCTGCGTGAAGTGCTGGGAAACTTATTGGACAATGCGATCAAGTATTCTCGTGAAGAGTTGAAGATAGACATTATCTGTGAGTCGGAAAGGGGAGTATGCAAAATTAAGGTATGCGATAACGGGTTGGGTATCTCCTTGAAAGACCAGTCGCGTATCTTCAATCGCTTTGAACGTTCTGCGGCGGCAGCACGCAGTAGTAAAGGGGGAGCCACAGGTTTTGGCTTAGGTTTGAACTATGTGCAGCAAGTGATGCTGGCACATGAGGGCAGGGTAGAAGTGGAGAGTGAAGAAGGCCGTTTCAGTGAGTTTACTCTTTATTTTCCGGCACGATCCTGACTTTACCATATATGGAATCGCAACTCCTGTGAACAGTCGTTGATAAATGCATCTTTGCCGAATGAACGCAGTTTCCAGAGGATGCAGATGTCATCTATGCTACCGATAAGTAAGAATGTTCCGAATAATGTGAAATAATAATTCCCTGTTGCCATGCCGTACAAAAGCGGAAGGATGCCTAACAACAGAATAGGTAAGAAGCAGGCTGTACGATATTGCCACATTCTGATGGGTTCGTTGCAGTGGCAGAAACGTATGCCTCCCTTATGCTTTACGAAGGAGATGGACCGGAAACCTTTGGGCGAAAAGATTCCGAAGAATAATGCATGAAGCAATAGATTTACTCCAAAGCCTGCCAGGGCGCACGACCAGAATATCAGGAATGATACATGAGCCATATCTTCTCCATGTATCCACCGGAATAAGAGCAGTATGGGTACTGTAAAAAGGATTGCAGCCAGTATTCCATACTTGTTGATCTTGTTTCCCGAAACCATGATTTCGGTTCCTTTCTTGCTTTGTACAATTGAGATATCCGCTTTCATTATCCGTTCTTTTTATTAATTGAAGAATATATTTGCAATGGCGTGTTTGGGTCCTGTGTACGCAGGATTGACTGTGGCCATTAATACGTAAGCTGCCAAAACGATTGCAATACCTTTTGCAAATTCAATTCCTATTTTCTGGAATTTCTTCATGACTTGTTTATTATTTAAGTGATACATTGGGTTTATTTCGATGTTGCAAAGGTAAGGCGGCAGGGAGAGAAGGAATGTTATCGCAATGTTATCTTTAGGTTAACGATTATAAGTCGGTATGCAAGAAACAGGTGTTCTTTAGTAAGGTATAAAGAACTAATAAAACTTACTGGCAAATCCTTTCTGTATGATTATGGGGTAAATGGGTATTCCAATATAAATCGAGTAACTCAATTCCCCTCATCCATCGGAGGAGGGGTGCCCAGAGGGCGGGGTGGTAGGTAAAGCAAGAAATGCCTATGAATCATATACCCAAGGACTTCTTTTCTTACCTACCACCTCCCCCTTCGGGTACTCCTCCTCCCAAGAGGAGGAGAATTGAGATAGTATTGCTCATCATTTGATTCATTACTATTTCGCCATGAATTAGATCATTATCCTTAGTTTTGTCTGTTATTCTATTGAACTATTCCCCTTATAATTGAAAATATCCCCTTGCTTCTTCTCTGCTTAATGAAAATAATTAGTTGAAAAACAAAGATTTATAATAAAAATGAGACTCTCTATTTGTCCCCCCTGTTTCTTTCCTGTTTTATGTCTATCTTCTTATTTTTGTTCCGTTCTCGTAAGTAGATACGATACAACTATTATTAATCTATATCAGAAAGTAAAATTATGGAAAACCAGGGAATACTTCTTTATATCGGAATAGCCCTTATCATCTTATTGGTACTTTGGTATATCTGGACTGGCAATAATCTGATTGCAAAGCGGAATCGGGTAAAGCAATGCCGTAGCGGCATTTGCGTGGCATTGAAGCAGCGGAACGATATGATACCGAATTTGGTAGCTGCCGTAAAGTCCTATATGGGACATGAGAATGAGACGCTGATCCGTATCGCGGAACTTCGTTCACGAATTTTTCAGCCTTCACAGGAGAGTGAACAGATAAAAACCGGTAATGAGCTTTCTTCTTTAATCTCCAAACTTCAATTATCCGTAGAAGATTACCCGGAACTGAAGGCAAGCGAGCAGTTCACCCGACTGCAAAGGAGCATTGAAGATATGGAATTGCAACTGCAAGCCATACGCCGCACCTATAATGCTGCGGTCACCGACTATAATAACTCCATTGAGATGTTTCCCTCTTCCATCGTGGCCGGCCGGCAGAATCATCATCAGGAAGAACTGATTGATATTCCCGAACAGGAACAGCGGAATGTGGATGTCAGTGCACTTTTAAAGTAGATGTAATATGGAATCAATTGACTTCAGAAGCCTTTCCGAAAGGCTTCGTACCGAACTTTCCCGTGTATATTTCTGGCAAAAGATCGTTCGTATTCTGAGCATCATTGTCTATCTCTTTGTCTTTTGCTGGATGATGTTCGTCCTGTTTGGGGGCTATCTTGTTGGATACATCGGATTAGAGAACTACAGTGTGGTTACGCAATACATTTTCCCGGTTTTTATGGGATTTATTGTGCTGAACTTTGCATTCAGCCGCTCTCTTATGAAATTCCAAAGGCAGGAAAATGATATCATGCGCAGCATTATGTCTGCTATGTTTCCATCCGTTCTTTTCTCCTTCTCTTCGCAACTGGACCAGCGTATATTATCCGGTAGCAAGCTCTTTAATTCTTCTTTTTTCGATCCGGCATTGGCGGCTACCACCTATGCTTATCTGGAAGTGCCGCGAGGGGATCGTACCCTTTATATAGCCGATATAGGGGTTTCCTATGGGCTGATGAATAAGTTGGAGTTCAACTCTGTAGCGGGCTATTTCGTGATGCTTTACCGCTATGTGCTCCGTCCGCTGTTTGCCTCCAGGTATGAAAGCAGTGCGCATAACTTCCGCGGAATGTTTGGCTGGTGTCGTCTGGAACGTAGTTTTAAAGGCAGCACGATTATCCTGCCCGACCATCTGGAACAAAAAGTTGGCTATCTGGCAAAGAATATCCAGGGCTTGAAGAAACGCTATAATGCCCGTTTCGTTCATCTGGAAGACCCGGATTTCGAGAAGTATTTCGTGGTTTATGCCGATGACGAAGTAACTGCCCGTATGATACTTACACCGGCAATCATGCGTCAGATTACCCGTCTGCGCGAAACATTCGGGCACGATATGATGCTCTCTTTCAGCAAAGATACTTTTTACTATGCGGGAGTGATGCCCGACGGCTTCCTCTGTCTTCGCAAACAGGCACTGGACAATGAACATCTGCTTGAAGAGATATACAATGACATAAACCTTGCCTGCCAGGTGACGGATGAACTAAGGCTAAACTAATTACATAATTAATTACCCTCTGAATATTCTAAACACGAAGACTGACTTTAAGTGATAATTGCAAACGCGGCTGTCTGAAAGATTATCTTTCGGCAGCCGCGTTTTTCATTGGAAACTGTAAGAGAGAATTCTTGTTAGAGTAATTATCTGTTTGCCAGCAAAGCGCTGTTCCAATTTGTTGCATTGTGCTCTGTTACCAGATTCCAGGAGTTATCTTTCTCATTCCAGTTGTAAGCCATGTAGTTCATGCCGTTCTCGTTCATCTGGTAAACGGCTTTGGCTTTCACATTTGTGTAGTCACCGATTCTATTGTTCCATGCTACATATTCCACGTTTACTTCGTTGTCGGTGTAGCTGAAGTTGAGGCAATACAGCTTTTCAAAGCGGCTGTTGTCCTGGTTCCACTTCAGGATTTCCTTGGCGGATACACGTCCTTTTTCATCATGTGTGTAGTTGTATTGCAGGTGGCGTTCCAGATACTTGCCTTCTTTTATTTTATAGACTGTTTGGGTTTCTACACCGTTTTCCTGTTTTTCACTGTTGTAAGCGAAATCTTTTACGTTGTTACCACTTACTGCGTTTACTACTGATGTCAATGCAAATACTACTGATAATACTAGAGCTTTCATAATGATTTTATTTTTTAAGTTATACATTTCGTTACTTTTGATGTTGCAAAGATAGGGCAGGGGCATGAGGATGAATGTTATCGTAATGTTATCGTTAGGTTAATAAAGAGAGTTTCTTAATCCGATGGTGGAATTCTGCAAATAAGCCTGTTGTCAAGCGGGAGGTATAGTCGTAAGATTATGCCTTTCCTTGTGGTTGAGGAGGGGGACACCGGTGCTTTGTCACGCCTCTATTTGTTCCATTTTGTTTCTTCCTCTTGGAACAAAAGTGCCTTGCCTGTGGAACAAAAGTTTCTTGGTTAAGAAATAAAAGTTCCTTAGGTAAGAAACAAAAGTTTCTCAGAGAAGAAACATTTGTCTCCTTATTGTGAGACAAATGTTCCGATAAAGTGGAGCTTACGTTTCTCCGTAATAGAACAATATCTGATTAATAATGTCTTATTGAAGAAGTAGGCACTGGTCTTATTTACAGCGGCTTATCACTCTTCTTATTTATAGTATTCTCATATGCGGGTTCTATCTTGATTTCACCAATGGATACTCTATAGATATAGACTATGGAGATACCTTATTTGTGACCTGTTGGCGGAATTGATTTATTTAGGTATAGTAATGAGCTAAATGGTCAAGTAATACTATCTTAATTCTCCTCCTCCCGGGAGGAGGAGTACCCGAAGGGGGAGGTGGTAGGTGAAATGATAAATACCTATGAATCATAAGAATAAGAAACTATTTCTCACCTACCACCCCGCCCTTTGGGCACCCCTCCTCCCAAGAGGAGGGGAATTGAGATACTCTATTTACTTAATATTGGAATTATCATTTAGCTCATAACCCTACAAAAAGGAACTAATTCCGCCAATGGATTACTTGTAATAATCTTAACCTTCAGGCTTTTGTGAAATCAGGAACTTTGAATGATTAAGGTAGGAATTCTTTGTTTTCTTCCTTTAAAACGTCTGCTGTTTCTTTGGTAAATTGAAAATGTCCCCTTTTCTTCTTACTTTTACTGGATAATAACATCTTGAAAAACATACTTTTACGGGGTAAAACTCCCTCTTCATTTATCCCCCCTATTTGTTTTCCCGTTCGTGGGTATCTTCCTACTTTTGTTACATCCTCCTTAGAGGCTTAACTAATATGCATTATTATATTAACTATTTGACAGAATATTAACTCTTAAACTAAAATTATTATGGCATTTTTTGTGAACCCCGGCAAAGACTGGGAGAATAACCTGACAGAAGAAGATATTGCGAAGCTGGAAGCGCAAGGGTGTGACGTGAGCGGACTGCGTAACAGACCGCCCGTGCCGGAAGATGATGACGAAGAAGAGGAGGCTTTCGATAATCCTACTCGCCTGGATAGACTGAAGCCTTATCTGCAAACACCCCGGGACATGGAAACTCCCTTCTTCAGGGCAGTGGCAGGCAATGCTCCCTGGTTGTTTAAGGATCGCTGGAAGAAGAAATATACGGAGTCTCCCGTTATATATGCAGCAGTGGTGCAGGCCAACAGTGCCTTGTGGAGACCGGGAGACAACGATTATTATCCGGCAGTGTTTGTTTTTGCCCTCGACAAGAAGCACATTCACGATGTGGAATGGTTATCGCAAATGGCAGAAAAGATCAGCGAATTGTCAGATAGCCCTATTGTGCCGGATGATTGCCGTAAACTGATTAATACGTTGCGCGATAGTCAGAGTGAGTTTTGCTTCCGTATCGGCAAAAGCGTATCCGGTGATGCCGATGCCTGGTGTGCTACTTATAAATTCGATAAGCAATCGGCTCTTCCGCGCAAAGCGCTTCCTTCGGATGGTATCGTTCCTTTCTTGTTGAAAGCCAATCCGGTAGAAAACCAGTTTGTGGATTTTAAACTGATTCCCTCCGAATTGTATATTGGGTAAATCAAAAAATGCGGCTACCGGAAAAGCAATTATCCGGTAGCCGCATTTCTTTGGAATTTAAAAGAGGGTGTTTATTGTTAGAGGAAAGTTACTTGTTTGCCAGCAGGACACTGCTCCAGTGGGTGGCGTTGTGTTCTGTTACTAGATTCCAGGAGTTTTCCTTTTCATTCCAGTTGTAAGCCATGTAGTTCATGCCGTTCTCGTTCATCTGGTAAACGGCTTTGGCTTTCACATTTGTGTAGTCACCGGCTTTGCTGTTCCATGCTACATATTCCACGTTTACTTCGTTGTCGATGTAGCTGAAGTTGAGGCAATACAGCTTTTCAAATCGGCTGTTGTCCTGGTTCCATTTCAGGATTTCCTTGGCTGATACACGTCCTTTTTCATCATGTGTGTAGTTGTATTGCAGGTGGCGTTCCAGGTACTTGCCTTCTTTTACTTTATAGACTGTCTGGGTCTCTATACCGTTTTCCTGTTTCTCACTGTTGTAAGCGAAGTCTTTTACGTTGTTGCCGCTTACTGCGTTTACTACTGATGTCAATGCGAATACTACTGATAATACTAAAGCTTTCATAATCGTTTTATTTTTTAAGTTATACATTTCGTTACTTTTGATGCTGCAAAGATAGGGTAGGGGCATGAGGATGAATGTTATCACAATGTTATCGTTATGTTAACAGGATCTTTTGCAACTTTGAAAGGGCTCCCTTATTTTTTAGAGTTGTATATATTTTTATATCCATCTTCTAATCAGTGAAATACAGATTTCCGTTCGTTTCTTTTCATCGTACCTTGCCATTGGCTGGAAAGAACGCATTCTCGTCTTGTATAAAAAGTAGTGCATTACTCCGTGATCCATAGTTATTTGCTATTTTTGCAGGCGAATATAAACGGATAAGATGAAATTACGTACTGTCATCTCTCTTTCACTTGTGAGTCTGATTGCTGTTGTGTTGATACAGTTGGGCGGAATGCTTTATGCTTTCCATGCACAGATGCAGGAAGCGGAGAAGTCACTGAACAAGTGTTTCTGGATGTCTTTCACGGAGACAGTGGATAATTTGGTGAACAACCTTCCTTATCCTGATAATTCAATTGCTGTCATAGCGTATGCCCCTAATCCTAAATACAAGCGGATTGACGGGAATGAAATGAACAAACGTACTTCCCAGCAGGTGGCACAGGCTTTACAAAGGGTATATGGAATGAAAGAAATTCCGTTGGCCACCATAGATAGCGTGTTGCACTACAAGTTGCGGAAGTTAGACATGGGTGGAGCACTGACTGTAGAGCGTATCAATGTAAACACAAATGAGGTACTGGCAAGTACCAACCCTCAGGTAAGCGTCCGTAGCTTTGCCGCTGTTACTTCCGAAACTGCCTTTACCTTTAAATCCCATGGAGAGGCTGTTCGTGCCATTCTTTCTTTCCCTGCCAAGGAGATGGAGAAAAGACTCCTGTTACTGTCATTCATTACATGGCTATTGCTGGGTACGGCTGTCTATGCCTTGATTGTACAGATGAAGTCGGTATTCCGTCAACGGCATAACTTGCAGAAACAACAGCAGGGTTTCTATACATTGGCCGAAGAAATGAAGCATCCCGTCAGTAGGATGAAGAACCTGATAACTACAGAAAGCTGGCAAGAGATAGAAGCACAAAGTAATCTACTCTTTGAGAGAACCAATGCTACGCTAACACATGCCAAAGCAGAAATCCGGCAAGGAAGTACAGTCAGGCATATTTCTCTTAAAGCAATTTCTATAGTCAGCCTGGCGGGAGTATTCCTGTTGCTGGCTGTCTGGTCGGGATATTTGTATTATACAACATCTCAAAAGATAAGGTATCAGGCGGAGGAGCAATTGGAAGAGGCTTTTTACCGTGAGACAGACTTACATCGGTATCCGCTTTTCACTAAGGCTAATCCTGATTTTAATTGGGATAGCTCACCGGGAGAATTTCTCCCTTATCCGCGGCGTATGATGAATGAACTTTATAAGGTATATCTGGAGAAAGGTTATCGCTACCGGATACAGTTGATTACCATACGGCATCTTTACAATAAGTTTGATGAAGATTTCCGCGTAAAGATGGCTTATGATATACAGGATACGATTAGTCTGCATAGCCGTGTGCCCATTCCGTTCTCCTTGCAGTTTGCCGACAGTGTTTTCAGAAAACAGCTTTTGGAAACAGGCTTTCCGGATAGGGCGGATATCCATTGGATCAGGTATCCGTCCCGAGAGTTGATACTTTATACAGGTAGTCCGACTGTTGACTTCGGGGATATTACTACCCGGTTGTTTCCGTTGGATAAGGATAGTACGAGTTGCATCTTTGCTGTGGTTCGTTCACCACAACGTACCATTATGAGCGCCACATGGTATATGCAGGTGCCGCTGCTTATTGCTTTCCTTTTCGTATCTCTCTGTGTTTTCTTTCAGATACGTATGTTGCGGGCACAGCGTCGGTTGGAACAGTTTCAGAAGGACTTTACTTACTCCATGATACATGATATGAAGTCACCGTTGCAGTCTGTCATGATGGGAGCGCATATCCTGGCAAGTGGTAAGTTGGCGGATAAGCCTGAGAAGCTGGTTCGTTACAGGCAAGTAATGGGAGATGAGTGCGAACATCTGTTGACACTTTCCAATCGCGTAGTAATGCTGACAGAGATAGATCGTGGAGAATTGGAACTACATAAAGAAGAAGTTGCCTTAAGGCCGTTGTTACGGGATATAGCAGAAAAGTATCAGTTGAAAGCAGCGAAGACGATTCATTTCGATATCGATTGTGAAGAAGGATGTAGTGTTTATGCGGATGCTTTCTGTCTGCGTGAGATATTTTCCAACTTGGTGGACAATGCCGTCAAGTACTCTAATGAAGAGGTTCTGATTATTCTTTCAGGTAAAAAGACAGAGGATGGAACCATTGTTAGAGTGCATGATAACGGTATTGGCATTCCTTTGAGCGAACAGCATAAGATATTCAATAAGTTCGAGAGGGTTGCTTCCGGCAGTCGTAAGACGGGTGCATCAGGTTTTGGGTTAGGATTGAATTATGTGTTGCAGGTGGTGAGTGCCCACGGTGGTATGGTGAAGGTAGAAAGTGTGGAAGGGAGTTACAGTGAATTTATGCTACAATTCCCCTTGCGTTAAAAAAGCCTGCTGGCAAAGATTAAATGTGCTCAACTATTTGTTATTCAGATAGGCTTTTACTATTTTTGTATACAGAGTCCGTAAAAAACAAAGGAGGTAGATTATGACACGCAGGGTTGGCATATCTTGGCTCCCAATTCGTTGGGGATTATTTTTTCTGTTCATTTCTGGTTTGCAGTTGCTTTCTGCACAGGAAGATAGTACACGCTTCACTCTTGATAGCATGTTGATAAAGCCGAAAGCTGCATTTCAGCTTCCATCCGTCAACCTGCTTCCCGAAAAGACCGTATACCCTTTGATAAATCCTATACGGTTAGGTGATTTACCTTCTTTCTCCTTGAAAGAGGAACTCCGTATTCCCTATTATATAAATCCTTCTCCGCTATTCCGGGGCGATTATAGTACAGGAGGCGTATTAAGGCAATTTCCCCATGGAGCAGTATTCGGTTCCGGAAGCCAGACCAGTCTTCCGGGCATCGGGCGTTTCAATAATGCTTCGTTAGGATATCAGCATATCTTCAACGATCGGCTATCGTTGCAACTTCGTGCCAATGCCATGAAGATAAATATGTCTCACATCACCGGGCAAGCTTTCAGTACTGCGGGCAGGCTGACTTATCGTGCTTCCGACCGGGTTGCCTTCAATGTCTTCGGTTCGTATGATATCGGTAATTCTTATGGGATGAGCACTAATAGTTATGGTGCTACGATGTCTCTTGATATGTCCGAACGTTTTGGCGTAGAGGTAGGTGCCCAGCGCTATTATGATGCCATGCGTGGAGGTTGGCAGACGGTTCCCGTTGTGATACCCTATTACCGCTTCGATAAGTTTAAGCTGGGGCTGGATGTAGGCGGAATAATGTACGAGATTCTGCGGAGCGTAGTGTTTGATAAACGTGGTGGCGGTGACTTTGGTGGCGGCCCTACGATTAGACCGCCAAAGTTTTCATTTCCGATAAAATAGAAGAAGTGGATATTTACTTCAGGTAATCGTTTATATTCAGTAGTTTGTATTCGGGAGAACATTCAAACAGATAGTTCAGTATGTTCATGTGCGCTGCGCCGAAAATAACCAGTATCCGTTTGCCGGCGGTATCGGGAATCCGCTGGATATTCCTAAGTATTCTTAGATTCCGGTTGAACCATCTTCCGGATTCAAAATCTGTTCCGGTATAATCTCCTTTGACGGATTCATATTTGAAATGCTTGATAAGATAGTTTCCTAAATCTTTCTTGATACGTACCGGATCATTGAGATGTATCAGTTGTGCAAGTATCCCCTGCTGCTTGAATATGGGTTCATCTTCATAGTATAAAGCAGAGTCGGGAGAGTTCGAGAAGCTTTCTTCAAAAGCCAGATATTCATTACTTTCATCATCATCCAGCAGTTTCTCTATGTGGGTAGTGTGTGCTCCCCAAGCATCTGCACAGTATATCTTGGCATTGCACATTCGGGCTATTCTGAAACCTAACTGCTGAATTTCGTTTCTGTTCAACTCATGCTTGCCGGTAAGGTATGAGTTATAGAGAGAGTCTATCTCTGACTGTTTGTATAAAGGCCATTCAATGACAATGGCATCCGGTTTGAATTATGCCAGTTTCTTGGATATTAACTCTATCTCTTTTTGATATTGAGGAGATAGTACATCTATCTGGTCTTCTTCGGATACTTGTTGCACATCCAGATTGGGAAATTCGAAGTGGAAGACTCCCAACGTAAGGACTTCTGCCTGCTGGGCATATCCTTTTGTGAAGAACATGCTTACGGTAATCAGAATAAGAATGATTTTATTCATTGTAATTACTTTTAGTTTGGTGTCCAAAAGTAATGATTCTTTTTGGCATGACCATACAATCCTGATTTTTGATGTTGTAAAGGCAGGGTAGGAGCAATAAGAATGAATGATATCGCAATGTTATCTTCGGGTTAACGAATAATTTATTACTTTTGTGGCATACAACTGGAAGTTAATACAATTCATATCAAAGACATGGATACAATAAAGCTATTGTTAGTTGAGGACGATCCCAGCTTGCGTTACATCGTTCAGAGCGGATTGGAAGATATCATAGAGGGCTATGAAGTGTTGGCAGCCGCCAATGGTGAAGAAGGATTGGCAATGTGGAGGGAACACCGTCCCGATGTCATTCTCTCGGATATAGAAATGCCCGTCATGGATGGTTATGAGATGGTGAAGCGTATCCGTGAGGTGGATAAAGAGACGCCTATAATCTTTTCTTCCGGTTTGGTTTCTCCCAAAAATGTATTGAAAGGCTATGAGTTGGGAGCCAACAATTATATCAAGAAACCTTTCATTCCCGATGAACTGGATGCTCACATCCGTGCTATGCTGAAACTCGCAAACGGTGAGAAAGCTAAGGATGAAAGTGAGTGCTATAAAATAGGAAAAGAATATGTGCTTGATGCTACGCATGCCAAGCTAAAGCATTCTTCCGGCGAAAGCAAAACACTGACTGTTCGCGAAGCGGGCTTATTGCAAATGCTTTGTGAAAATCGGGGGGATGTAGTGCGCCGTGAAGCCATTCTTGATAAGTTCTGGAATACGGAAGATGATTATTTTGCTTCCCGCAGCCTGGATGTATTTGTGACGAAGCTCCGCAAACTTATAGCCGAAGATTCGTCTATCAGCATTAAAACAGTGAAAGGTGTAGGGCTGATGCTGGAAGAAAACGTATAGTTCCTGCTATTCGATTACTATATTTATTCGGGGCACTAAACTGTGTCTCGAATATTTTTTTGTCCTTACTGTCCGTTTTCATGCGGACACTTGTCCGGAAATGAACATCGCTTAAAATTGAATATTCATTGATAATCAATGTTTTATTGTTTTGGCACGCCAATTGACTATATATTGTCGAAGGCGGTTGACAAAGACTTCCTCTCAAAAATCAAGAAGTAATAACAATAAAAAAATAACGATTATGAAAACGAACTTAATTTCCAAAGCAGTTGTAATGTTAGCAGTAGTAATGGCAAGCGTAATGAACTTTTCTGCAAGCGCAGGCAACCCTACTCAGTATGTAAAGAACGAAGAGATGACCGGTGAATTGATGACCGCGAAGACTATCTTTAAGAATGAAGACGGACACCTGTATCGCCATCTCCGTTACACCTACACTTATAATACTGAAAATCGCGTAACGAGCAAAGAAGCTTCTAAATGGGACAGTTCAAAAGAGGCTTGGGTTCCTTACTTCAAGATGAATGTATCTTATGCCAACAATGAAGTTGAACTTAGCTATGCCCGCTGGAATTCCAAGAGTAATGCTTACGACAACAATATCGAGAAGACTGTTTATGAAATGAATGATGATAATGTTACTTTGATGTTGGCAAGTACAAAATGAAACATCAGTAATTAGGGAGTAAATGCCGGGGTGATGAGATATAAATTTCATCATCCTGGTTTTGTTTTAGAATACAAGTTATGGAAGAAATTGCTTTCCTTACAGATGAATTGAAGAAAATATCTGATTACTTAAAGGAGGCATTATTCAGATAAGGAAAGTGGATTTTGATAGTAGTAATTATTAAAATATGGGGACAAGAAAGAAAACGTATATCTGATGTCAGGTAATGCTATTTCTCCATTGGCTCTTTATGAAAAACTATGGATGGAATCAGTTCCTTTATGTAAATGTCCCCTTGTTTGTCTATCTCTTATATAGAGTTATTGTTTGAAAAACAGTTGTTTAGTTTATCGATTGTCCCCTTCATTTATCCCCCACGATTGTTTTATTGTTTACAGGTTACTTTTTACTTTTGTTTCCATACGGTAATCAAGAAAGATAGAACTATTATTAATCATTATAAAAAGTAATATTTATGGAAAATCAAACAAAACTCTACCCAAGCTATATGGGTGATTTCTATGCAGCAAATCCGGTGAAATTTGAAAAAAGAAAGAACAATGTTAAGCCGATGCTTTATTATGGATTGGCTGTAGTCGCTGTTATTATTGTTATTTTTCCTGGTTTTATCCCTGTAGCGGGTTGGCTGGTCCGGACGGTTGGAGTGATTGCCGTATTGATATGCTTGCTTGCGGCGTATTTGAGTAATTTCGATTATTATAATAGCGAGAGTGGGGGTAAGATTACAGAGGTGGGTTTGAAGAAGTTCAAGCGCGATGAAATCGATATAAACAGAATCCTGGAAGCGTTTCTCAGAAAAGACTTTGAGTATCTGGCAGAGCTGCCCGGAGCATACAGCGCACCGGTCCAGATTCATGTGGAAGAGGATAAATTAGGACAAGAGATGTATTGCTTACTAACTTCTTACGATTCTGACAGCAACATTATCGGTCTGACCAATGTCCTGATCTTATCAGGAAACGATTATCTTGATCATGCGGATGTAATCAGACAGATGCTTAAAGATGCGGAAAACGATTGATTCTTAAATTGTAGGACATAATGAAAAAGCTGATTTTACTTATTGGCCTTTTGCTTTTTGCCTTTCTGAATGTCTGTGCGCAGAAAGAGTATCAGATAGAGCAGGTGTCAGCTATAAATATGGGAGACGGCCGCATCCTGTTCCGGGATTTGAAGACTGATAAACCCTTGAATGGCGAGCATCGTATCATAGACGGCTATCATTCTGCCTATATCCTGGCTGACTTTAAAGAAGGCCTTTACAATGGTAAGTATGAAGAGCATGAGTACAACAAACTGATATGTGAGGGTGCCTATAAAGAGGGACGCAAAAACGGTGTCTTCAAGATGTACTCCGATGAGGGCAAACTGAAAGAAGAGAAGTCTTATAAAGACGGAAAATTGGACGGTGCACACAAAACCTACTATACCACCGGTAAAGTGGAACGCGAAAGGAACTACCGCATGGGAAAACAGGATGGTAAGGAATTAAGCTATGACTTTGACGGCACATTGCGCATGGATCATACGTATAAAGACGGTAAGCAGGTAGGCAAGCAATTCACTTTCATGAAAGGGACTTATGAGCTTCATGAAACCGTTTATTATAATGAGAACGGGCAGAAAGACGGGGATTATTCTTCCATATTTGTCTTTGGGCTTCCTCATGTGCTGGGGCATTATAAGAATGATCAGAAAGATGGGCGATGGATTACGATTGCCGAAAGTGGTGATACGCTGATGATAGAAACCTATGCCAATGGGAGGGAAGAAGGCTTGCATGTTTCGTTTGATAGGAAAACCGGTACCCGTAAACGTGAGTTCTACATGAAAAATGATCGCAAAGACGGGCTCTATCGTGAGTACGATCCTGAGAATGGTGAACTTATTTATGAAGCCATCTATCAATACGGCCGTATCAATGGAAAAGAACGTCGCTTGATAGTTACAAATCGCTATGATTACTGGGAAATATCCACTTACATAAATGGCCGGCAGAGCGGTCCGTTTGAGTCGCGCTACGTGAAGAACGACCGTATACGTGAAGTGGGTGAATGCCGGAATGGGCGGCGCATCGGGCGATGGAAACTCTATGATATCGACGGTAAGCTGGAAAAAGAGTGGGAAGAAACCAAGTAATCACTTCGCTTTTCCGTATTTATGAGCAGAAAGAAATTTAGACCCAAACAGCAACCGGTTCATGGCGAAGATGCCTCCCGACAGCAGCCGAAGAAAAGAATGGCATTATGGAAAATCTTGGTGCCTGTCTTTGTCTTTCTTTTCCTGTTGCATTGCAGGATGTGGTATATAGAAGAGGAAATGCTGATGCATACTGCATTTTCTTCCGGCAGCTATTTAGGATTGAACCGGAAAATCGTTATTCTCCTTATGGCAATAACGATGTGTAGCTGCATGGTTTATATCTATAAGAAAAGCACTGGGAAGTGGTATCATTGGAGAAACTTCGTCTATGCTTTTATGTGTGGAGGTGCTGTAGTAGGATTATGTACCAATGTGCTGGTTGTCTTTCTGTTCTGGCTGAACAGTTGCTTTACTTCCGGAGTGCAGGCCCGTGAGTATATAATTGTCAGTATTGTTCCACACGACAGGACGCGTAAGAGTTATAATCCCCGTTCTGGTGCATGGTTGCTCAATACATTTTCTTATGGGGAGATATTTATGCAAGGTGACCGTTACACCCGCATCTACTTGCCCATTGACCAGGCCTACCGGCTCAGCGGTGAGCGAGGCATTTATCTCAAAATAGAGTTGGAAGACGGCTGGCTGGGTTGGGGCGTAATACGGAAAATAAACTCGGTGACTGCAACAAAAGTATCGGAAGGAATAGAAGTTCGTTCTCTTGGAGATGAACAGATGCAGGTGCCCGACTCTTGCTTGCACGAAAAAAGTGAAAAAGCTTTTAAGTATACATGGAGGGATATTTATATCTTTGCCAAACTGAGGAATATTAATTTATCGGATACCACCCACGTCAGTGTAAATCAGTATATAGACGGACAAAAGGGTATTCCGGTGTGGGAGATTGACATACGCGATTCCATTCAGCCGGATATGGCCAGAGTGATACTGCTTCACGGAGAGACTGGAGAAGTGTTGATGGATTCGTACGAATAACACGATAATGAAGATGAGATTGAAGAGTTTGATAGGAATGATTCTATGGGGCAGTATGCTGGTCTCCTGCGGTCCTGACAATCGCGTAGCCTTGGCGGAGAAGCTGATGGCGGAAAAGGAAACAGACAGTGCCATAGCAGTGATGAACAGAATAAAGGAGCCGTTACAGAAACTTTCGAAGCGTGACTATGCCCTTTATGCCTTACTGATGTCCGAGGCTGTCCACAGGAAACAACAGTTGAATGCAGCTACAGATACCCTGCTGCTACCGGCAATTAAATATTTCAGCCAATCGGGCGATTCTCTTTATGCCGAACGGGCTCTTTACTGCAAAGCACATCTGGACAGACGGCTTAACCGGATGAACGATGCCATGCAATCTTTTCTGAAAGCTCTGCTTTTCCTGCAAAATAGTGGTAATCATGAGCAGCTCTACCGGGTGAATACCTGGTTGGGAGTTGTTTGCCTGAATCAGGAAGAATATTCCGGCAAGGTGCGTTATTCCAAAGAAGCCTTGAAGGCGGCTTTGGATTTGGGAAATATGTTCTATAAGAATATGGCCTTGTGCGATATTTCTACCGGATATTTGTTTCTGAACCAATTGGATAGCGCCCTTTACTATGCTCAGGCGGCCTATGAGGCGGCTTTAGCCGATTCTGTGCCTCGGCAACTTCCTTTCATCTATACAAATCTGGGTAGTATCTATTCTCAGCAAGGAGAACCTGCCAAGGCACTGGATTATATAAATAAATCAATAGCTCTTCGTCCGACTAAAGATACTGCAAGAATTCTTTCGCTCTATGGAGTAAAGTTGGAGTTGTTTGGAAAACTGGGACAATATGATTCGGCATATCACTATTTTCAGAAAGTTATCTCCAGTCCGGAGCCTTCTTCGGTGGCCGACGCCTATAATAATATGGCGAAAATATATCATAAAATGGGCCGTGCTTCAGATGCCTATCCTATGCTACAACGCTTTATTGAATTATCCGATACCATACGAAAGTATCGTCATACTGAGGAAGCCATTGCATTGCAAGAGCTTTACAAACATGAACAGCTTTCGGTAGAAAACCTGTATTGGCGCACCCGGGCTGCGGAAAGGCAGCGTAATGTGTATTGGATGACCACAATCTCTTTGCTGTTGGTTTGGGTGGCAAGTGCGGTATATTTCATCTATCGCCGTAACCGTAATCGCCTGATGGCGCAGCAACATCAGCTCGTGCAACAGGAAAAGGAACTGAAGAAACAACGTAAGGCCACTTCCGAGAGTCTTCGCCGCATGGTGGAAATGGAACAAAAAGAAGCAAGGCTGAAGGAAACCTTTTTCAGGAGATTAAACCAGAAGGTGGTGCAAGAATTAGAGAAGGGCGGCAATGTCATCCTTTCAGATGAAGACTGGGATGACATTGTGCAGAATGCTGATATTATCTTCGACAACTTTACGAAACGCTTGCAGCAGACTTACCCAAGTCTCAATAAAGACGACTTGCGTTACTGCTGCATGGTGAAAATGCAATTGTCTCAGTCGAGTATGGCACAAGTGATGCATCTGGAGCGGGATTCCGTGAAGAAACGCCTGAAACGTATCCGTATGGAAAAGATGGGAGCGGATAGTGGTGTTACGTTGGAAGAACTGCTATACAACTTTTAAAGTAAGGTAGGACTGTTCTAATCTGAAATCCCTATCGGCTTAAGTACATCCCGTAAGGCGTATTCGGCCATGATACGGTCTTTGTTCTGGCAAAGAAGCAAGCCGATGGTCTATCCCCTTTCCGGCAAAGAATATCATCTACTGCCGAACAGTAGAAGTTCAGCTTGCCGATATATTCGGGCTGGAACTCACCCCGCTTTAGCTTAACGACTAAATACCGGTGCATAAAGGCATTGTACATAAGAATGTCAATGTAAAAGTCCTTTTCCGACACTTTGATATGGTACTGCCTGCCCATGAAAGCGAAACCTGCCCCCATTTGTAGAAGGAACTTCTCTATATGTTTAATCAGACCTAACTCTACGTCCCGTTCATCGTACTCGTCGGTAAAAGTTAGATATCGAAGATATAGGGATCTTTCAACGTTTCTTTTACTTGCTTGGCTTGTATTTCGGGAAGGGTGGCATCGAAATTATTTGCCAGTGCTCCATGAATATTGTAATGGTCCTGATTGATGGCTTCGACCAGAAAGCTACGCCCCCAACCGTTTTTGAGGCACTGTATCATATACCAATATCGGGCTTTGAGATCTTTAACTTTTTGCATCAAAATAACATTGTGCGACCAACTTAGTTGTTTAACAGGAAGGGTTAGGTTCGATATTTCTAATTTGGCAACAGGTTGTTGCCAAATTGTAAGTTCCTGATTATATTCCTTATAGAACTGAATCATGCATCTGCAATTACGTGGCGAGAAACCTTTCACTTTCGGGTAGTCATTCTTTAAGCCATTGGATAATTGTTCAAGCGCATTGTTACCCCAACCGATCAACTTCTGGCTTTCAAACAGCAATTTGCCAATGTCCCAATACATAGTAAGCATTTCTTCGTTGGCTGCATAGATAGCCTTCTTTTGGGCGAGTGCCACCCGTGTCTTGACTTATTTAAGCAGGATTGAATAGTTAAAGATATTGTTTTGAATTTCCATTTTACATCTATTAAACCCGTTGGCGGAATTAATTTCTTTCTTACGGGTTATGAGCTAAATAGGTAGAGTAAATAGAGTATCTCAATTCCCCTCCTCTTGGGAGGAGGGGTGCCCAAAGGGCGGGGTGGTAGGTGAGAAATAGTTTCTTATTCTTATGATTCATAGGTGTTTATCATTTCACCTACCACCTCCCCCTTCGGGTACTCCTCCTCCTCGGAGGAGGAGAATTAAGATAGTATTACTTGATCATTTGATTCATTACTATACCGGGATGAATTAATTCCGCCAACGGGTTCTATTAATTAATATATTAGGGTTTAAGAGTGCCCGGGGCTTTTCCTGAACATTCGCCACTCGGTCATAAAAAGATCAAAAGCTCTGACTGGCAAAGATAATGATAATAACGGGAAAGGCGATAGCTTTTCAAGTGCATCAGCAAATGTGGCTAATTTGTTTTATCCTGCTATGGTCGATAAATGAGGATCTCACTTTCGTTTTGACACTTTGCTTTTTATGCATAGTGAGAATTCGATATTTCCGTCATGTTGTAGGGAAGATCAGAAAGAAACGAACGAAAATCAACATTTTGTTGATTGATAGTGTGATACATAAATACGTACAACTCTAAAAAAAGGAAAACAGATGGTTTGTGCAATGAAAACAGATGGTCTGTCTCCCATCTATAGACCGTTTGTGTTCGATCTATAGATCGTTTGCATTACATCTATAGATTGTTTGCGTTACATCTATAGATTGTTCGCATCAGATATATAGTTTCTTGGTGAAAGAAGTATAGTTCCTTGCATAAGTATTGCATATACTGTCTGCTTTATACAGAAACTGTGCATTTTTATTCTATGGATTATGCAGCCGGATTCTGTTTCGGGTGTTTTTAGAAAGGCTTCTGTTAGTAAAAGAATTGTTTCGGTAACTTTTTGTTTGGATTGAAGTGTAATGTCTGACTTTTGGCGTGGTCATCCCGGTTCGTTTTTAATTATAGAAGGTGTATCATAATGCAGTACTATCTCAATTCCCGGGAGGAGGGGAGCTTAAGTTACTTTCCAGTTTTGACACACCTTCTTGAATAGTTCTATTTACTCTTTGGTAAACACAATCTTATATGTTTTAACTACCCCTTTATAATCGAATTTCACAATAGCAGTTCCGGAAACCGATGTTGCCTGGATAATCTCTACTTTCACATTCTTATCAGTCGCTGATGCCGATACAGTAGGGGTTCCGGTAGTTCTGGCCGGAAGTTTGCAAACAGCTTCATAGATGTCATAGCCGGTAATACCATTGCTTTCAGTAGAGCGTACAGGAGTTGCCGGCACTTCGATTGCTTTTCCATTGACCTCTATATTTACTTTGGGGACAATAGGGCGAGTGATCTTCTTCTTGTTTGAACTGAATCCCAATCCGGCTAAATCAAAGAGATTGCCGGTTTCTTCACTTTCAGCAACGAGATAAATTGCATGTTTCTTGTCTAGGTGGTCAACGAACTTCGATACATCAATTGTAAACTGTTCCGTTTTCTGTGCCGAATTGGCGGGAACAATTATTTCGCCTATCTTCGTTCCTTTCCAGGTTTCGTTGTCCCACGGACCGTCTAACCAAACGTTCACTTTAAACGTTTTTGATGTTTTTGGTGTAAGGAAGAGGTTGAAGGCTGTTTGGTTTCCCTTTTTGGTTCCTTCGAAAGCTTTCAAACCCAGTTTGTCTTTATTCAATCCGCCGAAGCCAAAGTATTTATATCCTATTATATTGCCGTTTTTCACGTTTGTGATGGGGGCATGATTATCCCAGATGTCCCATGAATCCTGCTGGATACGTCCGTCGGAGAGATAACATGCAAATCCCGCGGAATAATACTGATAGGGATCAAGACCAAATATATGGAATCCTTCCGAGGTTACTTCTGCTCCTTTGTATTCATTTCCTTGGCTGTCTTTGGCTGTCCATATTTTGTTTTTTGCATACGGATCGTAGGCTCTGATGGAAACTTTACCGCCTTCCGACACTGGTTTCTTATCCCATTCCACATGGATTGGGGCTACCATTGACTGGCGTGCGTTGCCGAATCCCCGTGGCGGACGGTGATAGAATACATACCATTGTCCGTTGATGAGTTCTATACTTCCGTGTGTATTGTGTCCTGCATTAGTTGTTTGCAAGCGTGAACCATCCTGGTTTAACACCGGTGCACGCGAATCGACCAGAACACCGCCGCTTTTCCATGGACCCAGCGGAGAATCACCATAAGCGTAACGCAAAGTGGAGTTGGAGCTGTCCAATCCATAGTCGGGACCTGAATGTCCGCTATAGATGGTCACGTATTTATTTCCAATCTTACGTATGGATGAAGCTTCAAAGAAGTTGAATGCTTCGAGGTCCTCTCCGGGAAAGATATGCGGATATGAAATATTCTTCGGACCGCGGTTGTTACCTCTGCGAACGCCTGCCGGCATGAAATAAGGAATAACCTCTGTTCCCGGGCGTACGGAATACATGGTGTTCTGGTCCAGTTGAGCGGCTAATGAACGTTGGAATCCCCAGTATCCATAGGCTCTGAATCCGATTTCGTAATCCGGATCGTTCGGATCCGTAATATATTCGATATATACCGACGGGTCGAATCCCAGAATACTTCCGGGCAGAGTTTTTGTACCATCAGCAGTCAGGTTGATGGGGGTAAAAGGCCCGTCGGGGCGGCTTCCTTTGGCAACCATCGCCTCTCTGTCTCTACCGCGGCTATGTGGGTACAGATAATATTCTTTTGTGCCGTCCTTCCTTTTCACTTCAACAAGGTCGGGAGCGTACATCACATCCCATTGTCCTTCTACCTGATAAGTAAAGATAGCTCCTTCGTCACGCCAGCTTGATAAATCTTCTACAGGTGCCGACCACATTCTGATGTCCGGCCCGCAATAACTGCCGAAGCGGACATCGTGCGAACCGATGATGTAAGCGCGAAATTTTCCCGGATTGTCGGGATCTTCAAATACACGGGGTTCTCCGTCCGGCAAATGTTCCCATAATGGTAGATACGGATTACCGGCTCCATGATAAACAAACTTGGACGTTTTGGGCTGATTATTATTATCGGCTATTGCTTTTGTTATTGCAAACATAGGGACAATAGCAAACAATAATAAAACGACTTGAATTCTTTTCATAACCAATCTAATCTTTTTTATACGTAAATATTTATGTTATTATTTATTCAATAAGACACCATGTGACAAAAGTAAGCTATCGAAGAATGAGTGGCTTTTGATATTAGATATTTGAATTTCAAAATCAGATATATTTGTGATAATCCTTGTAAGTATTGAGTAAAAAGATAGATTACCCCGAAGCAATACGCCAATGCGCATACTAAGATGATTGCAATGTTTTTCATGGTTCTGGATTTTATGTCGCAAACATACGGCATTCTGTTTTCTCAGCCCAATAATGATGTTACACGTTTCTTTCCTGGTGTTACATCTTTTGAAAAATGTACGGAGTAAGTACGGTAGAGCTGCGGTGAAGCTACGAAAGAAGTTTTATCTGAAATCTAAAATCAAATGTCTGAAATTGACAATGACTATAATACAATAGGCCTATTTTTGCATTGTGCCAGATCGTATGGAAGTATAATTATAAGTGGAAATAAATAAGGATTAGGAAATGAAGAAAAAATGGATTCTATTGCTACTGATAACGATTAGTTTTACAAGCCTTACTGCGCAGGACGCGCTTTATCCGAATACTTTTCCTCTGGGGGATGTGAGAATAACCGCAGGTCTTTTTAAGCATGCCTGTGATTTGAACGTTCAGGTTTTGCTTCAGTATGATACCGATCGTCTGCTGGCTCCTTTCCTGCGTGAAGCAGGATTACCTAAGAAAGCGGAAACGTATGGTAACTGGGAAAAAGACGGTCTTGACGGGCATATCGGTGGGCACTACCTGACTGCTTTAGCCATTCATTATGCCGCTACAGGTAATCAGGAGTGCAAAAAACGCATGGATTATATGGTTTCTGAATTTGCACGTGTACAGCAGGCTAATGGTGACGGTTCTATTTGCGGCTTTCCGAACAGTAAGAAGTTTGCGGAAGAAATAAGAAAAGGAAATGTAGGCATTGTATGGAACTATTGGGTAGCCTGGTATAATATGCATAAAACCTATGCCGGACTGCGGGATGCCTGGCTTTACGGTAAAAATGAAAAAGCGAAAAAGATCTTCCTGAAGTTTTGTGACTGGGGCGTCGACGTTATTTTTAATTTAGACGACCGGCAAATGGAGCGTATGCTGGATAATGAATTCGGCGGTATGAATGAAGTGTATGCGGATGCCTGGCAAATGACCGGCAATCCCAAATACCTCGATACGGCGAAGCGCTTCTCACATAAGCAGATTTTCGACACTATGGCAAGGCGCATTGATAACCTGGATAACAAGCATGCCAATACGCAAGTGCCTAAAGCCGTGGGATATCAGCGTGTGGCCGAACTTAATTCGAAAGCCGCTCCGGATTACAATGATTTTATGACTGCTGCTGAATTTTTCTGGGAGACTGTAGTTTCTCATCGCTCTTTGTCATTAGGCGGAAACAGTCGGGGTGAGCATTTTCCCGAAGCAGGAAAATGTTCCGATTATATGCACGAACGTCAGGGACCGGAGTCGTGTAATACTAACAATATGCTGAAACTTACCGAAGGCCTGTTCCGTATGCACCCCAAAGTGGAATATGCCGATTTTTATGAACGTGCCATGTATAATCATATCCTTTCTACCCAGCATCCTGAACATGGAGGATATGTATATTTCACACCAGCTTGCCCCTCGCATTATCGTGTTTATTCGGCACCGGGAAAAGCAATGTGGTGTTGTGTGGGTACCGGTATGGAGAATCATGGTAAATACGGGCAGTTTATTTATACCCATGATACGGTGGATAATGCTCTGTATGTGAATCTTTTTATACCTTCCGAATTGAACTGGAAAGAGAAGAAGATTAAGATTGTACAAGAAACGGACTTTCCGAATGAAGAAGGGACTACGGTGACTGTTAATCCTTCCAAAACAACACAGTTTAAACTGCTGATACGTTATCCATCGTGGGTGGAGCAGGGAAAAATGCAGGTGGTCTGCAACGGGGTTGATTATGCAAAAAATGCACAGCCAGGCTCTTATATAGCCATTGATCGCCAATGGTCAAAAGGAGATGTGATAGAAATAAAGACTCCGATGACCGTGAGAATTGAAGAGCTGTCCAATGTACCTAACGCTATCTCGATCATGCGTGGCCCTATATTGTTAGGTGCGAGGACGGGAACGGAAAATATGCCCGGATTAATTGCCGGAGACGGGCGTTGGGAGCATATTGCGCACGGATCGCTGGTTTCACTTTTTGACGCACCTTATATTATAGGGGAAAGAAGTGATATTCTGAATAAATTGAATAGTATGAAGCCGGTTGAAGGAAAATCTTTTAGTTTTACTGTTCCCGGTTTGTTTACTCAGGAAAAATATAAGAATCTGATACTTGAACCATTCTATGGAATTCATGATAGCCGCTATATGATGTATTGGTTATCAATGTCCGAGCCCGCATTCAGAGAATATAAACAAGCCGTGGAAGCAGAAGAGAATGGGAGAATGATACTCGACAAGCGTACTGTGGATATGGTATCATCGGGTGAGCAACAACCTGAGTCGGATCATGCAATGAAAACTCAGGATTCGCATCGTGGAGTACATGCCGGTGAGGCTTGGCGTGATGCCCGTAATGGAGGATATTTCGAATATACACTGGCTACGAAAGGGAATGAGAATCTCTCATTGATGGTTCGTTATTGGGGAGCTGAGTCTGGTAGCAGGAGCTTTGATATTCTGGTTGATGGTCAAACTATCGCTACGGAAAATATTGTCGGGAAATGGAAGAAAGACTTGTTCTGCAATGTCGAATATAATATTCCAGCCACTTTACTGAAATCAAAAGATAAAATTGCGGTTAGATTCCAGAGTAAACCGGATACTACAGCAGGAGGGATTTTTGCAGTACGATTGTTGGTTCCAGAATCGACGGTGATAGATAAATAATGGTCGCGTGATATAAAAATATGTATGTTTATGAACTTACTTAGAAAAACATGGGGGATTGTAATAGCTGTTATAATCAGTTCGTGCCACTCGGCAACATTTGACACTATTTCTCCTGACGGAACCTTAAAGGTTGGGGTAGTAACAATAAAGGATGGCGATTATGGAAAAGCCGCTTTTATTGTGCATTACAAGGGAGATAGTATTCTCTTTTGTTCCGAACTGGGATTGGAGACAGATGCACAAAAGTTTGCCGGTAACTTAAGATTGAAATCAGTTTCGGAACCGAAATCCGTGATTGATGATTATAGGATGATTACGGGAAAACGAAGCCATTGTGTGAATGAGGCTTCCGAACGTGTTTATTCTCTGGAAAACGATGAAGGGCAAACTTTGGAGGTAACGTTTAGGGTGTACAACGATGGAATTGCATTTAAGTATAGGCTTAAAGCTATTTCGGATGAAGAACATATCATTAATGAATATACGGCGTATGCTCTGCCGCAAGGGAGTAAAAGATGGATACAACAGTATGATCCGGGTTATGAAAAGTTTTTCCCGTTGTCTACTGACGGTAAGCTTGCCAATCGTCCGGAGGTTGACCTTTGGGGATATCCGGCGCTTATAGAGCCACGGGATTCTGTGTTTGTGCTGATTACGGAGGCTAATATCAGACGGGGGCATTGTGGCTCTTTTCTGTATAATGGGGATAATCGCGATAATTATCAGGTACGACTGGGTAATAAAAAACTTGCTTTTAACGGTGTGTGGGAGTCTCCATGGCGATTGCTTATTGCTGGTTCTTTAGCTGATATTACTGAGTCTACACTGGTGACGGATGTGTCTGACCCTTCTAAGGTGGAGGATACGGAATGGATAAAGCCCGGAATAGTGTCATGGATTTATTGGGCATATAACCATGGTTCTCAAGATTATCAAATCGTGAAGGAATACATCGATCTGGCAGTCAAGATGAAGTGGCCTTATGATCTGATCGATTGGGAATGGGATGTAATGAGAAATGGGGGAAATATCCAAGATGCCGTGAAATATGCTTTGAGTCAAGGCGTTAAACCTTTGGTCTGGTATAATTCGAGCACGAATTGGATAGGTCCCGGTCCTCTCTTCCGTCTGAACAAAAAGGCAGACAGGGAAAAGGAGTATAAATGGTTAAGCGATATGGGAGTTGCCGGTATTAAAGTCGACTTCTTCTCGGGTGATAGTGTTTCTACAATGAATTATTATATAGATCTGCTTGAAGATGCCGTGAAGTATAAATTGATGCTTAACTTTCATGGTGCCACTATTCCTCGCGGATGGCAACGTACGTATCCTCACATGATGTCGGTGGAGGGAGTATATGGCGCGGAATGGTACAATAACACTCCGGTTTTGACGAATCGGGCTGCGGAACACAATACTACCTTACCTTTCACGAGAAATGTAGTAGGTCCAATGGACTATACTCCGGGCACTTTCTCTGATTCTCAGTATCCGCATATCACTTCTTACGGTCATGAATTGGCATTACCGGTAATTTTTGAGTCGGCCTTGCAGCATATGCCGGACAGGCCTTCGGTTTACTATGATATGCCGGAACCTGTAAAGAAGTTACTATCGGATTTGCCAGCAGCTTGGGATGATACGAAGCTTTTAACCGGCTATCCGGGAATGGAAGTTGTTATGGCACGACGCAAAGGGGATGTATGGTATATTGCAGGTATTAATGGAACCAACGAACCGAGAACCCTTTGTTTTTCGCTGAAAGACCTTTCCGCTGCCGGTAAGAAGATGACTTTATTTGAGGACGGTAAAGATGACAGAAGCTTTGCTGTTGAAGAAAATCTTCCTTTGTCGGAAGACGAAATGAACTTGGAAATAAAATGTTTGCCGCGTGGAGGATTTGTAGCTGTTATAAAATGATAGCCATCAATTTATCTAATATTGAAAGTCAAATATCTAATATTGAAAAAGGAATAAAAGATATGCAGCTATTTTTGTATCGTACAAAGTTATGGAATGCGAGTTTTAATCATTAAATGTAATAAGTACCATGAAATCAATTAAAAGCGTATTAATATCAATGGCGCTGTGTTGTTGTATCCCGCTTGCAGGACAGGATTATCAGCAAATTCCTGAGGGAATTAAGGTGACCATTAATTCTGTAGATGTAGAATTGCAATTCTATACTCCGTCAATTGTAAGAATACTAAAATCTCCTAATGGGTGGAAGTATACGAAGGAGAGCCTTTCTGTAATAGAAACTCCTCAGAAAGTGAAGACTGCCGTTACCCGGGAAGGTGATATTGTAAGACTGAAAAGTAGTGAAATGGGGGTTGCTCTTAATTTGGAATCCGGCATTGTGTCTTTCTTTAATGCGAAAGGAGAGCCGTTGCTTAGTGAAAAAGGAAAACCGGAATTCACTGATTTTAATGATGCAGGCACAAAAACGTTTGCTGTTAAACAGACGTTTCTCTTAGATAAGGATGAACCTCTTTATGGGTTGGGCATTCTCCAGAGTGGAAAGATGTCGCAACGTAATCAGACTAAACGTCTTGTGCAGGGCAATGTGGAAGACGTGGTTCCATTTGTGCAGTCAGTGAAAGGATACGGTCTTTTCTGGGATAATTATTCACCCACCAATTTTGCCGATAAACCGGAAGGGACCTCTTTCCAGTCCGAAGTGGGAGATTGCATCGACTATTACTTCATGTATGGCGGAGATGCCGACGGTGTAGTTGCGCAGATGCGTGCATTGACCGGACAGGTTCCCATGTTCCCCCTTTGGACTTACGGTTATTTCCAAAGCAAGGAACGTTATAAGAGCCAAGAAGAAACGGTGGGAGTGGTACGGAAATACCGTGAACTAGGTGTACCTCTCGATGGAATCATTCAGGATTGGCAATATTGGGGACACAATTATTTGTGGAATGCTATGGACTTTAAGAACCCTTCGTTCAGCGATCCTAAGAAGATGATTGATGATGTGCATGGAATGAATGCTCACATGCTGATCTCTATCTGGTCTTCGTTTGGACCGATGACCAAGCCTTACAGGGAACTGGACAAGAATGGCATGCTGTTTAACTTCTCTACATGGCCCCAATCGGGACTCGAAACTTGGCCGCCCAATATGGAATATCCTTCCGGAGTACGCGTATATGACGCTTATAATCCGAAAGCTCGTGATATCTATTGGAAATACCTGAATGAAGGCATCTTCAAGTTGGGCATGGACGGCTGGTGGATGGATTCTACGGAACCTGACCATTTCGATTGGAAGCCGGAGGACTTTGATACGAAGACCTATCTGGGTTCGTTCCGCAAGGTGCGTAATGCTTATCCGTTGTTGACGGTGGGTGGCGTTTATGATAATCAGCGTGCCGTAACTTCCGATAAACGCGTCTTTATTCTTACACGTTCCGTTTTTGCCGGACAGCAACGTTACGGAGCCAATGTATGGTCGGGAGATATCGGCTCTTCCTGGGAGTCACTGCGCAATCAGATTCCAGCGGGCTTGAACTTTACTCTTACCGGAAATCCTAATTTCAATTCAGATATCGGTGGATTCTTTGCCGGAAACTATAATAAGGGTTGGAATGACGGAAGTGCACCCAAGAATCCGATGTATCAGGAATTGTATGTGCGTTGGCTGCAATTCGGTACGTTTACGCCGATGATGCGTTCACACGGGGCTGATACACCGAGGGAGATTTATCAATTCGGAAAAAAAGGTGAACCGATATATGATGCTATTGAAAAGATGATTCATCTGCGCTATGCATTGTTACCCTATATCTATTCCACTTCATGGGAAGTGACCGAACGTCAATCGAGCTTTATGCGTGCGTTGGTGATGGACTTTGCTGCTGACAAGAAAGTGTGGGATATAAAAGACCAATACATGTTCGGAAAATCCATTCTGGTAGCGCCGGTAGTTAATGCGCAATACACTCGGGAGAAGGTGGTAAAACTAAAAGAAAATGATGGATGGGATAAGAATAACGTTCAGAAGTTTGAGAATAAAACTCCAGTAGATTTTATGCAGGCTAAGTCCGCAGAGGTATATTTGCCGGCAGGTGCTGTTTGGTATGATTTCTGGACGAATGAAAAGTATGACGGCGGACAGGAAATAAAGAAGGAGACGACTATTGATGTCATTCCGTTGTATGTAAAGGCGGGTGGTATCGTCCCAATGGGACCTAAAGTGCAGTATGCGACAGAGAAACCGTGGGATAATCTTGAATTGAGAGTATATGCTGGTGCCGATGGTTTCTTTGTGCTTTATGAAGATGAGTTCGATAATTATAACTATGAGTTGGGGGCATATACGGAAATACCTATTGTATGGAATAATGCTTCCCGCCAGTTGACGATAGGAGTGCGTAAGGGTGCATACAAGGGCATGTTGAATAATAGAAAGTTCACAGTCGTGCTTCAGGACGGAACCCGGAAAGTTGTTAACTACAACGGGAAAAAAGTGAGTGTGAAATTTTAATGTTGACTTTAAATATCAGGAACAATGAAGAAACTTATTTTGCCAGGGCTGACGGTAGCTATGTTATTTATGGCTTCTCCTCAGGAGCGTCTGAATGCCCAGACTCCGATTATACAGACTAAATTTACTGCCGATCCTGCCCCCATGGTACATAAGGGTATGGTATACCTTTATACTACCCATGACGAGGATTATGCTCCCGAAGGAATGGCAGGTTTCCGCATGAAAGAATGGTTACTGTATACCAGTACCGATATGGTGAACTGGACTGATCATGGAACCATAGCCAACTTATATAACTTCAAGTGGGCCGATCCTGCCGTATCGGGTTGGGGAGGATTTGAAAATGGTGCCTGGGCTCCTCAATGTATCGAGCGTAATGGAAAGTTCTATTTGTATTGCCCGGTACAGGGACGAGGAATCGGAGTGTTGGTTGCAGATAGTCCTTTTGGTCCTTTTACTGATCCTCTCGGAAAACCCTTGATTGGTGCTGAGTATGACAGTATTGATCCGAGTGTATTGATAGATGATGATGGACAGGCATATTTATATTGGGGAAATCCTAATCTCTGGTATGTGAAACTGAATGAAGATATGATTTCCTGTGCGGGAGAAATTACGAAGGATAAATTGATCCGGAAGATAGAAAATCAGAAAGATCCTTATCATTTTCAAGAGGGCCCTTGGGCATACAAGAAGAATGGGCACTATTATATGGCCTATGCAAGTACATGCTGTCCGGAAGGTATCGGTTATGCAATGGGCTCCAGTCCGGTAGGGCCTTGGGAATTCAAGGGTTATATAATGAAACCCAACAGAAAGTCTTCCGGAAATCATCCGGGAATTATTGATTATAAAGGTAAATCTTATGTGTTCGGGTTTAATTATCGGTTGAACTTTATGATAACCGACAAGCATCATGAACGCCGTTCTATATGTGTGGCTGAGTTGGAGTATAATCCTGATGGTACTATAAAAGAACTACCTTGGTGGGATGACGGTGTCGGAGTCGAACCTGTCGGTACACTGAATCCTTATAAGCAGACTGAGGCGGAAACAATGGCCTGGAGCCAGGGGCTCAAGACTGCTAAGGACGATGAAAGCGGGATGTATGTCACTTCTATTCATAATAAGGATTTCCTTCAGGTGAAAGCGGTTGATTTCGCTAAGGGGGCAAAGACATTTGAAGTTTGTGCGGCCACGATAACCAAAGGAAAGATAGAAATCCGTTTGGATGGTTTTGATGGTAAGTTGTTGGGTGTATGTAATATAAATAATACCGGTGGCTGGAATACATGGAAAACCTTTGCTACTGATGTAGAGAAGGTTGGTGGAGTTCACGATCTGTACCTTGTCTTTAGAGGAGGAGACGGAGAGATGTTCAACATGGACTATTGGAGATTCAAGTAAGATGACCGGGAAACTGTGTCAGAAATAACATAGTAAATAAATATATATCTGTATCATGAAAAAGATGATGTTGGCATGGCTGACTGTTGCTTCATTATTGATGGGGTGTTCCGGTTCGGAAATGTCGGTGAAGGGGAAGTATTGTAATCCTGTAATTTATGCTGATGTACCGGATATGTCCGTTACGCGTGCAGGAGAGTACTATTATATGATAAGTACTACCATGCACTTGATGCCCGGTGGACCTGTTATGAGATCAAAAGACTTGGTGAATTGGGAAACTGTGAGCTATGTTTTCGATAAGCTGACTGATAACTCAAAGTATGATTTGATTGGTGGAACTGTTTATGGACGCGGACAATGGGCATCTTCCATACGCTATCATAACGGGAAATTCTATGTATTGTTCTCACCAAACGATGTACCCTACCGATCGTATATATTCACGGCGAACGATCCGGCCGGGAAGTGGGAACTATTATCAAGAACACAGCATTTTCATGATGCCTCTTTGTTTTTTGATGATGACGGACGGGTATATGTATTCTATGGAACCGGTGAGTTGAAGGAGTTGAAGAGTGACTTGTCGGATGTGAAACCCGATGGAGTCAGTATGAAGATTTTTGAACGGGATGCTGATGAACAAGGCTTGCTGGAAGGGAGTCAGGTTGTGAAACATAACGGAAAGTATTATTTGCTGATGATTTCCATGGATTGGAGCATCCCCGGTAGGGTGCGCAGGGAAGTATGTTATCGTGCAGACAAGATAACAGGACCTTATAAGAAGAAAGTTATCTTGGAACATGATTTTGATGGTTATGGAGGAGTAGGTCAAGGTTGTATTATTGACTCGGAAGAAGGAGACTGGTATGGGGTTATTTTTCAGGACCGCGGAGGAATAGGCCGTGTACCTACTCTTATGCCCTGCCGTTGGGTAGACGGATGGCCGATGCTGGGAGATGAAAATGGACATGTACCCTTGACGATGGAAAAAGAGATATATCCGACTGAAAATACCAAAGGAATACTTGGAAGTGATGATTTCAACGGAGAGAAACTCTCACTCTATTGGCAATGGAATCACAATCCGGTGGATGACAAGTGGTCGCTCACAGAACGGCCGGGATATTTACGTTTAGAGACCAGCCGGGTGGTTAATAATCTGTATCTTGCTCCGAATACAATTACGCAGCGTATGGAAGGACCGAAATGTAAGGCTACTGTCTCGCTTGATATTTCGAATATGAAGGATGGCGATGTGGCAGGTTTCAGTGCATTCAATGGACATTCCGGGCTTTTGTCTGTAGTGAAGGAGGGAGATGCGAAACGGCTTGTGATGTCTACCAATGTAGTCAACTTTGATAATACTCCTAATAAAGCTATCGCAAATGTGGATGTAGAGGAAAAGGAACAGGTAGAACTTAATCAGGATCTCATTTATTTGCGTATAGAGGGTGATTTTACTCCGAAGCGGGATATTGCTACTTTCTATTACAGCCTGGACAATAAGGAATGGAAGAAGATTGGAACGGATTTCAAAATGTGTTTTGATTATACAAAACTGTTTATGGGAAGTAAGTTTGCCATCTTTAATTATGCAACGAAATCGTTGGGAGGTTATGTCGACGTTGATTACTTTGACTACGAGAGGGCGAATGATAGGGTGACTATTAATAAATAATATCTTGATATTCATGAAACATTTTTTAGTTATAACAGCGTTATTGATTTGCTTTACAATAAAAGCGGAGGAAAAACAAATAGCAAGTCCGGATGGGAAAATAGTAGTAACCATCTCTGATAAGAATGGACAACCTTCATATCGCATCAGTTATAAGGATACTTCTTTTATCAATTCTTCTCCTTTGGGACTTATTACGAATATAGGTGATTTTTCCCGGGAGATGTCTTTGGGACACGATGTTCAGTCAAACAGAATTGACGAGACCTATACATTGCCCAATATAAAGCAGAGTAATGTGCACTATGTAGCCACAGAGGGTATATACCGGTTTAGTCAGCAAGGCAAGACTATTTATGATATCATATTTCGTGTAAGCGACCGGGATATTGCTTTCAAATATAAAATGTATCCTCAAAAGAATACTTTATCCTGCATTGTGAAAGAGGAGGCGACAGGCTTTGTGCTTCCTGACGGGAGTACGACTTTTTTGTGCCCGCAAAGTAAACCTATGGGAGGATTTGCCCGTACTTCTCCCAGTTATGAGACACCGTATAAAGCAGATGATGCCATGGGCAAAAATGGATGGGGTGAAGGTTATACTTTCCCTTGTCTGTTCCGTAATGGCGATAAGGGATGGATACTTATTTCGGAAACGGGCGTAGATAGCAAATATTGTGGAAGTCGTTTGCTGGGACATGAGAATGGTTTGTATACAATCGGTTTTCCGCAGGAGGGTGAAATGAATGGAAATGGTACAACCGCACCCGGACTTGCACTGCCGGGAGAAACGCCCTGGAGAACGATCACTTTGGGTGAAACTTTAGCTCCGATTGTTGAAACGACAGTTTCCTTTGATGTTGTAAAGCCACTGTATGAAGCATCCGGAAAATATGAATACGGCAGAGGTTCCTGGAGCTGGATTATTGGTATGGATGGAAGTACGAAATATGAAGAGCAATTACGTTATATTGATTTCTCTGCGGCAATGGGATACCAGTCTGTATTGGTAGATGCATTGTGGGATACGCAAATAGGCTATGATAAAGTTGAAAAGCTGGCTAAGTATGGTGCGGAAAAAGGAGTGGGGCTTTATCTGTGGTATAATTCTAATGGATATTGGAATGATGCCCCACAATCACCGCGTGGTATCATGGACAATGCGATAGCCCGACGCAAGGAGATGAAATGGATGCAAAGCATTGGAATACGCGGTATAAAGGTTGACTTCTTTGGGGGTGATAAGCAAGTTACCATGCAGTTGTATGAAGATATTCTTGCTGATGCCAATGAATATGGGCTACTGGTGATTTTCCACGGGTGTACTTTGCCTCGTGGTTGGGAACGCATGTATCCTAACTATGCGTCGAGTGAAGCCGTATTGGCCAGTGAGAATCTGCATTTCTCTCAGGGAAGTTGTGACAATGAAGCTTTCAATGCCTGTCTGCATCCATTTATTCGTAATACGGTGGGTAGCATGGATTTTGGTGGTAGTGCATTAAACAAATATTATAATTCGGATAATGCTCCGCGTGGGAGCCGGCGTATAACTTCTGATGTGTTTGCTTTGGCTACTGCGGTATTGTTCCAAAGCCCGGTACAACACTTTGCCTTGGCTCCGAACAACCTGACAGATGCTCCGGAATGGGCAATAGGTTTCATGAAAGAAGTTCCTACTACGTGGGATGAAGTACGCTTTATTGATGGCTATCCCGGTAAATATGTAGTTATGGCACGCAGGCATGGAGATAAATGGTATATTGCAGGAGTTAATGCGCAGAAAGAAGCCGTAAAGTTGAAGATTGCCTTACCGATGTTTATGCCTGGTGATCAAGTGAGGGTATTTACTGATAATGAAGAACTGCAAGGAAATGTAAGACAAATAAAGGTAAATAAGAAACAGGAGTTACAATTGGCAATGCCTTGTAATGGTGGGATATTAATTGTAGAATAATCAAACAAAAAAGCAATATGGATAAAATGAAATCTTTATTCCTTTCATCGCTATTGGTGGTGGTGGCTACTTCGGGGGTGGCACAAAATCCAATCATTCAGACAAATTATACGGCCGATCCGGCCCCAATGGTATATAATGATAAAGTATATCTTTATACTACCCATGATGAGGATAATTCTACCTGGTTTACGATGAACGACTGGCGATTGTATACGACCAGTGATATGGTGAACTGGACGGATCATGGCGCTGTGTTATCATATACTGATTTTAGTTGGGCAAAAGGGGATGCATGGGCTCCACAATGCATTGAAAGAGGTGGAAAGTTCTATATGTATGTGCCTGTGATTTCAAGAGTCAATAACAGGGGAGCTATTGGAGTGGCAGTGGCCGATAGTCCTTACGGGCCTTTCTATGATCCGCTTGGAAAGCCATTGGTTCAGAGTGAATGGGGAGATATTGACCCGACGGTTTTTATTGATGACGATGGACAAGCTTATATGTATTGGGGAAATCCCAACCTGTATTATGTGAAGTTGAATGAAGATATGATTTCCTACAGTGGAGATATTGTACGCGTGCCTTTGACTGCGGAATCGTTCGGAAAGCGTGAGGGTGACTCTCAAAGAGCTACTTTATATGAGGAAGGTCCCTGGCTTTATAAACGGGATAAGAAGTATTACTTATTCTGGCCGGGAGGTCCGCTGCCCGAGCATATCGGATATTCTACCAGCGACAGTCCTACAGGTCCGTGGAAATATGGCGGTACGGTAATGGCTGCCGGAGGTGGATCGTTTACAATACATCCGGGAGTTATCGACTTCAGAGGCAAGACCTACTATTTCTATCATAATGGAAAGTTGCCCGGTGGTGGTGGCTTCAACCGTTCGGTATGTGTGGAAGAACTTAAATTCAACAAGGACGGCTCAATTCCTGAGGTGAAAGCGACGGAAGGAATCACCAAAGGGCTTGCTACCTTGAATCCATATGTGAAGAATGAAGCGGAAACAATCGCTTTCTCCGAAGGCTTCAAGTCTTTTAAGAACAATCAGGTGGGTGTCTTTGTGACGGCAATGAAGAATGGCAGTTATACTTGTGTCCGTGGTGTAGATTTCAAGGCAACCGGTGCAACGAAGTTCACTGCCAGAATTGGAACTACGCATAATGATCCCGTAAATCTGGAAATCCGTCTGGATGGTGTCGACGGGAAACTGATAGGGACAATGAAGGTACCGCGTACAGGTGGCAGTGATCGTTGGGATTTACGAACCATTGATATCTCGAAAGTGACCGGAGTACATGATTTGTATTTTGTAGTAAAGGGGCGGCCAGCTACCAATCTTATGTATTTTGATTATTGGATGTTCTCTAAATAACTTGTACTAAATACTATGAGGAATAAAAGGAAGTATATCAGAACAACAGGAATCATCCTGTTGTTCTGTGTTGCTTTGTTGAATACGGCATGTGCATCAAAGCAAAAAGAGAAAGTAGCTATTGAATTGAAACAGGGATTACTTTCGCTGATACCATTAAATCAGAATGCTGTCCGGGTACAGTTTTCCCAACCGGGTTCGGCGCCCATGGAAGAGCTTATCTATACAGAAAAACTTCCTGTGCCTGAATATGAAGTTACAGAAGATAAGCAATCGCTGGTTTTATCTCTGGATGGAATTTCAGTGGAATTCGACAAAGGTACGGAAGTCTTGACTTTTAAAGATGCGAATAAACGTATCATTCTTCAAGAGAAAGTTGGCGGGCGTTTTATGAAAGATTCTTCTGTACAGAATGAACCTACTTATCAGGTAGAGCAACATTTTGTTTCTCCGGAAGATGAATACATATATGGTACAGGCCAGTTTCAGGACGGGTATCTCAATATCCGGGGATTGACACGGCGGTTGACGCAGGTGAATACGCAGATTTCTATTCCTTTTATTCTTTCAAGTAAAGGCTATGGATTGTTATGGAACAACTATGGATTGACAGATTTCAATCCGGCAGATAAATCTGTTGAGTTGACTCCTGCCAATGCAAGTGGAGAGGCTGTTACGGTAAATACCACCGGTACGAGTGGAAATGTAAGGGAAACCAGGCAAACCTATTCGTTTACAGCTTCGGTGGATGTACCTCGCTCCGGTAGTTATTCTCTGTTGCTGGATGTGGGACAGCGAATGGCACGGAAGTATTATCTGGTTATCGACGGACAAAAGATTGTGGATGTCAATAATTTATGGTTGCCTCCCACTACTTCTGCCATTGTGGAGCTGACAGCCGGTAAGCACGATATAGAAATGCAAGGTGAACGTAATGATAAGCCTGTGTTATATTGGCATCCTGTTTCAGAAGAGACTGTATTCCGTTCTCCGGTTGCCCAAATGTTAGATTATACGGTTTTCGCCGGTAACGGAGATGAAGTGATCGCCAGCTATCGGGAGCTGACCGGACCTGCCCCCATGATGCCTTTGTGGAGTCTGGGATATATACATTGTCGGGAACGCTATAATACTCAGGCGGAATTGCTGGAGAATGCCCGTGAATTCCGGGAACGGAAATTACCTATCGATATGATTGTACAGGATTGGCAATATTGGGGAAAATACGGCTGGAATGCCATGAAGTTTGATGAAGACAGATACCCCGATCCGGGAAGTATGATGAAGGAACTTCATGAGATGGATGTGCGTCTGATGATCTCTGTATGGTCTAAAATAGATGCTCAGTCCGAAGTGGGGAAACAAGCTAAGGAAAAGGGATATTACATACCGGGCAGTGACTGGATTGACTTTTTCAATCCGGATGCCGCGGCTTTCTATTGGCAGAATTTCCGCCGCGGATTATTGAAATATGGCATTGATGCCTGGTGGCAGGATGCCACTGAACCGGAGAATGATGATTTGCAGAACCGCCGCATCAATCGTGAACAAACTCCGGGAGAGGTTTACCGGAATGTATATCCGATGTATGTCAGCAAGACAATCTATGAAGGTCTGCGTCAGGATGATCCTGACAGGCGGGCTATGATCTTTACTCGCAGTGGATTTTCGGGAATGCAACGTTATGCAGCCGCCACATGGTCGGGAGACGTAGGACATGACTGGGAAACCTTACGTCGGCAAATCGTAGGGGGATTGGGACAGATGGCGACAGGGCTGCCTTGGTGGACTTATGATGCAGGTGGTTTCTTCCGTCCGGGCGACCAGTATACAAATACCGGATATCATGAACAGTTGATCCGCTGGATACAGGCAGGAACATTTTTTCCATTGATGCGTGTGCATGGCTATATGAGTAATACCGAGCCGTGGCGATATGGAGAAAAGGTGGAACATATCATTGCCCGATATCTGGATTTACGTTATAGACTTCTTCCTTATATCTATTCACAAAATGCCGCGGTTTCATTCAAGGGCTCTACTTTGATGCGTCCGCTGGTGATGGATTTCCCTGAAGACCGTTTTGCACTGGAACAAAACTATCAGTTCATGTTCGGCCCTTCTATACTGGTGGCTCCGGTGGTAGAAAGCGGTGTTAACCGGATGAAGGTTTATCTTCCGGAATGTTCGGCCGGCTGGGTAGACTTCTGGAATGGTACACCTCATAAAGGAGGTCTGTTCACAGATGTAAATGTGGATCTTATGAAGACTCCTTTATTTGTGAAAGCGGGTTCCATATTGCCGTTGGGACCTCAGAAGCAATATGCATCTGAGGAGACGGAACAACCGTGGGAAATCCGTATTTATCCGGGGGCTGATGGCTCTTATTCTGTTTATGAAGACGAAGGAATCAATTACAATTATGAGAAAGGTCAGTTCAGCACGTTTGACCTGAAGTGGAATGATTCGGATAAGACCCTTACTATCAGTGACAGAAAAGGTTCGTTTGCAGGAATGAAGGAAAGAATGGACTTCAATATTGTAATTGTAACGCCGGAGTCAGGTACTGGAATTTATCAGTCAAAAGTGAATAAGAACATTGTCTATGAGGGAAAATCAATGGTGATATCACTGTAGCCTGTATAACTCCTCTAACTCCTGTGTATGAATTATGTAGGTTAAGACAATGATTTGGAAATATCTTAAAAATATGAAGAATAATATGAAACAGTTGTTGACCCTTGCAGGGTTTGTAATAGCTTCCATTGCTACAGGATGTGGCCAATCCTATACCGTGTGGCTTGATGATTTGGATCTGACAGCTATGACTCAAGGCAATGGAGTAGCTATGAAGAATAAATCGGTTGACGGTAAAACTCTGACAATCGGAGGACAAACGTTTGAACGTGGAGTAGGTACCCATTCAGTCAGTGAGATAGCAATTCAATTGGATGGCAAAGCCGTATCATTTACGGCTCAGGTAGGGCTGGATGATGAGATCATCGAGCATAAGACATCTGCCGAATTTATTGTAATAGGAGATGGAGCCAGGCTTTGGTCCAGTGGAATTGTAAAGGCAGGAGATGCGCCTAAGCCATGTTCGGTTTCGCTGGATGGAGTCAAAAGGCTTGAACTGATAGTTGCTGATGGTGGTGACGGGCCTTACTATGACCATGCCGACTGGGCGGATGCAAAGATAATATCAAAAGGAAAGAAGAGTTTTCCCACACTTAAATTCATTGCTACGGAACCTTATATACTGACTCCACCCGCTCCTGCGACACCGAGAATTAATGGGGCCTCTGTGTTTGGAGTGCGTCCCGGTTCACCGTTCCAATATCAGGTAGCGGCTACAGGCGATCGTCCGATGACATTTGCAGCGGAGGGATTACCGGTAGGGTTGGAGATTCACCCGGAAACGGGTTTGATTACGGGTAAGCTAACCAAGGCCGGTACATTTGAAGTGGTTTTACAGGCAAAAAATGTGAAAGGGACGGCAGAAAGAAAACTTCGTATTGAGTGTGGTGACAGAATTGCTCTTACTCCGCCGATGGGATGGAACAGTTGGAACTGCTTCGGACACGAAGTTTCGGCTGAGAAAGTGAAGCAAGCAGCAAGAGCCATGATTGAAAGTGGTTTAGTGAATTATGGCTGGACTTATATTAATATAGATGATTCATGGCAACATCACAGAGATCCAAACGACCGGACCAGAGGTGGACGGTTGCGTGATGACCAGGGTAATATTATACCTAATGCCCAATTTCCTGATATGAAAGGGTTAACGGACTACATACATTCACTTGGATTGAAGGTGGGTATTTATTCTTCACCCGGTCCGTGGACTTGTGGAGGTTGCGTAGGCAGTTATGGTTATGAAAAGCAAGATGCCGATATGTATGGCAAATGGGGGCTTGATTATTTGAAATATGACTGGTGCAGTTACGGGGGAGTTCTTGACCGTGATTTAGATAAGGATCCTTATAGCGTGTCTTCCTTGGCGTTTCAAGGGGGAGGGGATTCAATTGCCGGTAGAAAGCCGTTTAAGATTATGGGGGATTATTTGCGTCAGCAGCCCAGGGACATTGTTTATAACCTGTGTCAGTATGGTATGGGGGATGTCTGGAAATGGGGAGATGCCGTTGGAGGCCAGTGCTGGCGTACGACTAACGATATCACCGATACTTGGGAAAGTGTAAAAGGCATCGCTCTTTCTCAGGACCGTGCAGCTGCATGGGCGAAACCCGGTAACTGGAATGATCCGGACATGCTGGTTCTAGGTATTGTAGGTTGGGGAAATCCTCACCAAACCAAGCTTAAACCTGATGAACAGTATCTCCATTTCAGTCTTTGGAGTTTATTCTCCGCACCGCTTCTGATAGGTTGCGATTTGGAGAAAATGGATGACTTTACCCTGAGCCTACTGACTAACAATGAGGTGATAGCTGTGAATCAGGATCCTTTGGGTAAACAAGCCACCTGTGTGTATTCAATAGGGGAATTGCGTATTTATGTGAAAGAACTTGAAGATGGCAGCAAGGCGGTTGGCTTCTGCAACTTCGACCGCGAAAAGGCTGATATCTCTTTCCGTGATTTTGATAAACTGAATATTACGGGTAAACAAACTGTGCGTGATCTTTGGAGACAAAAGGATATAAGAACCTTGGATGCAGGACGGAAGCCATTGCCTCTTAATGTCCCAGCTCATGGGGTACTTCTTTATAAATTTACACCGGTTCAGTGGGAATATAAAAAATAGAATTACTTACTTAATTGTTTTTATCATGAGAAATACTCTTTTTATTGTTAGTTTATGTCTGATCTTATCCGCCTGTGGTGAGAAAAGTAATGAAGTGAAGTTTATTTCGGAAGGTAATCCGATAGTGACGGGTAAATTTACCGCTGACCCGGCACCTATGGTGCATAATGGTAGACTGTACCTCTATGTGGGTCACGATGAGGCTGAAGAAGGACAGGATTTTAACATAACTGAATGGCTGTGCTATTCAACAAAAGATATGAAAACATGGATCGATCATGGATGTGTGCTCAAGCCTACGGATTTTTCTTGGGGAGTTGGAGAAGCATGGGCTTCCCAGGTTGTAGAGAAAGATGGGAAATTCTATTATTATACAACGGTACAGGCTGGTGCGCCATATAATAGTAAAGTAGTAGGTGTTGCGGTGTCAGATAGTCCGACGGGACCTTTCATCGATGCTCGGGGTACACCGCTTATTACAGATGATATGACTTCTAACGGTCCTCGTGGATGGTGGAACGATATAGATCCGACCGTTTTTGTGGATGATGACGGCACACCATGGATGAGCTGGGGTAATGGCACCTGCTTTTTAGTGAAACTTAAACCCAATATGACAGAACTGGACGGAAACATAGAGATTCTTAAAATGCCGAAATTTGTGGAAGGACCGTGGATTCATAAGCGTGAAAATCTTTACTATCTGACATATGCATCGATGGGCAAGGGGCGTGAAATCATTAGCTATGCCACAGCACCAAGTATGGATGGTCCATGGACCTATCGTGGAGTCTTGACAGGAATGGCAGAAAATAGCTTTACCATACACCCAGGAATCATTGAATTCAAGGGACAAAACTATCTGTTCTATCATAATGCAATACTTACCATAGATGGTAAATCCGGTGCCACAGGGCGTCGAAGCGTGTGCGTTGACTACCTGTATTATCTACCCGACGGACGTATGGCGTATGTTGAGCAGACCAAAGAAGGTATTACTGTGAAACCGAAGGCAGCAGCCGAAGTAGCTGAGATTGTAAATCCATACACTGATGAAGAAGAGGTTGTGGTAGAAATAGTGCAGAATGATACAGAATCTCGAAAAAACTGAAGGTACTGACTTACACAGGTGACTATTGGGGTTTTAGTTTGTTGTTGCCTGAATAGATCGTATCTTTATAGATTGTAACTCTGCGCTCCTGAGTCGAATCGCTCTTGATGGAGGTAACGTCCCCGCGTGTCGTAAAATAGACATAGTTGCCTCTGTCATAAAAGCGATATACTTTGCACCCATCGTGCTCAAAGAGATAACTGACTTGATAGGTTGTATTATTCTCTGATTCACCTACCTTTAGCGGAATAGAAGTGTAACAAGCTGTAATTCCCATCATTATGAATGAGAGAATTAATAATTTAGTTATTGTCTTCATAGACGGAAGTATTTATGTTTACCAGATACAAAGATAAAGTTTTTCCTGAATTATATTTCCGGAAATAGGTTTTATCTATGCCTTCATAGATAAATACAATAAATAAAAAGTGTGTAAATACCAAACAAAATCTTTATTTTTGTGTTGTTAATAAGAATGACTAACGACAATTGATACGTAATTTACTAACTAAATAAGAAAAAGAACTATGGCTAAAAGTGTTAAGGGAACTCAGACAGAAAAGAATCTGTTGACTTCATTTGCAGGAGAATCACAAGCAAGAATGCGTTACACTTATTTTGCAAGTGTAGCTAAGAAGGAAGGTTACGAACAAATTGCTGCTATCTTTACTGAAACGGCTGACCAGGAAAAAGAACACGCTAAGCGTATGTTCAAGTATTTGGAAGGTGGTATGGTAGAAATTACAGCAAGCTATCCTGCCGGTGTTATCAGCACTACACTGGATAACCTGAAAGAAGCTGCTGCCGGTGAACACGAAGAATGGTCTCTGGACTATCCCCACTTTGCTGACGTAGCAGAAAAAGAAGGTTTCTATGAAATCGCTGCTATGTACCGCAACATTTCAATTGCTGAAAAAGGTCATGAAGAAAGATACCTGGCTTTCGTAAATAATATCGAGAATGCTACAGTATTCGCTAAGGAAGGTGAAGTAGTATGGCAATGCCGTAACTGCGGTTTCGTCTTCACAGGTAAAGAAGCTCCTGAAGTTTGTCCGGCATGTTTGCATCCGCAGGCTTACTTTGAAGTGAAGAAAGAAAACTATTAAGAAATTCTTATTTCTATGATAAAGAACGCCCGGGTGTTTCGCTTGAAGGAACATCCGGGCGTTCGGCATTAATAAAGGAGATAGCTCCTTAACCCGTTGGCGGAATTAATTTCTTTCTTTTCGGTTATGAATAAAATGGGTCCGTGTCGTCCGCGTATCTATTTATTCATTACTGTACCGGGATGAATTAATTCCACCAACGGGTGTCCTTATCCTATTTCTTTGCGTGCGGATAATCAATCGTATAGTGTAACCCCCGGCTTTCCTTTCGCTCTATTGCCTGACGGGTAATCAGGTAACCGACATTAATCATATTACGCAGCTCGCAAATTGCTCTGGATGCCTTGCTACGCTTGAAAAGATCTTCCGTCTCTTCATATATCATATCTAAGCGTACCCAAGCACGTTTCAGGCGCAAGTCGCTTCGTACGATACCTACATAGGCTCCCATTATCTGGTTCACTTCTTTCATGCTCTGAGTGATAAGCACCATCTCTTCGTTGGTCACTGTTCCTTCGGCGTTCCATTCCGGTATCTCGTGGTTGAATTCATAGCGGTCGAGTACGCTTAGCGCATGTTTGGCAGCGGCATCGGCATAAACAACTGCTTCAATCAAAGAGTTGGAAGCTAAACGATTGCCTCCGTGAAGACCTGTGCAAGAGCATTCTCCTACGGCATACAGGCGATTGATGGAAGACTCTCCGTTCAGGTTTACCTTGATGCCACCACAGAGGTAGTGTGCGGCAGGAGCTACCGGGATATAGTCTTTGGTGATATTGATGCCTAAGCTGAGGCACTTTTCGTAGATATTCGGGAAATGCTTCTTGGTTTCTTCCGGATCTTTGTGTGTAACGTCCAGATATACATGGTCGTCACCGCGCTGCTTCATTTCACTGTCGATGGCACGTGCCACGATATCACGCGGGGCAAGAGAAAGACGCGGATCGTATTTCTGCATAAACTCTTCACCACCCATATTACGCAATACGGCACCATATCCGCGCATCGCTTCCGTTATCAAGAAACAGGGACGGTCGCCCGGATGATAAAGCGCTGTGGGGTGGAACTGAATGAACTCCATGTCCTGCACGAAACCTTTGGCGCGGTAGACCATGGCAATACCGTCTCCGGTAGCAACCAGCGGATTAGTAGTGTTGCGGTAAACAGCACCTACACCTCCCGTAGCCATCAGCGTCACTTTGGAAAGGAAAGTATCCACTTCGCCCGTATCTTCATTCAGCACATACGCTCCGTAGCACTTGATGCCCGGGGTATGGCGTGTTACGATGATACCCATATGATGCTGTGTGATGATTTCTACGGCAAAATGGCGGTTGAATATTTCGATATTGGGATGCGTCTTTACGGCTCTGATGAGGCTTTCCTGTATTTCAGCACCTGTATTGTCTTTGTGGTGCAGGATGCGGAATTCGGAGTGACCGCCTTCTTTATGCAGATCAAAGTCTCCCTTGTCGTTCTTGTCGAAGTCCACTCCCCAGTCTATCAGTTCCTTGATTTGTCCGGGAGCCTCGCGCACTACTTTCTCCACGGCGGCGCGATCACTGATCCAGTCGCCTGCAATCATGGTGTCTTCAATGTGCTTGTCGAAGTTATCTACCAGTGTATTGGTTACTGAGGCAATTCCCCCTTGGGCGAAGAAGGTATTGGCTTCTTCCAGTTCCGTCTTGCAGATAAGTGCTACCTTACCTTTATGAGCCACTTTCAGAGCGAAACTCATGCCGGCTATACCGGAACCTATTACTAAAAAGTCGAACTCTTTAATCATATTTCGTATGTTTAAGTACTGCAAAGCTACAAAATAACTGGGTTGCTTGTACTTTTCCTGTATATTAATTCACGATTTTATGATAAGTATTGCTTTATAACCTCGTCCAGTGACTCTTCCTTTGTAAGCTTTATTTTCTTGCGCATACGCGAACGGATCATGTTGACGCTGCTCCGGTTGATACCCATTATCAAGGCTATTTCATCTGTACTCTGATTCATGCAGATGAGCATGGCCAGTAGTTCCTCGTTGCGAGTGAGTTGCGGATACTTTTCCCGCAACTTAGGCAGATAAAGCGGGTATATGGCGGCAAATGATTTCCTGAACGTATTTTCGTCATCCTTACTGAGCAGGCTTTGCCCGGTCAGTTGGCTGACGGCACTCAGATTGTTGGCGGCCATTACCTGTTCTATCTGTCCGGCCAATAGTTCGTTGTTCCGGCTCAGTTCTTGCTGACGGGTCATTAATTTTTGTATTTCCTGTTTACGCTTTTCCAATAACAGGCGGTTCGCTTTTCTCTTGGTGATAAAATAGGCAATGGAAATGATAAGTAACAACAACAGTGCGATGGAGATGTATATATTGAAGAACAACTGATGCTGTTGCAGCTCCACTTGTGCGGAAAGCAACTTGTTCTCTTTCTCTTTACGTTCAGCGTCAAACCGGATATTGGCGGCGGCAACGGCACGCATCTTTTCATCCAAGTTCAGGGAGTCGACAAAGAGCTGGTTGCGGTCATAGCAACGGAAGAAGGCATCGTCCATTCTCATCCTCCGGTAGTAGTCCATCAGTATCCGGTTGGCATTCTTCTCTTTTCCGATCATGTCCATCCGAGCAAATCCACGGGCTGCCTTTTCTATAAGAGGTATTCCTTGTGAGGCTTTACCTGTCTCCATCAGAGCACGTCCTAAATGGAGGTTCAGTTCATACCTGGCCCATTGGGGCATCCGGGTACTGTCCAGACAAATGCTTAATGCAAGCTGCAATGCCTTTTGTACAGAGTCCGGATAGTCTAGATAAGTATCTGCTGTGAGGACTTTGTTGACAAACACACCTTTAAAGCTCTTCTGTTTGGCTGAAGTTTTCCCGGCCTGATCCAGATAGTAGAATACGGAATCTTTATCCTGGGTTCTGCGGAATATTTCTGCACGATAACGATAAAGATCACCCAGTCCGAAGCTGTCTTTCAGGAGTGAATAATGTTGGGCTTTTGAATTCAACTCTAAGGCACGGTCGTACATGCCCAATTCGGCATATAGGTTGGCTTGTTCGCCATAGGCTATCACGATGTTAGGCGGAGCTATGCTGTCATTATAACTGTTGATGGCTTCTTGGTTCGTGGCCACCGCTTTCTCATATTCGCCGACAAGGCGGTAGTAGATACCTAGCCGGGATATGATGCGGAGCATATTGTGGAATTTTCCTCCCTGGTGGTAATATTCCATCGCTTTCTCCAGGAGTCGGATGGCTTTAGGAACGTCGTTACCGGAATAAATATAAACTCCGCTGACAATTTCAGCCTGTGGAATGTAACGGCCGGCATCATCGTATTCAGGTAATTGTAAGTATTCGTCTGCCAGCCGGATAGCTGCCTCGTTGTCTCCGTACATTTGGTGCAAACCTGCCCGGGTGGATAACAATTCGTGTTTGCAATGCTGTTGCAGAAAGGGAGCGTTGTTGAGGCTGTCCAGATATTCTATGCCGGGACGGAATTGTTTGCTCCCCAGATAGCTGAAATAGACGAGGTTGATCATCTGCTGGGCGTATTTAACTACTGTATCTTTGGGTTCGGTGTAATCCGCTACGGCCAGCAATTCGGATATCTTTTGTTTGGCTTCGTCGATGGCTGCCTGATGCTTTCTCTTTTTCAGCAATGTGTTCAGTTGTTGGATGGTCTGCTGCCATTGTTGTGTATCCTGATTGCCTGAAGAATGTGGAGGTATGGTACAGGCTCCGGCTGACAGCATGAGGAGTAATATAAGTATTTTTATCTTCATAAATTGGAGGTTTATTTGGTTTGCCGGACAAAGATACAATTCCATTTTAAAAAAGAAATAAGTGTTACCTTTATTTTTTTGTTTTATAGGTCTTGATAATGAGGAGGATACATTTTTGTATATTGGATTGTACATTGCTTATTTATGGTTTAATCTTATAGTTTCTGCAAATTTGCAGTCTACAGATGATTAACTCAATAATGAATTAAGGTGGAAAAAATGTCACGATTGTGCATGAAAGAAATCAGTAGGGCTTTGATAGAAATGATTTCCGAGGATTCGCCCTATGCTTCAAAGAATATACTTTGCGGAGCGCGTGGAGCCGTTTTCCGCGAGATATTTATTTTTCATTATCCAGGCTTTATAGAAAAGGTGCAGAAGCTGGTTCCCGGTGTTACGAAAGATGAAGAATTGTTTTGCATGTTGATTGCCGTTGGCCAGTCGGTAGATGAGATTGAGCAACTGTTTTGTTTGCCGGCCGAACAGGTGTACATGCTCCGTAAGTCGGTATGCTGGAAAATGAGATTGGAGGAAGAAAAGCGGTTGGGTGATAAATTGCGGGAGATATTAGAAGGATAACCCCTCTCGTTCCGCAAAAATACCTATCTTAGCAGCAAAAACAGAACAAAATGAACCGTATCTTCCATGCCCGCATTGCTATGGGGCAATATTTGTTTTTGGTGTTGACAACGATTATCGTTATTTATGCCATGTGGATGCAGCATGCCGTCATGGCCATCCTTTTCATGCTCCTGCTTATCATCGCCATTGAACGCCTCATTCATACCACATATACGCTGACCACAGACGACAGGCTCCTCCTTTTTTACGGACGCTTTTCCCGTTCGGAGGAAATATCCCTGAAAGATATTATTTCTGTGGAGCGGGCTTCGTCCATGAAAATAGGACGTTTTGCTGTGATGCGCTATGTGCTGGTGAAGTACGGAACGAAGGGGAAATGTGCCGTGCTGCTTCCCGTGAAGGAAGATATGTTCATAAAAACCCTTACGAATCGTTTAAATGAAGTGAAGAAATACTAATTCTCCATTCACCTGTTGCAGCCTTCCCGAGAGTCGTCCGTCTAATTTCTAAAAATAAGAGAAATGATGATGAATTTGACTTGTGCTATTTTGCATGCCGACAGACAGGTGAGTGAACAATTAGAAGCGTTCATAGCCAAGACACCCTTTCTTGCTTTGTGTGGAAAGTACAGTAATCCTATTGAGGCTTTGAAGGGTTATTATGATAATAAGGTACACCTTTACTTTGTAGGAATTGGGCAGGAGGAAACGGAGGGCATCAACGGGATGGAATTCAGTAAGCTACTCTCTCCGTCCACCCGTGTAATATTTATTGCGGATACTCCCCGCTATGCCGCCGAGTGCTTTCGGCTGGACGCATTGGACTATCTGATATCCGAAGTCAGTTTTCCGGTCTTTTTCGAAGCGGTGAATAAGGCTTCGCGTTGGTTCAGCCTGAAAGGTGAAACGGGAATGCCGCTTACCGCTCTTCCCGAAAAGTCTCAGACGGAAACTTGCCAGCCGGAAACGCTCAAGGTGATTTATGTGAAGTCCGACAATCGGATTTTCCGCTTGGATATATCCCGGATATCCTATATCGAAGGGTTGGGTGATTATGTGAAGATTTATAGCAAGGACGAGCCAAAGCCTGTGCTGAGCTTGTGCACGATGAAGTATATGGAAGAGAAACTGCCTTCCGATGAGTTCATACGCGTTCACCGTTCGTTTATTATACGCAAAGACTGCATACGCATCATAGAAAGCAGCAAGATTGCTTTGGACAAGAGAAGTATTCCTATCGGAGAGGTTTACCGGAAGAAGCTGAAGAATTATATTGCTGATTATTCTGTTCTTTAACCTGTTGCGATGCTTGTTTCCGGAATTAGCTCGCATCGGTACAGAGGTGGGGTATCTTCCCACTACGACTGAAGATACCTCCCACTACGACTGGACTCAGTGGAACACCAAGTTCTTTGTTACACAGGAAGTTATGCTTCTCGCATTACCCTTATTTCAGCTTTGCCCGTGATATTCTTTCTCCGAACGTAAGATTCAGATTTACGCTAAAACGACTTTCCTGCATCAGGCTACTACGTGAATTTATCTGTTTCCGCCAGGTGGCGCCCAATGAAAGATAAGAGTAACGAATGGGAAAACTCGCCCCGGCACTGACCTCCAGATACTTCATTTTTCCACCCCTCAGATTTATATAAGAATTGCTGAAACCTACCCCTCCCATTAGTTCAGTGGACCGGGGATAGCGCGGGTTTGTGGCATAAATTCCCCCGATATTCATCTTGTGCTGATTCTCATATTTCATGGAAGTGTAGGATGAAGTGTTACGGCTCCAGTCCAGATAATTGTAGTCGGCGGTAACCACCCAGCGTTCGGTAGTCATCGACACTCCGCTGCCGATGTGCATGGGCAGGTATTGCGTCCGGCTATGGTAACTCTTGTCAAGGTTGTCGCTGGTAGAGGAATTACTATAAGTCAGACTGTTGTCGTGGCTGATTTGAAGGGAGGGAGCAAACACTAACCCGGCCGCCCACTTCTGCCTTCCGGTAGTATTGAATTCATAATGCACTCCGAAGTCGGCGTAAAAGGCACGTTTGGAAGATTCATATTCCACAATGGCACTCTCCTGTGTTTCACTTTGAGTAACTGTTCCCAGTATGATGCCCAGATTCACGCCTATCGACAGATTCTTGGTCAGTGCAAAGGCATTGGTAAGATGACAGCGGTATAAGCCTCCCGATCCTTCAAATAACGAATAAGTATAGCTTCCGGGCATTCCTTCCACCTCTTCTTCGGTCTGGATGACGTAGCCTACACTGCTGTAGGGCGAAGCACCCACCATGGCATACCAGCGCGGCAACACACGGAAGCCTATGCTGAAGCGGTTGGGATTGCCCATAAAGCTGGAACTGTGATCATTCTGGAAAGAATAGCGGGCATACGAAGCCGATGCACCGACATCGAATATAAAGCAGGTGCTGTCCATTCGGGTGATGGCTGCCGGGTTCAGAGTGTTCTGGAAGCCGGGCTTGTTCAGGGCTATGCCGATATTGCCCATTCCGGCATAGCGTCCGCCGTCGCTGGTACTTAATTCACCTATTCCATACATGGAAGTGGGCAGGTTTGTGGTGTTTTGGGCTACGATAGAAAGGCTTGTTGCACATAAACTCCACAGCATAAGGGGAATCCGGTGGTAATGTTTCATTTTTCGTTGTATATTTTAAATCTGATATCTAATCTGCATTGTCTCTCCTGGTCGGGGTCGTTGGCAAAGATTATCTGATTGAAGGTCGTTATCATTTCATTGTCCGGCAGACTCAGCAGTAGTTTCTGTCGTTTGATGCCCCATATGCCGAAGTTGTTGCGGATGAATTCGGTCACGTTGAAAGAGTAGTAGGTATCCCGCCCGAACATCTCGTCCACACTCAGATTGCCGGTCTGTACCGTTACACCGTCGCTACCATATACATAGTCTTCCAGCACATTGTTTTCGTCCGTGATGTAGAGGCGGATATCTTCCGGTAACTGGTTCAGCTTGTTATAGCTTCCGGCCTGCGGATAAAGGTAGAGGGTGGCGCTTTCTATGGAGACGATTTCTCCCGCATCCTGCAAATTGTTCAGGTAGGGGAACTCTATCTGATTGTAGAGTCCGGTTAGTCCCTGCATATACGCATGCTTGTCCAGATCGTAGGAGTGGATAAGGTTTTCTATTCCGCTTTCCAGAGTGGCAAGGGAAGTTCCTGTCCGGTCGTGACGAATACCCGTGTAGGCATAGTCTGTATTTACGCTGAATATCAGTTCCTTTTCCGTGCGCTGGCTGGTTATCTCTTTATAATGCAGGGTGATGGCCATGGATGATTCATTCACCAGGAATCCGGTGATACATCCTCCGTTGCTTTCGGCCACGAGGGCCAGTCCGGGAAATTTTTCCTTGAACTTATCCTGGCTGCCGAAGTAGTCTTCTTCGGCTATGAGGTCTGTCAGCAGTTCTTTACCCAGTTCGTCGGGCAGACGTATCTCCAATTCTCTTTTTTGTCCGGGGCGTGGAGTGAAGGTAAAGCTGAGCAGGGGAGTGCTCTCGGTGGGCAACGCGGTGGTGGTGTATAAATCTTCGTCATCATCCAGATAAATAGGCTGTTTCAGCCGGTATACAGAGATGCGTTGCTGTGTCAGCGTATCGCCCCAGAAGTGGCCGGAGGGTGTCATCCGCAGTACGAGTGAGTCGAAGCTATAGCTGTAGTTCTCGTTGGGTGTGAAACTGTTTGCGGAGTATTCGGCATAGTAGGTGGCAGAGGCTTCGCCCCATGACGGGTCCTTGTAATGTCCCAGCTGGCAGATGCTGTCTCCCCTGGTTTCTATGGAGTCCATAAGAATGGTGCTGATATCCACGGTGCAAGTGTCTACATATATATTGTAAAAAGAACTGTCGACCAAGCTTTTGCCCAGTTCTGAGTTTTCGTCCTGGCAGGCGCAGATGGCGGCGATCATTATAAGCAGGCTATACAATAACTTTTTCATTGTTCATAGTGTTTTTGAGCTACAAGCTACAAGCTACGAGTTACGAGTTACAAGCTACGAGCTACAAGTGGCTGCGCTATCATACCGAAAGGTACTCGTAGCTTGTAGCTCGTAACTCTTAAATTCTTTCGCAAAGGAAAATGAAATCTTCCATATCTTCCTATTAAAATCGGTTATCGGGCGGGTTTTATCGGTAAAGCCATTTACCGAAAAATTAGTGCTGTTTGTCGGTTATATTTGCTGATGAAGTACCTGCCGCCTACTTTTGCTACCAAAAATATAGTAATCAAAAACAAGTTCTGAAGAAAAAATGAATCGACTATTATTTGGAATGATGCTGCTGGCGGTTGGATGCCTGGCCGGCAGTTGTACGGACGACGATGAATACACTCAGGGTGTATGGATGAGAAGGTCGGACCTAGACGGGGTTGCACGGGGACAAGCCTGTAGTTTTACCATCGATAATAAAGGCTATCTGTGCTGCGGTTTCCGTGGGACGAACAAAACATACCTGAAGGACCTTTGGGTATACGACATCAATAAGGATTATTGGACACAATGTGCCGATATGCCCGATGAGGCACAAGGTCGCCACAGTGCCGCCTCGTTTGCTCTGAATGGAAAAGGCTACATTACCACCGGTGTCCAGAAAAATGAGTCTACGAACCTAGCTGACACTTGGGAGTATGATCCCAATACAGATACCTGGACGCAGAAAGACGACTTTGGCGGAGGTGCACGCTATGGTGCACTGGCTTTTTCCATCGGAGGATATGGCTATGTGGGTACGGGGTATAATGACAATTACCTAAAGGACTTTTATCGCTTCGACCCTAATGCCGCTACCGGACAGCAATGGACAATCGTGAATGGATTCGGTGGATATAAACGTCAGTACGGTACAGCTTTCGTTATAGATGATGTGGCTTACATCTGTTGTGGGGAAAATAACAGTACTCTGGTAGACGATTTATGGAAGTTCGACGGTAGTGACTGGAAACAGTTGCGCGACATCGCCAATAATGATAGTGATGAAGATTATGATGACGATTATGCCATTACCCGTGCGGGTACCGTATCTTTCGTGATAGACGGCAGGGGATATATCGCAACGGGAACCCGTAGTGGGGTGACCAGTGATTATTGGGTATATGATCCGGAAGAAGATTTGTGGTATGGTGACTCTGATGATGACTATACGCCGATGACGAATGTGCATAATGTCAGCTCCGGAGGCTCATCGCGTGCCTATGCGGTATCTTTCTCCACAGGTAAGCGGGGTTTTGTACTGTCGGGATCTTCGGGAACCAGTTATTTTGATGATGTCTATGAGCTCTTGCCTTATGAGCAGGAAGATGTTGATTAGTGTTTTTTCTATATAAAGATTTATGAAGCTGATGTTTATTGTGAAGATAGGTGTACTGTCCCTTGTGGCAGTATGCCTTTCTTATTGTTCCGGGCGTACGAATGCCGCCGGAGAAAAGTTATCCTGTCGTTCCATGCAAGTGGAAGGGGGATATGGATATGTGGTGGTTTACGGGGCAGATACACTGATTTATCAGCCTTATATACCTGCCATAGGTGAGAAGACAGCCTTTGTATCAGAAGAAGATGCCTTGAAAATAGGCACATTGGTGTGTCGCAAGTTAGCGGAGAAACAACCTCCTACCATGAGCTGGGAGGAGATTGTTGAAAACTTACCGTCTATGCGTCTTCCGGCGGCAGGTCGCTGACCTCATGGCGTATAGGAGAACAATCATAAGGGTAATTCTTTAGCAGTTTCCCTGTAATGATTTTCTTTGTGTCACTGCCGGGCCTTGACAAAGTCATAGTGTAACTAACTTGCAAGGCTTTATAATAGATGTCAGCCTGATATCTGTTTTGCTTCATACCGACCATGTCCATCTCGAAACTAATATCTTTTAATTCACCTCTGTACATTCCTCTGTCGGTGTATTTTTGCTTTTCTTGCTCGAAGATAATTTGTCCGTCTACAATATTTCCCGGCATATCCACATAGCGGCTTTCTCCTTCGGGATTCATCCATTCCTTGGGATATTCGCCGGTATAGGTACCGAAGTAATATTCAGTAAAAGCATTGTAGAAAGGGAAAAAGGAAGTTTTCTTTATTTCTTCTCCGCTACCGGTTCTGTCTATCCAGGTGATTCCCCAAGGCTTTGTTCCGGCTTCTCTTACTCCATCAAATTCATCCAGGGAGTAAGTGATGGATTCTATCTGATAGTAATTGGTGCATATCTTCTGCTGGATGAATATTTGTTCTGAGTAAAGTCCTTGTTCGGTACTCAGTTTGAGAATCAATCTGCGCTCTTCCCCCGCAAAGTTGTCATTCAGTTGTATAGTCAGGGATTTTGCCTTGTCGCGGGTGATGCTGCCCCAATGGAAGCGTACGGTGCCCATACCCTCCAGTTTTAAGGGATACCCGTTCTCATCTGTCATGATGCCTCCATCCGGGTACATAACGGAAGCCACAATCCAGTTGGTTCTGGTCATCGGGATCTCTATGGAGCTTGCATCGCCTTCGACAGTAAATTCTTCTGTAGAAGAGAAACGTTCATCATTTGCATTATCACAGGCTGTTCCGCCGAAAAGGATGACAATGGAGAATATTAGCGCTTGGAGTGCGTTCGTTCGTTTCATGTATCTTTAGTTTCGTTAGTTTAAATAGCTTTTGTTTATAGACGTATTTTATTGGAAAATACTGCAAACAAAGGTATGTTTTTTTAGCAAGAAAAAGATAGGGGGTGATACTTTTTGTAGAATATTAGTTGTACCTTGTAGGTCTTTAAATCAACAAAACACATATAAAGTATGGAAAACAAATTACAAATCATCAGGGAACAGGAAATAGAAGCATGTCTAATAGAACTGAGAGGGCAAAAAGTCCTGTTGGATAGAGATGTGGCAATACTGTACGGAGTAGAAACGAAGAGGGTGAATGAAGCGGTGAGAAATAATCCGGATAAGTTCCCGGAAGGATATCTTGTCTCTTTGCAAGTGTCTGAAAAACAGGAACTGGTCGAAAATTTCGACCGGTTCAAAACATTAAAGCATGCTACAATGGAGCCTAAAGCTTTCACCGAAAAAGGACTTTATATGCTTGCCACCGTTTTGAAAAGTCCCCGGGCTACGGCTACGACTCTTGCCATTATAGAATCTTTTGCCCATTTAAGAGAACTCTCCCGCAATCTAAATATCTTGTCAACAGAAACAGATGAAGGTAAACAGAAAACATTGACCCAACGCAGCAGTGAGTTACTTCACGAATTATTGTCTGTAGAAGAGAAAGGAGATACAACAGAAACCGAATCTTCGATAGAGCTGAATTTATATGCCTTAAAGATGAAGCGTACGGTGAAAAAGACAAAGAAAGGATAATTCTTTTGTGCAGATAAGAGAGGTTTTTATTAACTTGCAGGCAGTTTACAAGTATACTAATAAATAAGACTATGAAATACCAAGTTGCCATTATCGGTGGAGGTCCTGCTGGATATACTGCTGCCGAAACAGCCGGAAAAGCCGGATTGAGTGTAGTGTTGTTTGAGAAACAAAATTTAGGTGGAGTCTGCCTCAATGAAGGCTGTATCCCTACTAAGACTTTGTTGTATTCGGCAAAGACGTATGATGCCGCGCGTTATGCTTCCAAATATGCAGTGCATGTCTCCGAAGTCTCATTTGACTTGCCGAAGATTATTGCCCGCAAACAGAAGGTAGTGCGCAAGCTGGTGCTGGGCGTTAAAGGCAAACTGACGGCACACGGTGTAAATATCGTACAGGGAGAGGCTACCATCATTGACAAAAATACCGTGCAGTGTGGTGGCGAAACTTACGAATGTGAAAACCTGATTCTTTGTACGGGTTCGGAAACCTTCGTTCCGCCTATTCCCGGTGTGGAGACCGTACCTTTCTGGACGCATCGCGACGCTTTGGATAATAAGGAGCTTCCCGCATCACTTGCCATTATCGGTGGTGGAGTGATTGGTATCGAGTTTGCTTCTTTCTTCAATAGTCTGGGCGTACAAGTCACTGTTATCGAAATGCTTGATGAAATCCTGGGAGGCATGGATAAAGAACTTTCCGCTCTTCTGCGTGCGGAATATGCTAAACGTGGAGTCAAGTTTATGCTTAGTACGAAGGTCGTATCTCTTGCTGAGGCTTCTTCCGAAGACGGGAAGCCACAAGTACAAGTTAATTTTGAGAATGCAGAAGGTACAGGCAGCGTGCTTGCTGAGAAACTATTGATGAGCGTAGGCCGTCGTCCGGTGATAAAAGGAGTCGGGCTCGAAAACTTGGATTTACGAAGGACTGAACGGGGAAATATCTGTGTGAACGAATGTATGCAGGCCTCTGCTCCGGGCATATATGTATGTGGTGATCTGACGGGTTTCTCTTTACTGGCACATACAGCCGTGCGTGAGGCAGAAGTAGCCGTACATACCATACTTGGCCAGAAGGATGCTATGAGCTATTGGGCTATTCCTGGGGTGGTATATACCAATCCGGAGATTGCCGGTGTGGGGCAAACGGAAGAGGCTCTGCAACTAAAAGGTATCAACTATCGGGTAATAAAGCTTCCAATGGCCTACTCCGGGCGTTTCGTTGCTGAAAATGAAGGTGTGAATGGAGTTTGCAAACTTCTGATAGCGGATGATGAAACGGTAGTGGGGGCACATGTATTGGGCAATCCGGCTTCCGAAATCATCACTTTGGCAGGTATGGCCATCGAGTTGAAACTGACTACTACGGAATGGAAGAAAATCATTTTCCCCCATCCTACGGTTTCTGAAATCTTTAAGGAAGCATTATGATAATCACAATCGCTTCTTAGCGCATTTCGGGACTCATATAAAATATTAGAACGATGAAAGCTGTAAAACTGATTACTTGTAACGATGGGAGTATGTCTGCCATGCCTGTGGAGGAAAGTTTGAAAAGCCGGTTGCAGAATTTCATTAGGCTGAAATATGATCCGTAAGTATATCAAAAGGTACTAATTCCCTCAGCAGGTAATTTAATATTAGTACTTATCAGTAATTAAATGCACATGAAAAAATATCTTTTGTCGCTTACTCTTTCTCTCTTATTTATTCCCATAGTACTATGGGGGCAGAATACGAGTGCTAAGAGTCTCTCTTCCCGCCTGGATACCCTGATAAAATATCAGCTTCCTGCCGGTTCCAACGTTGGTATATCCGTATACGATCTGACTACAGGGAAATTTTTATATACCTATCAATCGGATAAACTTTCCCGTCCGGCTTCTACCATGAAGTTGCTGACTACCATTACCGCCCTTGCCCGCCCCGATGCGGATGAACCTTTTAAAACGGAGGTGTGGTATCAGGGAGTGATTGAACGGGATACACTGAAGGGTGACATATACGTTGTCGGTGGATATGATCCTGAATTTGATGATGAAGCTTTGGACTCGCTGGTGAATGCGGTGAGCCGCTTCCCCTTTTCGGTGATAGCAGGCAACGTATACGGTGATGTTTCTATGAAAGACTCCATCTATTGGGGAAGTGGTTGGGCATGGGATGATACGCCTGCCTCATACCAACCCTATCTCTCACCATTGATGTTGAATAAAGGTCTGGTTACCGTAACCGCTTCTCCGGGTGAGAAAGGAGAAATGGCAAATATCGAATGTATTCCCGCCTCTTCCTATTATACCGTGACCAATGAAACCCAATCCCGTACTCCTTCTGCCGGGCGTTTCGGTGTTTCCCGGGATTGGTTGCAGAATGGCAATAATGTGATTATTAAAGGAAACGTGGAAAGTAAGCGGATAGGTACGGTGAATATCTATTCCTCCCAGGATTTCTTTATGCATACTTTTCTTGAACGCCTGCAAGTAAAAGGTATCCAATGCCCCGCCAGTTATGCTTTCAACGAATTGCAGAAAGATAGCCTTTCAGTGCAAATGGCTTTGTTTGAGACTTCCACTCAGGATGTAGTCAATCAGATAATGAAAGAAAGTGATAATCTGAATGCCCAGGCTTTGCTTTGTCGTTTGGGTGCCCAAGCTACCGGTAAAAAACGAATTTCGGATGAAGACGGGCTTTCTGCCATTCGTAAGCAGATAAAAGCTTTGGGAGGAGATGCGGATAGCTATAAACTGGCTGATGGCTGTGGACTTTCCAATTATAATTATATCTCTCCTGATCTGCTGGTTTCTTTCCTGAAGTTTGCTTATTCGCGCACGGATGTTTTTCAGAAGTTGTATAAGGCTTTGCCCATCGGTGGTGTGGATGGGACATTAAAATACCGGATGCAACGCGGGACTCCCTCTCATAAGAATGTACATGCCAAAACCGGGTCCTTTACGGCTATTAATTGCTTGGCCGGCTATTTGCGTGCCGCAAACGGGCATGAAGTGGCTTTTGCCATCATGAATCAGAATGTACTTTCAGGAGCTAAAGCACGCGCTTTTCAGGATGCGGTATGTGATGAGATAATAAAATAGTTACGAGCTACAAGCTACGAGCTACGAGTGGCTGCGCTGATATCGCAGAACTCGTAGCTCGTTTCTTATAGCTCGTACTTAGCTCGTACTGATTTACACTTGTAGCTCGTAGCCCGTAACTCGTAGCTTACTTATACTGTGCCCAATCTACGTTCTTCATGTCTCCACTTTTTGCCAATTCTGCATGCATAGCCAATGCAGCGCGGACTGCTTGCGGAGTCTGAGATTTACCATCAGTTATTTTCAAATAATCCCAGAGGATATTCTTGTAGTCCGGATGGACACAGTTCTCGATGATTGCCTGCGCGCGTTCTTTCGGGCTCTTACCACGCAAGTCGGCAACGCCTTGTTCGGTAATGATGATGTTTACGTCATGTTCTGTATGGTCGTGGTGAGATACCATCGGGACAATGGCGCTGATTTTACCTTCCTTGGCAACGGACGGACAAGTAAAGATGGAAATATAAGCATTGCGTGTGAAGTCACCGCTTCCGCCGATACCGTTCATCATCTTCGTTCCGCCGATATGTGTAGAGTTAACGTTTCCGTAGAGGTCAGCTTCGATAGCCGTGTTGATAGAGATAACCCCCAAACGGCGTACCACCTCCGGACTATTGGAAATTTCCGACGGACGGAGCACCAGTTTATCACGGAAGAAGTCCATATCATCATAGATACCTTGCAGACAGTCGTTTGTTACAGTGAGTGAGCAAGCACTACCAAACTTCACGCGACCGTCACGGATCAATCCGATTACGGAATTCTGAATAACTTCCGTATACATTTCGAATGCCGGAATGGTCTTGTCGCGTCCCAGTGCACCGAGCACAGCGTTAGCGATATTCCCTACACCGGATTGCAACGGCAGGAAGGTTGACGGAATGATTCCGCGCTTCATGTCCGCAGCTAGGAAGTCGGCTACATTTTGGCCAATCTTGTCAGTCAACGGATCAGCCTCGGCAAAACTGCGTGCCTCATCCGGCCAGTTGGTTTCCACAACACCTACAATCTTTTTCGGGTCTACCTGGATATATGGTTGACCGATGCGGTCATTGGGTTTATATATAGGTATCTCACGACGGTAAGGAGGATCAAGCGGTTCGTATACATCGTGCAATCCCATAGCGTTTTTGCTGTGAGCAGCATTCAGTTCTACGATGATCTGGTCGGCAAGGCGGCAAACAGTGGGAGCGATACCGCCGGCTGCGGTCAGATAAATCTTACCGTCGGTAGTTACTTCGCAAGCTTCGATAATGGCAACGTTTACTTTGCCCATGAAACCGTAACGAACTTCCTGTGCCATCTGAGACAAGTGGATGTCGTTATAGGCAATTTCTCCGCTGTTTACAGCTTTACGGAAATCGGAATTGGTAGTGTAAGGAGCACGATAGCGAATTGCTTTGGCGCGTGATAGTATACCGTCGCAGGAGTCACCCGTAGAGGCACCTGTGAAGATCCCTATCTGAAAAGGGTTTCCTTTTGCATGTTCAGCTTCCGCTATTTTTGCTAATTCTGCCGTAACGGCTTTGGCTGTTCCAGCGGGAGTAAATCCGCTCAAGCCGATGTTGTAGCCATGTTTGATCAGGCTTGCAGCTTCCGCTGCCGAGATGTAATTGAATGCCATAATGTATTTAGTTATTTTTCCTGTGTGAAAATTCATAAGTTACCGGAAGAGTTACTCTCAACTCTCTGCTTTCAACTCTTAACTCTCCATGTATTAATATTTCCGTTGTAGTATTTCCGACCAAATGATAGCTTTCCGTGCTTCTTCTATCGAATGAATGGAGTATTCAGAATCGGTTTCAGGTTTTTGCGGGGTGGACGGAGGAGGAGAAATTTTCTGTTTCGGTGGAGTTGTGGCATGTTTGGGAGATGCGTTTACAGTATCTCCTCCGAAAATATGTTTTGAAGCAGAGAATTGATATTCTTCTTTTGCTGTCGGAACGGGGGATGTTTGGGGAGCGGGGCCTTCGGGAATAAATCCGCCATATGTCTTTCCCCAAGTTTCAGGAATGGGTAATGTATCTTCGTCAATATCATCTTCCGACATGGGCATAGTGGGGCTGTTCTCAGCGTTCTTTTTTGCTTCTTTCTTGAATTGCTTAACAATTCCGATAACGATTATGCCTGCGATTAACAGAAACTGTAAGATACCATCCATACTCATTTAAGTTTTTCACCGCCAAAGGTAACTAATTAATCTGAATTACAGCCAATTTTTAGGCATGAAAAAAGGGCAGCTTCACAGCTCCCCTTATTTTTTTTAACCTAAACCTTAACTATGAAAAAATCTAATGTTTCTTTCATTACGCAAATTTGTGAAATAAAATCCTTTAGACCAAATAACAGTCTCGAAAATGTTTAGTCTCTTAACATTAATTATAATAAGTGCTCCATTTTCTAACTGTTGAATGTTATTTTTCGCCTTTTCATCTGTAATTTAATGCCGAAGGCGTATCTTTGCAGCTGAAATTCTTTCATCACGTATTACACCGATTAACACGGATGTTTTTCGAGTTTTCTGCAAACTTCTTATTTGAGAAGGTAGTCTGCGTTAATCCGTGTAATCTGTGGTGAGTTATAAAAACAAGAAATTATGGAAAAAGTAACGGGAACAGACTTTAAATCTGCAACTGCTGATGACAACAAGAAGTTGTTCATTGAAACCTATGGCTGCCAGATGAATGTGGCGGACAGTGAAGTTATTGCCTCTGTGATGCAGATGGCGGGATATTCAACGGCTGATACACTGGAAGAAGCGGATGCAGTGTTTATGAACACTTGCTCCATTCGTGACAATGCTGAGCAGAAAATTCTCAATCGTCTGGAATTTTTCCATTCGCTCAAAAAGAAAAAACGCAATTTGATTGTAGGAGTACTGGGATGTATGGCCGAACGGGTAAAGGATGATCTGATCACTAATCATCATGTTGATCTGGTGGTAGGTCCTGATGCTTATCTTACTCTTCCTGACTTGGTTGCTGCTGTGGAGGCGGGAGAGAAAGCTATCAATGTAGAGCTTTCTACCACTGAGACCTATCGGGATGTTATCCCTTCGCGTATTTGCGGTAATCACATTTCCGGATTTGTATCCATCATGCGTGGATGTAACAACTTCTGTACCTACTGCATTGTTCCTTATACCCGTGGACGGGAACGCAGCCGTGATGTGGAAAGCATTCTTAATGAAGTGTCCGACTTGGTGGCGAAAGGTTATAAAGAAGTCACTTTGCTGGGGCAGAATGTCAACTCTTACCGTTTTGAGAAACCGGACGGAGAAGTTGTAACTTTCCCTATGCTGCTCCGCACCGTAGCTGAGGCTGCGCCGGGTGTACGTGTCCGTTTCACTACTTCGCACCCCAAGGATATGAGTGACGAAACGCTGGAAGTCATTGCACAGGTTCCCAACGTGTGCAAACATATCCACCTGCCTGTACAGAGTGGAAGTTCTCGTATCTTGAAACTGATGAATCGTAAATATACCCGTGAATGGTATCTGGATCGTGTAGATGCGATCCATCGCATTGTTCCCGATTGTGGTTTATCTACAGATATCTTCTCAGGCTTCCATTCCGAAACGGAAGAAGATCATCAGCTTTCCCTTTCCCTGATGGAGAAATGTGCTTACGACTCAGCTTTTATGTTTAAGTATTCCGAGCGTCCGGGTACTTATGCTTCCAAGCATTTGCCGGATGATGTACCCGAAGAGGTAAAGATACGTCGGTTGAATGAGATTATTGCTCTGCAAAACCGCCTTTCCGCCGAGTCTAATGCCCGCTGTATCGGTAAGACGTATGAAGTTCTGGTGGAAGGAGTTTCCAAGCGTTCGCGTGAACAGCTTGTAGGGCGTACGGAGCAAAACCGTGTCGTGGTGTTCGACCGTGGTACGCACCGTATTGGTGATTTTGTAATGGTGAAGATTACAGAAGCTAGTTCAGCAACACTGAAGGGAGAAGAGGCAAAGTAAGAAATTATCATTATAGTTAGAAATAAACAAAGGGAAGCTACCGGAGAATTTAGTTCCGTTCAGCTTCCCTTTTCTTTTTCAATCCCAGCCGTTTGCCGTCAGTTTATCCCAGTGGGTTTTCATCCAGGCCACCATCGCCTGAACCACCGCCTTCAGAGCCATCGCCTTCCGAACCTCCACTTACCGGAGTATCTTGTAAGCATACGCTGTTGGCTACGTTTGTGACATCTTCGTTGCAGAAACCGAGATAAATGACCAGTGCATCGTCTTTCCAGTTGGCGGGAAGTTTCAGTTCTGCTTTGGCATCGGAGCGTGTGGCTGCTGCTATATCATAAACAGCCATTCCTTTGTCCTTGTTGTATGCCAGTAACATGGCGGCATCTGTAACTGTTGCGTCACCCATTCCGCTGTTGTCGGTCCAGGCAAAAGTTACTTTACTTTCGTTTACGGTTACTGTGGCATCCAATGCAGGCACCAGGCTGCCACGTGTCACCAAAGCTTTGTTGTAGTCAATTGAGACATTTGTTCCGCTACCTTTCATTGCATGTTTCAAAATATACGATACGGCAGCATTGAATGCTGATTGCTGTCCGGAAAATTCTTTGTAACCGAAACGTAGAAAGGGTGTCATTGTCTTTGTGAAGTTAACAGCTTCTGTAAATTTAGAGCGTTGATTCTTCTGTTTCTCGGTGCGTGGATCACTGAAGCTTACCGCCAATGCACGCATATAATGTACCGATTTCCATGTGCTACCTACTACTGTACCTACTTTTCCTGAGAATCCTCCGAGGATTCCCTGTTTAATTGTTCCCATAATTTTTTCTTTTTTGTGTTGTAAATAAATTAGTTCTCTTTGTGAACTTGCTAAAAAGACTTCTGCAGCAATCTTCATCGTGTTGTTCAATATGCAGCGATATTTTGTTCTCGTTGCGTTGGCAAAGGTATGGGAAAGTTTTCTTTTCGACCTAGCGTTTTTGCCATAAGCGTTCAAAACTTTTTCTGAAAAGTGGTAATGTGCTGATAATGTATTGTTTATAAATAGCCTTTTGATTCTTGTATACAGTTGACGCTTCATACGGAGATAATTCACTCTTATAATGTTTCGTTTTTAGTCAAAAACTCTTTTTCTCCGTACCCGATTCGTTCCTTTTTCGCTTCTATACAGAAGTACAGATAGCGAACCGGATACGAGCCGGGTACGAACCGGGTATGAGGAGGAGGCAATGTCAAGTAAGATTGGCTACTTTTTCTGATTTTAGTCTATTCTTTCTTCTAACATCTGACACCTTTGGCTGGAAAACATTATCTTTGTCCAGCTAAGGACTCAGTAGATGACTTATAAAATGGGAAAAACGAAAGCTATTATACTCTTTTTAGTCGCTTTTTTGCTGTTGGCCTGTACAGCCCGGCAAAGCAATAATAAGCAATTGATATGGGCAGATTCCCTTATGCGGTCACTGCCGGATAGTGCCTTGTCTGTTTTGCAGAATATCTCTACTCAGGAATTTACCTCACCGGCTGATAGTGCCTATTATGCGCTGTTACTGACACAGGCAAGAGATAAAAATTATGTTGTACAGGTAGATGATTCGCTGATACGTTACGCTGTTGCACATTATGATAAAGTGGGAAATGCAAGGATGCGGGCAAGTGCACACTATTACTGGGGATGTGTGTATAGAGACATGAATCGGCAGGCAGAGGCACTCAGAGAATATCTTATAGCCGCATCTTTGACGAAGGAAACTGTGGAAAAACGACAATTGGGATTGATATATAATAATATTGGCTATATTTATAATATACAGAATTTCAATGATAAAGCAGATTCTATATATCAGTTAATGGAAGGCATTGCTCAAGAATTAAAAGATACTACTCTTTGGGCAGAAGCTCTATCCAGACAGGGTTCTATTGCCTTTATGAAAGGTAATGATTATTTTGGTACTGCTGAACAAAAGTTACTGGATGCTTTTACAGTGGTAGATAGAATTGAAAATAAAGCGATCAAAGCTGATGTTTCAGCTACATTAAGTCGTCTATATAGTAAAATGGATCAAGGTAAAAAGGCTCTTTTTTACGCAAAACTTAATCTTTCCCTGCGAAAGGATACTACACGAGCCTATCAAGCTTTTCTTATTTTGGGAGATGCTTACTATAGGGTTGGGCTATATGATTCTGCAACTTTTTATTTAAACAAGAGTCTGATAAGTAAGGATTACGGGAGGAGATCGGATGCCTATATGCGTTTGGCGGATATAGCAATGATTCAAGGTAATGCAGTCTTGTCTATGAAACTGGAAAGATATAGTTCTGCATATAAGGATAGCTTATATCAATCCCGTGGGAATGTAGTAACTGATAAGATTGTTGAAGCGGAAACCGACGCCCAGATAACGCTCCACCAGTTGTATTATAAAGGACGCTTAAATATATATTTGTGTGTTTTTATACCGATAACGATTATAGTTATCATGATTGTTTTCTTTCTTTATAGAAAAAATAAACAATATCGGGGAAAAAATGATTTGCTGCAAAAGAATAATCAGCAATTAGAGAAGGTAAACCAAGACTTAAGTCAACATTATGCTTGTCTACAGGAAGAGATAACCCAACGAGATCTGGAAATTGAAAATCTAAGGAAAGAGTTAGCTTCTTGCCGGATTGATGAAGAGCAAAGGGAAAAAATACGGGTAGAACTGGATGAAATGGTTTTAAGGAGAAAAGCTTTGGTGAAAGAGGCCTTCCTACATTCACCACTTTATGCAAAAATGCAGGCAATTATAAAAGATCATCTGGATAAAGATGCATCAGATAAAGAAATAAGTGATCAGGAATGGCAGGAATTAATTGCCAGTATGGACTCCCAGTGGAATAATGCCATTTCACGTTTTCATGTTAAGTATCAATTATCCAAAGAGGAACTCTATTTAGTATGTTTAAGTTTGACAGATTTTCCATTTGCTCATTTAGCATATTTGATGCATTCTTCCAGAAGAACACTCTATCGGAAAAAGAATGCTTTATGTGAGCGGATTGGCGTTGAACAAAACAGTGAATTTAAAGAAATCTTGCGCAAAATATAGGGATGGCACACTTGTGACACACTCTTTTCGAATGGACTTTTGTAGCTTAGCGGCATCAAACAAAAAGTTATGCATTATGAAAAGAGTATTATCTATTTTATTTCTATTTTTGGTTTTAGGTAGCTCAGTGAAAGCACAATTGGGTTTTGGATTTAAAGAGATTGTGTTTACACAAAAAAGTGATGACAGAGACATGAGTGGACAAAGTAGTAGTACCAGTCCGGAAGATGCTCCCAAAACTCGTAGTGTTGTTCTCCAACCGGTGTATGCTTACTTGGATAATGGAGAAATAACTGTTTATTTTGAAAAAGTATTCTCTACTGTTGCAATCAGTGTTATAAATGAAACTACAGGAAAAACTGTTTGTTCAAAGACGCTTTTTAATCCTACAAACTTTTCTATTGATTTGAACGGAGAAGATAGTGGAGAATATATAATAGAGGTTATTTCTGACGGAACCTCCTTAGAAGGCACTTTTTCTTTATAATATCCTGATAGATAAACGAAGGTAATCATGACCGGGGCTGATAATATCAGTGTCATACTCTATTGTTATCTGCGGACATTGTCTGTAAAGGTAAGTAGAGATACTGTACATCGCCTGCTTAGTACTCCGTTGGGAGGTGGTATGCGCGGTATCAGTGATGCACTGGATGCGCTTCATATAAAGAATGAGGTGTTTCGGCTCCTGTCACGTGATTACTTTTTAAAACTGGAAACTCCTTTTATCACAATGCTTGAGGTGGACAAAAAATCTTTTTGTGTTGTGACGAAAAAGGACGATTTCATCGTAGAATTTATCAATGGAGAGGGTGGTAAACGACATGTAAAGGTAGACAAGTTTCTACAGCATTGGACAGGTACAGTCTTATTGGGAGAACCTACTGAAGCAACACCGAACGAGCAATTTTATATAATGAGAAATATCGTATTTTATTTATTGCGTTATAGATTTATTATTGCTTTGTTCTTTGTCCTGATATTGGGACTCCAAACTGCGTTTTGTCAGAGTCGGTCGCTTGCCTTTATGTTTTATTTATCTGTATTGTTTTTGGGAATACTCGTATCTGTCGCCATCCTCTACAAAGAGCGGGTGAACGGGGAATTCATGGAGCGATTCTGTAATATCGGTAAGATAGTGAATTGCAATGAAGTGTTTCACTCTAAAGGGGCAAGTATAGCAGGGTTAGGGTTAGGGGAATTATCTCTGCTATACTTTGCGCCTCTTTATCTATTCTCGCTTATCCGGCAGGATGATTTTTATATAATTTCAGTTGTATGTTGTGTTGTAGCTGTGACGCTTTCTTTATACTCTATTATTTATCAGGTTTTTATTTTGCGTAAAGCCTGCATGCTTTGTGTATTGGCTGATTTTGCGGTATGGGGTAGTGCGGTAGCTCTTTATATATTGAAAAATGATTTTGTAATGGAGCTGTCATTATCCTCACTTTTCGCATTTGTGGTCATAGGGTATATCTGTTTGATTTTTGAACTACAGTTGAGAGCCATACAAACCGGAGAAAAGGAAAGGATTACTTTAAAAAAGTATTTTGGCAGTCTGCTTAACCCGGAAACTTTTCAAACATTGTTGGCATTAAAACCTCAGATCGGGAAAATGGTAAGTCGGGATATTGCATTGCATAATCAAAAAGAAGGTAGTAATGAATTGATGATAGTGACTAATCCCAATTGCAAGAATTGTGCAAGTGTTCATCGTCATATAGTAGAAATTGCTTCAAGTGTTCCCGTGTCATTAGTATTGGTAACATTTCCAAATGATAGGTTGGGTGAGGAAATTGCCCAGGTTATTATTGCGGCTTATTACGTTGTCGGTTGGGATAGGGCAATAGAGCTTTTGGGGGAGTGGTATGAAACCAGGCACATGGAAGACGCGGATATATATAGTATAACGGCTGAGGTGCGTGATGTGTGGACAAAACAACAGATATATTGTCGGGAACAAAAGATAAGTAAAACCCCTTCTGTCATAGTGAATAAGCATTATGTGCCGGAGGCATACCCATTATCAGATTTAAGATATGTATTGACATAAAGATTTATTGTAGATTTAGTAATTAATAGCCAGAACCTTAACTTTGTTTATCTGATACTGATAGCTCAACAGAAGTTGGGCTTCAGTAACAGTAGCATTCAATATAATGGTATTAGGTGCTTTATAGCTGTTTTTTAATCGGATAACTAAAAAAGCACGAGCCTCCCGGCCCGTGCTTTTCAACTAATTGTTAACTTTAATTTCTATATTTATTACTTTGCAATTGCTAATAGATTGGTCGTGAGGTCCATCTGCTTGTGGTTAACCAGAGTCCAATCTGATTTATTCTTATTGTCTTGCTTGTAGGCTTTGTAAGCCGTCGGCATATTTGCATCATTCAGTTCGTATACACTTTTCTGAACGGCTTCATCATAAGCTTTGTGAGATTCGTTCCAGCGGGCGTAATTCATGGTTATTTCATTATCGCTGTACTGGTAAGTCATCTTGAAATAGGGCACCCATGCATCTTTTGCACCATCCCATTTGGATGCTTCTTTGCTAATCAGACGGTTTTGGTCGTCATAAGTAAAAGTGTATTGCATGTGGCGTTGCAGATAAGAGCCTTCTTGCTTGAAGATAGTTTTGGATGCGACTAATTCGCCGTTCATCACTTGATTTGTTATGAAACCGTCCTGAGCTTTCACTTCGGAGTTGAGAACACTTGCTACCATAATAGCTACCAATGCGACTGCTTTAAATAAACTTGTAGTTTTCATAATCTTTATTTTTTTAATTGTTACTATTTCTATATTGGCTTTCGCTCTTATCTGTTAGACGGAACTACTTGCTGAAAAGTGGCAGATAATCTTTATTTTTTTTGCTGACCGCTTTCGCTTAATAATAGTCAATTCCTGTGCCAAAGTGATAAGTAATTGAATATCAGTAACAATTAAGAAAAAAGACCTGTTCATTATCGGACAGTTGTCCGCTTATTATCGAACAGTGGTTATTCAGAGACAGTTTGGATAGTAGTTTCTGCTTTCTTCAATATTATTTTTGCCCCGTATTGGGTAGCGATACTTTTGCGGAAATCCAGGAAATCGGTATAGTCTTCTTTGGGGTAATTGCCTTGGTGATAGAGCAGGCGATGAACGATCAAAACATTGCCTGCTTCGCCCAAGGTAATGGAAGACCGGAACTTGCCGAATTTACTTTCCTGATCAACGGGTTTAGGCAATGATTCTATTTCATACCCTTCCGGCAGGCGGATGCTGATGCTATCTATATCGAGATAGCCATAATGGGTTTGAATGCTTTGGGTGCGTTCTCCCTGGTTGTTCGGACTGTAAAAGCTTCTGTGGAAGATATTGATCGGGATAAACAGGCGTTTTCCGGTTTTGTTTCCATATTGTTCGCTTTCGATGGTGTACGAGATATCCAGTTGAGGCTCTTTCCGCTTGATTTCGTTGGCACGGATGGCATCGACTTTAGCTTGTACCAGGTTGATGTCGGAGCGTAGCCAGTCTTTCTGTCGGGCAGACTCCATGTCGATAATGGATGCCATGTCTTCATATTGAAACAGGCGGGAAGTTTGTTTAACTTCTACTTTTGCACTTCCATCCGGTTGCAGGATTACGAGGGTGTTGTTGACTTGTGTATTCAGAGAGTCCGCATACGTTGGCAATTGACAAAGAGTTCCGCCGTTGGGACCAACGAGTAGAGCATCGTGCCCTGCAATGGAATGATGCACGTAGCCTAAGGGTAAAGTAGGATTGGTACATTCCAGCCAAAGCGTATCATTGGGTAACGGTACTTGTAAGATGACATGGTTGTTTTGATTGGCACTGGCAAAATCGGCTAATAAACGTCTGTTAGTAGTGCTGATTACGGTGTAAACGGATGGAATACCCAGCTCTGTAAGCATGGCACGCATATAGTTGGATAGTCCTTTGCAGTCTCCGAAGCCGGTGCGGTTTACATCGGCGGCGGCTATGGGTTGCAGGCCTCCGATTCCTAGCTGTATGCTGACATAGCGGGTAGTGGATGCGAGATACTGATAGATTACGGCTATTTTTTCATACGGGGTATTGCAGTTTGCCGTCCGTTTTTGTAATTCCTCCTTTAGTGCCGGGGGCAGCTGGTCTCTTCCACTCAATAACTGATATTGCCATTCACCATACGATTGCCAGCTTTCCATACTCCCTTTAGTTTTTTCGAAAGAGAAATTCAGGGGAGTGAAGTAGATGCGGGGCAGCAACTCGGATAGAGAAGGGCTGTAGGGTTCTTTCTTGATAGCGGGTAGAGACTGGACTTTGACTTCTGTCAGCCAGTTTCCGTCAGCTGTCTGTTGCTGGCTGACTTCTGCTTGCATATTGATGGTCCGGTAACGGCAAGGATTGTCAGCCGGAGTCAGAATACGGTAACTTGCCTGCGCAACGGATTGGTTATAACTCTTTTGCGGAACGAAGCTGGGGTAGCCGATCAGTCCATCGCTGTTCTTTATCTCCCACTCGTAGGTGATGGTAACAGGATATCGTAACGGGGTATATTCGAAGAAATAGTAATAGTCGTCGCTGACAAGGCCGTCTGAATATTCGGTAATCTTCAGTTCGCTCTTTTTAATTTTCCGGATCACATTGCCGGAGGCGTCCCGAACTTCTCCGGAGAACTTTTTCAGAGAGGAAAAACGGTCGCACAGACAAACAAAGGAGGCATCTTCTTTTCCTTTTTCATTCAATACCTGTATCACACGTTTCTCTTTCTGGATGGCATCGGTGGATGAACTGCATACGATATCCGTTACGGCATCTTGTATGATAGAGTATGCGTCGGTACGCAAATCTGCTTGAGCGCACAGGTTGCCGGAGTAAAAGGCGGCTTGTAGCAGGAGACCGGAAAATAATTTGTTCATTTTCATAATTTCCGCGTTACAGTTTCTTTAAAACCATCATTTCATTATTCTTCTTGGCAATCAATTCCCATAATTGTTGCAGTTCAGGATAGTCAGTATGCAGGAACAGCAGCTTCTGCAACCGGAAAGAATACCTGAGTGTGACCTGATTATTCTGTTGCGTGATTATATATCGGCAAAGCACTTGTCCGTCACTTGTCTGCAATCTCTGATTCTCCGGCTTTTCATCGACTGTGTATCCTTCCGGAATGGTCAGATTTATGGTCAGGGACACCTGATCTGTGTAGGGAAATTCTACGGGAAGTTTCCGTTCCGACTGTTTGAAGGGAGATTCGGAGACATGCAGGAATACAAGCGGATTGACGTAAATGAATTGATCGTTAACAGTGTACTGCTTTTCAAATTCTACCAGTTCATACACTTGCGGTGAGAGGTGGGTTCTCCCTTCCATCTGGAGTTTTTTCACCTGTATGTTTTCTTCGGAAGCCAGTTTGCTGACAAACTCGGTACTGTCCTTGGCTGTGCGGTATTTGTTACGCAAACGGGAGGCATACTGACCTATATAAACAGTTTCACGTGTGCCTGTAACAACTCCTTCAGAAGAAATTCCGGCCTTCACGCTTGATCTCAGCAGGTTTGCCCCTACATTTTCCAGACTGACCCACTGACTGTGATTGTCTGGAGCGATAATACGCGCACGGTTGGTCATCAGTACAGGAGGGAGGACATTAAGATAGCCATTTTCTACGGAACTGTCCAGATAAACCAGAGTACTGTCTGTAGGGCTGATGGCTACGACAAATGTATTTAGTTTCTGGATGCTGGGATGGCTATAAGGAAGTATGCCCATATCCCGGCGGCTCATTACTGCCGGATAGGCGGGTATTCCGGCATCTTTCAGCATGCTGATAAGGATAAAGTTGATGTCGGCATTGCTGCCTGTGCCTTCTTTCAGCACTTGCTTGGGTGATTTGCTATATAAGGCATATTTCTCATTCCATCTCACTTTGTTTTTCAGAAACGTGTAGATGGCGCATATCTTTTCGTCCGCTCCCTTCATTTGTTCCAGATGCAGGGCAGTCATTTCTTCTTTGAACGGATTGTTCATTTTCAGTCTGCTACCGAAGTCCGAGTCCTTTAATAATGTTTCGTCAATCTGTTCCCAGCTTTGGGTGAACGATTTGTAGAGGGAACCGGGGAAATCAATTCCCTGCAATTCCAGGTTTACTTGTGTGCAGTAGTCATCCGCGCACCACACATGACTGTCGTCTTTCAGAGCGGGGAGTTGGTTACCCTGGAAGTTCAGATGCGTCCCGGAGCATCGGAGCAATTGCGATCCGATGGATAAGTTGAGGGAAGCGCTTTCGTTTACGGTTTCCAGTTTTTCCGCACCGTGCATCTCTATGTTGAATTTGAAATACTCGGGTATGGTGACATTATATTCGGTATATAAGATAGGAATATCACTTTGTGCTTTCCAACTGTCGATGCTGAAGAAGAAATCGGACTCTACCCGGTATTCATACTCTATCAGCGTTCCGGCTTTCACCTGCGGAATGGAGAATTTCAGGTTCATCCGGCTTTCGCCCACACGCTCCCTGAACACTACATCTTTCTTCATTTTGGTACGTACAATTTTCCCGTTTTCCAGGTTGTAGGCGCTGGCATCCAGTCCGATTATGTTTTCTTTCATGGCGTTATTAGGCAGTTCGTAGTAGGGAATGGTGACATCGGCATAGGAGGTTCCTTCCGGTTTGAGTACCTTGATTTTTACTTTATACTCAGAAACCAGCCGGAAGCTTTCTATTCCCCATTTATAACTGACGTCAGTCAGCTTACACAGGATAACGGCGGTGGCGCTGGAGTCGGGTTCATAAACAGCCATGTTCAGTTCTTCCATGGTAGGTTTGCCGAATTTCCGGTTCGGTAGAATAGTTTGTCCGTCAGCGAATAGCTGAAAACAGCAGAAGCAAAAAAGTAAGGAGAGTAAAGCGTTTTTCATGATAATATGTAACTGAAGTGTTCTTGTACCGACAAATATATGTTTTTTTTATTTAAAACAAGTGTTTAAACTTCTCTTTTATTAAATCTCCTTAAAGAAAGCCCGATGCGTCACTTTTTATTTGTTATTTTGCACCAAATTCGGGTATGGTGCGGTCTGTTCAGTTCAGGCTGCACTTCATTATTGCAGAACGTTCAATGAATAAACTCACCATAAAAGTCTGTCCGGTATGCGGTAGTGCGCATGTAGAGCGTGCTATGACTTGCATAGACCATTATGCTTCCAGCGAGGCATTTTATCTGTGCCGCTGTCAGGATTGCGACTTTCTCTTTACGCAAGATTTTCCTGTGGAGGCTGAGATAGGCAAATATTATGAGACTCCCGATTATATTTCCCATTCTGATACGAAAAAGGGGCTTATGAATAAGGCGTACCATTGGGTGCGTGGTTATATGCTGGGGCGCAAGGCACGTCTGGTGGCTCGTGAAGCACACCGGAAAGAAGGACGTTTGCTGGATATCGGTACGGGAACAGGATATTTTGCCGATACCATGAAGCGGCGGGGCTGGCAGGTGGAAGCAGTGGAGAAGAATGCGCAGGCGCGTGCTTTTGCCAAAGAACATTTCGGTCTGGATGTGAAACCCGATACCGCATTACAGGATTTTGCTCCCGGAAGTTTTGATGTCATCACTTTGTGGCATGTCATGGAACACCTGGAACATTTGAATGAAACGTGGGATACACTGAATAGCCTGTTGACGGAAAAAGGCGTGTTGATTATTGCCGTGCCCAATTGCTCCTCGTATGATGCGAAGAAATATGGTGCGCACTGGGCTGCCTACGATGTTCCCCGTCATTTATGGCATTTTACGCCCGGCACTATTCAGAGATTGGGAGCAAAGCATGAATTTATATTGGCTGCACGCCATCCGATGCCGTTTGATGCATTCTATGTGTCGATGCTAAGCGAAAAGTATATGGGACATTCGATGTCTTTCTTCCGGGGGATACTCAGTGGTACGTTAGCGTGGTTCAGCGCGTTGGCGAGCAAGGAGCGAAGCAGCTCGATGATTTATGTATTCAGGAAGAAGCAGAAATAAGATGATAAAATGGTAAGATGATAAGGCATGAAGACGAAAAGCAAGAATAATTCCGTATCCTATTTTGATATGCAGTTCATTACTTCCAGCATCAGTACGACGCTGGTGTTATTGCTGCTGGGATTGGTGGTGTTTTTCGTACTGACTGCTCACAATCTTTCTGTGTATGTAAAGGAGAATATCAATTTCTCTATTATCATCAGCGATGATATGAAGGAAACGGATATTCTGAAGTTACAAAAAAGACTGGATAAAGAAGTATTCGTACGGTCTACGGAGTATATTTCGAAGAAGCAGGCACTTCGTGAGCAGATTGAGGCCATGGGGACAGATCCACAGGATTTTCTGGGTTACAATCCTCTTCATGCTTCTATCGAAGTGAAGCTGCACTCCGATTATGCGAATACCGACAGTATTGCTAAAATAGAAAAAGAAATAAAGAAGAATACCAATGTACAGGAAGTGCGCTATCAGGAAGACCTGATAAATATGGTTAATGAGAATATCCGTAATATCAGTTTGATGTTGTTGGGATTGGCTGTATTACTGGCTTTCATCTCTTTTGCATTGATCAATAATACCATCCGGCTGACTATTTACTCTAAACGCTTCCTGATTCATACGATGAAGCTGGTAGGTGCGAGTTGGAGTTTTATCAGGCGTCCGTTCCTGTGGCGTAACTTCTGGATCGGTGTGTTGGCGGCTGTCATTGCCGATGGTGTTCTGTGGACTGCGGCATATTGGCTGGTGGTGTATGAGCCTGACCTGATCAGTGTAATCACACCCAATGTTATGTTGCTGGTTTCCGTATCAGTGCTTGGGTTCGGAGTGTGTATCACGTGGTTCTGTGCATACCTGTCCATCAATAAGTTCCTGCGGATGAAGGCGAGTACGCTTTATTATATATAGTATTGAACATTACAGCTTATACGTTAATAGAGGAATAAGAGATGTTTTGAGTGAAGTTAAATTGTAAACAATTAAATCATAAATAAAGAGATGAGTAAAGAGAAATTTGCTTTCGATAAAACTAACTTTATCCTGCTTGCTGTTGCAATGGCGGTGGTGATTATCGGTTTTATTCTGATGACCGGTCCGGTGTCTACCCCGACACACTTTGAACCGGATATTTTTAGTGCGAGACGTATTAAAGTAGCTCCCGTGGTATGTCTTGTGGGTTTTTTACTCATGATATACGCCGTATTGCGCAAACCACGTGACAAGCAAATGAATGATGAAGGAATAAAGGAATAAAAAGCTATGTGCAGGGGCATGTGTCCCCTATCATAATTCATAAATTATAATTTATAAATCAATTACATGGAATGGTTTGAGGCACTCATCCTGGGTTTGATCCAGGGATTGACAGAATATTTGCCGGTAAGTAGTAGCGGACATTTGGCTATCGGTTCGGCATTGTTTGGTATTCAGGGAGAGGAAAATTTGGCATTTACGGTGGTAGTGCACGTGGCTACGGTGTTCAGTACAATAGTGGTCTTGTGGAAAGAAATCGAATGGATTTTCAAGGGACTGTTTAAGTTTCAGATGAATGATGAAACACGTTATGTAATCAATATCCTGATATCTATGGTGCCTATCGGTATTGTGGGTGTGTTCTTTAAAGATGAGGTGGAGGCAGTTTTCGGTTCAGGCCTGCTGATTGTGGGCTGCATGTTGCTGGTAACGGCTGCTTTGTTGTCATTCTCTTATTACTATAAACCGAAGCAGAAGGAGAACATCTCCATGAAAGATGCGTTCATTATAGGTTTGGCTCAGGCTTGTGCGGTGCTTCCCGGACTTTCACGTTCCGGTACCACGATTGCAACCGGATTGTTGCTGGGTGACAATAAAGCAAAGCTGGCTCAGTTCTCTTTCCTGATGGTAATGCCTCCGATATTGGGTGAAGGGCTGCTGGATGGTATCAAGTTGATGAAAGGAGAAGAAATTGCCGGAAGCATTTCAACGTTATCATTGCTGATAGGATTTATTGCAGCTTTTGTAGCGGGTTGTCTGGCTTGTAAGTGGATGATTAATATTGTGAAGAAAGGAAAATTGGTATACTTCGCTGTTTATTGTGCAATAGCCGGTATCGTAACCATCGTACTGTCACAAATGCAAGGATAACGGATGAAGTTTAAAGAAGGAGAAGTATTATATTTCAATAAACCGCTGGGATGGACATCGTTCAAGGTTGTGGGACATGCGCGTTACCACATCTGCCGGCGGATGAAAGTAAAGAAGTTGAAAGTAGGCCATGCCGGTACGCTCGATCCTTTGGCAACAGGGGTGATGATTGTCTGTACGGGTAAGGCTACGAAGAGAATAGAAGAGTTCCAGTATCATACGAAGGAGTATGTCGCTACCATTCGGTTGGGTGCCACTACCCCCTCTTACGATTTGGAACACGAGATAGATGCCACTTACCCTACTGAGCATATCACGCGGGAGTTGGTGGAAGAAACGTTGAAGACATTTGTCGGCGAGATACAACAGGTTCCCCCCGCCTTTTCGGCCTGTATGGTAAATGGCAAACGCGCCTATGACCTGGCACGTAAGGGCGAAGAAGTAGAGTTGAAACCGAAGTTGCTGGTGATTGACGAGATAGAGTTGCTGGAATGTAATCTGCCGGAAATTAAAGTCCGTGTGGTATGCAGTAAAGGTACTTATATCCGTGCCTTGGCCCGCGACATTGGTGAAGCGCTGAACAGTGGCGCCCATCTTACGGCTTTGGAACGCACCCGTGTAGGTGATGTCCGGCTGGAAGATTGCCTTGATCCGATGGATTTTAAAGAGTGGATAGACGCTCAAGAGATAGAAACAGAAGAATAACTTAAAGAAAGAATAGATATGAAACTGTCGCAATTTAAATTTAAGCTTCCGGAAGAGAAGATTGCTTTGCACCCTACAAAGTACAGAGACGAGTCGCGCCTTATGGTGCTGCATAGAAAGACAGGTGAGATTGAGCACAAAGAATTCAAAGACGTTTTGAACTACTTTGATGACAAGGATGTGTTCATCTTCAATGATACGAAAGTATTCCCTGCCCGTTTGTATGGCAACAAGGAGAAGACTGGTGCCCGTATTGAAGTGTTCCTTTTGCGTGAGTTGAATGAAGAACTCCGTCTGTGGGATGTGTTGGTAGACCCTGCCCGTAAGATCCGTATCGGCAATAAGCTGTATTTCGGTGATGACGACTCTATGGTAGCTGAAGTTATCGACAATACAACGTCTCGTGGCCGTACGCTCCGTTTCCTCTATGACGGTCCGCACGATGAGTTTAAGAAGGCTTTGTATGCGTTGGGCGAAACTCCGCTGCCTCACAGCATCATCAACCGTCCTGTAGAGGCGGAAGATTCGGAGCGTTTCCAGTCTATCTTTGCCCGTAATGAGGGTGCGGTGACGGCTCCTACTGCGAGTCTGCACTTCAGCCGTGAGTTGATGAAGCGTCTTGAAATTAAAGGTATCGACTTTGCGTATATCACGCTGCATGCCGGTTTGGGTAACTTCCGTGATATTGATGTGGAAGACCTTACGAAGCACAAGACAGATTCTGAACAGATGATTGTGAACGAAGAAGCTGTCGGCATTGTAAATCGTGCCAAAGACCTGAACAGACAGGTTTGCGCCGTAGGTACCACTGTGATGCGTGCCATTGAGAGCACCGTAAGCACAGACGGTCACCTGAAGGCATACGAAGGCTGGACTAACAAGTTTATCTTCCCTCCCTATGACTTTACAGTAGCCAATGCGATGATTTCCAACTTCCATATGCCGCTTTCCACGTTGCTGATGATTGTTGCCGCTTTCGGTGGCTACGATCAGGTAATGGAGGCGTACAATGTGGCTTTGAAGGAAGGTTACCGTTTCGGTACGTATGGGGATGCGATGTTGATTACGGATAAGTAATGCACGTTTATTTCAGTTTAGGAACCAACCTCGGTGATAAGGAGCAGAACCTCCGTCTTGCCGTGCAACATATAGAAGAGCGGATAGGGAAGATTGTTTCCCTGTCCGCTTTTTATGCTACTGCCCCGTGGGGGTTTACTTCTGATAATGCTTTCCTGAATGCTGCCGTTTGTGCGGAGACTTCACTTCCGCCGTTGGAGATACTTTCCATAACCCAGTCCGTTGAACGGGAGATGGGGCGTACCCATAAATCGGTGAACGGAGAGTATAAAGATCGTGTGATAGATATTGATTTGTTGCTTTGCGGAGATCTTATTCTTGACACCCCTATCCTGAAACTTCCCCATCCGTTGATGCAGGAACGCCGCTTTGTGATGGAGCCGCTGGCGGAGATTGCGCCCGATGTGATGCATCCGGTATTGGGAAAGACACTGGGAAATATCTATTGTGATCTGACTGATTAATAACCGGTTTCCTGCAATGAAGAATAAATACCGTAACTTGTTCTTGCTTTTCGGCATACTCGCCATTGTCATCATGCTTTGTACAATGGATATGGATTATTCCGACATTTGGGAGAACGTGAAGCGCATAGGCTTTTGGTTTCCTGTAATCATGTTGTTGTGGTTCTTTGTCTATCTGATAAATACCTGTTCATGGTATCTGATAATCAGAGACGATCGTAAATATAGCGTCCCTTTCTGGAAGGTCTGCAAGTTGTCGATCACAGGCTTTGCCATAAATTACGCTACACCCGGCGGACTGATGGGCGGTGAACCGTATCGGATTATGGAACTGACTCCCTATGTAGGCGTAAGTAAAGCTACGTCTTCGGTCATTCTGTATGTGATGATGCACATCTTTTCTCACTTTTGGTTCTGGTTTCTCTCCATATTCTTATATATCTTCCTGTATCCTGTGAATACCTTTATGGCAATATTGCTTACTGCAATAGGGGCATTTTGTCTGTTGGCTATCTATTTCTTTACCCGTGGATATAAAAATGGAATGGCGGTGAAGACTTTCCGGTTCTTACAGAAGGTACCCTTTATCAGGAAGTGGGCGGATAGTTTCGTTGTGAAGCAAAAAGATACTCTGGAACAGATTGATAGTCAGATAGCCTTGCTGCATAGCCAGCATAAGATAACTTTCTATAGTTCTTTGCTATTGGAACTTTCGGCACGCATACTCTCCAGTCTTGAAATATACATTATTCTAAGCGTTTTCACACCGGACGTCAACGGGTGGGATTGTGTGTTGATACTGGCTTTCTCCTCTTTGTTCAGTAATCTGATATTCTTCTTTCCGATGCAGCTGGGCGCACGCGAAGGTGGTTTGGCATTGGCTGTGGACGGGTTGCACATGTCCCCGGCATTGGGCGTTTATGTGGGGCTGATTACCCGCATACGCGAATTATTATGGATAGCCATCGGAATGGCTTTGATAAAGATCGGTAATAAGAAGTAAGCTGCCTTTTATCTGCTAAAAAGAGGCAGTACACGGATTATCATAGAGAAAAAATCTATATCTTTGCTCTTGAAGTATATAACCTGTAGTCTAATGTCCAGATATTCTGTTTCTATCTTATTTTGTCTTTTTATTTGTTCCGGTCTGTGGGCTGCGGTCAAAGCGGACGATGATGCCCTGCTTTTAAAACTGGATAAGATGATCGAGCATCGTGAGGTTTACCAGCAAAAAGTGGAAAAGGAAATAGCAGACATTCGCCGGACGCTGGATTATGCGGAAGATGATAAACTCAGGTTTGATATATTAGGGAATCTGTTCACTAAATATCGTTCATTTCGGATTGATACGGCTATGATTATCGCAAAGGAGCGGCTGCAACTGGCAGAAATCCTGAAGGATGAGAAGCTAATCAATCAGGGATTGATGAACGTAGCCGATGTAATGAACAAAATGGGAAAGCATGAGAATGCGTTGATTATGCTTGCCAAAGTGAAACGGACGGAAGATGTAAAAAAGGATACTTATTTCTATTATCTATACCACACCATTTACTTATCCTGCTATAATGATGCCATAGATGAATCCGGCAAACAACTTGCCTGGCAGCAGCTAAAAGCTTATAAAGACACATTGATTGCGATTAGCGAACCACACTCTTCCAGCTATGTTACCAATAAATGCGGTCGACTGAGTATGTCCGGAAAGTGGGATGAGGCTATCCGGCTGCTGGAGGATTATTACGGGCAAAGTGCAGAAGATAATTCGGACAGAGCCAGGATGGAGTATCTTCTGGCAGAATTGTATCTGGGTAAGCAGGATACTTTGCAGGCAAGGCATTATCTTATTCTGGCTTCATTGACTGATATTGCCAATGCCAAGAAGGTGTATATGTCTTTGCAGCATCTGGCAATACTTCTCTTCCGGGAAAGTGACATTGCAAGGGCTTATAATTATATCTCATGTTCTCTGGAAGATGTGAACTTCGGGAAAGCCCGCTATCGCTTTATTGACATTGCCGGATATCTCCCCATCATTCAGGCCGCTAATGATGCGCGTATTAAGGCTGATGAGAATCGGGTGCTCTTTTCCCTTCTGATACTCCTGATATTGGTAATAGCCCTGGTTGTCGCTTTCTTCTTTATCCGTAAGAAGAATACCAAACTGCTGAAGGTGAAGCAATCGCTGGCCGAACAGAATCTGCGCTTGCAGGAAATGGCTGGGAACCTCACCCGGATGAATGAGCAGATTCAGGAATCAAATCATATCAAGGAAGAATATATCGGGTTGCTGTTCAATATATGTTCCGAATATATCTATAAACAGGAGAACGACCGCAAGGCATTACTGAAGATTGCAAATACAGGCTCTATGGCGGATATATCAAAGACACTCCGCGGACAATCTTCCACTTCCGATGATTTCAAGCTTTTCATCAGTAAGTTTGATACTATATTCCTTTCCATCTTTCCTAATTTTGTGGAGTCGTTTAATGCTCTGTTGAAGGAAGAAGAGCGCGTACAGCTGAAGGAAGGTGAACTGCTGACACCCGAGTTGCGTATATATGCTCTCATACGTTTGGGTATAAATGATAATTCCAAGATTGCCAACTTCCTTCATTATTCACTTCAGACGGTTTACAACTACCGGATGAAAATGCGGAATAAAGCGATCATTCCGGGCAAGGATCTGGCAATTCAGGTACAGAAACTGTAGTTTTACACCTCCTTTGATCTTACTTTTTCTCTTTTACTCTTATTTGTCAATATGTTGATAAATAGGATGTTACTTTCTGCCCTCTTCTTTGTTTACTTACTTTTCCGCTTCGTGTAGTTGTTCTGCTATACCATTGAAATTACTTTTGCTTCGTATCGTATGAGACACGCGATGCCTTTGTTACACGTATAATAAACTTTTAAAACTATTATGAAAAACAAGAAGAATCCGGAAACTTTTGGAAGTAGATGGCGGTATGTTTGGGTACTGTTTGCTTTGGTTTTCAGTGTGAGCGTTGCCGCACAGAAAACGGTTGTAAAGGGCAATATCCTCGATAAGGATAATCTGCCTATTATTGGAGCTAATATTTTGGAGAAAGGAACGTCGAACGGAACGATCAGTGATGTGGACGGTAACTTCACTCTCTCGATCACAAATCCTAAGGCTGCATTACTGATTACCTATATAGGGTATAAAAACGTGGAGATGCCTGCTTCTGCCAACATGAAGATCGTGATGACGGAAGATAGCGAGATGCTTGAAGATGTGGTTGTCATCGGCTACGGTAGCGTAAAGAAGTCGGATGCAACAGGCTCGGTAACAGCCATTAAGCCGGATGATTTTAATAAAGGACTGCGCACAACCGCTCAGGATGCCCTGGTGGGTAAAGTACCGGGAGTAAACGTAGTATCCAGTTCCGGTGCTCCGGGCACAGGCGCCACGATTCGCATCCGAAGCGGTGCTTCGCTTTCCGCCTCCAACGATCCGTTGATTGTGATTGACGGTGTACCGGTTGATAACTCTACTATCGAAGGTGGTGGCAATGTGATTGGTGGTATTAACCCCGATGATATAGAAACCTTTACGGTGTTGAAAGATGCGTCGGCTACGGCTATCTACGGTTCGCGGGCTTCGAACGGTGTAATTGTAATCACTACGAAGAAAGGGGCTGATACCAATTTGCGCTTTAATTATTCAACGAACCTGTCGGTAAGTACAGTTACTGAAACGCTGGATATTCTTTCTGCCGATGAGTTTCGCCAGTTTGTTCCCACTGTATCCGGAGTACCGGCTTCTGTGACCTTAGGCACGGCATCGACCGACTGGCAGGATGAAATCTATCGGACGGCATTCGGACAGGAACACAACTTTTCTGTATCGGGTAAAGTGAAGCAAAATGCTCCTTATCGCCTTTCGGTTGGATATACCAATCAGAACGGTGTCATACGTACCAATAACTACGAGAGATTTACATTCAACGGAGGTATTTCGCCCAAGTTTTTTGATAATCATCTCACGGTTGATCTGAACCTGAAAGTGTCTTATGAGAATAATAAGAAAGTCGATGAAAGCGTCGTAAATAACGCGCTTCGCTATGATCCTACACGTCCGGTTAAGACCGGAAGTGCCACTGCGGCTACTGATCCGGGGTTGGGATATTTTATCTGGATGAACGGTAATTCTCCGATGGCCATCCAGACGGATAATCCGGTGGCGCAGCTTGACTTGCAGGATATCCGCAATAAAGTGACACGCTCTATCGGTAATGCATCCTTCAACTATAAGGTACATCATTTGGAAGATTTGCAGCTGAACATGAACCTGGGATACGATGTCCTGACCAGTAAATACTCGAAGGAAGTGCCCGAGCTGGCGGGAATGATGTACACCTCTAACATGAAGGACGGTACAGGTCTTGTCTATGACTCCAAGCAGAACAAACGGAATTATCTGCTGGACTTATACGCTAACTACTCTCATGTTTTCAATGAGAAGCATAACTTCAGTGCCATGGGCGGATACGGCTGGCAGCACTTCTGGAAGAAGTTTGATGCTACTACCTTCTCTCCGGAGGGCAAGGAACTCTTCTCTCCCAATCATTATGAATCGGAATATTATCTGCTTTCTTTTTACGGTCGTCTTAACTATTCGTATGATAACCGCTATATGATTACAGCTACGCTGCGTTCGGATGCTTCATCCCGTTTTGCAAAAGGTAATCGTTGGGGATTGTTCCCTTCCGTGGCATTGGGGTGGAAAATCAGCCAGGAAGCTTTCCTGAGAGATTCGGATATTCTGTCTGACCTGAAGTTGCGTCTGAGCTACGGACAGACCGGACAGCAGGATATTCTGAACGACTATCCTTATATGACAACTTTCACAGTATCTTATCCTGAAGCTTGCTATCAGTTCGGAGATAAATGGTATAATACATATCGTCCGAATGGTTATGACTCCGACATTAAATGGGAGACTACCGAGACTTATAACATCGGATTGGATTACGGCTTCCTCAATAACCGTATCTATGGTTCTGTGGACTATTACCAACGCCACACCAAGGACTTGCTGAATACGATTCCTGTGATTTCGGGAACCAACTATTCTTCTGTGATTACCACGAATATCGGTGAAATGGATAATAAAGGACTCGAATTTTCCATTAATGCAGTGCCGGTACATACCAAAGACTGGAAATGGACAGTAGGCATGAACTATACCTGGAACGATTCAAAGATCACAAAACTGAATGTAGTGGATTCGGAAGCCAACTTTGTACAGACCGGAGCCATTTCGGGCACCGGTAAAACGGTACAGGTATTCATGGTAGGCGAACGTCCTTATACTTTCTATCTGGCAAAACAAGCTTATGACGACAATGGCAAGCCGATAGAAGGCCAATATGTACAGCCGGACGGTTCCGTATCGGCAACAGAAACAAAGTATGCCACCAACAAGAGTGCATTGCCGGAATCCTATCTGGGCTTCAATACCCAACTGAGCTATAAGAACTGGGATTTCGCTATCAGCGGGCACGGAGCTTTCGGCAATTATGTCTATAACTACATAGCTGCCGACCAGTATGTACAGTCTGTTTACAGCGACCAGGGAAACTTCTCGAATATCCTGAGCAGAACCAAAGCTACAGGCTTCCAGAACCAGCAACTGTACTCGGACTACTTCCTGGAGAAAGGAAACTTCTTCCGGATTGACAATATCTCATTGGGTTACACTTTCAAGAAACTGTGGGATCAGTCAAGCTCTTTGCGGCTGACTTTCGGTGTTCAGAATGTGGCTACCTTTACCGGTTATTCGGGCATCGATCCGGAAATCTACAGCGGTATCGACAAGGAGATATATCCCCGTCCGCGAGTATTCTCATTAAGTGCTAATTTAACTTTCTAACGGATTAAAAAACTATGCGATATGAAAAAGATAATTGCCTATTCATTCAATCTACTTTTCTTGGTCACGTTTCTGGCTTCGTGCCTGGGTGACCTCGATACCATGCCACTGGATAATAACCAGTTAGTGAGCGACCAGGTATATAAGACCAAGGACGGCTATACAGGCGTGCTGGCCAAGTGTTATTCATCTCTGATCCTGACAGGACAGCAGGGTGGCGATGGCGGCAATGGCGACCTGGAAGGTGCCAATGAAGGATATTCCGGTTATGTGCGTCTGTTGTTCTACTTGCAGGAGATGAGTACGGATAACTTTCTGATGCCTTCTTCCTCAAACGGTCTGCGTAAGTGCCTGAACCTGCAATGGGATGCCTCCAATGCTTCTGTTGTCACCTGGACTTACCAGCGGCTTTATATGAGCATTGCGTACTGTAACGAGCTGCTGCGCGAATGTACCGAAGGGAAGTTACAGGATAGAGGACTTTGGGAAGAAATGAAGGACGAATACATTGGTTACAGAGCCGAAGCACGTTTTATACGCGCATACTGCTATTCCATGTTTTGTGATTTGTTTGGTTCCGTGCCCTATGTTGACGAACATACAGGTGTGAAGGAAATTCCGGTTCAGTATACCCGTAAGCAGATATTTGAATATGCGGAAAGTGAATTGCTGGCTGTTGAGAGTGAACTGAAGGCTCCGGGAGAAAACGAATACGGGCGGATTGACCGTGTAGCCGACTGGTTCCTGCTGGCACGTATGTATCTGAATGCCGAGTCCTGGATTCATGAAAATAAATACCAGGAGGCATATACGTATGCGAAGAAAGTAGTTACAGACGGACACTATCCGCTGGCTTCCGACTATCGTGAAATCTTCCTGGCGGATAACAAAACCTGCAAGGAGATCATCTGGGGGTTGGTGCAGGACGGACAGCGTGCCCAAAGTTCAGCCGGAACAAACTTCTACGTAAAAGCTTTCGTGAATGGTCCGATGGACGAATTGTATAAGACAGGAGTCGGTTCGCGAGGTTGGGGTAATGTTCGTGCCAAGATGACACTGGTAGACGCCTTTGATGCGGATGATGTGGCGTTTGATGTCAATGATACCTGGGGTAACGGAAAGAAAGATAAACGTGCACAGTTTATGACCGCCCTTCCGAATCAGGTGAAGGAAACCTGGGACTCGGAACTGAATATGACCAGCACCTTTACCTGTGGTTATGGCTATATCAAATGGAGAAATGTAACCAAGGATGATCAGCTCTGTGCTTCGGGCGATGCTTATACCTCTATTGATTTCCCGTTGTTCCGCACCGCCGATGCCTATCTGATGGCTGCCGAAGCTATCTTGCGTGGCGCAAATGGTACGGAAACGGAAGCATTAGGCTACGTCAATGAAGTCCGGTCCAGAGCGTATATGTCCGGTAAATACGCGAAGAGCGGTGTCCGTTCGGATGTTTCAGGAGAAATCGGCCTCAATGAACTTTCTTTGAACTTTATCCTGAGCGAGCGTCAGAAAGAACTGGCATCCGAGCTGACCAGGCGCACCGACCTGATCCGTTTCGGTAAATATACCAAAGGCAATAACTGGGACTGGAAGAACGGTATTCGTCTGGGAGGAGATGTGGACGACAAGTATCAACTGTTCCCGATACCGGAAAGCGAATTGACCAACAACCCGGCGTTGAATCAGAATGACGGTTATAAACAATAAATGAAGAATAGAATGAGACTGAAACAATTACTGTTATGTGGTATGATGTGGATGTGCTGTGTTCCTCTTGGAGCGCAGACATCCAAAGAAGAGATGTTTTCTACCATTGAGAAAACGGGTGGAGTCTATTGGGCCTATCCACTTGATTTTGCACCGCAAACCCGGGCTCCCAAAGGATATAAACCATTCTACGTGAGCCACTATGGACGGCATGGTTCCCGTTATCTGATTGGCGACCGTGATTATAAATGGCTGGTCGATCTTTTTGAAGAAGCGCATCGTGAGGGTGCACTTTCCGACTTGGGAGAAGATACCCGGCAGCGTTTGCTGAAGGTGTGGGAAGAAGCGGAAGGCCATGGAGGTGATCTGACCCCATTAGGTGTTCGTCAGCATCGTGGAATTGCAGAAAGAATGTATGCCGCATTTCCCGAAGCCTTTAAGGGCAATCCTTCCATTTCTGCCCGTTCTACGGTTGTGCTGCGTTGTGCGATGAGTATGGTGGCTTTTGGTGATCGTTTGAAGGAACTGAATCCCAATCTGCGCATTTCTTATGAAGCCAGCCATAAGTATATGGACTACTTGAATTACCATACGGACGAATCCAATCGCTTTACTTCTTCCACTGACGGTCCGTGGGCTGAAGAATACAGAAAGTTTGAAGATGTTCACACCAATCCCGACCGGTTGATTGCTTCTTTATTTAAGGACAAGCGTTTCATACTGAAGAAAGTGAATCCGAAGGAAGTGATGTGGGGTATGTACTGGGTGGCGAGTGATATGCAGAATGCAGAGACGAAGGTTTCCTTCTATGATCTGTTTCAGCCCCAGGAACTTTTCGATTTGTGGCAGTGCATCAATTATCGTTTCTATGTGGGCAATGCAAATCATGCCGACGGGAAAGGGATTGTTGTAGCCAATGCGAAATCATTGTTACGGAATATTCTGGATAGCGCCGATGAGGCTATTCAGAAAGGTGGCATAGCCGCTACCCTTCGCTTCGGGCATGATGGCAATGTGATTCCTTTGGTGGCATTGATGCAGATAGAGAATTGTAATGTTGCCGTAGATGATCCTTACGAGGTGTATAAAGTGTGGAGTGACTTTAAGGTAGTCCCTATGGCCGCTAATGTGCAGATTGCCTTCTTCCGGAATGAAAAAGGAAGTGCGGATGATATTCTGGTTAAGATTCTGCATAATGAGCATGAAGTACACATTCCGGTACAGACCGATCAGTTTCCTTTCTATAAATGGAGCGATGTGGAGAGCTACTACCGGAACTTATTGAAATAAAGCACAGTTTTAAAGTTAACAATATTGAGACTACTAATTGGGAAGTGTGCCGATGGGATATCGGTACACTTCTTTTGCTAATATAATGTTAATGCTTTCCTGTTTATATGCTATTTCATAAGAAAACCTTTATCTTTGCATCCGAAAATGAAATGTGGAAAGATTTGAGTAGCTTGCAACCACAGAAAAAAATGCTAAAACACATCCTTTTCTGACGATGCTCCGAGCATCGGGATATGCATGTCTACTCACCACCAGATCCCCGCTTTTCATTCTTTAATTATTCATTCTTTAATTTAGAAGTATGGGATATTTATTCACATCCGAATCGGTGTCAGAAGGACACCCCGACAAAGTGGCCGATCAAATATCGGACGCTGTGCTTGACAAACTGTTGGCTTACGACCCCAGTTCGAAAGTAGCTTGCGAAACTCTGGTAACTACCGGACAGGTGGTACTGGCTGGAGAAGTGAAAACCAAAGCGTACGTTGACTTGCAACTCATTGCGCGCGAAGTAATTCAGAAAATCGGCTATACCAAAGGCGAGTACATGTTCGAAAGTAACTCGTGCGGTGTATTGTCCGCCATTCATGAGCAAAGCCCCGACATTAACCGTGGTGTAGAACGTCAGGACCCTATGGAGCAGGGTGCAGGCGACCAAGGCATGATGTTCGGCTATGCTACTAACGAAACAGAAAACTACATGCCTCTTTCGCTCGACCTGGCACATCGCATCTTGCAAGTGTTGGCCGACATCCGTCGCGAAGGTAAAGAGATGACTTATCTCCGTCCGGACGCCAAGAGTCAGGTAACTATTGAATACGATGATAACGGTACGCCTGTCCGCATCGATACAATTGTAGTTTCTACCCAGCATGATGATTTCATCCAGCCTGCCGACGACAGCGAAGCTGCCCAGCTGAAAGCGGATGAAGAAATGCTTGCCACTATCCGTCAGGATGTCATCAATATCCTGATGCCACGTGTCATTGCTTCTATTCATGCAGAGAAAGTACTTGCATTGTTCAATGACCATATCACCTATCACGTTAATCCTACCGGAAAGTTCGTTATCGGCGGACCTCACGGAGATACCGGTCTGACGGGACGCAAGATTATCGTAGATACCTACGGTGGTAAAGGTGCTCACGGTGGTGGCGCTTTCTCCGGTAAGGACCCCAGTAAGGTAGACCGTAGTGCCGCTTATGCAGCCCGTCATATTGCCAAGAACCTGGTGGCAGCCGGTGTGGCTGACGAAATGCTGGTGCAGGTGTCTTATGCTATTGGTGTGGCTCGTCCCATCAATATCTATGTCAATACTTATGGCCGCGGCCATGTAAACATGAGCGATGGTGAGATTGCGAAGAAGATAGATGAACTTTTTGATCTTCGCCCGAAGGCTATTGAAGATCGCCTGAAGCTTCGTAATCCGATTTATCAGGAGACTGCCGCTTATGGTCATCTGGGTCGTGAGCCACAGATTGTTACCAAGCACTTCAAGTCTCGTTACGAAGGTAACAAGGATGTAGAGGTGGAACTCTTCACTTGGGAGAAACTGGATTACGTGGACAAGGTGAAAGCCGCTTTCGGTCTGTAATCTTTCTCTGGTTTTGTAATCAGCGTAGCTTTACAAGCTGTTTATATAGAAGCCGTCCTGCTTCCTTTCGTGTGGCGAAAGGAGGGGACGGCTTTTTATTGTTCTCATTTTAGTATAGAGCTGTTTCTTGTAAATATGGTGTTTTGTTTGTTACTAACAAATAGTTTCATAGCTTATTGGCAAATGATTTCATTTGTTGTCAGCAAACGAATCTTTTCCTCTGGTTGTTTTTAAGGGGACAGAACGATTGTAGGGTGGGCTGGCAAATTGTTTTCTATTTATTGATGTTTTAATCAAATTGATGTTGTTTCTTTATTTTATGTGATTATAGGTATTTCTCAATTTTGCATTATAGAATATTCTATGAATAAATAAGGAATGTAAATTCGTTATTCTTGCATATTCTTACATGTTTCCGGGCTTCTTATGCAGAAAAGGGTTACTACTTATGGACCATAAGGTTACTACTTATAGGTGATATCATTACTACTTACGGTCAAAAGGGTTACTACTTATGGGTAATGCACTTATTTGTGCCGGCAATTCTCCTTATAGTTGTGTTTTTAGGGTGGTGTTTTACTCTAAAAGAAGTGTAAGTATTTCGATATATTATTAATAATCTGTGGCTTGCTGAATTTCGTTTGTTTCTTTTTACCTCCATGGTCAGTTGTTCGGGAATAATGCATTCTCAGACAATTAGAAATGCAAAGTGTCAAAATGATAATGGGCTACTATTTATGTTTCAACAGTTTACTTTCTCATTGGCTTTTTCCATGATTTGTTACTATCTTTGTTGTATTGAAACGAGAAGTCTAAAATAGCATGAAAAAACTGTTACCTGCTTTCCTGTTCTTCATATCATTTACTATTCTGCTGGGGGCATGTAGAAGAGGTTCTCATGCAGTCAGTTCTATTCTGTTATTGGCTGATTCGTTGATGCAGTCGCATCCTGACAGTTCGCTGCAATTGCTGGAAGCTATACCTGCACCGCAGAAGATGGGGAAAACAGACAGGGCATGGTATGCCTTGCTGCTTACGCAGGCGAAGTATAAGAATTATGTGTCGCTGGAGAATGATTCTTTAATACAGGTAGCTGTGGATTATTTTGAAAAGAACAGCGATAGAGAACGATTGGCAAAATCTTATTTTTATAGCGGGTGTGTGCATCGGGAGCAAGAAGACATACCTACTGCGATAAATTTATATTTAAAGTCATTGAGAACTATGCCGCAAGGGGGTGACTCTGTGTTTTTATCGATGATATATGGGCATCTGGGAGATTGCTATGGAGAACAATGTTTGAATTCTGTTGCGATAGATGCACATAAGAATGCTTATGCTCTTTGCGGTACCGCGCATATTGATCGGGCTTTGTATGCCTTGTTGAAGATAGGAGACAATTACCTGATAAAAGATGATTCTGATAGTGCTTTCATTTATTATCAGCAGGCGAAGCTTCTGGCTGATTCTTTGCAAACTTCTGCCTTTAAACCTCTTGTTTATAAAAATATAGCCGCTCTCTATAATGAGAGAGGAGAATATGAAGAGGCGAATAGTTATATCTCAGAAGCAATGAGAGACATAGAAGTGGAGGAAGGTCTTTATTCTATTTATTTCTTGAAGGGTGATATTATGAATCATTTGAATAAAAAAGATTCGGCTCTTTATTATTGGAATCTGGCTAAATATTCCTTTGATATTGAAACTAAAGCCTCTGCTTTTGATAGACTATTTGAATTAAACAAAGAGCAATCCCGCTGGCGAGAGGCTGCTTTGTGTGCCGATTCTTTCATCGTTTACTTTGATTCTATTCAAGCGAGTGCGTATCGAGCCGAAATTGGTGATTTGATGGACAATCATCAATTGGAAATCCATAAATACGCATTGTTGAAAGAGCATCAACTTGCAAAGAAAAAGATGATTTACTGTTTTTGGGGCTTATTTTTAGTATTGGCATTAATTTATATGTGGAGGGATAGATGTCGTAAGAATAAGTATATAGCTCTGCAAAAACAATTGAATGAGAATCGTGCGGAAATAATGATGCTGAGTGAAAGCTCTGCACCAATTGAAGAAAAAAGTGCAGAATTGCATGATCTGAAAGAAAAAAACTTGCAGATTTGTATTTCATTATTCGAAGCAACTGAGGGGTATAAGAAATTGAATGAGTTGAAAAATATGAAGCCTGGTAAACGCATTCTCAAAATTCAGGATTATAGGGAAAGGATTATTGGTGATATCCGGGAATCATTCTTAGATGTTATGAATAATTTGAGGGAGAATTGCTGTTCATTAACTAATGAAGATTTATTTTATTGCTTGCTGAGCCTGCTTCATTGTCCCAAAGATTTGCTTTTAGGTATAATGGATGCTTCTTCAGATGCTATAAAAGCAAGAAAACACCGGATTAAGGATAAAATGGATACTGTTCTTTTTGATAAGGTGTTTGGTTCTGATAATCAAAAACTTATGTGATTGACTCTATAGAGTGTTACTGTAAGTCTACATGAGTTTGTTACCTCTGTTACCTTTTTTTTCTTGATTTTCATAATAAAAATTTAGTTATTTGGAGCATCAACCAATTAATCTTATATATTATGAAAACAAAATTTTTATTCTTGTTATTGATAGGGATTTTATTATCAGTTCAGGTTGGGGCAGAATCTCAATCTATGAGGAAACGGATTATATTAAAAACTGCTACGAATACTTCTCAAGGCACTCCTCGTTCTGTAGATCCGGCTTCATGGATTATCGCTTGCTATGATGTTGAAGATAGTAAATTATTTATTGATATTCCTGTCCCATGTGGCACTTTAACTGTGAGCGTATCAGATTCTTTGACCGGTGAAATGGCTTACTATCAGTCGTACTTTGATGAAAGTTGTATAGTAGTAGACATGTCCGGCACGAAAGTGGGAGACTATGTGTTAGAGATTTCTATAGGAGAAACCTTGTTGTTGGGAGGATTCTGTATTGAATAAACACTACACATCATGAAGAATAACAAACGAATATTTAAACGGATAGCTGCTATATTCATGCTGTTCATGGTTTTATCTGTGTGGGCAGGTGCTAATGTGTGTGCTCAAAATAAAATCAAGTATACTTATGACGATGCCGGGAATCGACTGACACGCAAGAAAGAAATTGTGGTACAAACAAGAGGAGCTTTAAATAATGAAGAAGAACCATCGGTATATGAAGAAGAACTTTCAGAAACGAAAGTTACTATTTATCCCAACCCGACAAAGGGAGTACTCAAAGTTGATATCTCAGGAGTTGAAAAGTTTGAGAACGCCCAAATATCTCTCTATGATCTTACCGGAAAGCTGTTGCAGCAGTGGGCGGGTATATCCCAATCCAATGAAATTGATTTATCCGAACGGACTCCGGGAATGTATATCATGCAGATAGTCTATAATGGTAATGCCAGTAGTTGGAAAATAATTAAAGAATAAGAACGATCTAAACAGAAAGGGATTCCAATGAAAACTAAATACTCATTAATGCTTTTTATCTTGTTATTTCCAGTGTTTGTTTATGCCCAACAAGGAAATACGATGTCTTCCCCACTGGAAGTGGGGGCTTTTGGTTCTGATTTTGAATATTCTGATACAAAAAATACGGAGAATTTTACGAATAACTATGGATCGTTTCATAATGATATCTTCTATAAGTTTATATTGACCACAAGAATGAGAGTCATAATAAGTCATTGTGGTTCATTGATTTTAGATACATCCATAAATTTATTGAATGCTTCGGGGAAATGGGTTACAAGTGCCAGTGGTTATGACGGCTCTTATGTTTGTGGTGAATCCGGTCAAAGTTATTTGTCTGTAGTATTGGAACCAGGTACATATTACGCAGTATCAGAAGTAGCGCAATATTCTACAGAAGAAGGCAATATAACTACCCGAATTTCCGGAATGTCATTATCTGCAGTAGGTAACACAATGAGTAATCCAATCCTTGTCGGTACTCATTCAAACAGCATATACTATTCTGATACGCAAGACACGAATCGTTTTACAGACCAATATAATGAAGAGGAAGACTTCAGGGGACAAGATGAAGTCTTTTATCAATTTACCATTAGTAAGAAAATGTATGTGGTATTGAGCCATTGCAGTTCAGTCGTTTCATGTACTTATATGTATTTATTGGATTCTTCGGGAAATCTCATAGAATACAGTAGTGGCAACAATGGTAAGGGAGAATGTGGTTCTTCTCTTGATCTTGCTCTCATAGAAAAGAATTTGGAAGCGGGCACTTATTATGTCGTGTCGGAAGGGTACGAAGAATCGGGTCCTATAACTACTAATATTACCGCCTATGCGCCGGGTGATTTTAACTATCCGGTGGTTCCTGGTGTGTATAATGAAGAAGACGTAGCTGTAGGGGGACTTGGAGGAATATTTAATGTCTCAGCCACCGGCGGAGCTACTTACTCTATTCCTATTAAGGTTCCGCAAGGTGCAGGAGGGCTGCAACCTTCGCTTGCTATTGTGTATAATAGCCAGGCGGGGAACGGCATAGCAGGCTGGGGATGTAATATATCAGGAATATCAGCCATAACACGAGGACCGAAGGATATCTATCATGATGGTATGGCGAAAGCGCTGACTTACTCTGCCGATGATGCTTATTATCTGGATGGAAAGCGTTTGATTTATTCCACCGGTACCGTCGGACAAGAGGGGGCTGTTTACTATCCGGAGTCTGACCCCTTCACCAAAGTAACTGTTCATGGAACCTATAATAATACAACAGCCAATACATGGTTTGAGGTTCAGACCTCTGATGGTTTGGTTTATTATTATGGAAATACCGCCGAAGCGAGGCAAAGTTATACGGTGGGTAGTTCACCGAGAATCTATGCCTGGTATGTGGATAGAGTGGAAGATACTTGGGGAAACTACATGACTTACACCTATAATGTTTGGGATTATGCTATATACCCTAAAAGTATCTCTTACGGGAAGAATAAGAACGGGATTACAGGTCATTATAACACAATCACTTTTGATTATGAATCTCGCCCCGATCCGCAACCTTTCATTATAGAAGGTGTAAAGGGGAAAATGGGCTACCGTTTAAAAACTATAACAGGTAAAGCATCTACTAGTATTTATCTTATTTATGAATTGACTTATAGTGCCACAAGCGATGGTTCCGGTACTCAGTTTTCACGCCTGGCAAACGTTAGGAAAAAAAATAGCTCAGGAGAAGCTCTCAAACCTGTCTATTTGCAATGGCTGCCCTTACCCTCTTTCCAGCAATCTGTTATTTCTCCCCAATTCAATATGCCGTCTGTCTTTCCTGTAGTGAATATGTCCGGGAATGCTATGTCTTTTGGAGATCAGCAGTTTACTTCCGGTGATTTTAATGGTGACGGACTGGCTGATTTGGTAGGAGTTTTTCGAGGTAAGGTTCGGGACGGATCGGGGGAATGGTTGAATAATACGTATGCTTATGTCTATTGGGCTTCGCGGGATGCTGATGGAAACATTAATTTCCTTCCCGGAAGACAATACGCTCTTGGATCGGAATTTCAAATGGAGGATTGGAAGGATTATAAAGCAGGTTCTTCTGTCATTGATTTTGATGGAGATGGTCTCAATGAATTTGTGATACCCCATGCAAGTATTAATGACTATTGGAAGCGAATAGGTTTTGCTATTTACGGGAATACAGTACAGGGAATTTTTAGATACAACTTGCAGCGTAGTAGTGAAATGCCGGTTTATGCTACCGGTGATTTTAATAATGATGGAAAAGGAGAGATTGTCTTTTTAGAAAAAGGGCATACCTCTAACAAATATCCGGGTGAAATTATAGGACATAACTCCGGGACTACCATTTATCGTACCACCATAAATCTTACCCTGTCTTCTAAGCCGAAGAAAGTTTTTGTTTCCGATCTTAATGGCAATGGTCTGCAAGATATGTTGCTGATATATAATGGTGGGTATACAATCTTTTGGAATCAAGGAGGCGGATTAACCGGAATTATCTTTTCAGACGCTAAAAAAACAACCGGAACTAATATTGGTAATGTCTGGATGATTCGTTCCGGAGATTTTAATGGTGATGGATTATTGGATCTTTTAATGAACGCTACCGGTGACAGTAAGTGGTATTTTGCCCTGAATAATGGCGATGGTACTTTCACAAAATCACAGGCATGTATATTGGACATCTATGATGAGGATTTTACGGAAAAAGATGATAATAAGTTCGATTGCTATGTTTATGATTTCGACTTTGACGGTAAGTCAGATGTGGTAATAACTAAAGCCATGCATAAAAAGAAGAGTGATATCCTTGGCTCTTGGGGCGAATTCAAAAAAACATATACTTATTGGATGCGTTCAACGGGGCGCTTGCTTAGCCAGGTAGCTTCCGCCACTTCTAATAAAAGTGAGGACGCTCTTACGGCCCTTCATGCGCTGGGCGATTTTAATGGCGACGGACAGGTTGAATTAATGAATTATGGCTATAACTGTTATAACTCTACCGACGCTAATGTTAACCCTACCTGGAATATTTATCAGAATAGTAGCTATAATGCCGGAACAGGTAAAGTAGCTAGTATTATTGGTGACTATGGTAGTAAAACTATAATTAATTACGCTTCGCTTGTCAATGGAGGTATTTATACTAAAGGCAGTGGAAGCGCTTATCCTATGCTGGATTGTATTATGCCTTTGCATGTTGTAAAGACTACTACCCTCAATAACAATGGAGTATCCGCTAATATGATAACCAATTACCAATATGGCGGGTTGAAGGTTCACCAACAGGGAAAAGGGTTACTGGGAATAAGCTTTATGAAAGCTGAGAATGCCCTGCTGGGTACGGTGAATGAATCGGGAGTCAGTTCATGGAATACGTCTTTTTATATCCCTTCCTCTACTTATAGTAAAACCACCATAGACAGTAAAACTGCTGAAAGCAATACCACAATGGTTATTGTAGATAAAGGCTCTAAAAAGTATTTTGCCTATCCTTCTGTTACTACGGAAGAAGACCTTGATGGTAATATCGTTACAACAACCCGACAGTTTAGTTCTTCTTATGGCTATATGACAGAGGAAAAGGCGGACTTTGGTGACAATATGTGTAAGACTGTGCAATATGGCAACTACATTTTAGCCGGCAAATCCTATAGACCCCGGTTGATAACGCGAACGCAGAGACACACGGATGATGCATCCACTTTTACACAGAAAACATCCATTGTGTATGACGAAGCTATAGGATATAAAAAGAAGGTTATCGAAAATTATGGTTCTTCCTTGCCATTAACTACCGAATATACATACGATACGTGGGGTAATGTGCTTAGTTCTACAAACAGTGGTACAGGTATAACCGCGCTTACTCAGTATTATACTTACGATTTCTCGAAACGTTTTGTTGCCGGGACTCATACCTCACCTTCATCAGCCATAACGGATTATACTTATGATATATGGGGAAATGTGCTGACGGAAACAGATCTAAGCGATTCATCTAACAGGTTGATTACAAAGCACTTTTATGACGGATGGGGGAATAGGGAAAAAACGATCCTGCCGGATGGAAGAAGAATGGAGTATGAAACCGGTTGGAAACGTGGTAGACCCACCCAGCGTTTCTTTACTTTGACACAGGGAACAGGGCAGCCTTGGGTGATAACATGGTATGATAATCAGGAACGGGAAGTGTTGATGGAAACCATCGGCGCCAAGGATGTAAGAATCAAGAAAACCATGACTTATGACGTTAAGGGACAGGTGATCCGTGAGCAGGTCCAGACTGGTAATCTTGTTACAACAGAAGACTATACCTACGACGGGCGAGGAAGAATCCTGACACAAACGAGCAGTACCGGACAAAGTGTGTCGTATACTTATGGTAACCGTAGTGTGTCGACTACTACAAATGGAAGGACTTATACCAAAACTTATGATGCTTGGGGTAACGTGAAGTCTGTCACTGATCCGGTGTCAAGTATAACCTATACTTATGCTTCACTGGGTAAGCCTAAAAAAATTACGACTGGGGGAGCTGACTTTACCATGACTTATTATGATACCGGTAATCAGAAGACATTGGTTGACCCTAATGCAGGTAACATAACCTATACTTATGATGCTGCCGGACGTTTGAAAACTCAGGTTGATAGCAAGAACAAAACGACAACGAATACTTATGATCCTTTAGGACGTCTGAAAACTTCTGTTCTGGATGAGGTTACCACTACCTATTCCTATGGAACTTCGGGTAATGACTTGCTACGTCTAATAAAGGAGCAGACCGGTGATAGCTATATTGCTTATACGTATGATAAATATGGGCGGATTTCCACCGAAAAGCGTCAGGTGGATAATTCCGGATTGCTGGAGTTTACCTATGATTACAATGCGGTGGGCCAATTGAGCCGAATAACTTATCCGGGAGCTCTAGCTGTAAATCGTAGTTATGATGCTTATGGTAATTTGCAACAAGTACTGGCGGGTACACAGTCTATTTGGGAGCTGACGGGAGTTACAGGAACGGTTACTACTACCAAACTTGGCGGTACATTGATTTCTACCGAAACCCGCAATTCGCAAGGTTTACTTAGTAACCTGAAAACAATGAAAGGCACTACGTCGCTGCATAATATGAACTATGTGTTTGATGGTGCTACAGGCAATCTTACTTCGCGTACGGGTATGATTGGGCAAACGGAAACCTTCACTTATGACAGCGCAGATCGTTTGACTGTTGTGAAGCAAGCTAGTTCTACAGTCATGAACATGGGTTATCATGCCAATGGTAATATCGCTTCCAAAACAGGTTTGGGCTCATACAGTTATGACAAACCACATGCGGTAAGTGCTGTTGACAATACCGGCGGTCTGATTTCCGAGAATAACCAGGCTATTGCGTATACTGCATTTGATAAAGTCTCCTCCATCAGTGAAGCGGTCGGTTCGAACAATTATTTGCTAAACATCACGTATGGACCTGACCGGCAGCGTTGGAAATCTACGTTGAAGACTAACAATGCCGTCACGCGTACGATAGTCTATGTAGGCGATTATGAGATGGTCACTGAAGGCGGTGTGACGAAGCAATTGCATTATCTTGGCGGTAATAACGGATTGGCAGCTGTTTATGTAAAACAATCCGGCCAGTCGGACAAGATTTATTATGCGCATAAAGACCATTTGGGTAGTATTGTAAAGTTGACTGATAATGCGGGTACTGAGGTTTTCAAGGCTTCGTATGATGTCTGGGGCAGACGTACGGTAGCTAATAATACCTTCAAGTTCCACCGTGGCTATACGGGACATGAACATCTGGACGAGTTTAAGCTGATAGACATGAACGGTCGTATGTACGATCCGTTGCTGGCTCGTTTCTTGAGTCCTGATCCGTTTGTTCAGATGCCTGATTTCTCACAAAATTTCAATCGATATACTTATTGCTTAAATAATCCGTTAATATATACGGACCCGAGTGGGGAATGGAACTGGTTAGTTGGAGGATTAGGCTTTGTTTTTGGCTATGTAAGTCATGGACTTACCAGTGGTAATTGGGGATGGGAAGCACTTGGTAATGGTGTGCTTACAGGTGCAATGTGGGGTGTTGGATATACGAGTGGGGTTAAAGAGGCTGGAACTTCTCCCTTGCTTTATTCCGCATATTCAGCTGGAAGTAGTACAATTAATTCATTTATGCCCTCTATGAACGTACCTATAGGAAATAATTTTGGTTTATCAGTATCGCCGGGAATAGGATTTGGCACTACAGGTTTTACGGCGGGCATTAATGCCGGTATAGGCTATTCCGATGGAGACTTTAGCATTGGTGCTGGTGTTGGAGTGGGTGATAATCATTGGGGATGGAATGCTTCTGCAACCTATAATGGCGTTGGAGTCGGATATGGTTTGACTTATTATGGCAAGACTCAAGGACCGGATGGAAATTCAAATGCACAAAGAGTCGCTAATATAACGGCATATTGGAGAGGCGGTTCTTTTATGTTGCAAAATGATATGAAATCTTTAGGAGGAGATGGAGATAGATGGAGGACGAATGCGTTTGAACTGAGTGTTGGAGATTTTTCATTTGGGTCTTATATTTATACAAATTATGGAGAGAAGGATAGTGGTGGTAAGGAAAAAGGGAAAGTTGATAGGAATAGCCCGATATGGGGTAAGAACCGGAATGATGGTTATAGTGCTTGGAAAAATGGACAAGTATTTTCTGCTCCTGTATGGATTGGATATAGAAGAGGAAATCAAATTACGCGCGTTGGATACAGCCATAAAGTGTTCCAAGACTTGCAGCAGAACGGAATTCATGGACGAACAGGTTTTGGGAATCAGAACTATTATTTGAATTATGAAAACTTCGAAGCAGGAGGATATTTCTACTCGGGTTATTATAATCCTTTGAGTTTATGGGGTAAATAAAAATATATTCAATATGGAAAGAATACGATTGGTACTAATTATATGTACATGTTTTACATTATTATGCTGTAGCATTCCTAAGCATATAAAGAATGCATTTACCAACTGTTATGCAAATGCATATACTGGCCTTGACACCTTGATTAATATAAATGGATATTATGATGCATTGATATTTTATAATAACGGTATGGTAATAGGGACATATTATCATTTAAGTGAATCTGATTCTCCGGAGTACAGTTCGTATATGGATGAAGTCATAGAAAATTCTTACTCAAAATGCGCAAAGAAATTCTACAATTCTGTCGATTGTGGAAGTTATGTGATTTGTGGAGATACAATAAAAGTACAAATGATTTGTGATTATGATCCACACTATGGTTGGGAACGTAGTTATGAGGAGTGGTATAAAATAGTGGATAAAAACACATTAAGTGCTTTAGAATACTCTCGTCTTACAACTAAGAAATATTCTGGAGAATATTATAAAATAGTCAACTCCTCTTCTACAAAAGTTTCATTTATGCCGATGTTGTCTAAGCCCCAATTAGAGTATTTTTGGATATTGAAAGAAAAATGGTTCTGGTGCAATGAGCAAGATTGGGAAAATTATATGAAACATCTTAAACAAGCGAAGCAGCAGTTTAAGAAGAAATAGATTATGAAATACCTATTCAGCCGGATGATAGATCCGTCTGGATAGAGTATTAGGGTTTATTTTATTATTTGTATTTTAAGCAATCCATTAATTCTGATATGAATATGAAAAAGCACGTTTTATTAGTTCTACTTTTGGGTCTAACAACCTCTTTCTGTTATTCACAAGTAAAAGTCAGTGTACAAGGTGGTGCCGGTTTCAGTGGCATCACAAAGGATAAAAATTATAAGGCTGACTTCGGATACCGTTTCGGGGTTGGGGTGGAGTTCCCTTTAGCTCGTGCCTGGTCATTACAGACAGGTCTCCAACTCTTGAACAGGAAAAGTTCCATTGATGAAGATGCATTAGAAACTCGCCAATACGAAGGAGAGACAGTTTTGCTCTATGAGACGAAAAAGTCTAAAATGAGCGCCGTCTATCTTCAGCTTCCAGTGAAAATAGCGACATATCTACCCTTGAATACGGATTGTGGTTTACAAATAAGTGCAGGACCGTACATCGCTTATGGTATTGGAGGAAATATTGACGGTGAAATGAAACGAGATCCTCATTGGAGTGGTAGTGGTCTTGTTCCGGAAGGATTTGAGGACTTGGGTACTCATCGAGAGTTTCGTTCTGATACTTTCAATAAAGACAGAGGCTTGAAACGATTGGACATCGGATTGAGTGTCGGAGTAGATTTCAAGTACAAATCTTTTTTTGTCGGTGGCGCAGTGGAGTACGGCCTTCTTCCCGTCAGTAAGGAATTTCTTAAAAGTATGTTCGAGGATGTTTTCGACGAAAACAAAATAACGAGGTCTCCTCATCATTTCGGGGTGGAACTTCATGTAGGTTACTGCTTTAACTTGTGGAAATAAACTGTACTCCATTCAGCCCAATATTTTATTGGGAATCATTTCGGAGAACCTCGAATTAAAAATTCTTATACTCAAATACAAGTTTTATGATACGGAATAAATACATCTTATGTTTTATATTTCTGTTATTTGCAGCCACTTCGTTTGCTCAGAGCAGATATGCTCTTTCATTTTCCGATTACATGGATGGAAAGTTCACTGCATTGGAGAATCTTACTATTGAATCCAGGTCCCAGAGCAAGAGATTCTGGAATGGAGGCGCTGATTTTAAACCGAAGACGGGTGATAAAAAGACAGATAAGCTATTGAAGAAAGAGGTAAAGTATATCATACATCAGGATACCTTGTATGTAAACTGTCGGCAATTAAGATATGAGGGATGCAGGTTTGGCAGTTGGTATGCACCCGGTTTCCGCTTTGGTACAAACAAGATTTGTTTTATCGGTACTAAGATTGGCAAAAAGCAGATAAGTGAGGCTGTTGCGGGGGGTATGCTCTTCGGTGCCATAGGAGGGGCTATCGTAGCGTCTAAGCAACTGAAAAACAAAGTTTGTTATTTGATAGAGTCTGATAGCAAGAAAGTGAAACTCATCACTAAAAACAATATGAGAACTATTTTGCTGAATTATCCTGAGTATTCGCAGGAATATAACGCTTTGCCCGAAGAAAAGAAAGAGTCGGCAATTATAGTCATAGAGTATCTTATCAAAGCGGGATTATTAATGAGATATTAGAAAAATCTATAAAATGAAAGTCATGAAGTATGTGTTATTGATGTTTGGCTTATGCTGCCTGAATGTCAGTGTTTGGGGGCAAGAAAAGAGTGTAGTTCTCACGATGGAAGATGCGGTTGGGATGCAGGAAGCACAAAAAGAGCAGGAGAAGAGGATAAGAGTACCGAGAAACACGTTTATTGTGAATTTCGGCTATGGATGGATAACGAGTGAGGTGGTGATGCGCTCGGGATCTTACAAGTGGAAAGGAGGGGGAGAGTATAAAGTAGCGTATAACTGGGTCGGTGACGGCGGATATGGATTTGGAGTGGAATGTGAGGCTATTACTACTGATTTCCCGGAGGAACTTGTGACGTTGGGTTATGTGGCTCCTGTCTTTGTCTATTGCCAGAAGCTGGGTGAAAGGTGGATGGTCAGGGGAACTGCGAGTATCGGATATACCTGGAACGGTGCGGGCAATGACCGGTTCTCGGGGGTAGCGGCAGAGCTCAATTGGGGAGTGGAATATATGTTGAATAAAGTAATAGGACTGGGGCTGAGTGCGCGATGGTGGCGGGCATCTATCTCCCGTCCTGATGGCATTTACTCAGGTATGATTGTGATTAATGACCGTCATGGAGTAAATCGTTTGGGAATTCAAGGCGGACTGAGATGTTACTTTTAAATCGTTTTCTATAATCGGTGGTTATGTCTTTTTAACCAATCATATCTTACAGTTCTTTCAGCCCTTGTCAACTGCCCTGTTCATCGGCCTTCCGGCTGAAAGTATTTCCTGAAAGGAAAGATTCTTTGCTTTCAGCTTTCAGCCGATATTGTAATCATGAGATTCTTCATGCTTAATAAATGCTATTTCATTAGAAACTTTAGTATTGGAAAATTCACGTATTTCACTGTATTGGATCTATAGATGGAAGGTGTTGGATATATAGATGGGAGACGTTGGATCTATAGATGGGAAACGCTGGATATATAGATGCGTCATTGAACTTTATTAGATAGTATCTCTCAGTAAATATTATTGCTTGTTTTGGGGTAAAAGAAGCAATGATAACCATTAAAACATTGCTTCTTTTCCTGCGCATTTTTATGCACAGTGACTATTCTCCTTGTCAACTTGACCCTTGTTTCACTAAAGAAGTATTGGCTGAAAGCTGAAAGCAAAGAATCTTTCCTTTCAGGAAATACTTTCAGCCGAAAGGCCGATGAATAGGGCAGTTGAGGAGGGCTGAAGAGCTGTAAGATGAAAAACAACTTTTCTTACTGAAGTAGGTTTGTTACCACTGTTACCATATAATATTTTGTTTTTATGTGAAAGTTGTGGTTATTTGAAGCGTCAATAAAATCTTATATCACATGAAAACAACATTTCTACTTTTAAGAATTCAAACATCTAAACGGATAGTTGCCATATTTCTGCTATTCGTGGTTTTATCTATGTGGGCTGCTGCTGATGCATACGCTCAAAACAAAATCAAGTATACTTACGACAGTGCCGGTAATCGGTTGTCTCGCCAAAAGGAAATTGTGGTTCAGACAAGGGGAGTCTTGAGCGATGATGAAGGAGAGCCTTCCATATATGAAGAAAAACTTTCGGAAACTAAGGTGACAATTTATCCCAACCCTACCCGTGGTATGCTCAAAGTTGATATTTCAGGAGTTGAGAAGTTTGAGAATGCTCGAATATCTCTCTATGATCTTACCGGGACATTGCTGCAACAATGGGGCAGTATATCTCAGTCCAATGCGGTAGATATATCTGATCGAACTCCGGGGATGTATATCATGCAGATAGTCTATAATGGTAATACCAGTAGTTGGAAAATAATTAAAGAATAACCTAAAGCTAATACGCTATTATGAAGAGAAGAATATTTTTTATCTTGGTACTGTTATGTACCTTATCAGGATATGCCCAAATCTCAGTAGGCCGGGATTCTCTTGTTATAGATCCATTAAAAGATGAATTCATGCAAGAAGCTGATGAAGACGGACTGTATAAAATCGTGACAGAAGTCAATGAGTTGTCGTCGGAAGACAGTGCCGTCCGAAGTGAAGTTCTTTCGTTAGACGCCTCTCTCTTGAAGCCCCCGTTGAAACCATTAGATCCATTTGAACCGTTAGATCCTCTTTTGCCGGTGCCTCCATCCCTGCCCGAATTGCCAAGCACGGTAGAGATAGACCGGGCAAAAGCAGTAGGTGAAATACCTATTCAATCGAGAATAGAAAATGGCTCACTCACATACAGTGTACCTATTGAAATATATGGAGGGAAAAACGGACACCAACCCGCTCTTGCCTTATCTTATAATAGTCTGATGGGGAATAGTATTGCCGGATACGGGTGGTGTATAGGAGGATTATCCTATATATCTATTTGTAATTCAAACTATTATTATGATGGAAGCAATGCAAAACCGGCTAGTTTAGATAAGAATTCTGCCTATTCATTAGATGGAAGTAGGCTTATTAAGATATCAGAAACGTCTTCTCAAATCGATTATCAGACAGAGCACGGCAATGTGAAAGTTACATTTTATGCACCATCAGGAAAATACTATTTTGATGTTTGGTATCCGGATGGAAAGAAAGTAACTCTTGGATATCCCACCAATACATCGGCACAAATTACTTACCCGATTACTAAAAGTGTAGATGCATTCGGAGGGTATATTGATTTTACTTATCTGTTGGATAATAACGTCTATTATGTCACCGAGATCAAATATGGCAGTAATTCTACTCAATATGGTGCTGTAAAGTTTACCTATCAGGTAAGAAATGATGTCCAATCTTCTTATATAGCAGGGCGGTTGATGAAGGATAGTAAATTATTGTCTAAAATAGATACATATTATCAATCATCAATGCTTCTTAGTACTTATACGCTAAGTTATGACACAAGTATATATAGTTTCTTGTCTAAAATCAGTCTTAAATCGAATGGCAAAGAAGTTAATCCGCTGATGTTCTATTATGGAGGTGAGTCTGATGAAAGCCGTTTCCAGACAAGCACGGCTTTTCTTGAAACTTATTTTGCTAACAGTAAGGCTCCCGATCTTATTTTGCATAAAGGTAAATTTAATTTTCTTACTCGGAGTGAGGGACTCGTTGCCTATCCTAATTTCGAATCTTATGGTATCACTGCCCGTGATAACAAAGGGAATTACTTGTATGGAAGTAAGTATGATCCTGCACAGAATCTGTTGATTTATAAGAATCTCGGAGATTACCTCTGTTCACCGGTAAAGATTCAGGCAGGCAATGGATTCCAGAAACTATATCCTGTTGATATAGACGGTGATGGAAATGATGAACTGGTTAGAATTAATTATTGGTTGCATGACCAGAACAGCGCCAAAGTAGATATTACTACTTATGATAAGAATATGACCGCCCGGAATGCATCCTTCCTATTAGAAGGAACATTTGCAGAAGGCAGCAGACAAAGTGCCGTCCCCAGATTATTCATTACCGGAGATTTCAATGGAGATGGAAAGATGGAACTGGTTGCCGTTTCGGGCAACAAACTTCCGAAGGGGGAAACCAGGACATGGTCAAGAACCACTATGTTTAATCTGGAATCAAGGACTAAGATATATGACCAAACTCCATTCCTGTTTGATTATTTTAAGGATGCGCTTTTTGCTGTCGACTATAACGGGGACGGGAGAACGGACATTTGCCTCATAAACGGAAGTGGGATCTATATTTACTCCTATCAGGGAGGTACTTTTGTGCAGATTGCATATACAGGCAGCATTAGGAACACGGATATATCAAGTAGTTCAAAAAGAGAATTACTGGTTGAGGATATTAATGGCGACGGACTCACGGATTTTCTTTTAGGTCCTAAAAGGAATGATTACTGGATTGAAATGAAAAAGCGCCCTTGCGGTGAATGCAGTGGCTGTAGAGGTGAGATTATTGATGGTCCGGTAATAAAGGATCCCTTTCTTCCTGATAATAATGGTAGAGTTGATATCAATATGCCTCTTGAACTGACCACTCCGTGTATCAGACCCATTTCTTATCCGGTAACTCACTATAATAGTACGTATAAAACCTGGACTGCTTTATTGGCAACCGGCAATGGCTTTGTAAGTAGCACATTTGAGTTTTTATCTAATTCCGATACCAATTATCAGTTTCTGTTTCATGATCTGAATGGTGATAAACTTCCCGATTTAGCTGTAAAATCGGGAACTCAAATCAGTGTACATCTCAACCAGAACGGTAAACTGAATACTATGGCCGAATCTGCAAAAGTGACTGTAGATTCTGATTCTCATTTTATAACAGGAACTATAGGAGATGGTTATAGTTGTAGGACCAGCCAATTGCTAAGTATAAAGGATGCCACTGTCACTCCAATTTCCTTTACACGTAATGATGCCCGGGGAAGAATGCTGACCGGCATGATTAACAGTTATGGGGTAATTGAGAAATTTGATTATGAAAATCTTACTAATGGCAATATGTATTGGACGACATCTGGTTATAGTACAACTTTCCCATACAATAAATTATATATGGACATCAATGTTGTCAGCAATACATATTCTTTTTATGGCAATACGTATTTGTCTTCTAAATCATACTATTACAATGATGCCGTTACACATCGCCAAGGATTAGGATTCAGAGGATTCAGGAAAATTACAATGCATGATAATATGAAAGGGACTCAGGTTGAACTGACTTTTGATCCAATGAAGTTTGGAGTTATAACCCAGTTAGTTAATCCTATGTCTGAAGCTTCTTATTATTATACTGTATCTATTGCCTCAAATAAGGTAGCCAAGATAGCATTGAGCAATAAAACAGAAAAGGATAAATTAAAGAACACAACTGTTAGTTCTAATTACATTTATGATACTTATGGTAATGTGACCCAAGAGACGGTTACTTACAGTGACGGCCTTATAGTAACAACCAACAACTCTTACCATAACACAAATGATGCTTCTACTTACAGGATAGGTTTTCTGTACGATCAAGTAACCACAAAAACAAGAGATGGCTCAACATGGGTTGACAGGAAGTATATACCTGTATATTCTAATCAGCTTCCGGTTGTAAAAGTACACTATGCAAATAATAAAGCGATTTCTCAAGTCAACTATTCATATCAAGATGGGTTGGTATCCCAAGAGTCTTTAAGAGAATATGCGTCGACTACCAATCTAATTACAAAGTATGAATATGATTCTTATGGGAGGGTAATAAAGAAAACAGATCCTTTGGGATTGATTGAAACATATACATACAATTCAAAAGGGCAACTGTCCTCTATGAAAAATCATAAGAACCAGGAAACCAGCTTCAACTATGATGATTTTGGCAGAAAAGTTAAGAGTGTCAAGCCTGATGGTGTCATAGAAACGACTTCGTTTTCATGGGCTACTTCTCCGGCTTTAGCTTTATGGCTTTCCACTATTTCCGTTACAGGTTCTCCGGCATCTCAAACTTATTACGACGCTTGGGGTAGGGAAGTACGAACAGGAAAACAACGTTTTGATGGGAATTATGTTTATACAGATAATGTATATGATGAGAAAGGAAGTTTGGCTAAAGTTTCCATGCCATTTAAAGGGAGTGCGCCCGCACAATGGAACGTATATACTTATGATGCTTATGACAGGGTTGTATCATTGAAATATGCTTCGGGCAAGGAAGACACATTTTCGTATTCCAATACGAGTATTACCTCAGTGGTGGACGGCGTATCAAAAACAGAGAAATATAATGCTTCCGGAGATATAATATCAGTTACCGATCCCGCAGGTACTACTACTTATAATTATAGACCGGACGGGCAAATGATTAGTGTAGTTGCTCCGGGGCAGATTACAACTACATTCGGGTATGATGATTTTGGAAGACAAACTACAATGAACGATCCGAGTTTGGGCATTATTCGATATGCTTATGACACTATGGGAAATGTTGCCCAGGAAACTGACGCCAATGGAAATGTCACGAAGAAAACTTATGATAATTTCCATCGCCTGATTAAAAAGGAGGTTGCCGGGCAGACAATAAACTACGGCTATAATGCTGACAACCTCATAGAATCTGAGGTAAGTTCAAACGGGACGTCCAAAGCCTATACTTATGATGCTCTGATGAGGCTAAGTACTCTGAAGGAAACGAATGTGGATGGAAAGTGGCTCAAAAAAACATTTACTCACACCAATGGGCGTATATCGGATCTGACGTATGCCTCCAATATCGGTAATATTGTGACTGAAAACTATACATATTCTTATGGTAATCTTTCGGAAGTGAAACTTAATAACTCGACATCTATCTGGAAGTTAACTTCTGAAAATGCGTTAGGATTGACGACCGGTGTAAACACAGGAATTTTAACCCGCACCTATTCTTATGACGCGAACGGGGCTCCAACAGGTAGAGTAGTTAAAAATGGTTCTACAGTTATTCAGAATTCCGGATATAACTTTAATGCCAAGACAGGTAATCTGAACTGGAGAAAAGACAATGTAAGGAACATTCAGGAAAACTTTGGTTATGACAATCTGAACAGATTGACAAGTTTTGCCGGAAAAACGGCTACTTACAGTAACAATGGAAATATAACCAATATATCTAATGTAGGAACTTTTACTTACAATGCCGAAAAACCTTATGCTATAGCATTGATTACTCCTTACGGCACGGAAGTTCCACTTCGGGAACAACAGATTACTTATAATGTTTTAAGAAGACCGGAGACTATTACTGAAAATGGTTATGTAGCAACATTTACATATAATGGGGAAGGCAATAGAGTCAAAATGAATCTGAAGAAGAACAATCAGGTCCAACTCAATAGATATTATTGGGGAAATCAATATGAATTCGAGACAGGAGTTGCGGGTTCAAAGGAAATTCTGTACCTTGGCGGCGATGCGTATTCAGCGGCGGCAGTGTATGTGAAAGAAGGTTCAGGGGCTTGGGTTGTTTATTATCTGTGCAGGGATTATCTGGGCAGTATAACTCATACCGTTAATTCTTCAGGTGGGCTGAAGCAGGAGCTAAGTTATGATGCATGGGGGAGGCTGAGGAATCCTGCTAACCAAACTTTATATGCGGTTGGTGCGGAACCTACGTTATTCTTGGGCAGAGGTTATACGGGACATGAGCATCTGACTGCTTTTGGCTTGATTAATATGAATGCAAGGCTTTATGATCCGGTTATTGGTAGATTTCTATCTCCTGATCCGCAGTTGCAGGAACCGTATTCGAGCCAGAATTATAACAGATATTCTTATTGTTTGAATAATCCGTTAAAATATAATGACCCCAATGGAGAGTTCATTTTTGGTATTTTCAATTTTGTGAAAGATTTATTTGTAAATACTTTCATAAAGTCCTGGTCGAAAGGCATTAACGCATGGACTAAAAAAGAGAATTGGCGTTCCACAATTAATGCCTTTAAACTTGATCTTGGTTTGTTTAAGGGAGGTTTCTGGGATGTGGTGTCAAGACTTACATGGCAATTAGCGCAAACAGGTTTGGGTAATTTGGTAAACCAAGTTCTGAATACTTGTTATCTCGTTAATGAAGTGAACTACTTTGATGGTGCGGTAGTGATTGATTCTAAAATAGATGTGGGGGGAATGACATTAAGTAATTACATATTGGGCCCTCCGGGCTTCAAACCTGATTTTAGAGACCATTTGTTTGTACATGAGTATGGACATTATTTGCAAAGTAAAAAACTTGGGCCTGCATATCTGTTTGTTGTAGCTAAGCCAAGTCTTTTAAGTTCGACATTTGATAAGAATAACCATGGTAATCGATGGTACGAAACTCATGCTAGCAAATTGGCGGCAAAATATTTCGACAAGAAATATGGTACGGGGGCAGAGGCGTACCAGAATTACTTGAATGAAGGAAAAGATCCCTATAAACAAGAAGATATTTTTAATGTGGATGTGTTCAAAAATGGAGGTAGTCCTGCGTATCATCATCCTCGAGGAAAAGAGTATGGCGAACATCCTGTCAAACCCAAATGGAACGGTTGGCAAGATATCTTTTTTTTCTAGACGTTTAACATAGTAGTCCACTTTAAAAAGTCTTTTTCTCAGGAACTAACACCTTATAAATATCTATGAAAGAGAGTAAATGTTAAGATGTTCTTTTTGAAGTGAATTCAGTAATATAATTATAAAATATGAAAAGCTTAAAGTTAGTATCGTTGTTTCTTATATTATTCTATTCGTGTGCCTATCCGGATAGGGATCCCGCTCCCGATTCAACGGTTTTTTTCGTGAACAATTCCGATAAATCGTTGCTAGAATATAGTGTTACGAATTATTATCCTGATACTTTAATATGTACTGATGGTAACCCTTTTGCCAGATTGGTAAAATTATTCGTAATAGAACCATATTTTACAAGTAAAAGGGGAACCTGTTGGAGGAGTTATTTATCCAAATCTTCTACAGGTGTCATGACAATTTTCCTTTTTGATAAAGCTGTCGTCGATACTGTTCCTTGGGATAAAATTCGTGAAGATTATCTGGTTGCTAAAAGGTATGAATATACTCTTGAACAACTAGACAGCTTAAATTGGACGATTACTTACCCATAGTAATTTTTACGCTAAGGAATCCATTCAGCCGGATAACATATCCGGCTGAATGAAATATCGTGAGTGAAGCTAAGAGGGGGGCAAGCAGAAGAGGAAAAGAATATTTTCAGAAATATTATGGTGTACCATGGGGTGAAGATGAAAACCCAACTTACAAACCGGTGAGTACTAACTTAAAGTATTAAACAGTATGAAAAAATATATATTGAGATCTGTATTGTGCTTATTGTTACTGGGTTCTTGCGATAGTTGCCTTGAAAAAGGCGGAGAACGGCTATCCTTATACAACGAATCAGCACAGGATATATCCGTATTGTTGGGGGGAATACAAACCAAGGCAGATATGGATACGCTACTTCCAGATATAGATACTCTTAATCTTCTTTACAAAATACCTAAAGGAACACTATACAATATGGGTGGGGTAGGAAAAATGGCAGGTTGGAATAAAATATTTGAGTACTTGGGTATTGATACGATGCGTATTTTTATATTAGCTACCGATACAGTAAATATGTATGATTGGAATATAATTCAGAAGAATTATAATATTTTGCAGCGATATGATGTCAGTGTTGAAGATTTGAGGTACTTAAATGACTGCTTGTACTATCCACCTATTTCCACCATGCGTGATATCAGAATGTGGCCTCCTTATAGTAAGTAGGATTATCCCTTTTTTGAAAGTATCCATAGCAAATGAAATATTAAACTAATACATAAAATATGAAAAAACAAATCATTCTATTAGCAATCAGCATCCTGGGAGTATTCTCTCTTCATGCTCAGGAGATAAACAAAAGTCTGACGCAATCCAAAAAGGAAGTAAACTCACAACCACGTAAGGGAACGGACTGGAATAAACAACCTATCGGTTACGTCTTTGGAGGTGTAGGTATAGGGCATATTGTCTCCACAGAAGAGGTTGAGGGGACTTCGTATATGTCCACAGGACTTGATTGGAGAGTAGGCATGTCTCGTTATTACAACCGTTGGGGTTGGGGAGTGCTGGTGCAGCAGTTTCGCGCCAAAGAGACAATGTCTCTCACTGACGGTTTTCAAACGATGGAGATGAAAGACGTAGGACGATTATTGTATATTGCTCCTCAGTTCACCGGACGATGGGTTTTAGGGGAGAAGTTAACCATTTACGGTGCAGTAGGATGGGGATGGTTACGTTATAAAGAAACCCTTAAAGCAGATGGTTTAGGTAAAATTAATGCTACAGCCAATGCTTTGGGCGGAAACTTTACGGTGGGGCTTGAATATCGTTTAAGTTCAGTAATAGGCTTAAGTGTGGATGCTGGCCTTGTGGGAGGTGAAATCGGAAAACCGAAAGTTGACAATGATGAGCTGCAAACCGCAATGGATGAATTATATACCGGCAAAATGGATGCCAGTCGCCTATATGCAACGGCAGGGGCACATATCTATATTTGGAAGAAAAAGAGATAACGCTCTCTCTCTGGGCATCATTGAGTCTTCTTCCGGAAATGGGATTCAATGATGCTTACAACTAAACTTCTCTGATTTCTATAATAATAGTAAACAGATTCCCATTTGGGAAGGTCTTTAGGCAACATACGCCACTGGCAACCGGTTTTGACTAAATAAAAAATGGCATTCCAGATCATACGCAAATCATATTTTTGCTTTCTTATTTGCAGGTTTAACACTTTTGTCATATATTGCCACTTGGTTTCCGTTAAATCTGTCTGATACATCTTTATTATTAGTTTTGTTACTTCAAATAAAGTAAGACTTGGGCAGATGCGGAAATCTTCTTAAGATTTTATTTCATTTATATTTAAACAGATTCTTAAGATTTGTTATTATATTTGTGAATCTAGAACGATAAAACTAACTACCATGAAAAAGCTCTTACATTTTCTCCTATTAACAATAATATCTTTACTTTATTCATGCGGGAATGACTCTCATTTTGCTAATTCTATTTTACTGGCAGCTGACTCTTTGATGCAGTCGCGTCCTGACAGTTCACTTTATCTGCTTGAACAAATACCTGATCCGCAGAAAATAAAGAAAGGAAATCAAGCTTTGTACTGTTTGTTGTTAACACAGGCAAGGTATAAGAACTATATATTACTACAGAATGATTCCTTAATAAGTCTGGCAATAGACTATTATGGAAGCAAAAAGGATCAGGAGCGACTTGCGAAGTCTTATTTCTATCTGGGTTGTGTTTATTTGGAACAGAGAAAACTTCCGGCAGCTATTGATTTTTATTTGAAGGCTGTAGATATAATGCCTGAAGGGAAAGATCCTATGTTTTTATCTATGATATATAGCCATTTAGGAGATTGCTATAGCGAACAGGATCTGAATAAGACCGCCTTATCTATGTATAAAGAAGCGTATGCCCTGTGTGTAGGACGAGATTCTTTGCGCACATGTTATAATCTTAAGAATATAGCAAATGCTTTTTTATTGGGACACCAATGGGACAGTACGTACTATTATTACAAAAAGGCATTACCCATAGCTCTTTCTTTGAATAATTCAGCCATGGTTTCGACTGTGTATAAAAATATGGCTACTCTTTATAATGAACAAAATAAATTTGTAGATGCTGATACTTGTATATCAAGAGCCTTGGTTTATTTATCCGAAGGTGAGGGTTATACTGCGGCTTGCTCTGTTAAGGGTGATATAATGAATAGTATGAATAAGAAAGATTCTGCTGTTTATTATTGGAGTATAGGAGCAAGGTCATCTAATATATATGCCAGGACATCATCTTATCATTCTCTTTTTCAGGAGAGTAAAAGAGTGGGAGATTGGGAAAAATCTACTTTATATGCTGATTCCTTTATAATCTTTTATGATTCGATTCAAATAATGAATGATCGTGCAGAGATTGATAAACTGATGGATAATCATTTGATTGAATTGCATAAGTATAAATTGTCTGTTAAAAATCAGCAGATAGTTGTGATTTTAGTTGTAATATTTTTGTGCTTAGTTTTTATTTTGGTTGTACTATACATGTGGCGTGACAGGATTCGACAAAAGAAATACGTATCCTTGCAACAGCAATTAACGAAGAATCGTACTGAGGTTATGTTGCTGAATGAAGAGCCTGACGCTATAGCTGAAGATAAGGGGCTAGAATTATACAAGTTGGAAGAAGAGCGATTAGCGATTTGCATTTCTTTGTTCAAAACAACTAATGGTTATAAAAAGCTACATGAACTTGAAAATTCGTCTCCTAAAAAACGTATTTCGTTAGTTGCTAATTATAGAATGAAGATTATCAATGATATTCGAAGAACCTTTATAGATGTGATGACCGGGTTTAAGGAGCGTTGCACAGCTTTGACGAACGACGATTTATTATATTGTATTTTAATTCTTCTGAATACCTCCAAAGATGTCATTTGGGACATAATGAACTCTACTCCGGATGCGATAAAAATGAGAAAAAGCCGCATTAAGAATAAAATGGATATTGAACTGTTTGAACGAATATTTGGTTGCTGAAAACTAGTGATTTAGCGTGCGATTTGTTACCATTGTTACTGTTGTTTTATATTTATTGTTACCATTGTTACTTCATGTTTTTTTGTTCTTATGTAAATGATTAAGTTATTTGCAACAATAATTTATATCATATACTTATGAGAGCGAAAACTTTATTACTGTTTTTATTTCTATTATCGTTTGTAAATGGGGCTGCAACTGTACAAGAGTCTGGAAAGAGTATTGTACTGAAGAAGAGTACTACTTCTGACGGAACATTACGCTCAGCTGATTTATTTGCTTCCGCTTATTTAGATCTTAGCAATGAATTGCTATTACTTAATTTTGAGAACTGCTCCGATGATACTTTTATTTCCGTGACTAATCTTTCAACCAATGAAGTAATTTATTCTGAACTATATGGGGTTTCAGATAATATTGTACTGAATATGGCAGGACTATTAGAAGGAGAAGGAAATTATCGTTTGGAGATAACTATTGGAGAGGTGATTCTATACGGAGATTTCATTATTTGACTTATTTAATTTAGAGCTTATGGTGTAGCTTAACCATTCAAAGACATGAAAAAACATTTATTATTCACTCTTTTAGGAGTGTTGACATGCTACTCATGCAGTAACAGTTATGATTTATTAGAGAATGATATGGAGTTGGCTAAAGCTGCTGCGGATTATGAAGTATCAACCAGGTCAATGGAAGAAAACGCCGATACTGCCAAGATTGAAACAGTTGCGGATGAAGAGACTATCCAGAAACTTATGGATGATTACGTGACTGAGTTGATGAATCGTACATCTATTGCAAAAGAGAAAGTGATGCGAACTGTTTACAGTGCTTCTAATGATGTCGTAGGAGTTTTTAAGATTGGTTCGTGTGGTGTCTATACGGAGTTGGAAGTTAATATTGATGCGGAAGATACGAAGCAGAATTCTAAATCGGAGGGTTTGATAGGAGATTCATACATTGATAGCAATGGTAATGTCCGTTTAAAATTTTGTTTAACGGAAGCAAGTCAATATTATCCGGGAGGTGTATTCCTTGTTAATCATATAAACTATTACAGGCCGGGGTTTAGCTTCAATCATCCTTGGATGAAAATAGTAGCTCGTTATCATGACTGTGATGATAAACATACTGATAATAGGGTGGTAAGTGCAAATCCTGATTATGATGAAAAAAGCGATATTTCTAATGGCTATACAAAGATAGATGATAATGCTGTTTTAGCTTGGGCCTTTCCTGATGTATTGGGAGTACCGAGTACAATTGCAAGTGGGAGTTTGGGGCCTAAGAGTCGGATAACTTATGGAGTAATTTGTGGTTCTCCTCTTGCAACAATGGGGAAAATTCATTTTGATGATGAAGACTCAAGTAATAAAAACTGGGCTAAATTATATACCGGAAATACTTTTACTAAAGATTTATTATCAGATCATTTCTATGGAGAATATGGTTTGAATACAGGAAAGAATACTTGGTATAGTTTGACATTCAGTACAGATCTTTCTTATTTTAAAAATAAGAATAGATATCATCCTGGAGTGGTTATGGCTAATTAAATGAAATATGTATTATTAGTGTTGGCTGTGCTACTCTTCTCTTGTTCTAAAAGAAATGAAGAAGTTGTAGCTGAAATAAACGGGCATAAACTTTATGCTTCCGAATTGTCTCAGGTGACAACACAAGAGACTTTCGATTTATTGAATATGGCTTATGAGATAAAGATAAGAGCCTTGGACGACTTAATCAAGCAAAAATTGATAGAGTATGAGGCTCTTGATCGGGGGGTACTTACTGATGAGTTCTTGAATACTTATATTGATAGTATTATGGGAGATTCAGCAGGGGAGTACATGGCGGATCTGTTGCCTAAAAACAGAGTGCGTAGTGTTTTAGTCCGGCATTTGGCAGACTCACTATTTAATAGAGCACAAATCAAGCGGTATATATACCCTCCTAAACAGCCCAATTGTGTTGTAGCCGATTTATGCGTTCAATATAGAGGAAATCTTGATGCTACTACTCATTTGATAGTGGCATCAGATTTCAATTGCAAACGTTGTGCTGAATTTGAGAAAACATTGAAACGTATTTATGATAAGTACCATGATCGGGTGAAATTTGGCTTTATTAATTTTGCCGACGAACCGAATCTTGCATCATTGGCTTGTGAAGCGGCTGGTAAATATGGTAAATTCTGGGAGTTTCATGATGCCATATTCTCCTATGATGCTTTGCCTGACTCTGCATATATCTTTGACCTTGCCCGGGATTTAGGGTTGGATGTTGCCGCATATAAGCAAGATGTGCTGTCCGCCGAAACTTATGATAAGGTAAACCATACTATTGATAAGTTGATGGAACGTGGACTTTTTGCCACTCCTACCATTATAATTAATAATCGCTTGGTTTATATTACGAATTCTTATGAAGAACTGACTAAACTCTTAGATAAAGAATTACAAAACTAATGAAAGGCTTATCTGTTTATTTATTTTTTCTCTTTTTCTGTTTGCATACTGCCTTTGCCCAACGAGTGATAGTACGGGGGCGTGTGACGGATGCAAAAACAGGGGAGGCCCTCTCGGATGCCAATGTATTGGAAATGAATTCAAGTACAGGTATGGCTACTAATGCATACGGGCTCTATTCCATTACCCTCCATACAGGTAGGTGTGTGCTTCAGTGTTCTATGTTGGGCTATACAACATGGTCGGATACATTGCAACTATTGGACAATACGGTTGTCGATATAGCTTTGCAGCCTAATGACTATTTGCTGAAAGGAGTTGAAGTACTGGGGGCCCGAAAACATAGCGGACAATTTATGTTGGATGCACAGAAGATACAAGCCCTGCCTGTTGTAGGAGGAGAGCCCGATTTAATAAAGACTTTGCAATTTTTGCCGGGAGTGCAGAGTGGCAATGAGGGGGCTAACAATATTTCAGTGAGAGGAAGTAATCAGTGGGGGAATCTGGTCTTGCTGGATGAGGCTGTGGTCTATAACCCTACTCATGTTTTATCCTTTTTCTCTGTATTTAATAATGACGCCATTCAAAAGGTGGACCTGTATAAGTCCTATTTTCCATTGAAATATGGCGGCCGATCTTCATCGGTTATTGATGTCCGTATGCGCGAAGGTAATAGTAAAGAGCGCAAACGAAGTGCAAGTCTGGGATTGATTGCCTCTAAAGTATTGCTGGAAGGTCCTTTGAAGAAAGGTTCTTATCTGGTTTCAGGCAGATTCGGTTATCCGGGAGTCACACTTGGCTTATTAGGTGGTGATCTGGCCTCTAAGCCACAGATGTGGTTTTATGATGTCAATGCTAAGGTGAATACAGCATTGAATGATCGTAACCGGCTTTTCTTTTCGTTGTATAGTGGAGGCGACCATACTGTTTTCAATAAATTGATCAAGGGATATGGTATGGACTGGGGAAATGCCACTGCTACAGTGAGATGGAACCATATTCTGAATGATAGAACTAACATAAATACAAGTGCTGTTTTCAGTAATTATTATTATAGGTATAAATCTTTGGCAGACGGATTACAATATCTTTGGAAATCGGATATGCAGTCTTATCAGTTGAAGTCTGACTGGGAAACACACTTGAATAACTCTTTGAGTTTGAAGACAGGAGTAAGTGCGCACTTCTTTACTACTATGCCCGGTTCGGTAGAGAAATATGGCGATGAATCGAATGTGGTCCCTTCCCGCCTGCCCAAAAAGACCTTGTGGGATATAGCTCTCTATGCAGAGGGTGAATATAAGTTCCTTTCCCGTTTCCAGTTGAATGCCGGAGTCCGTTTATCCGTTTTGTATGCTCCTTCATCTTCCTCGTATGGAGCAAAAACGTATGTTGTTCCCGAACCGCGAGCAGAGTTATCCTATACTCTTAATCCTTCCAATCGCATAACTGTCTCTTATACACAGGCGGCACAAAGCATACATATGCTCTCAAATTCCTCGGTAGGAATCCCTTCGGACATGTGGATACCTGCCAATGCGTTATTGGAGCCATCTGTTATGAGACAGGTAGCATTGGGTTACGAGTATAACTTTCCGCACAGAGAGTATACTTTGTCAGTAGAAGCTTACATCCGGAAAATGCGTCATGTGGTGGACTATGTGGAAAATGCCAATATATTCCAGAATGATCGGATTGAAAAGGAAGTAGAGAGCGGCACTGCTAAAGGAACTGGACTGGAGTTGTATTTTTCAAAGAATCAGGGTGCCCTGACTGGATGGCTTAGTTATACACTTTCGCGTGCAAGAAATAATATCAATGGGAAGGAATACAAGCCGATATATGATCGTCCGCATAATTTAAAACTGTTTTTGAACTGGAATATTGGTTCTCATTGGTCACTGTCATCTACTTTTTCTTATGCTTCGGGGATGAACCTGACGTTGCCGGTAGGAAAATATTATTTCCATCACTCTGTATTCTATATCTATTCCGGTAGAAACGGGTATCGTGCTCCGGCATTTCACCAATTGGATTTCTCTACAACATATAGGTGGAAGAATCGGAGTCTTTCTCTTTCAATCATTAATGCATATAACAGAGAAAATGTTTTTTCCATTTATGCGGGGCGTAATGGAAACTTTTCCATTGCACAGCCTCTTATGTATAAATTATATCTTTACGGCATTGTGCCTTCTTTAACTTATACATTTAAATTTTGATAGTTATGATAAAGTCGGCTTCTTATATTCTGTGTGTTCTTTTAAGCTTGTTTATGTCGGGCTGTGAGAAAGTGTTTGATGTGGATTTGTCGGGCTATGTTTCGGATGCAATTGTTTTTGAAGGGACTGTAACTAATGAGCGTCCGCCCTATTTCTTTCATCTTACCAGGCCTGCTGCAATTACAGGGGGTGATTATTATAATTACGAAGGAATAGATGATGCGGTAATTGTGATTACAGATGTTACGGAGGGTATTAGGGATACGCTTCAATATGTGAAACCTCGTTTTGAAAATCATGTGTATTATGACTATTATAATTATGATAAGAGGCGGAAGGAAGAGGCTAGTGTGAATGGAATATATAGGAATTCTGCTGGTGGGTTGTATGTGACAACTAAACTATATGGTATTGAAGGTCATTCTTATTCATTGGATATATACTATAACGGTAAGCATTTTGAATCGGATGTACAGAAAATGGAGCCGGCTCTTATTATTACTGATCTCAAGGTAACTAAAGTGGATCTTGGTGAAAAGGGAGAGACCTTTGCTCCTTGTGTTAGTTTTATTAATCCTCCGGGAGAAAATTATTATTTGCTTTCTTTCTTTCCTGCGTCATATATTCATTTTACCTTCTCGAAACCTAGTGCTTTATTTGGAGCGAATTCACGCTGGCGATATTCAGTTTTAAGTGATGAACACTTGCAGGAGAATGTCGTAGACTTTGCCGTAGATGACGGTGAAAATGCTTTTGGCTATCCTAATGGATGGGGTTATGACCATTCAAGCGATTCTGTATACGTGTGGGCACAGACCATCTCCAAGAGTTGCTATGATGTTTTCGACCAGATGTTGAAGCAGTTCCGTACGGATGGCGGTGCATATACTCCGTCGCCATCGTCAATAACGGGGAATATTCGCGGTGGTGTTGTATATGGCTGTTTCCGGGTAAGTGCTGCTTCTGAAAAGGGGATATATGTAGGGGAAAGAAATTAATAATAGTTTATATCTTAAACTTGTACACTATGATAAAGTCGGCTTCTTATATTTTGTGTGTTCTTTTAGGCTTGTTTATGTCGGGCTGTGAGAAAGTGTTTGATGTGGATTTGTCGGGCTATGTTTCGGATGCAATTGTTTTTGAAGGGACTGTAACTAATGAGCGTCCGCCCTATTTCTTTCATCTTACCAGGCCTGCTGCAATTACAGGGGGTGATTATTATAATTACGAAGGAATAGATGATGCGGTAATTGTGATTACAGATGTTACGGAGGGTATTAGGGATACGCTTCAATATGTGAAACCTCGTTTTGAAAATCATGTGTATTATGACTATTATAATTATGATAAAAAGCGTAAAGAGACGGAACATATAAATAGCGTCTCTCAGAATTCTGCTGGTGGGGTGTATGTGACTACTAAACTATATGGTATTGAAGGCCATTCCTATTCATTAGATATATACTATAACGGTAAGCATTTTGAATCGGATACACAGAAAATGGAAGCGAATCTTATTATTACTGATCTTAAAGTAACTAAAGTAGATCTTGGTGAGAAGGGAGAAACTTTTGCACCTTGTATCAGTTTCATTAATCCTCCGGGAGAAAATTATTATTTACTTTCTTTCTTTCCATGGTCGTATACTCACTCTACGTTCTCGAAACCTAATGCTTTGTTTGGTGCGGGTTCATATTGGCGATATTCCATTTTAAGTGATGAACACTTGCAGGAGAATGTCGTAGATTTTGCCGTAGATGACGGTGAAAATGCTTTTGGTTATCCTAATGGATGGGGTTATGACCATTCGAGCGATTCTGTATACGTGTGGGCACAGACCATCTCCAAGAGTTGCTATGATGTTTTCGACCAGATGTTGAAGCAGTTCCGTACGGATGGCGGTGCATATACTCCGTCGCCATCGTCAATAACGGGGAATATTCGCGGTGGTGTTGTATATGGCTGTTTCCGGGTAAGTGCTGTTTCTGAAAAGGGGATATATGTAGGGGAAAGAAGTCGGTAGACCTAAAAGAATGAATCATTTGATGTTTAATCATGCCATGCAAAACATTTTCCTCAACTAAAAGGTTATTAATATGGTATGGTAACAAAGATACTATTTATTTATAATTTGTCATTATCTTTGTAGTCATATCATATTAATGATGTCATTGAGTTAGGAAGCTACACTTTTGAATTGATTAAGAATGAGTAATATTTTGAAAAAACTATTCTCCATATTGGGGAACGATGAAAGTAAACCGGACTTTCAGACTTGCTGTACCCCTATGGAGGTATTTGATAAACAGAAAGTAAAAGCCATTGTAAAACAGTGGCTTTTGTTCATTGCTGAATACGAAACCCTGCCTAATGACATCATTGCATTGAACTTCAACTTGTGGGAAGCTGTCGAAGAAAATGGGCAGAGCTGCTATACACTCGAACTGACAGGCTCTAAACAATATGACGCGGAAAATGATGACTGGGCTTGTGAAGAAGATTTCGATCCGAGAGAAAGGAACTGTGATGCTTTGCAACTTTCCAGCGAAATCCCGTGGGAGGAAGTACTGAACGGCCTGGTGGAAGTTCTGAAAGAGTTAAAGAAAGAACTGAAAGTAATAAGTCTTTTTCAAGTGAAACATATAACAGTTGGGTTTGCGGAAGGCGATCTGATAGTTATAAAATAGAAACCTTCCGCAATGTGCTGTAAACAGACCTGATTCTAAGGTCGTGCTACTTGAAGAATGAACTGGGCGTTTGCTTATATTGTTTCACAAAGCAACGGGTGAAGTACTTGGGGTCATTAAATCCCACCCGGTAGGCTATTTCTGATACAATGATGTTATTGGTGCTACTCTCTAATATTTTCTTGGCAATCTGTAGCCTGTATAATTGGATGAAACGTACCGGCGGAAGTCCGGTGAGTGATACGAATTTCTTATAAATCACTGTATAACTGATGTTCAGCCTTTCTGTCAGATCCTTTACACCGAATTGAGGATCAGCATAGTTCTTTTCCAGAATATTCATAACTTCGTTCATGAACTGCTGGTCGGATTGTCCCACTTCCAGCAGGATAGGATTCAAGTCTTGTTCTACGAATTTCTTCTGACGCAAATCCCTGTTCTTCAAGATGGAGTCTATGTGGGCTAATAATACGGATTGTTCGAAAGGCTTGGTGATATATCCGTCTACTCCGTTTTCATAGCTTTCTATCCGGGCAGTCTCACTTGAATTTGCCGTGAGAAGCAGGAAAGGAATGTGACTTAAAAGCTTGTCCTCGCGCAGTCTTTTGCAGAAGTCGGAACCATCGCATACGGGCATCATTAGATCGGATACAATAAAATCGGGCACGATATTCTGGGCTGTCTTATAGCCTTGCTCACCGTTGTTTGCTTCAGCGATATTGTATTTTTCTTTCAGCATATTCTTGATATAATGACGCATGTCGGGATTGTCTTCTACCAATAACAAAGTCGGCTTGCTCCTGTCTATAGGAATGAACGGTTCGATTTTGTCTTCAACGGGTACGGGCTCTTTATATTCCTCATGAATTTCATTCTCCGCTGCGTCCGCCAGCGTAATGGGAAAATATAATCTGAAAGATACACCTTCTTTTTCCGAACTCTTGACTTTAATCGTTCCGTCTAATAGGTTGACAAGCTCTTTTACGATGTGGAGTCCGATGCCCGTACTGCTCTGTCCGTAGTTTGTATATTTGTTCTGTTCGGGTATCCGGTAGAAACGGTTGAATATTTTGTCTATTTCGTCAGGAGCTATTATGCTGCCACTGTTGGTGACGGAGATAAACTGCATGAGTTTGTTCGACTTGTCGATGAATTGGTTGGCATGCAATGTGATTTTTCCTTTATCGGGAGTATGCTTGATGGCGTTGGATAATAGATTGAACAGTATCTTATGCAGGTTTTCCTTATCAGAATAGATATGGTCACTCTTCAGGCGGTATATCTTTTCAAAGCTGATGTTTCGTTCTTTCATCAGGTTGGAAAAGTCGGTTATTGTTGTGTTCAGGAACTTGCTGAAGTTGAATTGAGAGTAATTGAGCGTTAAGTTCTGGGTATCAATCTTGCGCAAGTCAATCAGTTGGTTGACCAGTGAAAGCAGGTATTGAGCGTTCCGGTTGATAATCTGTAAGTCCTCTTTTTCTTTGGGATCGGTAGTTTGTCTGACAAGCTGGCTTGCCGGTCCTTGTATCAGAGTCAGGGGTGTCTTAAACTCATGTGCGAGGTTGGTGAAATAGGATAGCTTCTCTTTGTTGATAGCCTCCATCTGCTCGGACATGCTTTCTATCTTTTCTTTCAGAAGTTTCTGGATATGTTGTTGCCTTGCATTATACCAATAGATGATATAAAGCAGAATGGACACTATCAATATAGCGATAAGTGAGTAGAACCATCCTGTTTTATAGAATGGGGGATGTACAATAATGCTGAGACAGGTGGCTTCGGTAGACCAGGTGTTGTCGTGGTTGGTGCATCGTATTTCCAGCGTATATTTTCCCGGCGGCAGGTTGGTGTACTTGGCGTTTCTCTTTACCAATCCTGTGTTCCAGTGCTCCTCCAGTTCATGAATGCGATGGAAGTAGAACACCTTTTCCTGTTCGATATAATCCAGGCAGCTGAATGTGATTTCAAAGGAATTCTGTGGTGGATATAAATGCAGTTCCTTGGTTGTTGAGATACTTACGGGCAGATTGTCGCTGTTCAGATAAGGTATCAGCTGGCTGCCGTTACAGACAACGCTGGTGAGGGTTATCGTCCGTTGCTTTTGCTTGGGCAGGTTTACCAGTGGGCTGAATGTTACGAAACCATCGATAGTTCCCAGTAACATATTGTGATTGATGGCCTTACAGCCGGATCTTTTATAGAATTGGGGTACCAGCAACCCGTCTCCTTCGTCGAACTTGAAGGCCCGTTTTGAATTGATATCGAAGAAGTAAATGCCTTTTAGGGTACTGATCCATAAGTTCCCGTTCTCATCGTCCAGAATGTTCGAGATGCTGGTGTCCGAAAGACCGCAGCGCACGGCATAGTTCTTGAAGGTATATTTTTCGTTGTTACCGTTGTCTTCCAACAGGTAGATGCCATTTCCGAGGCTACCCAGATAAATCTCTCCCTTTTTAGTTTCGAATATACAAGTGATCTTTTCATTGATTTTGCTTTCGGGATCATCCAGTTTGTGCTGATAGTATATACATTCGTAGGTATTCCTGGAATTTTCCAGGTCGATGACGTACACGCCGTTTCCACCAATCCATAATCTTGACTGTGAGTCGATGAAGATTGTATTCATGTTATGAACGGGTTCTTTGGACTGTGTGTAGAACTTTAGCCGGTTGATGGCTCCCGTAGAGAAATCGAGTGTATTGATATGGCTGCCGCTGCATATCCACAGTGCATTCCGGGCAGAGTCCAGGGCTATGTCATGGATGTCATCGGAGGTCAGGGAGGAATTCAGACTGTTGTAATGTTCGAATACGGGATGTGACAGATTGTTTTTATCCAGTTTATCCAACCCTCCGCCTATTGTTGATATCCAGTAATTGCCATGCAGGTCCTGAATGATATCCGAGATGTTGTTGTGAGCCAGTGAGTGCGGATCTCCCGGGTTGTGTTTGAAGAGCGAAAAGGAGTCAGCACCTTTCCTCTTAATGGCAAGTCCGCCATCTACGATTCCTGCCAGGATGTTTCCCTCTTTGTCTTCGAGCACCGTGCTGATGATGTTGGGTACTCCTTTCTCATACCCTTGCAGTGAATAATTGAAAGTTATGCGTTGCGGAGCCATGATATTAATTCCGCCGAAGTCGGTCCCTACCCAGATATTATCATTCCTATCAACAAATATCCGGTTGACGATATTATCATTCAGGGATCGGGCTTGTATACCTCTGCTGAAAGTAACGAATTGGTCATTTCGCTGGTATATGTTCACTCCGTTTCTGGTTCCGATAATGATGTCGCCTGATGAGTTTTTATCAATATCTGTGATAAAGTTGGAGGAAATGCTGTGAGGATCATTAGGATTATGCTGATAGAGTATGCAGAACTGATTCTGGGTGTTATAGCAGTATAAGCCACTTTGGGTACCGATCCACAGATAGTCACCATACGAAAACAGGCGGTTGAAGATTAACTGTGAAGTATCTAAGTTCGTAACTACGGGGATATTGCTGTAATCCTGTTTGCCCGAAGGAGTGAAATGCAATAAACACTTGTCACCTCCCGCCCAGATATCACTACCGTGTTTTACGATGGTTTTGATATCCACATCTTTCTTCAATATCCGGATATCTTTTATCTGCCTTTCTTCGTTCAGAATGATGTAGGCCAGTCCGTCACTTTTACCTACCCAGAGATTATTGAAATCGTCGGCAAGCAGGGCCTGAACGGGAGAGTAAAGCACATTATTGTTCTTGCCAGAGTATTCCTTATAGAAGTTGAGATTTTCGTGAAGGAGATCAATGCTCATGATGCCGGCTTCGGAAGCTACCCACAAATAGTTGTTGCCGTCTTCGGCAATGTCATTGATATAATTACTTTCAATAAACTGATACGGCTGCCTGGGAGCTGTGGAGTAGTGTTTCAGTTCGTAACCATCGTAACGGTCGAGCCCGTTGGAGGTTCCGAACCACATGAATGAGTTGTGATCTTTGTGTATGGTTCGGATAGAGTTGTCGCATAATCCGTTCCGGATAGTAAGATAAAGGTAATTGTATTGGTTTGGATTATCTTGGGCAAGCGCTAAACCCTGCCCTTGCAGGAAGCAGAGCAGGGTTGTGATTAGCGCTATTGTCTTCGTATACTTCATATCCGGCATGGAGATTTAGTTATTGAAAACTGATCCAATCGATTTCAACTTTATCATTTCCTTTTAGAGACACGTATAAATCGTGGATACCGGTCTGAGCGGAACGAATCGAGGATTCAATATTTGTCCATTTATCGGTTTTGGGAACTTTTATTTCCGAGATAACCGGACCGTTTGTTCCGTTTATACGTATTTGCAGTGTTCCTCCGTTGTCCGAGGTTACTCTTGCTTTCACTTTCCGGGGGGTACTCTCTCCGAAGTTCACCCGGTTGTACTGCACCCATGCACCGTTTTTGCTCAATAAAGTTTTCCAGCCTTCGAATTTGTTTGCCTGGTTCAGATAATCGATGGTCGCTCCCTGATTGCTTAACCGGCTGTAGCGATCCAGTTGAATTTCTTTCCGGGCGTCTGTTATGCCCACTCCGCGCAGGGTAGGGGTTACTTTTTGGATAGTGCCGTCCGCGTTGAAGAATAAGGAGTCGACCCGTGCCGATCTGTTTTTATCGAATTCGGGGGAGTAATCGTTGTGGTGATAGAACAGGTACCACTGGCCTTTGTATTCCACCAATGAGTGGTGATTGGTCCAGCAATCGGTTGGTGATTCATCCATAATGATACCCTTGAACTCAAAGGGACCCATGGGATTGTCTCCCATCGCATAAGCCAGAACTTCCGTTTTCTCCTTTACCCAGGGGAATGTGAAGTAATATTTTCCGTTGCGTTCAAAGGCAAAAGGTCCTTCTTTGAAGCCTTCGGGTAATCCTTGAATTTGCATGGGTTCTGAGGCGAGTTCAAGCATATTGTCTTTCAGTTTTGCTACTGACATTCCGCGGCCTGACCAGTATATGTAGGCTTGCCCGTCTTTATCAATGAGCACGCAAGGGTCGATGCCATTGACTCCTTCAATGGGAGTGGCCTGCGGGGTGAAAGGGCCGTAAGGCTTGTCGGCTATGGCAACTCCAATGCTGAAACCGCGTTTGCCTTCGCCTTTAGGGGTAGATGGGAAGTAGAAATAATATTTCCCATTCTTGTATACACATTCGGGGGCCCACATGGAATAGGAGTCAGGAGCTACCCAAGGTACATTTTCCTGGCTTAGGATCACTCCGTGGTCTGTCCAGTCTACCAGATTGTCTGACGAGAAAACATGGTAATCTGCCATACAGAACCATTCTTTCAGACGCTCGATGGGGCTTGGAATGTCATGTGAAGGATAGACATACATCTTGCCTTCAAAAACTTTGGCAGTGGGATCGGCAGTGAACTGATCCGTTATAATGGGGTTCTGAGCTTTTAGTATACCTATTATTACCAGAAATGTGGATAATAAAAATAGTCTTTTGTTTTTCATAAGCTAATTGTTTTTTTAGTGCATACGGACTTTTATTTCTTTATCCGGACACAAAGATAAAATAAAAATCCGTTGGCGGAATTAATTTCTTTCTTTTCGGTTATGAGGTAAATGGGTATCTCAATTCCCCTCATCCATCGGAGGTTGCTCTCCCCCGATAACGGGGGAGC
>OKWR01000056.1_pt1 | contig 161857 bp, 141 predicted proteins | sample 1607101 | NCBI WGS metagenome assembly OKWR01 (sample SAMN04414076, study PRJEB24778) | human gut metagenome | material: faecal | host: Homo sapiens
TTGCGGTGCCGTCGGTTTTACAGCAGTCCACAGTGTCCATCGGTATGATGATTGTTCAGGCAGTGGTAAATCCTTTTGGTACACAGGCACTCGCTGGGTATACAGCAACGATGAGGGTGGAAAATGTTTTTTCATTGATCTTTGTATCCATCGGCAATGCGGTTTCGCCGTATGTTTCCCAGAATCTTGGCGCAAAGAAAATTGATCGTATTAAAAAAGGCTACCATGCTGCGCTGGTGCTGGATCTGTGCTTTGCGGTCATTGCGTTTGTAACCATTGAAGCGCTGCATACGCAGATCTCCTCACTGTTCTTAGGAAAAGACGGAACGGCGTTTGCTTATCAGGTGTCTGGTGATTATATGAGGTGGATTGGTTACTTTTTCATCTTCATGGGTATCAAGATGGCAACCGATGGAGTTCTTCGCGGTCTCGGAATTATGCGTCCGTTCCTCGTTGCAAACATAGTGAATCTTGCGATTCGTCTGTCTGTTGCCCTAATCTGTGCACCACGTTTCGGAATTGTCTTTGTCTGGCTTGCGGTACCAGTTGGCTGGCTTGCAAACTTTTTAATCTCCTATGTGGCTCTTAGGAGATCATGGTCGACTGATAAAATGGCATCCATTAGTTAAATTCCAATTTTTGAAACTGAGAAATCGGAATTGTGCGCCCAGATAAGGGCGAGTAGTCTAGCAGGTGGAATGCCTGTCTGGTAAGGTCTAACCAACCGCCAGTAGCGAGTCTTGGGTCTTCCACAGTCTGCGTCATACCAGCGTTTCTGAAGAAAAAATCAAAAGATCTTGACTTGGAGTTAACTTCAAGTAGTATACTAATCGAAACAGGAGGTAAAAAGATGAAGAAATTACTGATTATATATTATTCATGGTCAAATGGAAACACGGAAAGAATTGCAAAAATGCTGCAGAGTGAGACTGATAGCGATATTCTAAAAATAGATACCGTAGTTCCATATTCTGGCAGTTATGATGATGTGGTAAATCAGGGACAGAATGAAGTGCAGCGCGGATATGAACCTGAAATTAAACCGCTGTATATCAATATTGCAGATTATGATGTCATCGCAGTTGGGACACCTACATGGTGGTACACAATGGCTCCGGCTGTAAAAACATTTCTGCACCAACAGGATTTTACCGGAAAGACAGTAGTACCTTTTATGACAAATGGTGGCTGGCCAGGGCATGTAATAAAGGATATGAAAGCAGCCTGCAAAGGCGCAAATGTGGTTTGCGATATGCAGATACAGTTTGATTCTACAGGTGGAAGTAATCTGGAGACACCTCAGGAACAAATTAATGAATGGATACAGAGTGTGAAAAATCTTCTTTAAATTATGGAGGAAAAATATGACAATAAAAGAAGTGTCAGAAAAATATGGTATTTCACAGGATACCCTCCGTTATTATGAGAGGGTTAATGTGATTCCTAAAGTTACAAGAACATCCGGAGGAATTCGGGATTACCAGGAAGAAGATCTTAGATGGGTTGAGCTTGCAGTATGTATGAGAAATGCAGGACTTCCCATAGAAAGTCTGATTGAATATCAAAGGCTATTTAGGGCGGGAGATTCTACAATACCTGCGAGACTTGAGTTGTTGAATGAGCAGATGGATATTCTTCAGAAGCAAAAAGAGCAGATAGAGGAAACTATGGACAGGCTTTCTTATAAGATATCACGGTATGAAGAAGCAGTGAAAACAGGAAAACTGGTATGGACAAAGGAGGAATAGTACAAATGGCAAAGCTGGTAGCATTTTATTCAAGAGCAGATGAAAATTATTTTGGCGGTTCCATGAAATATATTCAGATTGGCAATACTGAGAAAGCTGCAAAAATGATAGCTGATATGACAGGAGCAGACCTTTTCAAAATCGAGCAAAAGATTCCCTATGCCGCTGATTATAATACCTGCATTGCACAGGCAAAAGAGGATAAACAGACAGGAAAACGACCAGAGATACTAAATCTGCCACAGGACATAGATCAATATGACGAGATTTATCTTGGATACCCGAATTACTGGGGAACCATGCCAATGGCTGTATATACTTTTCTGGAAAGTTATGATTTTACAGGAAAGAAAATTCATCCATTCTGTACGCATGAAGGAAGCGGATTGTCAAATACGGAGAGTGATATTAAAAAAAGTGCAAAAGGTGCAGTGATTGAGAAAGGCATTGCGATACATGGAAGCAGCGTAGATCAAGCGAAAGATGTACTTGAAAGATGGATACAGAAATAGAGGTTAGAAAAATGGAATGCAAGGAAATACGTGTTGATGTAAGAACTGCGTCAATAAAAGAAAGTGCAGAAGGGCAACGTCAGACAAAAATATTATTTCAGATTAATCATACAATGCCTTTTACTGATGAATATAATTATTTATTAAAGGAATTGTTTGGAAATAACCTAGGAGATGGGAGTATGATATCACCACCGCTTAATGGAGCATGTGTTGGAAGCGTAAAGATTGGCAGGAATGTATTTATCAATTCTAATCTTCTTGCAATGGCAAGAGGTGGAATAACGATTGAAGATAATGCTATGATTGCTGCAAATGTACAGCTTATTTCCAATAATCATGATCCATATGATTTGTGTACTCTGACTTGTAAGCCTGTTCTGATAAGAGAATATGCCTGGGTAGGAGCTGGAGCTACGATACTTCCGGGAGTATGTATCGGAAGACACGCAATTGTGGGAGCTGGATCTGTAGTGACAAAGGATGTACCGGATTATGCAGTAGCAGTTGGAAATCCGGCAAAAGTAATAAAAATGCTTGATAAAGAAAAATTTCAGGAGGACTAAAAAGATGGAAAATATGAAGTTGAATAACAATTTGGAATGTCCAATGCTTGGACTAGGAACTTTTATGTTATCACCAGAGGATGCCTACACAAGTACATTAGAGGCATTAAAAATGGGATATTCCCTAATTGATACAGCAAATGCTTATGTAAATGAGCGTGCAGTTGGAAGAGCAATCAAGGATAGTGGAATTGACAGAAAAAATATATTTCTATCAACAAAAATATGGGCTAGTGAATATGAAAATGAGAATACTGTAGAAGAAACTCTAGAAAGACTTGGTGTTGATTATGTGGATTTACTTTATATACACCAGCCTGCAGGCAACTGGCTTGCCGGATACAGAATGCTTGAAAAAGCGTATAGAGAGGGCAAAGCAAAATCCATTGGTATCTCGAATTTTGAAGGAAAATATATGGAAGAGTTGGAAACAAAGTGGGAAATTCTACCTCAGTTTATTCAGGTGGAAGCACATCCATATTTCACACAGAAAGAACTTCGTGTAACTTTAGACAAATATGGAATTAAGCTTATGAGCTGGTATCCGCTGGGACATGGAGATACAGCATTAATGAATGAGTTGGTATTTGCAGAACTTGGAAAAAAATATGGAAAAACACCTGCACAGGTTATTCTCCGTTGGCATACTCAGATGGGATTTGTTGTAATTCCTGGAAGTAAAAATGCAGAACACATTAAGGACAATATGGATATCTTTGATTTTGCATTAACAGATGAAGAAATGGAACAGATTGCAAAGCTGGACAAGAATGAAAGATATTATCACCGCACGGATGAACAGCTTGTACAGTTTGCAAACTGGAAACCAGAGTTTGAAAAATAATATGGAGAAAATAGTATGAGCAAAAATGATGTATGGCTGAATCAGTAAAATGGGGAAGTACGGAGCAACTGCTTCAATCTTTTTATCTAGATGTAGTTGTGGAGAATATTTGTTATGATTAGAAAGTTGCTGAACGGAGATATCGATAGAGTTGCTGACATATGGTTAAAGACAAATCTGAAAGCACATTATTTTATTTCCAATCAATACTGGAAAAGTAATTATGAATTAGTGAAAGAAATGATGTCACAATCCGAAGTCTATGTGTATGAAGATGATAAAATGATTCAAGGATTTGTAGGACTAAATGCTGAATATATCGAAGGTATTTTTGTCTCCGATGAAATGCAGTCATGTGGCATAGGTAAGCTTTTATTAGATTATGTTAAGGATAAAAAAGTTAGCTTACGATTAAATGTATACCAGAAGAATGCCAGAGCAATTTCTTTTTACCAAAGAGAAGGGTTCATTATTCAATGTGAAGATTTGGATGAAGATACTGATGAAAAAGAGTACACTATGCTATGGAAACGAAAATAGAAATCGAGATTTGTCTGTGAAAAGCCCGTGAATAAGCGGATGTTAATATGTATTGCTTGTGGCAACGGCTCTATTGAATATAGAATTGAGCTATCAAAAACAAGGAGGCAGAGATTATGCTAAATGAAAATATCAAAAGAATTAGAAAGTCAAAAGGGCTGTCGCAAGAAGAACTGGCAATTAAACTGAACGTAGTAAGACAGACAGTATCAAAATGGGAGAATGGTGATACCGTTCCAAATACTGATACACTTAAGCTCTTATCTAAAGAATTTGATGTTTCAATCAATACGCTTTTGGGAGAACCCAGAAAGCTGATCTGCCAGTGCTGCGGGATGCCAATTGATGATGAGTCCATATTGGGACGTGATAAGGATGGCACATTAAATGAGGAGTATTGTAAATGGTGTTATGCAGATGGAACGTACACATATAACGATATGGATGAATTGATTGATGTATGTGTAAAGAATATGGTAAATGAAAGCTTTACCGAAGAACAGGCACGCACTTATCTGAAAGAAATGCTTCCAAAGTTAGATTATTGGAAAAGGTATGCTGAACTTAGTGATAATGGGCAGTTTGAAGAGTTTAAAAAGCAATTGATAAATGAAATTAATGATCTGCATATAGACGGACTTCCAAGGGTAGACAAACTAAATGCACTTGTGGGGAAATATGTGAATCTGGAATATACTCTGCCGAATGGACAAAAAGTGAAATTCCTTGATGATCAGAAAACTTATCTAGGGAATCAACTGGAGTCCGAATTTGGAGGAGACAGGTGCTTCGGTATTCTGGCAGGCATGGATTTTATTCTGGTATGTACATATGAGAAAGCTGGTAAAAATCCAGAGCTGTTGATTTATAAAAAGAGATAATATAAACAAGTTCCTGGGAAATAATCAATTCAAACTTAGAGGAATGGATATTATGATGAACTATATCCGGAAAAGAAAGAAACGAAGGGCAAAATATACCCGAATATGACAATATGGTGGATATTGTAAATGCAACAAATTCAAAAAAAGTGTTTATCAATTTAGGAGTAGCAAAAAAGATATGAAGAATAAGTTATTTTTGATAATCATGGTAGTTATGGTATGTTCATTGACCGCATGTGGGCAGCAGGAAACCGGAACTATGACTAATACCGGAAACAGTACAGAGCAGGTCGTTACGAGTGAAGATAATAGTGAGCTGGCAACAGCAGAAGATAATAATATGGAGCAAACAGAGACGAAGGAACAAAATCAATTACAGGATGTGAAGCCTTCATATAAAGAATTCAGAGGCATATTAGATGAAATTGATTCGAATATTCAGCCGGGAACAGCCGAAAATGGAATGAATTCTATTAAAACTGCAGCACATTTGCTTAACTGGGGAGTTGGAACCAGTATGACCACAGATGAGGTTAAAAAAGTGACAGTATCATGGCTTTCTGATAAAGGAAACTCTGAACAGGAGGAATTTTCGAATAAGCTTGCATCTGTGTATGATGTATATCAGAAATTATTAGGTCCTGATGCAAAAGAATTACTTGAGCAGGCAGGCTGTGATGATGCGGCATATCCATGGAGTGATGCTCCTGTTGAAACAATTGAAGCAATTGTAGATGTAGTACAGCTCCCGGAGGGTTACGAAAATGATAATCCGGGTGCAAATGCTCATGTTACATAGAGAAGCAGGAACAAATATAGCAAGGACAGTCGCCCCATGCTATTCCGAAGCAAGGGAACACGGTAGAAATGTTTACAGATTTATGCTATCATATATGCAACAGCATTGAACAGCGACGGTCTGGCGCAAACGCCATACCGCCGCTGCTGCTATCTCAAAAACTTTTTGAAAAACTTTCGGATTTGTTGTAAGTTTTCACTCTAAATCCATAGTACATAGGTAAGGGAGAAAGGAGGAGCCGCTTTGATAGAAGATGAAAAAATTATACAACTATTTTTCGAGCGTTCCGAGCAGGCAATCAAGGAGCTGGATTTGAAATATGGGAAAGTCTGTCACAAAGTATCATATAACATACTGCACAATAGACAGGACGCAGAAGAATGTGTCAATGACGCTTATTTAGGAACATGGAACGCCATACCGCCACAGCGACCAAACCCTTTGCTGACATTCCTATGTAAAATTGTCCGCAATCTTTCCATCATGCGCCACCATTCAAATACGGCTATAAAAAGAAACAGCACCTATGATGTTGCTTTAGAGGAATTAGAGGGATGTTTAGCGTCCGCAGCCACAGTTGAAGTGGAAATTGAAGCAGACGAATTGACCCGTATCATTGACAGTTTTCTTGAAACTCTGTCGCAGGAAAACCGGGTAATCTTTATGCGCCGCTATTGGTTTTCTGATACATACCAGCAGATTGCAGAACGTGTCGGCATTACAGAAAACAATGCGGCTGTTCGTTTGACCCGCATTCGTAAACAAATGAAAGACTATCTAACAGAAAGAGAGGTTTCACTATGAAAGCAAAGAAATTTTCCGAAGCATTAGGAAATGTCCGTGATGAATATGTGAGTGAAGCTATCGCATATCAGAGTAAGCGCAAAAGTCGCAGTTGGCTCAAATGGGGAGTTGTTGCAGCTTGTCTGTGCCTGATAATGGTAGCTACGATTCCTCTTTGGCGGGGTAACTTTGTCAGCAATCAAGGTAACGAAGATAAAATTCAAGGTAACAAGGATAAAATTCAAGGTAACGAGGATAAAATCATTGATTCCGAGAATGGTGTGTCCATTCCAAAACTGGATGTAAACTTGTCTAACGATGTTGAGGCAGACATGATAGGATTCTTCATCTATCAAGGAAACTGCTATGTACAATATGAATGGTTTGATAATGCAGAGAGTATTGTCGGCGAATACCTTGGAACAGCATCCGGTTTAATTGATGAGTGGACGCCTGGAGATGGATATGTAGAACTTGCAGGTAGTGTCAGAGGTGATTTCTATTCTGTAAACGGGTATGATCCTAATTTCATGCTGTGTATGAAGTACGATGACGGACAGGTTTCTACCTACATCTGTAATTCCGGCATTACGCTCAAATACGGCTCCGAATTGTATGAAAAAAGGTTGCACCTGTCCGAAAACTACAGTGCGGTGCAGTTTGAAACACGTGAGTCATGGTATTACAGCAAAGACGAGGTTCATTCTCTGAATGGCGACGCAGAAACCGTCCAGTCCTTCTTAAATGCACTGAATACCGCAGAGTTTATACTGTGGTCAGATGTACCCGAAAAGGAAGGTTACACAACATCTTCCATCTATGACACAGAAATGTACCATGTGTATTTTGAGATGAAAAATGGCTTAGTTGTTCATCTCCAACTGTACGAAAACGGGTATGTACGTTTTCGGGGAATGCCGGATATCTGTGTGCAACTCTCTCCCGATGACTATACTCCGTTTATAGACTTGATGAATAGAACATCGTAATCAAAAAATCAGCAAAATAGTAAAATCGATTGCCCATGCTCGTTGGTAATCAAAGGAGCAACAGTCTAAACTGCTATCGCTCCCGTTCATTATGAGAATAAAAAACTGAATACCCGCCGCACATCACAGCGGCATACCAGCCGAAAAGGAACTGCTGTCTTAACCGATGGCAGTTTTCTTTTTCGGGAAGTATTCAAGAAGTCATTAAGTCTTGAGTGTAATGGAAGTGGTAGGAAAGTTCACAAAGGTGTGATATAATGTACTAAATTGAGAGCGACAAAAAAAGTAATTTAGTGTTGAGAAAAAGGTGTTAATATATGAAGAAAAAAATAAGTTTAATATTAAGCATAATATTATATTTAGTTGCTATATTTATTTTGCTATATTATTTTAGTGTAGAGTTTAATGAATTATTACGTTTAAGTCCAACGGGAAGAATAGTATTATTACTATCAGGTTGTCTTTTTATGTATTTTGGTGGTTTAGTTTTAACAAAATATATAGATAAGAAATATAAGAATAAGGTTTTAAAAATAAATATAGGTATATGGTTTATTTTATATATTATATTATTATCAACACTTACCTTATTTGATGATTACTTTTTTAGAGAAAATTTTAATATATTGAATTGGAATAGTGAATTGTTTAGAAGTTATATGTCTAACTCATTTAATTTAATTCCATTTAAAACAATATTTGGTTACATTACAAAGTTTATTAGTGGAGATATTGCACCATATATATTTATATATAATATTTTAGGAAATGCAGTTGCTTTAATGCCTTTTGCCTTTTTCTTACCAATATTATTAAAAAAACAAAAGAAATTTAAAAACTTTTTAGTAACTATGATTTGTATAGTTATAGGTATTGAACTGTTGCAATTTATTACAATGTCTGGTTGTTGCGATATAGATGATGTGATTTTAAATGTAGTAGGTGCATTAGTTATGTTTGGTATATTGCGAATAAAATCAATCAACCAATTAATAAGAAACATATTTCTTTTAGAAAAAAATAAAATTGATTATAAAGATTTAGTAAAAAAGATTATTATTATTTTAATACCAATTATCTGTATTATTGGAGTTGTTTTTATAAGTGAAAATAAGTATATAGATAAAAATAGTCAAACTTTTACACACTTAAAGATAATAGATAAAACAAAAGAAGAAAATATTGCTTGTAATACTGCATTAGAACAATTTTATGAAGATAAAGAATATATATATTATTTTCCTTGCGAAAAAAGTAAATATGTAATAGTTATATATTCTAATGGTTATCAAGAAACTGTAAAATCATCTTTAGAATATGGAGATATAACTATTGAAGATTTAGAAAGAAATAATATAGAATTTATCAAACAGAAAAAAGATATGAGTAACTGATAAATACCAATTGTTGCCATCCATAAAGCAGATGGAAACAGATGGGAAGGTGTCGCTTCGTGGTTTGATTCAAGGGCACTTTTATTTGGATGGTCATTTTCTGCAAAAAAGGGACACTTTCTGCAAGACATATGGCATTTCATTTTATTCTATGCTATTATTACAAATGATACAATAAATCGTTCTGAATAAAGTGTTTTTCAGGAAACATCCAATGTAGAAATTTTGATTATATAACCACCTTGATTTTTCGGAGTTTAAGAATATAATAATATCAAATCAGGATTTAGTAAATCAGGATTAGATACATGAGGAGGTGTTTTTATGTTTATAGGCAGAGAAGCAGAACTACAATTCCTAAACGATAAATATGAAGAAAACAAAGGACAGTTGATTGTCTTGTACGGCAGACGACGTGTTGGAAAAACGGAAACCCTCAGAGAGTTTTGCAAAGGCAAGTCGCACATTTTCTTTTCCTGTACTCAGACAACTGACAGGATGTAGCTTGCAAAGTTTTCAAAACAACTCTTGAAAGAGGATATTCCTGCAAAGCAATATGTTACGGAGTTCGCTGATTGGGAAAAAGCATTCAGAGCTGTTTTGGATTTGCCTTATGGGGATGAAAAGAAACTTGTCATCATTGATGAGTTCCCGTATATGTGTCGAGGAAATAAAAGTATCCCTTCCATTTTGCAGAATTTGTGGGACGCAGAATTTAAGAACAGTAATGTAATGCTGATTCTTTGCGGTAGTGCAATGAGCTTTATCGAGAAAGAATTGCTTGCTGAAAAGAATCCGTTGTACGGCAGAGCTACCGGAATTTACAAGATGAAAGAAATGGGATTTTATGATGCTGTAAAATTCTTTCCGGACTACTCACCTAAAGACAAAGTGCTTACCTATGCTGTGCTTGGAGGTATTCCTCATTATCTGAACCAATGGAATCCAAAACTGTCTGTGGCGGAAAATATTAAACGCAACATCCTGACAAAAGGTTGTATTCTATACAGCGAGGTAGATTTCCTGCTTCATCAGGAACTGAGAGAAACACCGATATATAACTCCATTATTGAAGCTGTGGCACTTGGTAACACGAAACTCAATGACATCAGTCAAAAGTCGCTTGTTGAGGATACTTCAAAGACGAGCGTATATTTGAAGAACCTTATCGAATTAGGAATAGTGGAAAGAGAGTTTTCCGTTGACGCCGGAATAAAAGATCAGGCAAATACCAACAGAGGTACTTACCGCCTGACGGATAATTTCTTCCGTTTTTGGTATGCTTTTGGATATACGAATTTCTCTCAGCTTGAGGATGGAGATGTCGAAGGCGTTTACGATTATGCGGTAGAACCGCTGTTACACGAATTTGCTTCTTTCAGCTTTGAGGATGTATGCAAGGAATTTGTTCGTGAAATGCAAAAGAAAAATGAACTGCCATTCCGTTATAACAAAATGGGAAGATGGGTTGGAAAAACAACGGTTCGTGATAATAATGCGGTTGATGGTTTGAGAGTGGCTGAAACAAAGATAGACCTGCTTGGAATTGGCAGGGGTGCAAAGAAATATCTTGTCGGTGAATGTAAGTTTAAGAAGTCACCGTTTAGCTATTCCGAATATCTCGACACACTTGCAAAACTAACACCGTTGAAGCAGAAGGCGAAATTCTACTATGCACTGTTTTCAGAAAGCGGTTTTGATGATAAGATTGAGAGTGCTGCCGAAGAAAATGATGTGCGGTTATATACACTTGAGGATATTGTAAATTATAAGTAGTTCATTGAACATCACAACCTATAAAAGTAATGACTTCTTTCCGAGTGCTTGCAGAGGTATCGGCAAATCCTACTTTCTTCGGCTGGGGGTTCAGGTACTCGGACCGGAGAAGGTCAAGGAGCAGTATTAGCAAATGGTTGTTCAGGCGAGTGAAAATATGAAGTAAATAAACTTAGAGTTGAGATTAAGGGTACTCTTGATTCGTCAAGTATATAAATAAATTAGAAGAAACTGCAATTATGGCTGTTGGGATTCTTTTCTGTTTTAAACGGAAGAGAAAAAATGAGCTGACAGAGGTTTAGTATCGCTTGATATAATAATAGAGCTGTCCATTAAACACCCCTGATACATTTTAACCGAAATGTGTCAGGGGTGTTTTTATGAGAGAATCGTATTTTTTAAAATGTCAACCAGTAAATAAACGAATAGGTTGACAAAAGAGGATGAAGTTTGATATAATTTCTTCGTTAAAGAAGTGTTAAAATGACGACCAAAGAAAAAATACTCGAATTATTTGAATCAAACAGAGATACTTATTTTTCGGGAGAAGAACTTGCCCAAAAACTTTCTATATCCCGGACAGCGGTTTGGAAAGCTGTCAAAACATTGCAGAACGAAGGTTATGCAATTGACGCTGTAACAAATAAAGGCTACTGTCTTTCAGCAAAAACAGATATTTTGTCAGCACAGGGAATCACAAAATACCTGCGTACTGAAATTAAAGATATGAATATTTCTGTTATGGATATAGTGGATTCCACCCAAGAACTACTCTGCAAAATTTCGGAATCAATATTTATCAACCGAAAAACGGATTTCCAAAAGAAATATCACGATGGCACAGAAGATTGTTGTTCATCGGGCAAAATCAGTATTAGAATTTAAGGAGATTATATGCAAGAAAATAAAACCAAAGATTTAATTATGTGTTCCCTTTTTGTCGCTCTGATTGTTGTAGGAGCGTTTATCAAAATTCCCATTCCTGTTGTACCATTCACTTTACAGCTTTTATTTACAATGATGGCAGGACTTTTGCTTGGCGGAAAACTCGGAGCTTTGTCCGTTTGTATTTATATTTTTATGGGACTTCTCGGTATTCCTGTGTTTGCAGAAGGCGGTGGCCTTGCGTATGTTTTAAAGCCGAGCTTCGGATATATTATTGGTTTCGCCGTTGCGTCCTATGTGACAGGCGTTATTGCCAATAGGGCATATAAACCAAGCTATAAACGCTTGCTTGTCGCCAACTTTATCGGTCTTGGAATTGTTTATCTGTTCGGAATGGTTTATTACTATCTGATGAGCAATTTCTATCTCGGAAACCCAATCGGCTTATGGCCGCTATTCATATATTGCTTTATTTTAGCGGTGCCCGGCGATATTGTGTTGTGTATTCTCGGAGCGTTTCTTGGGAAAAGACTGATTCCTATTATGAAAAAAAGCAAAATGTGAGGATATAAAAATGAATCTTAATGAATTAACAAACGAAGTTATGAACGGCAGACAAATCACAAAAGAAGAGGCATTATTTCTGTATGAGCAGCCTCTCTCTGAGTTGTGTAAAAATGCTGATAAAATCCGTCAGCACTTTTGCGCTAATCAATTTGACATTTGCACAATCATCAATGCCAAAAGCGGAAACTGTTCTGAAAACTGCAGGTTTTGCGCACAATCAGCTCATAATCATACCTGTGCCACGAAGTATCCGTTGCTTCCGAAAGAAGAAATTTTAAAGCAGGCAAATATAAATCACGAACAGGGTGTTCTTCGCTATTCAATCGTAACATCAGGTAAACGCTTATCTGATGCGGAAGTAGATGAAATGTGCGAAGTTGTTCGGGAAATTAAAGAAAAAGTCGGCATTTCCGTTTGTGTTTCTTTTGGATTGTTGAATGAACAGCAGTTTCGTAAGCTGAAAGAAGCAGGTGTGACAAGAGTACATAATAATCTCGAAACCTCACGCAGGAATTTTACTAACATCTGCACCACTCATACCTTTGACGATAAAGTACAGGCAATCCGTTCAGCACAGGCAGCGGGACTGTCTGTTTGCAGCGGAGGCATTATGGGACTTGGTGAAACCGCCGAAGACAGAATTGATATGGCGTTCAGTCTGCGTGAACTTGGCATTAAAAGCGTACCTGTAAATATGCTGAACCCAATCCCCGGTACTCCGTTCGGAAGCAATAAGAAATTGACGGAAGAAGATATGCGCAGAATTGTGGCTGTTTATCGTTTCATACTTCCGACAGCTTCGATTCGTCTTGCAGGCGGCAGAGGTCTGCTCCCCGATAAAGGCAAAGGATGTTTTGTTTCGGGCGCTAATGCGGCAATCTCAGGAGATATGCTGACAACTGCGGGAATTACAACAAAAACAGATATGGAACTATTAAATGAACTTGGATACGAGGCGAAAATTTGCAATGAGTAAGAATATCTTTATTACAGGAACGGGAACAGATGTAGGAAAAACTTATGTGACAGGACTGATTGTTAAAAAGTTGAGGGAAAGCAATAAAAAAGTGGCTTATTTTAAAGCGGCAATGAGTGGCAACGACCGCCGCTTAGACGGCAGCTTGATACCGGGCGATGCCTTGCAGGTAAAAACTATGTCGGGCATTGAACAACCGCTCGAAGAAATGTGTCCGTACATTTATGAAACGGCTGTTTCTCCGCACTTGGCGTCAAAATTTGAGGGAAATCCTGTTGAAATGGAACAGGTGCTGAACGGATTTGATAATGCCTGTAATAGGTATGATTATGTTACGGCAGAAGGTTCAGGCGGTATTCTTTGTCCGCTTCGTTTTGACGAACAAAAAATTCAGTTAGAAGATTTTATCAAGGCTCGTGAGTTATCCTGCCTGATAATTGCTGACGCAGGGCTCGGCACAATCAATGCCGTTGTACTAACCGCAGAATATATGAAATCTCATAAAATGCCCGTGAAAGGCATAATCTTTAATCATTATGAACCGGGCAACAAATTACACGAAGACAATCTGTTTATGTGTGAAACTATGACCGGGCTGAAAGTGATAGCCTGCGTTAAAGACGGAGATACAGATTTGGATATTCCGTCTGAAGTATTAGAAGGACTTTATGAATAACACGGAGGAAATATTAAAATGATTTGGTATCCATATGAGCAAATGAAAACAATGAAATCGCCCTATAAAATTGTTAATGCAGAGGGCGTTTATCTTTATACCGAAGACCAGAAGCTGATTGATTCGGTATCATCTTGGTGGAGCGTGATTCACGGTTATAAACATCCCGAACTCAATCAGGCAATCGAAACGCAGCTTGAAAAGTTTGCCCACGTTATGTTGGGTGGATTGACGCACGAATCGGCGCAGAAGTTGTCCGAAAAGCTGGCAAGCTTTCTGCCGGGAGATTTGGATTACTGTTTCTTTTCGGATTCGGGCAGTGTTGCGGTTGAAGTTGCTCTGAAAATTGCTTTGCAGTATTATATGAATCGAGAAGAAACACAGCGGACAATGGTGTTGGCACTTAATCACGCCTACCACGGTGATACTTTCAAAACAATGGAGGTGGGCGATGACGAGGACTACCATTTTGTTTTGAAAGCATACGGTGAAAGCAAAAATGTCATTCATATTCCTACTGAGATAAAAGCACTTGAACAGGCTTTCGCAGAATATCACGACCGCTTAAACTGCTTTATCGTTGAACCTTTGTTACAGGGGGCAGGCGGTATGAGAATGTATGATATTTCTTTTTTACAACGAGCGAGAGAGCTTTGTGACCAATACGGTGTGCTTCTTGTTTTTGACGAGGTTGCAACAGGTTTCGGGCGCACAGGCAATCGCTTTGTTGCAGATTTAGTTTTACCTGATATTCTTGTTCTCGGCAAGGCTTTGACGGGTGGATATATCGGTCACGCTGTTACGGTTGCAAACCGAAAGGTGTATGAAGGCTTTTATGACGATAATCCTTCTCACGCTTTAATGCACGGACCTACCTTTATGGGCAATGCGTTAGCTTGCAGTGTGGCGCTGAAGTCCATAGAGTTATTTGAAACTCAGGACTATATGTCGAAAATCCGCAGGATTGAAGAAATCACCCGCCGTGAGATGGAGGGATTTTCTGACCCACGCATTAAAGAAATTCGCATTATGGGCGCTTGCGTATGTATTGAAGTGTATAATTCCGATACCATTAAAGGTTATCAGCAATTTGCGTATGAACGGGGCATATTCAGCCGTCCGTTCCTCAACTATATGTATGCAATGGTTCCTTATGTAATTGAGAAAGAAGAATTAGTCAAGGTTTTGAATACAATGAAAGAATGGTTTCTTGAAAAGTAGGTAAGAGTATGGATTCATTGAACATTACAGCCCATAAAGGCAATTATGCTCAATAAGATTGTTGCCTCGCTGGGGCAACAATTTAAAAAAAATTCAAATCGAATACCAGTAATCTGCGTGAGGTGTCGTCATTTAGCGACACCTCTATTTTTCTGCCTTTTTCTCTCTTGAAAAATTCTAAATTTTAGTATAATAGAGTTATCGAAAGCAGAGTGCTCCCGATAGAACAGAAAGCACGAGGTATGGTTATGAGGAGTAAAAGTCCTGAATTGATGAAAGAAATATGTGAATATGCAGAGCAGTATTATCTTCAGAATGGACATAAGTTATATTATTCATCCAAGAAATTAAATTGAGAAAGATGGAATTAAAAACAAGGTTGAATCTAAATATCTAAGGGATATTTATACCCTATTCTAACTGACAACAGATTTACTCTATCTCAATGAAACATAATAATTGCAAATCTAAAAATTTATTGCTACAATAAAAGTGTATATTAACCTTATTTCTAAGAAAATATATAATTGTGTCAATGAGTGGCAAGGGGAACCAGGCCACTTCCCAGCTGTAAAATAGCAACCTTTGCTAGGTGCAGGAGCAGACCCAACATTATTTTGAAAAGAAAGAGGAGCAGAAGAAATGAGATTTGTAATTCAAAGAGTAAAACATTCAAGTGTAACAATAGATGAAGAAGTTAAAGGAAAAATCAATAAAGGATATATGGTTCTTATCGGCATCGGTCAGGACGATAACGAAGTAATTGCTGATAAGATGGTTAAAAAGATGATTAATCTTAGAATATTTGAAGATGCAAATGGCAAAACAAATCTTGCACTTAAAGACGTAAATGGGGAATTATTGCTTATTTCTCAGTTTACATTATATGCAGATTGTAAAAAGGGTAACAGACCATCATTTATTAAGGCAGGAGCACCAAAAGAAGCGGAAGAATTATACGAGTATATTGTTCGAAAATGTAAAGAAGAGGTAGAGGTTGTTGAAAAAGGAGAATTTGGTGCAGATATGAAGGTAGAGCTTCTTAATGATGGACCGTTTACTGTTGTGCTGGATAGTGATGAGATAATCTAGGAGAATGTAAGATATATAAAATCGGAATTGTGATTATTATAGCTCTAAAGTAAATATTCAAAGAAAACGCAAAAATAATAGAGTTAATGATATAGATAAGAAAAAAGTAATTAAAAAGAAAGGAGCGTATGATGTATCTGAACATAAATACATCATACAAGAACTAAAATGATAGAGACACAGATTGCAATACCTACACTACTAAAAGTAGGCAAGGGAACAATGAAGAACCTTGGAACATATTTATTGGCAGGCAATATGAAAAATGCTGTTGTATATTTTGGAAATGGTCTTATTGATATGTTTGGACAGGAGATAATTGATAATCTAAAAAATGACGGCGTTAATGTAATTGAATACAAGGAACTTGATACGGTTAAAATAGAGGATATTATTGATTTAGCATTTTCAATTGATGCGAAGTGTCAGGTTATCGTTGGAATAGGTGGTGGAAAGGTAATTGATACTGCAAAATATGCAGCATATTTAAGAAAAATGCCATTTATCAGTATTCCGACCTCAGCATCTTCGGATGGCTTTTCAAGTGCGAGTGCATCGCTTATAGTAAATGGAAGAAGGACATCAGTACCAGCAAGAATAGCATATGGCATTGTAGTTGATACCGATATTATTAAAAGTGCGCCTGCGAAATTCATATATTCAGGAATCGGAGATATGGTGTCTAAGATTACTTCTTTATACGACTGGCAATATGAATCAGGTATGGGATATTCTAAAATAAATGATTTCGCAGTAATGATAGCTAAAAAGGCAGTAAACAGTTTTGTAAGAACACCATTTAAGACTATACAGGACGATTTATTCTTAAAAGAGCTTGTAGATTCACTTGCAATGAGTGGTATTGCTAACGAAATTGCAGGTGGAAGTACACCGACAAGTGGCAGTGAACATCTGATTTCACATTCGCTTGATAAAATGCTTGAAAGACCACAGTTACATGGTATTCAGGTCGGAATTGCAACTTATGTAATGAGTGTTGTTCAGGACCACAGATATGTTCGTGTAAATACAATATTTGAACAGACAGGCTTCTGGGATTATGTTGAGACATTAAATCTTGATGTAGAAGATTATATAAAAGCAGTGGATATGGCACCAACAATCAAGCCACACAGACACACATATCTACACGAAGAGAAATATAGAGATTTTGCAAAACAGGTATTATTAGAAGATAGTGTAATGAAAAGAATTTTTCACTTGGATTGAGAAAAAATAAAAACATTGCGGAATGGAGATTAGTGTAAAAAATAATGTTGATACACTTATTTTTTACACGACTAAATGTGTCACAGGCGCCACATTTAGTGCTTATCGCAGAGCCAAATCTGACATTTGGCTCGCGATTCCTCCGGCGTAAACGTCTGCGGAATGGAGAATAGTATGAAATATGATGCTTTATTATTTGATTTAGATGGAACAATGTGGGATGCTACTGAAAATATAAGAATTTCCTGGGAAATAGCTGCAAGAACTTTTGATGGATTAGAAGACAGGATAATAACTAAAGAAGAACTTCAAAGTGTTATGGGCTTACCTATGGACGAAATAGCGGCAAGGCTTTTCAAGGAATTTGATAAAGAAAAACAGCTTGAAATATTAGATAAATGTTGTGAGGTCGAGAATGAATATCTGACAGAAAAAGGTGGAATTTTATATCCTGAACTTGAGTCCACACTTGCAAAATTATCTGAAAAATACACACTTTGTATCGTAAGCAATGGTCAGGCCGGATATATTCAGACATTTTTAAATGCACACAATATGTCAAAATATTTTAAAGATTTTCAGAACTGGGGAGACAATAAGGTTCCAAAGGGTGAAAATATTAAGCTTGTAATTGAAAGAAATAATATAAAAAATGCAGCATATGTAGGTGATACACAAGGCGATGCCAATGCAGCAAAGATGGCAGGAATAGATTTTATTTATGCTGAATATGGCTTTGGAAATGTTGAAGAATATACATTTGCAATAAAGGAATTTAAGGATTTGCTTACGCTTTAGCAAGTGATGATGATTACATCAATCAAAACAGCAAGTTATATAGAAATGGAGTTTCATATGAAAGTTAAAGTAATAAGGTCTAATAGAAAAACCATATCAATACAAGTTAATATTGACCTCACAGTTACAGTAAGAGCACCAGTATATGCAACGAACAAGGACATAGATAAGATACTTCATGATAAGGAAGCGTGGATTATGAAGCATATGGAACAGATAAGAGAGCAGAATGCAAGATATGAATCATCCGGTCTTAAACATTTGACGAAAGCAGAAATCGAAGACTTAGCTGATAAGGCATTAAAATATATTCCGCAGAGAGTTGAATATTTCTCTAAAATTGTAGGCGTAGATTATGGAAGAATTACAATTCGTAATCAGAGAACCAGATGGGGAAGCTGCAGCAGTAAGGGTAATCTTAATTTCAATTGTCTGCTAATGTTGACACCAACAGAAGTAATTGATTATGTTGTAGTTCATGAACTTTGTCACAGAAAGGAAATGAACCATTCAAAGAATTTCTGGAGAGAAGTTGAAAAAGTGCTTCCGGATTATAAAAGGTCAGTTAAATGGCTGAAGAACGAGGGAAGCCAGATAATAAGGTTATTAGATTCGAATGTAACAAGATGATTGTGATTGTCAATAAAACAATGACAGAGTAAACGATAATTAAATGAAAAATAAAGTGTAATGGTAAGTTGTAATTTATGAATACATTTGCAAGCATTCAGATATTAAGATAAAATTTAGGTGAGGTAGAAAAAGTTATGGAAACAGAAATTATATTAGAAGAGTGGTCGCCTGTCTGTAATATACAGGCATTTGTAGAGAAAAGTGACAATGCATATTATTTTTATCTATGGATTAATCCTGAAAGTGAAGAACCTGAACTTAGAAGCTGCTGGATATGTAATAGAGTAAAAGCAACTAAAAATGTTGATTATCAAGCAATGGAGAACGGTGAAGCACCTTGTATGCTGCTTGATTTCGTGAATCATAATATATCAGGTATCGAACTAGATGAGGACAAGCTGCATATTCAATGGTTTGAAGAGGGAGATGCAGCAGCACTTTTAGATGACGATAAGATAATTGCAGTGATTCCGGAGTTTAGTGGATATAATGGTTTTCATGGATATTCTATTTATGCTAAGGGAACAGGAACTTTTGCATGGGAATTAGAGCAGGCATATGAAAGATTTGAATATCTGGTACGAAAAAGTAAGGAAAGATGGGATTATTTTGAAACTGATTTCTGGGGAGAAGCAGGAGGTGTGCAGGAGAGTTATATTAGTGCATTGAATAATTTCTGGGGCAATTATGAGAAATATTATGCAATTGATGGAGACAGATTTCCACCAAAGGCATTATTAGTTGGAAGAAGAAATAATGTGCATTATGCTATAACAGCAGGTGTAAGTATAATACCAATGCCAAAAGTTGAAATGGAATATCAGGAGAAATATGAAGACTATAGACGTATTGAGTTAGGTTTTGCATGTACAGAAGAGCATAAGGCATTATTAAAGATGATGCTCGGAGTTATTTCGGGACTTTCTAATATGCCATGGACAGAACTTACATACTTAGGTCATGGACATACAATTCCATTTTCGAATATAAAAGGATATAACTACATAGTATTACTGAATGACAGAATGTTAGATAAGGAAGAGAGTGTCAAATATGAACCATTTATGGGAGAACAGATAAATCTATTGTGGATAAAGCCAATTACAACAGAAGAATATAATTATATCTATGAAAATGGTGTAGATTCATATTTAAAAGACAGGCAGAAACAGGATATATATGTATTTGATAATAAATAAGATATTTAATGACAAATTATCTCATCTATGTTAAAATCAGACACATAACTATCATATATGAATAGTTTATAAAAGACGTAGGGAAGGAGGAGATTATAATGTCAGAACTATATTGTTCGAATTGTAAGAAGTTACTTAGTAATGATGAGAAAGCATCTGGTAAATGTGCAAATTGTGGAGAGAAATTCTCAAGTACATTAATAGGTGCAACAAGACCAATTGAGGTGAATACTGACATAGCTACTGAGAAAAATATTGTAGGTATGGTATTAAAAGTTATTGGTATTTTAATACTTATTGTTGGAACAATTACAAACTTTATACTTATAGACAAATATGAATACGAGTATACAATTTTTAGTTTCATTGTTCCGGAGTTAAGAACTATTGTTAGTGGAATGATACTTATTGGCTCAGCAGAAATTGTAAAGTTATTACAGGATATTAAGAACAGAATGAGATAAGAGAGCAATCTGAAATAAAGATAAATATTTCAGTTCATACATAAGAGAAATATATATGGAACAAAAGAATAATATAAGAAAGATATATAATAAGCGACATAATAAGCGATATAATAAACGATGCATATTCAAGTTGACACATATTTTAGTATGTGATAAAATCAGAAATGGTTTTGTAATAACAATTCAATATAATATGCATTGAGGGTGCAAAGTAGATTATGAAGAATCTTTTAGAGAATAATCGCCATCGGCTGTAAGCGGTTTAAGATATTCATAGATTGAAATTTCACACCGGAGCATTGTCTTTGAAATATTTGAAATAAAATATAAGTAGGAGGCGACGTGAGTGAGCGTTAATCACATTGAGAGTTTACATATCAGAAGATATACAAATCATAATATATATAAATTATAATAAATATATGAATAGAAAGTTAGCTAATCATATACAGATATATATTTATATAATGTTTATATAATTAGATATAAATACTGATGTATTTTAGATAACGGATATCAGGTAAATAAGATATCAGATATGTAAGAATATGGGTGGTACCGCGGATAATATTCGTCCCAGCTAGGAGAAAGTCCTGGCTGGGATTTTTTGATGTCTGGGAGAATTTTAGAATTTCCCATATAGCAATTACTTTAAAAGGATACGCACGTTGTGACATAGGAAGATGTCACATAAAGTGTGTGTAAAGCGGTATAAATAGTCGCAGGTCAGACAGGATAATCCAATAAAACAATCAAATAAATAAAATATATGAATGGAGGATAATCATCGATGAATGAAGCATTAGAAAGTATTAAGCAGAAAATCTTAGATGGTGAAAAAGAACTGACAAATTCCAAGGCTGTTTATGATTTTAAGAAATCATTTCTTGATTCAAAAGTTGGACAGATTGGACAGTTAATGAAAGAAATGCGTAATATTGCACCTGAAGAACGTGCCAGCTATGGTAAAGGTGTAAACGAATTAAAGGAATGGGCAATTAATTATTTTGCAGAAATAGAAGAAAAGATTAAAGCAAAAGAATTAGAAGAAAAGTATGAATCAGAGAAAATAGATGTTACAATGCCTGCTAAGACTAAACAGACAGGTAATCTTCATCCTATTACACAGATGAGAAATCAGTTAATAGATGTATTCCAGGGAATGGGATTTGAAGTGTATGAGGGTTCAGAAATTGAAAATGATTACTATAACTTTACTGCACTAAACACACCAAAGGATCATCCTGCGCGTGATATGCAGGATACATTCTATTTATCGCCTGAATTTTTATTAAGAACACAGACTTCAGCAGGACAGATTCACGTTATGGAAAGCAAGAAGCCTCCTATCAAGATTCTTTCACCTGGTAAGGTTTTCCGTTCAGATGATGATGCAACACATTCTCCAATGTTTACACAGATGGAAGGACTTGTTGTAGATGAGAAGATTACACTTTGTGACCTTAAAGGTATGTTAGATGTATTTGTACAGAAGATATACGGTGAGGGAACTGTAACACGTTTAAGACCATCATATTTCCCATTTACAGAGCCATCAGTTGAAGTGGACTGCAGTTGTTTTGAATGTGGTGGAAAAGGCTGTAAATTATGTAAAGGTACAGGCTGGATAGAGATTCTTGGAGCAGGTATCGTTAATAAAAAAGTATTAGAGAACTGTGGAATTGATTCTGAAAAATACAGCGGACTTGCATTTGGTATTGGTATTGAAAGAACAGCAATGCTTAAATACGGAATAAATAATATCAAGTTATTATTTGAGTCAGATTTACGTGTATTAAAACAGTTAGATGACTAGGCGAAAAGGAGGATTATTATGTTAGTACCATTGAGCTGGTTAAAAGAATATGTAGATATAGATATTACTCCGGAAGAACTTGAGAAAAGATTATTTTCAAGTGGTTTTGAAGTAGAAGAACGTTATGAAGTCGGTAAAGACATCAGTAATGTAGTTGTTGGGCTTGTAGAAGAATGTGAGAGAATACCTGATACACACTTAAGTCTTTGCAAAGTAAATGCAGGCGAGCATGGAACATTCCAGATATGCTGTGGTGCAGATAATGTTAAAGCAGGCGGAAAGTTCCCACTTGCTCTTGTAGGTGCAACAGTATATGCAACAGCTAAAGACCATAAGACAGTTGAGGGTGTTATGACAATTAAGAAGGGTAAACTTCGTGGATATGAGTCATTTGGTATGCTTTGTTCAGGTGTTGAACTTGGTGTAAATGACAATATGTTTAAGGGCGGAGATTACAACGGATTGTTAGTATTACCTGAAGATGCTGAAGCAGGTGCTGATGTTAAGCCTATTCTTGGACTTGATGACTGGATATTTGATATAGCCATTACTGCTAACAGACCTGATTGCCAGAGTATTCTTGGTATTGCCAGAGAAGTAGCAGCTATCCTTAATACAGACTTAAAGATGCCTGCCACAGATTATACAGAGACAGAAGTTAAGAAAGATGGCTTTAATGTAACAGTTGATGCATCAGATTTATGCCCAAGATACATTGCACATTATGTATATGATGTTAAGATGGGTGAATCTCCTCAGTGGATGAAGAGACGACTTGAATTAGTAGGAATAGGTGCTATTTCAAATGTAGTTGATATTACTAATTATGTTATGAAAGAAATCGGTCAGCCAATGCATGCATTTGACTGTTCATATCTTGAGGGCAACGCAATTAACGTAAGACGTGCTAATGACGAAGAGAAAATCGTTACATTAGATGAACAGGAATATACACTTAATTCTAATAACCTTGTAATCTGTGATGGAGTTAAACCGGTAGCATTAGCAGGTGTAATGGGTGGACTTAATTCAGAAATCAGAGATACGACTGAAGCAGTAATGTTTGAATCTGCTAAATTTGCCCGCGATAATATAAGAAAGACAGCAAGAAGTCTTGGTAAACGTTCAGATGCAAGTGCAAGATACGAAAAAGGTGTTGATGAATATTCAACAGTATTAGCTATGAAACGAGCACTTCATTTAATAGAAGAATTAGGCTGTGGTAAAGTATCTTCAACACATATTGATGTAAATGTAGGTAATTCAGTAGAGCCACATGAGATGAAAGTAAGTGTTAAGAGAGTAAATGACGTATTAGGAATTGTAGTACCTGATGAAGATATAATTAAGATAATGAAAAATCTTAATTTTGCACCATCAATTAATGGTGATGAGTTGATACTACAAGTTCCTGCATATAGAGAAGATATGGATTCATATCCAGATGTTGCTGAAGAAGTAATTCGTATGTATGGTTATGATAACGTTGTTCCAACATTTATGCCTGATGCCAAGGTGACAATGGGTGGAATTAACCAGAAACAGAAGAAAGAACTTAAGCTTAAGAAGGCACTTTGCAGTATTGGTGCATACGAGGCTATACATTATTCATTCTTCTCACCTGCAGATTTAGATATGCTTAAATTACCTGAAGATGCAAAAGAGAGAAAAGCAATTAGTATTATTAATCCTATTAATGAGGACCTTTCATTAATGAGAACGACATTAGCAGCTTCTATGATTAATGCTATTGCAAGAAATATGAAGAAAGATAATGAAACTGGAAGATTATTTGAAGTAGGTAATGTATTCATACCAAAGTCACTTCCTTTAACAGATTATCCTGATGAAAGAGAAACACTTTGCGTAGGTATCTGGGGTGATGATGAGGATTTCTTTACACTTAAAGGAATAGCAGAGACAGTAGCTGAAACACTTTGTCTTGATTTTGAATATGAACCAGCTAAGAAATCATTCCTCCATCCATATCAGACAGCTATAATCAAATGTGAGGGAATCGAAATCGGTTATTTAGGAAAAGTTGCATATGATGTTGTTAAGAACCTTGGAGTTCGCGGCGATATGTATGTAATGGAAATGGATCTTAAACTTATGTCACAGTGGTATGACAGAAAGACTATGTTCACTCCATTGCCAAAATTCCCTGAAGAGAAACGTGACCTCGCACTTGTTATGAATAAAGATATAACTTGTGGTCAGGTTGAAGACTGCATAAAGAAATCATGCAATTACATTAAATCAATCACATTATTTGATGTATATGAGGGCGAACAGATTCCTGCTGACAAGAAGAGTATGGCATTTACAATAGAATTTACACCTAAGGAAGAAGCTTTTGAAGCAGAATCAGTAGACAGATTTGTTAATAAGATTCTTAAGAATCTTAAGAGAGAATTAGAGATTGAATTAAGAGCATAAATTTTAGAAGTATTTTCAGAGAAAAAAAGTAAAATTATAAAAAGTGGTGAAATAAGTCCACAGATGTCAGAATAAAAAGACATTTGTGGACTTTTGTGTTATAATGAGCAAAAGAAAGATAGCTATAAGTAAACAATGAAAGCAGATAGATTTACCAAGGAGGATAATAGATATGAAGTGGTCAGAATTCTATGAAAAGGCGGACAATTGTGAAGTAAGTACAGTTGTTAAAATGATACCATCACTAGAAGAATTTGGTTCTCCAAAGGAAATTGCAGACGTAATATTGATAATCGGATCCGAAGATAAGAAAGGTGCTAATAGTTTATTAAATAAGGCACTTGATAAAGGTATAAAATTCAACGCTGATGAACTGTCAGACATTTTCGGAAGTTGTGACAGAGAGAATTTCGACAAGGCACTATATAGTTCAGCGGATAGATTTACTGATGAAGATATAGAGAATCTATATTATATTATAGAAGAAGATGTAGTTGTTAAACTTGCTAAGAAATATGGATTAAAATTACCAGATGATATTGCATCTGAATATGAAGAGAAGATGGTTTCAGACACAACGCCTGTAAGCTGGGAGCAGTTCTATGATGGTATGTTTGAATGGAATGAAGAGTATTCTAAGAGACGCTCAAGGGTGTTAACGGATTATGGTAATGAAGAAGATATTATTACAGTGCTATATCAATTATTTGATGGAGATATTAATGGCGCAGATAATTTTATAAAAGAAGCTGTTAATCATGGAGTGACATTTTCGGGAAACAATCTTTCAGAAATATCGTATTTTTGCAGTGGTAGTATATTCAGATATGCACTAAATAAATCTTCGAAGAGATTTACGGATAAAGATTTAGAAGATGTAAGTGATGATTTAAATGATGATGAAGTAATAAAATTAGCGGAAGAATTACATCTGAACTTACCGGAAGGCTACGAGATATACGACGAAAATGATGATATTGATGAAATTAACAATATAGCTGAATTACAGGCAGTGATACTTGATGCCATTGAATTAGCAGATGAAGCATTAAAGGCACTTAATGATGCCGGGGCTGCAGTTAATGAAGGAAGCAGGACGAGTTTATTTGATATACTTAGTAAGAGTTTCTATTCATCAGCAACTAAGAATCTTGCACTTGAAGAGGCGGATTTTCAAATACAGACGGCAGAAGAATCAATATCACAACTCAATGGCATATTAAAAGGAATTAGTAAGTGCAGGTATATTAAAATGAATTCAGAAAAATTAGCTTCTTTATTAGATATGTATACTAACGATAGTTTTATTAATATGATAACGCATATGAAGATAGGAAAAATGGGTAAAAATATTAATAAAACAACCAAAGATGTAATTGATACCAGACATAAGCTTGAGAAGATATATAAAAAATTGTGCAAGGCTGTATAATTGAAATACTTTTAAAAGGAAAAGAGATAGGATTATGTCAGTAGAAAATAAAATTATAAGAAAAGAGATTCATTTCACAGGTGCAGTTCAGGGTGTTGGTTTTCGTTACAGGGCTAAATATGCAGCAGATGGTTGTGGTGTAACAGGATGGGTCAGGAACGAATGGGACGGTTCGGTATTAATGGAAGCACAAGGAACTGAAAGGCAGATAAATGAAATGTTAAAACTTATTAATCAGGGACAGTATATTATGATAGACAGGTTAGATTATCATAATATACCACTTGAAGAATACGAAAGTGGTTTTCATATCAGGTAGATATGAAACGATTAAGGAGGATATGAATTTGGCTAAAGGAACAAACCAGAAACTAAAACTAATATATCTTATGAAGATAATGCTTGAAGAAACAGATGAAGAGCATAGACTTACTATGCCTGAAATTATAAGTGAACTGTATAAATATGATATTTCAGCAGAGAGAAAGAGTGTATATAATGATATAGAGGCTCTTAAGTATTATGGTATTGATATTCAGAGTGAGAAGAAAAATAATACATATAGTTATTATGTTGCGAGCAGACAGTTTGAATTGGCTGAATTAAAATTATTAGTCGATTCGGTACAGTCTGCTAAATTTATAACCGAGAAGAAATCAATGGAGTTAATTAAAAAGATTGAAGAACTTGGAAGTAAATATGATGCATCTAAATTACAAAGACAGGTATTTGTGACAGAGCGTGTAAAAACTATGAATGAAAGTATATATTATAGTGTTGATGCGATACATACGGCAATTGCTGAGAATTCTAAGATAAAGTTTCAATACTTCCAATGGAATGTTAATAAGGAAATGGAATTAAAAAAAGATGGCGAATATTATAATGTAAGTCCATGGGCATTGTCATGGGATGATGAGAATTATTACCTGATTGGATTCGATAGTCGGGATAAGAAGATTAAGCATTACAGAGTAGATAAGATGCTGCATATTGAGACTGTCAAAGAGAAGCGGGATGGAAAGGACAGATTCAAAGAGTTTAATATGGCTGTATATGCAAAAAGAATGTTTGGAATGTTCGGCGGTGTAGAAGAAACTGTGAGATTAGAATGTCATAATAGTATGGCGGGTGTTATTATTGACAGATTTGGTAAGGACATTCCTATTATAAAGAAAGATAGTGAGCATTTTACGGTAAGTGTGAAAGTGGCAGTAAGTATGCAGTTTATAGCATGGATAATAGGATTAGGTGAAAAAGTTAAGATAACAGGACCGGATAATATAGTTGATAAAGTTGATGAAGAGATTGAAAGATTAATAAGACAATATAAAAATTAAAAAAATTTGAAAGATAAATAAAAAAGTGGTGTATATGTATATGAACCTAAGAAAAGATAGTAAGTAACAGGAGGTTCTATCGTGCATGATAAGAAATTAATAACTCTGATTGAGGAAAAAAATGAACAATGCATTTCCTTGATAGCAGACAAATATGAGAAATTGTTATATCACATAGCATATGGAATTCTGGGTGGACGAGCTGAAGATATAGAAGAATGTATTAACGATACATATTTGAAATTCTGGAATAACATAGGTAAATATGATTTAGAAAAAGCTTCAGTTAAAACTTATTTGAAAGTAATTTTGCGAAATACGGCAATAAACCGGTTAAGAGATATTGGAAGAAAAGAAGAGAATATGTCTTATGAAGATTTGACGGATATTGCAGCAACGTATGCTGATGAAAGCCAGAATGTTGAAAATAAGTTAATTAACCGCGAAAAGGTTATATTACTTAATGAAATAATTGGAGAAATGCCGAAGAAAGATAAAGAGATTTCAATAAGACGTTTTTTCTATCTTCAGTCTTCAAAAGAGATTGCAAGAGCAATGATGATGACGGTTTCAGCAGTAGATTGCAGGGTTTCAAGAATCAAATCAAAAATAAAAATTAAATTTGAGGAGAACGGATATGAGTGACAGAGAATTAGTTGATATATTTTCAAATATTGATGTTTCTTTTTTGGAAAATGATAATTTTGAAAAAGACAGATTTATTAATAGAAAGCCAGTAAAAGTCGGAATGATTGTTTCAGGCACAGTTTTAGCAGCTGCCTTAACAACGATAACGATAGTAGCAACTGTTAAGAAGAAAAGATTAAAGTTAGCGTAGATGACGCAGAAATGAGGATAAAATGTTTGAAAAAGTAAAAGAAATTATAGCATCAGAATTAGGAGTTGAAGAAGATAAGATTACACTTGAGTCAACATTTAAAGATGACTTAGGGGCAGATTCACTAGATTTATTCCAGATGGTAATGTCAATCGAAGATGAATATGGAATAGAGATTCCAACTGAAGATTTAGAAAAAATGTCAACAGTTGGTGATATTGTTAAATATTTAGAGGATAAACAGTCATAATTATAAACACGAAGATTCAGATATAATATAGATGAATTAAGAATAGACGGATTGTATATACCTATATTCACAAATCCGAATCTGAAAATAAAGTGGATAAAAATATATCATGAGATATAATTTTTCTTATCCCTTTATTTTTTGACCTTTTTTCAGAAAAAAACAGAAAGGATTACATCAAAATGAATACAAATATATGTGAAATGTTAAACATTAAATATCCAATATTTCAAGGTGGAATGGCATGGGTAGCTGAACACAATCTTGTATCAGCAGTATCAAATGCTGGAGGACTTGGAGTTATAGCAGCAGGAGGTGCACCGGTAGAATATGTCAGAAATGAGATACGAAAGACCAGAGAACTTACAGACAAGCCATTTGGTGTAAATATTATGATGCTTAGTCCAAGTGCTGAGGAGATAGCATATATGGTAGCTGAAGAGAAAGTTAATGTTGTAACAACAGGAGCTGGTAATTCAGAAAAATATTTTGAAATGTGGAAGGAAAAAGGAATTAAAATAATACCTGTAGTGGCATCAGTAGCACTTGCTAAAAGAGTTGCTAAACGCGGTGTAGATGCTGTAATTGCAGAAGGATGTGAATCAGGTGGACATATTGGTAGTTCTACAACAATGACGCTTGTTCCACAGGTGGTCGATGCTATTGATATACCAGTAATAGCAGCTGGAGGAATTGGCGATGGCCGGGGAATGGCAGCAGCATTTATGTTAGGTGCTACAGCTGTACAGATAGGTACGAGATTTCTTGTGGCTGATGAATGTATAATCCATGATAATTATAAAGAAAAGGTAATAAATGCAAAAGACATTGATTCAGTAGTAACAGGGACCACAACAGGTCATCCTGTAAGAGTATTGCGAAATAAAATGACTAAAGAATATATAAGATTAGAACATAATGGTGTCGGATATGAAGAATTAGAAAGAATGACACTTGGTTCACTTAGAAAAGCGGTTATAGATGGAGACAAAGATAATGGTTCATTTATGGCAGGGCAGATTGCAGGACTTATAAGTAAAAGGCAGAGTTGTGAACAGATAATAACAGAAATAGTATCAGAGGCAGATAAATTACTGCGAAATGGAGATTAGTGTGAAAAATACAGATTGATATCTGATTTTTCACACAGCTAAATGTGTAGCAGGCAACACATTTAGCATTTATCGCAGAGCCAAATCTGATATTTGGCTCGCGATTCCTCCGGCACATTGTGCCTGCGGAATGGAGAATAGTATGAGTAAAATAGCTTTTATCTTTCCTGGACAGGGCGCTCAATATATTGGAATGGGCAAAGACTTTTATGAAGAATTAGACGAGTGCAGAAAAATATACGATATAGCAGATGAAATTTTAGACTTTGATATAAAAAATATCTGCTTTAATGAGAACGATTTAATAAATGAAACTGAATATACACAGGCAGCAATTCTTACAACCAGTATGGCAATATATAAGGCTGTTGTTGAAATTGGAATAAAGCCGGATGTGTGTTGTGGACTTAGTCTCGGAGAATATAATGCTTTGGTTGCTTCAGATGTTATGAAATTCTCAGATGCCCTTAAGACTATAAGAAAACGAGGAATCCTTATGCAGGAAGCAGTTCCTGATGGAAAGGGTACTATGATGGCGGTTTTAGGACTGGATAATGAGATTGTATCTAGAGTATGTGAAGAAACTGAAGGAATCGTATCCGTTGCCAATTATAACTGTCCGGGTCAGTTAGTAATCTCAGGAGAGAGAGGAGCTGTTGCTATGGCAGCACAGAAACTTAAAGAGATTGGAGCAAAACGTGTAGTTGAGCTTAAAGTAAGCGGACCTTTCCATTCTGAAATGATGGCAGAAGCAGGAAGAGAACTTAGAAAATATATTGAGAATGTGGAATTTAATAAGCCGGTAATTCCGTATGTTGCAAATGTTAATGCACTATATATAGATAAGAATAAAGATATACAGTATATCAAAGATTTACTCGAGAAACAGGTATCATCATCTGTTATGTTTGAACAGTCAGTTAAAAATATGATTGCTGATGGTGTGGATACGTTCATAGAAATTGGACCAGGAAGAACATTAAGTGGTCTTGTTAAAAAGACAGATAGAAATGTTAGTGTTATGAATATAAATTGCATCGATGATTTAAAAAAATTAATTGAATTAAAATAGCATTGAATCAGGTAACTTATCAGTTTATATAATGAAGAAGAATGAAACCTGTAAGATATATAATTTTAAATAGAATATATTAAGATTTGGAGGATACATATGCTTTTAGAAAATAAAACAGCCATTGTGACAGGTAGTGCAAAAGGTATAGGAAAAGGAATTGCCACAGAATTTGCAAAGCAGGGAGCAACAGTAGTAATTAACTACTGTGGTTCTAAGGAGGCAGCATTAAAAACTGTAGAAGAGATTAAGGCATTTGGTGGAAAAGCGATTCCATATCAGGCAGATATATCAGATTATGAAATGTCTAAGAAAATGATGGATGATATTATAAAAGAATATGGTGCAATTGATATATTGGTTAACAATGCAGGTATTACAAGAGATAACCTTATTCTTAGAATGTCAGAATCAGAATTTGATGATGTAATCAGGACGAATCTAAAAGGAACATTCAACTGTATAAAACATGTTACTAAATATATGCTAAAGAATAAATCAGGGAAAATTATTAATATTTCGTCTATTTCGGGTGTGAATGGTATTGCAGGACAGGCTAATTATTCTGCATCTAAGGCAGGAATAATTGGGCTTACCAAAAGCTTTGCCAAAGAAATGAGTTCAAAGGGAATTAATATAAATGCAATTGCTCCAGGATTTATAGAGACCGATATGACAAAAGTATTAAATGATAAGTATGTTGAAGAGATAGTGAATACAATTCCTTCAAAACGAGTTGGAAGACCAGAAGATATTGCAAAAGCAGCATTGTTTTTAGCATCAGATATGTCTGATTATATAACTGGACAGACACTTATGGTAGATGGTGGTCTTGGATTATAACGATAACAAACAATAAGTTAAAGATAGATATTGATGATGTGTTTATTCATATGGAGAAGACATCAAAACAGGAGGCAGGAATGAAACGAGTAGTAGTTACCGGTATGGGTGCAATTACACCTATTGGAAATAATGTTGAAGAATTTTGGAACAATATAAAAGATGGAAAAGTTGGAATAGATAATATTACTAAGTTTGATACAACTGATTTTAAAGTTAAATTAGCAGCTGAAGTAAAGAATTATAATCCTGAAGATTATATGGACAAAAAAGCAGCGAGAAGAATGGAATTATTTTGCCAATATGCAGTAGTTGCTGCCGGTGAGGCAATTAGAAATTCAGAAATTGACTTAGAAAAAGAAGATTTAAACAGAATTGGTGTGTGTGTTGGATCAGGTATTGGAAGCCTGCAGGCAATGGAAAGAGAACATGCAAGATTATTGGAAAAAGGACCTAATAGAATTTCACCAATGCTTGTTCCAATGATGATTAGTAATATGGCAGCTGGAAACGTTGCAATTACATATGGATTAAAAGGAAAATGCACAAATATTGTTACAGCATGTGCAACAGGTACACATTGTATTGGTGATGCAGCAAGATATATTCAATATGGAGAGGCAGATGTAATGGTGTGTGGCGGAACTGAATCAGCTGTAACACCAATAGGAATTGGTGGGTTCAGTGCATTGACGGCACTAACATCTACTGAAGATAAGACTAGAGCATCTATACCATTTGACAAGGAAAGAAGCGGTTTCGTTATGGGTGAGGGTGCAGGAATTGTTGTACTTGAATCTTACGAGCATGCAATGGAAAGAGGTGCGAAAATTTTAGCAGAAGTCGTCGGATATGGAGCGACATGCGATGCCTACCATATCACATCACCAGCAGAAGACGGTGATGGAGCTGCAAGAGCAATGCTTTTAGCAATTGAGGAAGCAGGAATTTCACCAAGCGAAGTTGACTATATAAATGCACATGGAACAAGTACACATCATAATGATTTATTTGAAACAAGAGCAATAAAAAAGGCATTCGGTAAAGATGCATATAATATAAATATTAATTCTACCAAATCAATGATTGGACATATGTTAGGTGCTGCTGGAGCAGTTGAATTCATAGTATGTGTTAAGAGTGTTATGGAAGATTTTATCCATAAAACGGCAGGATATCAGATAGAAGATGAAGAACTTGATCTGGATTATACAAAAGAAGCGAGAAAAGACAGAAAAGTAAATTATGCATTGTCTAATTCACTTGGCTTTGGAGGCCATAATGGCAGTATTATGGTAAAAAAATTCAAGGAATAATGAAGACAGGAAAGTGTAAAAGAATTTAGATAATATTCATATTTTTATATGATTCTGCTTTTATTTTCATTCAAAATAAAAGGTATTTATGACGAGTCAGAAATGAGGTAATTATGGAAGTTGATAATATTTTAAAAATTATTGATAAAGTATCTGATAGAAAATTAAGTTATTTTTCTTATGAAGAAGATGGTAAAAAAATAGTAATAAAATCTAAAAATAAGATGTCAATTAATAAATCTGATTTTAATTTTGAAAATGCAGATAAATTTTTTGAAGAATATAGTACTGAAAGTAATACAAAAGATAACATAAAAGACAGTACAAAGGATTTCAGTGATGAAGATATTAACCAGGTAAAATCACCGATTGTAGGAACATTTTATAGTTCCGCAACTGAGGGAGGAGAACCTTTTGTTAAAGTTGGTGACACAGTTACAAAAGGTCAGGTTATCGGAATTATTGAGGCAATGAAGATTATGAATGATATTGAATCACCATATGATGGAGTAATTGCATCTGTTGATGTTACGAATGGACAGACTGTGGAATATGGACAATTATTATATGAGATTAAATAAATATGATAATGAAAATAATATAAAAATGCAGACAATTTCAAATCATTCATAAGCCAAAATGGTAATGATATCAGATTGAAAACAGAAAATCAGGCATAAGAGTCCTGGTAAAATAGGAAAGAGGAAGATAGATGTTAGATATAAAAGAAATCAAGAAAATTTTACCACATAGGTCGCCATTTTTACTAATAGACAGAATAATAGAAATTGAGCCTGGAAAAAGAGCAATAGGCAGAAAATGTGTTACATATAATGAGCCATTTTTTGCAGGTCATTTTGAAGACGAACCTGTTATGCCGGGCGTACTTATTATAGAAGCATTAGCACAGGTAGGAGCAGTAATCTGCTTATCGATGGAAGAATATACAGGCAAAACAGTATATTTTGGAGGCATTGACAAGGCAAAATTTAAGAATAAAGTAACTCCTGGAGATGTTCTTACTTTGGAAGTTGAGCTTATCAAGCAAAAAGGACCTGTCGGTATAGCATTTGCAAAGGCATATGATGATGAAAAGTTGTATGCACAGGCAGAGCTTACTTTTGTTATATCATAATGGAGGAAAAATCGTGTTTAAGAAAATTCTGATTGCAAATAGAGGAGAAATAGCCGTAAGAATAATCAGGGCATGTAGAGAGATGGGAATCGCCACAGTTGCAGTATGTTCGGAAGTTGACAGAAATTCACTTCATGCACAATTAGCAGATGAAACAATCTGCATAGGTGGGGATAAGGCATCAGATAGTTATCTCAATATAGAAAGAATAATCAGTGCAACTATAGCAACAGGCGCAGATGCGATTCATCCGGGATTTGGCTTTCTGTCCGAAAACAGTAAATTTGCAAGGATATGTGAGAAATGTAATATTACATTTATTGGTCCATCAGCTGATATTATAGATATGATGGGAAATAAATCGCAGGCAAGAAAGACTATGAAGGAAGCAGGCGTATCTATTATACCTGGTTCTGATGGTGCTGTATACGATGTGACAGAGGCTAAGAAAATCGCAGACAGCATAGGATATCCTGTTATGATAAAAGCAAGCTCGGGTGGTGGCGGAAAAGGAATGAGAGTTGTAAATAACTCTGAAGAATTTGAAGAAAAATTCGTAACTGCCCAGACAGAATCAATAAATGGTTTTTCAGATGATGCCATGTATATTGAGAAATATATAGCCTCATCAAGACATATAGAATTTCAGATTCTTGCAGATAAATATGGAAATGTTTTACATCTGGGAGAACGTGATTGTTCAGTACAGAGAAAACACCAGAAACTTATTGAAGAATCCCCTTCACCGGCAATAGATGACAGACTTAGAGAAGAAATGGGAAAACAGGCAATTTTGGCTGCTAAAGCTGCCGGATATTATAGTGCAGGAACAATTGAGTTTCTGTTAGATAGTACAGACAGATATTATTTTATAGAGATGAATACCAGAATACAGGTTGAGCATGGAGTTACTGAGATGGTGACAGGCATTGACCTGATTAAGCAACAGATAAGAATTGCCGATGGCGAGATACTAGATATTTCACAAGATGATATAAATATAAGTGGACATGCAATTGAATGTAGAATTAATGCAGAAGATCCAATGCATAAATTTATGCCAAGTCCCGGTACAGTTAATGACATACATTTACCGGGAGGAAATGGAGTAAGAGTGGACACCGCATTATATTCAGGCTATACGATTCCATCAATGTATGATTCATTAATTGCTAAAGTAATTGTATATGACAAAGACAGAGTAGCGGCAATAAGCAAAATGAAAAGTGCATTAGGGGAATTGATTATCGATGGTGTTACAACTAATTTAGATTTTCAATATTCAATTATTAATAATGATAAATTTGATAGTGGTAAGTTTGATACCGGATTTATCGAAAATGAGATGAAAATAGGCTAATGGAATGGAGAAAGTGTGAAAATTATGCTTAAAGAGCTTTTTAAGAAAGATACACTTACGGGTAAGGAACGAAAACAGTTTAAAAACAGTGAAAGACAGAAGAATGCCACAAGGAATCCAAGTGTACCTGATGGATTGTTTTCTAAGTGCGATAAATGTGGAGAAATTATATGTACAGATGATATAGTAGAAAATTATTATATTTGTCCTAAATGCAATAATTATTTTCGCATAGAGCCGAGAAAAAGAATCAGTATGCTTATTGATGAAAATACATTTACAGAGACGGATAGCAATCTTACCATGTATAATCCCTTAGAATTTCCCGGATATGAGGATAAGTTAAAAAGTCTTAAGAAAAAGACAAATCTTGATGAAGCAGTTGTTACAGGATTCGGGGAAATATGTGGACTTAAGACAGGCATTGCTGTTATGTCAGCCAATTTTATGATGGGAAGCATGGGACATAATGTTGGAGAAAAAATCACTAAAATGATAGAAAGAGCTACTGTGGAAAAACTTCCTGTAGTTATTTTATGTTGTTCCGGAGGTGCGCGAATGCAAGAGGGAATTGTTTCCTTAATGCAGATGGAGAAAACATCACAGGCACTGAAAAGACATAGTAATGCAGGTCTAAGATATATTTCTGTATTAACGGATCCGACAACAGGTGGTGTTATGGCAAGTTTTGCAATGCTTGGAGATTATATATTAGCTGAACCAGGCGCATTAGCGGGTTTTGCAGGACCAAGAGTAATTGAGCAGACCATAAGACAAAAACTTCCAGAAGGATTTCAGTCATCGGAATTTCTATTAGAACATGGATTTGTGGATATGATTGTAACAAGGCGTAAATTAAGAAAAACAATAGCATATTTACTTGGATGGACACAGTAAATGCAACTGTAGTATGGAGGCATATATGAGCAAAGATACTTTATCAGCAATTGAAAAGGTTAAGATTTCAAGAAGAAATGACAGACCAACAGCGCTTGATTATATTTCTAAAATATTTGATTCCTTTTTGGAATTACATGGAGACAGATTGTTTGGAGATGACAGTGCAGTTGTGGGAGGCGTGGCAAGATTCCAAGGCAGGGAAGTGACGGTAATTGGACAGCAGAAAGGCCGAAATACCAAAGAAAATATTAAGAGAAATTTTGGAATGCCTAATCCGGAAGGGTATAGAAAGGCTGTACGTCTTATGAAACTTGCAGATAAATTCAATCAGCCGGTCATATGTTTTGTGGACACACCCGGTGCATATTGTGGAATTGAAGCAGAGGAAAGAGGTCAGGGAGAAGCAATAGCAAGGGCAATATATGAAATGTCAGATTTAAGTGTACCGGTTTTGTCAATATTTATTGGTGAAGGTGGTAGTGGTGGAGCACTTGCATTAGGTGTTGCCAACAATATATTTATGCTTGAAAATGCTACATATTCAATTCTATCACCTGAAGGTTTTGCAGCTATTTTGTGGAAAGATGCAGAAAGAGCTGATGAAGCAGCTGAGGTTATGAAGATTACGGCAGATGATTTAAAAAATCTACATATTATAGACAGAATAATAAGTGAAAGCGAAGATATGACGGTTAATAATATGGAAGAAACTGTTAAAGAGTTAGTAAATGGTATTACAGATTTTATTGCGTATTATAGTGATAAAAGCAGAGTAGAAATACGAGATGAAAGATATGAGAGATTTAGAAAATTCTAAAGTTTATGAAGCGAGGAATGGTTAAAAGTGAAAACATTAAAAATTGGTAATCTGGAAATAAAAATACCTATTTTTCAAGGTGGAATGGGCGTCGGAATAAGCCTTGGTAATCTGGCCGGACATGTAAGTAAATATGGTGGTGTTGGATGTATTTCAGCAGCACAGATTGGTTTTAATGATAAATATTATGAAAAGTCGCCTTTAGAGACTAATTTAAGGGTTCTGGGCGAAGAAATTAAGAAAGCAAAAGAAATAGCAGCAGGTGGAATATTAGCTGTAAATATTATGTATGCCACAAGGAATTATGAAAGATATGTTAAGACTGCTGTTGAAAACAAAGCTGACATAATTATATCGGGGGCTGGTCTGCCATTAGAGCTGCCTGAACTTGTAGAAGGTTCTGATACAAAGATAATTCCAATTATTTCTTCTAAGAAGGCAGCTGAGGTTATAATTAAAATGTGGTCTAGAAAATATAACAGATTACCCGATGCAATCATAATAGAAGGTCCATTGGCAGGTGGACATTTGGGATTCAAAAGTGAAGATGTTCTTGGCATTACAAATGAACAATATGATGAAGAAATCAAGAAAATCATTGTTCTTATTCAAGAATATGATGATAAATTTCATTGTAAAATACCAGTCATAGTTGCGGGAGGAATTTCAGAAAAAGCAGATATTGAAAGATATAAGAAACTAGGTGTTGATGGATATCAGATAGCCACCAGATTTATTGCAACAGAAGAGTGTGATGCAGATATCAGATATAAAGAAGCATTTATTAATTGCAGGAAGGAAGATATTGTAATAGTAAAAAGTCCTGTTGGAATGCCAGGAAGAGCCATAAAAAATAAATTTACTGAATATGTTAAGGATAATAAAATAGACGTAAAGAAATGTAGAGGCTGTATAAAGAAATGTAATATGAATACAACAAGATATTGTATATCTCAGGCATTGATAAATGCAGTAAGAGGTGATGTTGAAAATGGATTAGTATTTTGTGGTGCTAATGCATATAAGATAAATAAAATAAGTACAGTTGAAGAAGTAATTAATGAATTTTGTAACTATTTAGAATAATATAATTCAAACATTGTATAAATATAATTTATAACTTGCTATATAAAAATCCCTCGTTTTATTGATAAATATTGCTAAACTGCCCACTTGACAAAGAGTGGGAAAGAGTTATACTAAAAGTTACGGAAAATCAATAGAAAGAGGGACATAATATTATGACGAAAATAGACATTATTTCTGGTTTCTTAGGAGCTGGAAAGACAACATTAATAAAAAAATTACTTGAGGAAGGATTAAAGGGTGAGAAACTTGTTCTTATCGAGAATGAGTTTGGTGAAATCGGTATCGATGGTGGATTCTTAAAAGATGCAGGCGTTCAGATTACAGAGATGAATTCAGGTTGTATATGTTGTTCGTTAGTAGGAGATTTCGGTACAGCACTTAAAGAAGTTATTGATAAATATGCACCTGACAGAATCATTATTGAGCCATCAGGAGTAGGTAAATTATCAGATGTTATCAAGGCTGTAACAGATGTTATGGAATCGGAGACAGCGGATATAATACTTAACAGCACAACAGCAGTTGTAGATGGTCTTAAGACTAAGATGTATATGAAGAACTTCGGTGAATTCTTCAATAATCAGGTTGAAAGTGCAGGAACTATAGTTATCAGTCGTTCACAGAAGATGCCTGAAGCTAAGATGACAGAATGTGTCTGCTTATTAAAGGAGCATAATCCAAATGCAACAATTATCACAACACCATGGGAAGATATTAATGGTTTACAGATACTTGCTGCTATGGAGAAATCTGGTTCACTTGCTGAAGAATTATTAGCAGAAGAAGATGTTTGCCCTGAATGTGGACATCATCACCACGACCATGATGAGTGTGGCTGTGAACATGACCATGAACACCATCATCATGATGGAGAGTGTGGCTGTGAACATGACCATGAAGATGAAGACCATGAACACCATCATCACGATGGAGAGTGTGGCTGTGGACATGACCATGAACACCATGAACACCATCATCACGATGGAGAATGTGGTTGTGGACATGACCATGACGGACATCATCACCATCATGCAGATGATGTATTTACAAGCTGGGGAACAGAGACACCTAGAAAATATACTGAAGAAGAGGTTAAGACAGCACTTGATAAACTTGCTAATACAGACGAGTATGGTGTCATCTTAAGAGCAAAAGGTATGCTTCCAAATGTTAATGGAGAATGGATATACTTTGACCTTGTTCCAGGTGAATATGAACTTAGAAAGGGAAGTCCTGATTATACAGGACGTATCTGTGTAATAGGAACTAATCCTGACGAAAATAAGTTAAAAGAATTATTTTATTTAGCAGATTAATAAAATAAAAAGGTAATGATATGTCTATATTAAAGCTTATGCATTGCCTTTTAAATGAAGCAAATATTAAAGTGCCTTGCAGAACGGAGATTAGAATATGAACAATCAGGATAGAGAAGTACCAGTATATTTATTTACCGGAATACTTGAAAGCGGTAAGACAAGTTTTATAAGAGACACACTTAATGACCCGGGATTTTCAAGGGGTGAGAAAACTGTTCTTATAGTATGCGAGGAGGGTATCGAGGAATATGATGCCGTTGCCTTGTCTAAGAACAATATTTTTATAGAGACAGTAGAAGAGAAAGATGGTTTATCACAGGAATTCTTCAAGAAATGTGAGGAATTCTATAAACCTGAGCGTGTTATGATAGAGTATAATGGAATGTGGGAATTAGATGCGGTTGACGAAGATAATATGCCCGAAGAATGGACACTTGCACAGGTTATATCAACAGTTGATGCTACCACATTTAATATGTACTGGACAAATATGCGTTCAATAATTATTGAGCAGTTATCGTTGTCTGATATGGTTATCTTAAACCGTTGTACAAATGAAACAAAACGTAATGAATTCAGAAAATGTGTGAAGATTTTTAATAAGAAAGCACAGATTGGATATGAAGCAGCAGAAGGTTTTGAAGATGCCTTAAAGGAAGAAGAGTTACCATTTGACATTAATGCAGACATTATTGAGATAGATGATGATGACTATGGAATGTGGTTTGTAGATGCAATGGATAATCCTAAGAAATATGATGGGAAAGTTGTAAAATTTAACGCAATGGTTTATAAGCCACCGAAATATCCTAATACATGCTTTGTTCCGGGAAGATTTGCTATGACTTGTTGTGCGGATGACATATCATTTATGGGAATGTTGTGCAAGAGCAACACAGAAATTTTATTTAATGATAAGGACTGGGTTACAGTTACAGCAAAAATAAGACGTGAATTTTTAAAAGAATATAGAGGAAAAGGACCAGTACTTCATCTTATCAGTGCCGAAAAGTCGACAAAACCTGAAGATGATTTAGTATATTTCTAAAATATAATTACAGGTATTTTACGGGTTTTAGGAAATGGTCTTGAAAATGTGACAGGAATAGTAACAAGACTAATTGTGCTATTCCTGTTTATGTTATAGGCACTAAAACGGATTGGAGAAGAAAATGCTAGAAATAAAGGATATTTTGAGTAGTTGTGGATACAGACAATATGAAGAGGGACGAGATCTGTATGGAAGTAAGAAGATTAACGATTTAGAAATAAGTAAAGATACTATGACAGGTGCTAATATTGTTAAGGGAATTGTCGAAGAAAATGCAAGAAAATATAATTCCATAATATGGGTAGATGAAAGACGTAATGAAAAACCTATATACGGTTATCAATGTAGTTGTGAGGGATTTAATGAAAAGATGTGTAAGCATTGTGTAGCGGTGGCATTTTCATATCTGAAATATAGAAAAACAGAGATAATGAAGAAACAGGTAGTTCCTGTCAGCAAGGATAGGGAGACATCAAAGGACTTGCAGGAAGTAATCCGTAAATATGCCATAACGAAAGAAAGTATTACAGATAAGGGCAGAGTTAATTTAGATTTAAGTCTTACCACAAGTGGTGATGAAAATGGTATTACTAATTATTATGTAAATGCTAAAATCGGAACCGGTAAGATGATTATTGTTCAGGATATCGTTGGACTTGCACAGAATATGGCAGCGAAGAAGAAAATTCAATATTCAAAGAAATTGTCAGTAATTCATGATAGAATGGTATTTACTGAGGAATCATTACCAAGGCTTGACTTCATTATGGAATTAGTCAAGGCTACATTTTCTAACTTTGAAAATGAGATTACGATTTCGAATAAATACAGGTCATTAGCTGTCAATCCATTTTTCTTAGAGCGAATATTCAATGTATATATGGGAAATGAAATAATGATAGATAATGTAAAATATAGAATTCTTGAGGATAATCCTAATCTGTGTCTTATGATCAAGAATGAAAATGATTGCGGCATAAGTGTTGCTATGAAACCAGTAAAGATAATTAATGGTGACAGACATGATTTTCTTATGGTGGAAAATGAAATATACAAGTGTTCAGAAGAATTTTCAAAAGATGTAATTCCGTTTATCAGGGCAATGAACAGTATGGAAGAGAAGAAATCAAAATATTTGTATTATGACAGGAATTTTGACTTTATTAATAAAGAGGACTACAGGGCATTTTGCGGCAATGTACTTTTACGACTTAAGAAGCATATAGGTATTGTATGTGAAGACATAGATATAGAAGAATATATGCCTACGAAAGCAAAAATAAATGTCTATATTGATAATGATGAGGGTAAGGTAAGTCTTAAATTACAGGCCATCTATGGTAAAGATGTGTATGATGTATTTGAAGTACATAACGAGAGCAGAGAATACAGGGATATTACAAGAGAAAGTAATGCATTAGAAGTCGTACAACAATATTTTGATGTGGTTGAGGACGAAGAAGGTAGTAGAAAATGGCAGATTAACGATGAAGATAAATTATTCGATTTTCTTGATGATGGTGTTGCCAAATTAAACGACATTGCAGATGTATTTATGGCAGATGTCCTTAATTCATTCAGGGTAATACAGGTTCCAAAACCATCTGTAGGAATAAGTCTTGTGGGCAATTTAATCGATATTAATATCGAATCTGATAAATTAAATATGGAAGAGATGTATGAGGTTCTTCAGGCATATAGATTACGAAAGAAATATTACCGTATGAAGAACGGAGATTTTCTGCGTATTGATGATGGAAATGTGGCATTTTTATCAGAGATAACCACAGGTCTGATGGTTCAGAAACAGGATATTCTTAACGGAGACTTTAAGGTTAAGAATTATTATGCGGGATATATTAATTCGACATTTAAAGAATTTTCTACAGATGACACAATAAGGCGTGACAGTGATTTCAAGAAAATTATCAGAGACCTAAAGGATGTTGGGGAGACAGATTATAGTGTTCCTGTTGAATTAAATGCCAAATTAAGAAAATATCAGAAAACCGGATACAGATTCCTGTCAGTATTATCAGATTTTAATTTTGGTGGAATATTGGCTGATGATATGGGGCTTGGTAAAACACTTCAGGTTATAACATTGCTAGAAGCACGCAAGAAACAAGCATTAATTGTGTGCCCCTCTTCGCTTGTATATAACTGGGAAAGTGAAATTAACAGATTTGCACCTGATTTATCAGTGCTTACGATAATCGGTGATAAGGAAAGAAGAAAAAATCTGTTAGATGATAGTGAGGAATATCATATACTATTAACGTCATATGATTTACTTAAGAGAGATATTGGAGAATTTGAAAATAAGGAATTCGACTATATTATTATAGATGAAGCACAATATATTAAAAACCCGGCAACGCAGGTATCAATTGCAGTTAAACGCCTGAAAGGACAACATAAATTTGCACTTACCGGTACACCTATTGAGAATAGGCTTAGTGATTTGTATAGTATTTTTGATTTCATAATGCCGGGATATTTATCAGATTATAAGACATTCAGGGATAAATACGAAGAGCCTATAGTACTTAATAATGATGAAGAGGTACTTAACAGATTTAAAAAGGTTGTGTCTCCATTTATATTAAGAAGAGAGAAGAGTGATGTGCTTAAAGATTTACCTGCCAAGATTGAAAATGTTGTCTATGTAAATATGACTGAAGAGCAGCAGAAATTATACAATGCAAGAGTAAATGCATTAAAGACCGAACTTGCTAATAAGAATGACAAGGAATTCAGAGAAGATAAGTTAAAAATACTTGCTGAACTTACAAGACTCAGACAGATTTGCTGTAATCCTGATATCTGTTATGAGAATTACCATGGTGGCTCCGGAAAAATGGATACCTGCATTGAACTTATCAAAAATGCCATAGAGGGTGGACATAGAATACTTGTATTCTCGCAATTTGTACAAATGTTGTTAAGAATCTATGGTGAATTAGAAAAATGTGGTATAAATGTTCTGATGCTTAGTGGAAAGAATACCAAGGAAGAAAGAAGAAAAATGGTAGAGGAATTTCAGGAGGAAAAAGTACCTGTATTTCTTATTTCACTTAAGGCAGGTGGAACAGGACTTAACTTAACAGCAGCAGATATTGTCATTCATTTTGACCCTTGGTGGAATGGGGCAGTCCAGAATCAGGCAACCGACAGGGCTCACAGAATTGGACAGATAAGGACACTAACAGTCATGAAGCTTGTGGCTAAGGGAACAATCGAACAGAAGATTATGGACCTACAGGAAAGAAAGCTTAAATTAGCGGATAATGTGGTATCAGGTGAGAATATGTCGAATATAAATGTTAATCTTGATGACCTGAAAGAAATTTTATAAATCAGAAATGGAGTTTAGTGCGAAAAATAATGCTGATGCGATTATTTTTCGCACAGCTATTTGCTTCTGAGCGAAAGCAAATAGCTCTTATGGCAGATGAGAAATCGCCTGTGCGAATTTCTCATCGCCTCTTCGCAAAAAGTCGCTCAGAAATGGAGTTTGTTATGCGTAATAAAAGAATTATATCATTTGAAAGTGACTATACAGAGGGAGCTTGTGAACCAATATTAAGAAAGATGTTAGAAACTAATATGGAACAATTATCGGGTTATGGAACTGATACATATTGTGAACAGGCAAAGAAGAAGATAAAGGCAGCTTGTGAATGTCCTGATGCAGAGGTATTTCTTTTAGTTGGTGGAACGCAGACTAATGCTATTGTGATATCTTCGATGCTTAGTAAGTATGAGGGTGTAGTGACAGCTAAATCGGGACATATTAATGTACACGAAGCGGGAGCTATAGAATATACAGGACATAAGGTAATGGAAATAGATGAAACAGAAGGCAAAATTAATGCTAATGATTTAGATTCTTATATGCGTAATTTTTATAATGATGAGAACCATGAGCATATGGTATTTCCGGGAATGGTATATATATCATATCCCACAGAATATGGTACACTTTATTCAAAAGAGGAGTTAAAGAACATTTCAGGGGTCTGTAAAAAATATAATATGCCTTTGTATATTGATGGTGCAAGATTAGGATATGGACTTATGAGTAAACAGTCAGACATTACGTTGCCTGAACTTGCCACACTATGCGATGTATTCTATATCGGCGGTACGAAGGTCGGGGCATTAATGGGTGAAGCAGTAGTATTTACTAAGAATAATACACCGCTTCATTTTACAACTTATATAAAACAGCATAGTGGACTGTTGGCAAAAGGAAGAATACTTGGAATACAGTTTGATACATTATTTACAGATAATCTTTATTTCGAAATAAGCCGTCACGCAATAGAAATGGCAGAGAAAATAAAAAAAGCATTCGCAGAGAAAAACTATGAATTATATATCGATTCACCTACGAACCAGCAGTTTATCATACTTGATAAAGATAAATACGATTATCTGAGGAATAAAGTGAAATTCAGCTTCTGGGAGAAATTATCTGATGACAGGATAGTTGTAAGGTTTGCCACAAGCTGGGCAACTAAAGAAGAGGACGTTGAAGAACTGATAAGTATATTATAATTTCCAAATTCTATCTTTTGTATTGACTTCCCTAAAACGATAGTATATACTTGCGAAGTAAAACTTAATATGATTAGAATGTGGTTCTACAGGCATTAGACCTACAGGTAATTGGGAATCCGGTGTGAATCCGGAACAACTGTCATTACTGTATTTGGGATAACCATAAGTCAGATTACTCCCACATTTTATTCGGTAAAGTATTCTTGGACAAGAAGAAGTACAACCGGTGCGTAGAAGTTTTTTTTGTTATGCTTATTTTTCAAAATACTTTTAATACTTTTATTACTTTTATTATAGAAGTGAATAACATTTTATGCAGACCGATGTGCTTTCTTTACAGTAGTATGTATTGAAGGCATTTTTTACTTACCAGGAAATTTCGGTGAAATTGTCCTGGTAAGTAAAAACGCTCTGCGAGGATTGCACTGCAGCGAAGCAGAAAATGTTGCTATAGCAACCCGCCGCAGGCGGAGAATGTCGCAAGCGACATTCTTTATTATTGTGGTTTTTCAATTTATAAGAAAATTTAAAATGATGTATTCACTATGAAAGGAAAAAATATGGATAAGAAAAGAGAACAGGCAATTGGAATGCTTGTCCGTAAATATGAAGAATCAGGTAAAGAAAGAACTCCTAAGAAAACTGATTTTAGTGATGATGACATATGCTTCATTAAACAAAAGTTAGGACCGTGGCCAAGAGCTTTGGAAGAAGCAGGTATTAAAGAAAAGTTAAAGCCTGACTCAAAGGAGATAAATAGATTAAAGAGGAAGAAATTAAAGAAGAAAAGGAGAGAAGAGAAAAATGAAGAAGATTAACAAGTTTTTTGCGTGGTTGTTAGTATTTGCATTGTTATTATCCAATATGCCATCTAATATAATAGCTAAAGCAGAAACTGCCATTAACCAGGTGCATGTAATTGTTAAGAACGACACTTATTCTGTAGCAAATGGTGCAAAATGGGAAGGTAAACTCATAGATACAATGGTAGATATAGATAATAACGATACAGCTATTACCGTTGTAAGTAAAGCACTTAAACAAAAGGGATACACACAGACAGGTGCAGAGTCTAATTATATTTCAGAAATAAACGGATTAAATGCATATGATGGTGGTTCGCAGAGTGGCTGGATGGGAACTTTAAATGACTGGTTCACCAAACAGGGATTAGGTGATTATAAAGTTTCAAATAATACATTAAAAGCAGGCGATACAGTTACATTTGAATATACATGTAACTGGGGCGGTGACTTAGGAAGTTATTGGAGTAATAACGATACATCACTTGCTAAACTTGAATTTGATACAGGAAAGCTTAATAAGATATTCACAGGTTCAGATAAGACATATACACTTTACATTGATGGTGATAGTGCAAATGTTAATGTTAATGCTGTAGCATATAACAGAAATTTCCAGGTAAGAACATATAAAAATACTTATACACCAGATGTAGCAGGAAGTGAATTAGGCAGAAACAGTAGTATAAAAGTATCTGATGGCGATAAGCTTTATATTGGTGTAGGTAATAAGAACTGGCCAAGTATGAACAGTGGACAGACAGAAACAATATACGAAATTGATATTAAGAAGGAAGAAAAAGAAACTGTAAAACCTGTAATTGAACAGTTGAATTTCTCAGCATATGCACTTTCTAACTGGAATACAAATGAGACATTTAAATCAGATGTATATGATTATGATTTGGATATCAAGACATATAGTACATCATCACTTTCATTGACAAGTACAACCACATTTGATGATACAAAATTCAGGACTGAAGCATTATATACAGATGCTGATGGAAATGATAAAAGTGTTGTGATAAATAGTGGAAAATTCACGTCATTATATAATTTTGGATTTGGTAAGACAGAATTAGTAATCAGGGTAACAGATTTAACAGATGATACTAACTTTACTGAATATAAATTCAATGTCACAAGACCATATGATACAACAGCAGCAATTAAATCTTCAACAGGGATTGAAGTAGTTCCTGAGGGAAGAAGTTTACTTTCTATAAATTATCAGGGTAAACCTGAAGGAACAATGTTTAAAGTCGATGCAGACGGTAACATCACAACTTCAGGTGTTGATAGTGATTATACAAGCTATGTTGCTTATTTATTAGAGAATCCTGAGGCATTTGCCCTTAAATTAACAGGTAAAACTAATTATGTTCATATCAGAATAAGTGAAGACGGAAAAGATTATACAGAAGTAGACAATGGTGAAAAATCACCTGTTTACAAATTTGGTGATACAACAGAGAAGACATTAACTATTCAGACAATTTCAGATGATGAATATATACAGAATGGTTTTACAAATGTTGAAGAATCAGGTAAGACATATACAGTAAAAATTGTTAAATCAGATTCAGATACTGAGGAATCTAAGATAATTTCAGCTACAACTGAAAGTGGAGACTGGTATCCAGCATTTGATAAGAACCACAACAGTTATAGCATTGTTGTAGGCAACGAGGCAGAGATGCCTGAACTTAAATTCAATGTTAATGAGAATTCAATAGTTAAATCAGGTAATAACGTGCTTGAAAAAGCTGAAGACGGATTATATCATATCGAGCTTAAGACAAGCACACAGACAATTAATGTAGAAGCAGAGAATGGAATTTCTAACAACTATTCATTTAAAGCTATTAAGAAGAGTAAATATGATGTACCTGACAAGGTAGTTGATTACTTATGTATCAACAGCCAGTATACTAATGCAGGTTCATATGGTTCAGCACCGGAGAATACACTTGGTGGTACACTTCGTTCATTAGGTAACTTTGGTGGATATATAACATATTATTATGACAAGCCAATTGAGAATAATCCTAATAATAAATATGGTATTGACTTCTATGTATATGGTAACTCATTTGTATCAGGCGGAAGTGCCGGAGAACCAGGTCAGGTATGGGTATCAGAAGATGGTGAGAAATGGTATGCACTTGCAGGTTCAGAACATTATGAAGATTCAACAATTACAGATTATGAGATAACTTATACAAAGACAAAGAATGGCAGGACTTCATGGACAGATAACCAGGGTGGTTCAAATGACGGAAGTCGTTATACAGGTGCCTGGGTATCAGCTTCAACATATTATATGAATGACTTTGCTAAAAATGATGCAATTACATTAAAGGGAATCTTATTACCTTGTGTAGATGGTACAATTTATGGTGACAGTTCTACAGCTTCATTTTCAAGAGCAACTAAATTCGGTTATGTAGATTATTTCAGAAATAGCACAATTGGTGCAGATGTTAATCCTTATACAGAAAATGCTGAATCTAACGGTTTCGACCTTGAGTGGGCTGTTGACGAGGATGGTAATTCCGTAGAACTCCCTAATGGTATTCATTATGTAAAGGTTGTTACAGCATCTAATATCTGGGCAGGTATATTTGGAGAAAAATCAACAGAAGTAAGTTATGTTGTAAGAACAACTGCAGCAGAGGAAAATGTTGGTAGAACAGATAAACCGGAATCAATCATTATAACAGACGAAAATGGTGTTTCAAAAGAAGTTGAATTAAAAGATGGTGTTAATGAATACGATGTTACTGTAAATGATATATCATCAGTTAATATTTCTGTAAAAGGTATATCAGAAAGTGACAATGTATATGTTAATAACCAGAGAATTACAGATGGTGTTGCTAATATTTCCGTAAATGAAGATAACAGAAAGGTAAGAGTAATTGTACAGAATGGTGACAAAGAACCTGTAATCTATATCTTAAATATTAAATCAGATACAGCAATTAAGATAGCGAATATCTTTAATGAAGTAACAGATAAATTTAATAATGGCGAAGTACCAATCGTAGATTCAATCGGTGGTGAATGGAGAGTTATTGGTTTATCAAGAGCATCACAGATTAGTGATACATTCAAAGAGGGATATTTCAAAAATGCATATGAATATGTTAAAGCAATAGGAAGTTCTAAACTTCATAAAGCTAAATCAACAGATAATTCGAGAATGATTCTTGCATTAACATCATTAGGATATGATGTTACAGATATTGCAGGATATAACTTATTAGAGCCTCTTGGTGATTTCGATTATGTTGTTAAACAGGGCGTAAACGGTGCTATCTGGGCATTAATCGCATTAGACAGTAACGATTACAAAGTTCCATCATTATCAGATGAGGAGATGGCAGCATTAAAAGATAAATTAATTAACTTTATTCTTGATAACCAGATGTCAAATGGTGGCTTTACACTTAATGGTACTGAAGATGATGTGGATATTACAGCAATGGCAGTTCAGTCATTAGCTAAATATTATAATGAAAATGAAACTGTGAAAGCAGCAGTAGACGGAGCAGTAGAATATTTTGAAACAGTACAGAATGATAATGGAAGTTTCGGTAGTTATTCAGCATCTAACTGTGAAAGTACAGCACAGGTAGTAATCGCATTATCAGTTATGGGAATTAATCCTAGAACAGATACAAGATTTATTAAAAATGGTGTTTCAGTTATGTCAGCACTTAACAGCTTCTATCTTTCAGATGGTAACTTCTGTCACGTTAAAGATGAAGGCGTTAATGAAATGGCAACAGAACAGGCTTATTTAGCATTAGTTGCATATAAGAGATTAGTTGAGAACAGCACATCAATCTATGATATGAGTGATGTAACTAAGATTAGTAATCCGGTTATTAAAGATGATGATAAGAAAGATGATAACAAATCTGACGACAACAAGTCTGATGATAATATGAAAGACGATGATAAGTCAGATAACAAATCTGATAATAACGGAAACAGTTCAGCAGAGAATAATGATAAAACACCAGGAAATGATAAAGATTCATTGCCAAAAACAGGTGATTATACTAATATATTATTATATGTATTGTTAATGACAGCTTCAGGAGCAGGCGTATATGTAATATATAGAATTAAGCGTAAGAAAGATGTGACAGCATAATATCGTAAAGCGATAATCTATTTTATAAAGAAGTAATTCATAAAGGCGCTATATTCTTTGATATAGCGTCTTTATATTTTCAATATATGATAAAATCTTTATAATTCAATTAATGTTAAGTATTAATCTCTGGGTTATGATATGAAAATGGTAATTAAAAATATTATGGAAAAGGCTAAAAACTATGAATATTTCAAAGATAAAAGAATGGTTAAAATTAAATAGAAATAAAGTAATAGGTGTGGCTTTTATACTTATTGTACTTACTGTAGCTTTCTTATCAGGAGAAAAGCCGGCATCAGTTAATCCTAAAGATGATAAATCAACTGAAAATGAATTACAAAGTAATGCGACAAGTGATAAAGTAGAAAATAGATATACTATAAAGAATAGTAATAGTAGTGACAATATTAATCAGACAGATAATAATACCAATACAGATGTATCAGATAGTAATAGTGAAGCTCAGGATACCTCAGCATATAATGATAATAGTAAATCAGACAATCAGAATGGAGAACAAAATCCAGACTTAAATGGTAATACTTCACAAGATACAGATAATTCAGCAGAAGCTAAGCCAGACAGTAATAAAACGGATATAAGTAGTCCGGGTACAAATATATCAGATGGTAGTAATGAGCAGAATACTAACGGAAATTCTAATACATCAACATCTAATAATTCAGGCAATAATCAGAATGGTAATACGAATAGTGATACGGGCAGCAACTCTGGTAAGAATGAAAACACCTGCACCATATCGATATCCTGTGCCACTATACTTAATAATATGAGTATATTAGATAAGGATAAAAAAGATATTGTTCCTAAAGATGGATGGATATTAAAGGAGAGAACAGTTACATTTAAAGAGGGAGAAAGTGTATTTGATATTTTAAAGAGGGTATGTAAGGATAATAAGATTCATATGGAGGCAAGTTTCACTCCATTATATAACAGTTCATACATTGAAGGAATTTATAATTTGTATGAGTTTGATTGTGGCGCATCATCGGGCTGGATGTATAGCGTAAATGACGAATTTCCTAATTATGGATGTTCTAAATATATAGTAAAAAAGGGCGATGTAATAAGGTGGCAGTATACATGTGATTTGGGAAAAGACATAGGAGGGGGAATGAATTAATGGAAAATATAGACAACTTTGCAGGATATCATCCTATCGTTAATCTGGCATATTTCGTAATTGTGATTGCAATAGCTATGTTTTCAATGCATCCGGTAATTATATGTATTTCACTTATAATGTCGCTTGTATATCTGACGTATCTGACAGGAATCAGGCAGGTTATTGGCAGATTAAAACTTTTAGTTACTATGACAATTATGATAATAGTTATTAATCCATTATTTAACCATGAGGGAATGACGATTTTAGGCTATTTTAAGACAGGTAATCCGCTTACACTTGAATCAATAATATATGGAATATTTATGGCATTACTTATGATGAGTGTAATATTATGGTTTGCTATCTATAATGTTATTATGACATCTGATAAATTCATATACATTTTCGGAAGAATAATTCCACATTTAAGTCTGATAATCTCAATGTCTCTTAGATATGTTCCAAGATTCAAGGAGCAATTTATAAGAGTCAGGGAAGCAAGAAGATGTATGGGAAGAGATATTAATCAGGGAAATATATTTATAATAATTAGAAATATGGCCGCGATTTTATCAATTATGATTACGTGGTCGCTGGAGAATTCAATTGAGACAGCAGATTCTATGAAGTCAAGAGGATATGGACTTCCTGGAAGGACAGCATTTTCAATTTATAAATTTCATAAAAGAGATAGTATAGTATTAACAACTATGAGTGTATGCACGATGGCATTTATATGGCTGGTGGCAAATGATAAAATGTATTACAGATACTATCCTGTATTTGAAAGAAATCTTGCAAATATATGGTCGGTGATGGCTTATACGTTATTTGTCGTAATATGTAGTATTCCAATGCTGATAGACATATGTGATAGCTATAGATTTAAAAGAACAGAATTAAATGTGCATTAGATTGTGGAGATAAAGAGACGAAATGAAAATATTTTCAATAAATCAATTAGAATTTGAATATCCTGAAAGCAAAATAAAAGTCCTTAATAATATTAATCTTAATATAGAAGAGGGCGAATTCGTAACGTTATGTGGAGCCTCAGGCTGTGGAAAGAGTACATTATTAAGACATTTGAAATCAGTACTTGAACCGGCAGGACAGAGAAATGGCGAAATCTTATTTATGGGAAAAGCCCTTATAGAGTGTGATGAGAGAAGTCAGGCTGAAAATATAGGTTTTGTATCGCAGAACCCGGATAATCAGATAGTAACTGATAAGGTATGGCATGAGTTAGCTTTTGGGCTTGAAAGTCTTGGATATGATAATGAAGTGATAAGGCAGCGTGTGGCTGAAATGGCTGCATTTTTCGGAATTGAGGACTGGTTTTATAGAAGTGTTTCTGAACTGTCAGGTGGGCAGAAGCAGTTATTATGCCTTGCTTCGATTATGACAATGCTTCCAGAAGTAATAATACTAGACGAGCCTACAAGCCAGTTAGATCCGATTGCAGCATCAGAATTTATAAATATGCTGTTCAAGATAAATCATGAATTAGGAATAACGATTATCATTACAGAACACAGATTAGAAGAGATTATACCACAGAGCGACAGGGTTATAGTTATGGAAAGCGGCAAAATTATAATCGATGATGTGCCTGAGGTTATGTGTCAGAAATTAAGGGATATGAAGCATAGTATGTTATTATCTATGCCTGTTCCTATTCGTGTATATAGCAGTGTTTTATATGGAAAATGTCCGTTAAATGTTAATCAGGGAAGAAAATGGTTAGAGGCTTACAGTAGTAAAAATAATATAAAAAAATTCATTGAAGAGAAAAATTATAAATTTGATGAAAAAGTTATTGAACTTAAGGGCATATGTTTCAAATATGAGAAGAATGGCAAAGATGTGTTAAAAGATGTAAGTCTGAATGTGCATAAAGGTGAAATATATAGCATTCTTGGTGGAAATGGTACAGGCAAAAGTACGCTTCTATCTGTTATATGTGGCATCAGAAAACCATACAGGGGAAAGATTAAGTTAAATGATGCGAAAAAGATTATAATGTTGCCGCAGAACCCACAGACGTTATTTGTTAAGAAAACGATAGCCGAAAATCTGTCAGATATTAGTAAGGATAAAGAGCAAATCAATGAAGTTATTAAGATGTGCAGACTTAGTGATTTTACAGACAGACATCCATATGATTTATCAGGTGGTGAGCAGCAAAGGGTAGCACTTGCGATGGTGCTTCTTACTATGCCTGATATTCTTCTGCTAGATGAACCGACTAAAGGTTTAGATAATGAATATAAAACAGAGTTTGCTAAAATAATTCATAAGTTGTCAGATAGTGGAAAAACCATAATAATGGTAAGCCATGATGTGGAGTTCTGTGCTGAATTTACCCATAGATGTGCATTGTTCTTTGATGGAAATATCGTTGCAGAGAATATTCCATACAGGTTCTTTAAAGGAAATAGTTTCTATACAACGGCGGCAAACAGAATGTCTAGAGGAATTATTGAGGGAGCAATTACTGCGAGTGATATAATAGAGGCATGTAAAAATGAGAATAATACAGATGATAGTGGAAATGATTTAGGTAATATCAGAGAAACCAATAAAGATAAAGACGAAGATAGTGATAAGTATTGTTGTGAAAAATGCAATGAAGATGATTCGGATAATGAAATAGAAAAGGAAAAAAATAATTTAGAAATTGAAATAAAAAAGAAAGAAAATGATTCGGATAATGAAGCAGGAAAAGCTAAGGATAATATAAGCAAAGTTAATGCTATCAAGAAACAGAATATATTTATGGCAATTATGTTTCTGATAACTATTCCCATAACAATTTTTAGTGGAATTTATTATTTCGATGACAGAAAATATCTGTTTATTTCATTATTAGTTCTGCTAGAAGCTATAGCCCCATTCTTCATTATATTTGAAGGAAGAAAGAGGGAAGCGAGAGAGATAGTAATGATTTCCGTATTATGTGCGATAGGAGTGGCAGGCAGGCTTGCGTTCTATATGCTGCCGGAATTTAAACCGATAACGGCAATTGTAATAATTACAGGAGTAAGTCTTGGGGCAGAAAGTGGCTTTTTAGTCGGAGCGGTAACAATGTTAGTGTCAAATATTATATTTGGACAAGGCCCCTGGACACCATGGCAGATGTTTGCCCTTGGAATTATCGGCTTTTTGTCTGGAATAATTTTCAGAAAGAGAAAGAACAGACCAAATGTTATCGTGTTAGCAGTATATGGTTTTCTTGCAGCAGTTGTAATATACGGTGGAATTATGAATCCTGCGGCAGCTGTTATGTCACATGCAAGAATTAATAAGGCTACTTTAATAAGCTATTATGTGACAGGATTTCCAATGGATTTAGTAAATGGCGTTGCAACATTAATATTTACTATCTTGTTAACGAATCCAATGATGGATAAGATTGAGCGCGTTAAGAAAAAATATGACCTTATATAGACAGTTATTATATGAATGTGCTAATATAAAGGATACAATATTAAGATAAATGATATGAATACCGAGGAATGGCATATGCAAAAAGGAAGCAGAATAGGAATAGTCGGTTGTTCTAACGGACAGACCAAAGAATATGAAGAGAAAATTGAATATTTAATAGGTACAATTACTAATGAAATTGGATTAGAGCCAGTTGTAAGTGATTATATTTATGAGACCGATTCATATTTCAGTGGAGATGCAAAAGATAAGGCAGATGCATTGATGAATTTCTATAAAGATAAGGAAATTAAGGCTATATTTGATATATCAGGTGGTGATATTGCAAATGAAGTCTTAGAATATTTAGATTACGATATTATAAGGGACAATCCTAAGATTTTCTATGGTTATAGCGACCTTACCACAGTAATAAATGCAATTTATGCTAAGACAGGGAACGTATCAGGATTATACCAGATAAGAAATCTAATTTATAAAGATAGTGAACAACAGATTAATAATTTTAAAAATACAATTATAGACGAAGGAAATGCTTTAACTGACATAGAGTATTATTTTATCCAGGAGGGATATATGGAGGGAACTGTAATAGGTGGAAATATAAGATGTTTCCTAAAGTTAGCAGGAACAGAATATATGCCCGGTTTTAGCGGTAAGATATTATTACTCGAAGGACTTAATTCAACCTCACAGCAGGTTGCAACATATTTGTGCCAGCTAAGACAGATGGGCGCATTTGATAAGATAAATGGTATTTTACTAGGAACATTTACAAGATTAGATGCAGATATATTTGTACCATCGGTAGAAGAACTTGTACAGAAATATGCAGGAAGAGATATTCCGGTTGCAAGAACTATGGATATAGGGCATGGAACAGATGCGAAGTGTATATTGATTGGAAAGCATATGGAATTCAGATAAGAATAAATTACAAAGACTTGTATCAAGGTATTCATCTATGACACAGACTCTCATATGCCTTAGCTTAGTAGGAGTAAATGCTGTCATTAGCATAGTTTGTTATTAGGCATATAATTTATTAGGAAAGAATATATTATTACTAATAAATATATGATTTCAAAACTATGTGACAACATCTGGTTCAGAACTTCTTGTTTACAGGTCATATATTATGCGAATTGCGACTTTAGGCGAATATTTTATATAATTTGTACGATGAAAGCGAACAAATTATATAAAATGTCCGACTAATGGAGTGAGAGCAAAATATATGACCTGTAAACGTCAATAATTGAATATATGATACGCATATTTTGAAATCAGATGGAGAAGTGTTAGTGAAGAAGAAAATTCTACTGATAATCACAATATTTGCCCTTGCATTTTTGTTTGGTAATGGAATAGCGGGAATTATTGATGAATGTGTAAATGTCAGCTTTAATGGAAATAAGTTAAATACCATGAACTGGGGACTTAGCTTTCAGAATGAAGGAAGTACACCAGTCGGAAATTCATCGGCTGAAGAATTGAGGCAATATAATGCCTTTTATGTTGGAAATGAAGATGATAAAAAAATATATCTCACGTTTGATGTGGGATATGAGAATGGAAATACTGAAAAAATATTAGATGCATTAAAGAAACATAATGCTCCTGCTACATTCTTCGTAGTTGGAAATTTTCTTGAAACTAATCCTGACTTGATTAAAAGAATGGCTGATGAAGGACATAATGTTGGAAATCATTCATATCATCATTATGATATGTCTACTCTTTCAAATGAAAAATTCACTAAAGAACTCACAGATGTAGAATATAAATATAAAGAAATAACAGGTAAAGATTTAGTAAAGCTATATCGTCCTCCTCAGGGTAAATATAGCAGTGAAAGTCTTAGTATGGCAAATGATTCAGGATATAAGACAATTTTCTGGAGCCTTGCATATGTAGACTGGTATGATGACAAACAGCCTACGAAAGAAGAGGCATTTAAAAAGCTTTTGGGAAGAATTCATCCGGGTGCAATAGTTTTATTACATAGTACATCTAGGACAAATGGAGACATTCTGGATGAATTACTTACTAAATGGGAAGAAATGGGCTATTCCTTTGGAAATCTTTCGGATTTAGAGTAGGTGACACAGGAGGATAAAGTAGTATAAATAATAGATAAGATAAAGTTAGAAGCTAGAGTGAATTATACGAAGATATGGGCATCTACAAAGAATCGTCCCTTTTTCGTTGTATGAATCGTATCTCCAAAGATAAATTTCCCCATTCCACGAACCGTTATCTTATCTTCAGGTTTTACATTATAGCTGTTATTCTCAGTAATACGTCCATTTACAAATACTCTTTTCTCACGAATGAGATTCTGGCTCTGGCTTCTTGACAGATTATAAACTTCGCCGATTATTGCATCTAATCTAAGTGATGCCACATTGAATTCTTTGACCTTAATTCTGTTAAATGCATTTTCAGGTATGGTGTCAGTAATGTTGCATTTAACAACTGTATGTTTTACTCTTGTTAGATTTTCTACGATAAATTCAGATATTTTATTAAGGCAGAATACAAATGCCTCATTATCCATAATTATTATATCGCCAAGAGTTTCACGCTTGATTCCGAGATTAATTAATGCCCCAAGAAAATCGCGATGGCTTAGTTCATCAGAGAATTTCTTAAGTACGGGTGTTATGTGTATACAATCAATTGGAAATGCGGTTTCTATATTGCCGAATCTTACTATCTGGCGTTCGCAGAAATCATTTCCACCAAAAAGAGAGCGGTCAACATATGACAGCTCTTTTTCTATGTTATAGTAAGTATTTAATTCTAATAAGCCAAGGAAATTTGTAAAGGTACAAATATCTCTTGAATATGCTTTGTCTGCTAAATCAGCAAAACGTTTCTTTAACTGTTCTTCTTCATTCATATTACATACTACTCTCATTCTGAGCGATTTCTTATACTTTATCTACAATACGTTTGCCTCTCCACGTACCACGTTTCCATCTGATATATACTACCACACCACGTACTATTTCATCAAGTGCCATTGCAATCCATATACCAATTAATCCGAAATCAAATACGATTCCAAACAGATAACCAAGTAATACTGAAACGCCCCACATTGAAGCCATTCCTAAATAAGTCGGGAACTTAACATCACCGGCAGCACGCATACTGTTGATAATTACAAGGTTAGCAGTTCTTCCGATTTCTAAGAAAATACATATGAACATAATCTTGTGCCCTAAGTTTACGACACTTGTATTATCTGTAAATATTCCAATAGTAACAGGACTTATAAGGAAGTTTATAAGTGCAATGGTTATTGAAATAATCATGGATTTTTTTAATGTAGACATAACTTTTTCATATGCAAAATCATATTCATTTGCTCCGATTGAATGACCTACTACAATAGCAGTAGCCATAGCAGCAGATATTGAATACAGATATGCAAAGTTACTTAACATTGTAGCATAAATCTTAGTATTAACAGCAACAACGGATAATGAATTGACGAAACTTAAAATTATAAGTTGTGCTATATTATATGAAATATTTTCTCCGGCAGTAGGAAGTCCTATTTTAAGCAGTTTCTTCAATACATCATATGGAAATGGAATTAGGTATTTAATGGAAATCTGTCCATCAATTTTGATGATGAAGAATATTATTGAAATAATAACTGCAACAAATCGGCTGCAAGTGGTTGAAATAGCAACTCCTTCTACACCTTTGTGTAAGTATTTGAGTGGTCCGTACAAGAACATATAGTTACCAGCAATGTTTACAAGGTTCATCACGATTGCAATAATCATGCCGATTTTTGTCTGACCGTTACTTCTGAATATCTGTGAAAATGTATCAAAGATAGCCTGAAGAAATATAAAACCACCGACTATTTTCATATAACTTGTAGCATCAGGAAGCATTGAAGTCGGAACTTTCATTAAACCTAAGATAAACTGGTTAAAAATTAATATTAATGCACTTATTATTCCACTTAACAAAAGGTTAAATGTAATCGAAACGGTGTAAATCTGATTTAACTTTTCTTTGATTTTTGCACCAAGATATTGGGCAACTATAACACCTGTAGCACTTGCAATAATGGAAAATGCAAGAGTAAGAAAGCCGATAATCTGGTTGGCATTACCGATTCCACCGACTGCTGTATCCGAATAATTACTTATCATCAAAGTGTCAATATATCCGAGACACATTGATAATAGTGACTGTACAAAAATCGGCCAGCCTAATTTAAATAATGATGTATTTTTAATATCTTTATTTGACGTTTCCATAACAATTCTCCATTCCGCAGACATAGACTGCATTTATTTTTTTCATATCGCTGTTGTCATTATACAGTCAAAAATAGTAATATATCTACAACAATAATGCTAAAAAATAACACAATCTTGCTAAAAATATAAAATTAGCATATAATTACAGGTATTAAGATAAGACTATATAAAAATGAGGTGACATAAATATGAATCACGAAGATTTTATGAAATATGAGGAGAAAAAAGGACATGGTACTTATATGCTGCCATTTGCAGTGTATGGAACATTAATTCCGAATAACGGCACGTTTTTTCCTGCACACTGGCATGATGAAATAGAAGTTATATATGCAAGGGAAGGTCATTGTATTTACTATGTGAATTTTAAACCATATGATTTATATGAGGGAGAAGTGCTTATTATTCCGCCGGGAGTTATACATTCATTTGAGCAGAGTGGAACGGAACGTTTTATTGGAAACTCAAGTGTATTCAGTCTTAATATGGTGAATAACAGTACAGTTGACGTATGTTCCTCAAAGTATTTTATGCCGCTGTTTAATAATGAAATTGTCTTGCAGATACATATGAAAAATGGTGAAGAGCATACAGAAAATATCAGGAAAATTGTAGGGAAATTTCAGGAATGCTATTACGATAAGGCAGATTGCTACGAAATACAGTTAAAGATTTATCTTTTGGAATTCTTTAAATATTTATTTGAAAACAAATTATATGAAAATTCAGGTAAAAAATCGTCCCTTATTAAAATGAGTGATAAAACTAAGGTAATAATAACCTATATAGAAGAGCATTTTATAGATAAAATCACATTAGATGATTTAGCAAAGCTGACAAACCAGAGTGTATACAATCTCTCGCATTCATTTAAGTATTGCACAGGACAAAGCCCAATGGAATATATTAATCAATATAGGCTTTCTGTGGCTGCGAAGAAGTTAGAATCAACTGATGAACCAGTAATTAATATAGCGACAGATACAGGATTTAATAATGTCTCGTATTTCAACAGAGCATTTAAGAATAAATTCCAGATGACACCGACACAGTATAGAAGATTTGGACATAATATATAGATATATTATAGGATTATGAATTTGGGGATAGAAAATGAGTAGTCAGAAATATGAAGATATGCTTAATTTAGCACTTGATACTCCTGAGGGAGACAGAGAGCAGAGTAAGACTCTGAATGTAGGTTTCGACAGTATAATAAATACATGGGAAGTAATCGTAAGATATAATGGTGATATAGAATTCCTTAAAAGTAACGGAGTAAGTATCATATATTTGTCAGGTAATTATGCAATCCTTACAGTACCCGATAATTTTATAAGGAATCTTAATTCCTATAAGGAGATTATATACGTGGAAATGCCGAAGAGTCTGTATCTTACAGTAGCTAATGGCATACGAACTTCCTGTATTAATAATGTGCAGGTCAGAGAATTCTCAAATCGTGGAGGGTTGTTTGGTGAGGGTGTCATATGTGCCTTAATTGACAGTGGCATTGACATATTTAATGATGCTTTCAGAAACAATGATGGAAGCACGCGAATCTTAGAAATCTGGGATCAGAACATAAGTGGTAATCCACCAGAGGGGTATACGCTTGGAACAGTATTTACAAAGGACGATATTAATGATGCACTTAGAAGTGGTAGGTTTAGGTCAAGGGATGTATCGGGGCATGGAACTCATGTGGCAGGAATAATGGCGGGAAATTTCGCATCGAATAAGAATAACAGTATAGGGATAGCAACAAGAAGTCCGATAATTATGGTTAAGTTAAATACTTCGATTAATAATGGCTTTCCAAGGACCACAGAGTTAATGCAGGCAATTAATTATATCTATCAGGCAGCAGTAAGGTATAATATGCCTGTTTCGATTAACATAAGCTTTGGTAATTCCTATGGTTCTCATGATGGAACTTCGCTTATAGAGACATTTATTGATGATATATCTAATTTATGGAAAATGTGTATATGTATTGGAACAGGAAATGAGGGTGCAGCGGCAGGTCACACTAAGGAGATATTTAAAATAAATGATGAAAAAAGTATGAGATTCACCATAGGTGAATATGAAAGTAATATAAATATCCAGATTTGGAAGAACTATGAAGATGTATTTGAATTCACTATTACTGCACCGGGAAGAGTTAATTCAATTAAGATTGACAATGTTGTTGGAAGTATAAAGAGAAGATTGGGTTCTAATAAAATTCTGATATATTATGGAGAACCATCACCATATAGTCCTTTTCAGGAGATTTTTATAGATATTATCCCTGATATTTCAGTAAATGATTATATAACGCCAGGAATATGGAGTATAGATGTGGCAGCACAGAGAGTAGTGAATGGCAGGATTGATATGTGGCTTCCCGATTCAGCATCATTAAATGAGGATACAAGATTCCTGACTCCATCACCTGAAACAACACTTACGATTCCGTCAACAAGTAATTCAGCAATATCAGTAGGCGGCTATAATTCGTTGATTATGTCATATGCAGATTTCTCAGGGCGGGGATTTACGAGAGTGGTAGGCAGAATAAAACCTGACATAGTAGCACCTGCTGTAAATATTACTTCAGCGGCAACAGGTGGAGGAGTTACAGAGAAAAGTGGTACTTCCATGGCGTGCCCATTCGTGGCAGGAAGTGCGGCACTTCTTATGGAATGGGGAATTGTACGTGAAAATGATTTATATCTGTATGGTGAAAAAGTGAAAGCTTATCTTATAAAGGGAGCAAGACCATTACCGGGATATACACAGATACCTGATGAAAGAATTGGTTTTGGGGCATTGTGTTTGAGGGATAGTATTCCGGTATAGAAGCCGGTATTAAATCAATAAATGCCTTATGAATACTCAGGTCGTCATTTAATTCAGGGTGAAATGCAAATGCAAGCTGAGTTGTATTATCATCATCAAGCTTTTCGGCAAGGAGAATCATTCCAGCACAGGTTGATAAAACTGGTTTGCCTGATAGAATCTGGGCTTTAAGATTATCTTACATATTAAGCTCTCTTAGTAGTTTATCCTGAACAGTGCTTTCGCCACCGGGAAGAATGATACCGTCAAACTCTTTGTTTAAATCTTCTGATTTACGGAGTTCTATAGAGTTTACACCAAGTTTTTTGAGCATTTTTTCGTGTTCAATAAATGCTCCCTGAACTGCTAATATACCAATTGTCATTTATTTACCTCTTTCAGCCATTAATAATGCGATTTTCTGTTCATTGATATCAACCATTGCTTCGCCTAAGTTTTCAGATAATTTAGCAATAAGTTTAGCATCTGTGTAGTTTTTAACAGCTTTTACGATAGCATTTGCACGTTTTTCGGGATTACCTGATTTGAAGATTCCTGAACCAACGAATACGCCCTCTGCACCAAGCTGCATCATTAATGCTGCATCAGCAGGAATTCTTTCAAGTGCCATAACTGCGCATGCACCGGCAGCTTCAGCAATCTTTGCCTGTTCAGATGAAAATGATGTATCAGATAAAGTCATATATATTAATACATTTACTAAGACATTGGCATTAACGGTGAGAATAAGTTATATGATTCTGCCATCACAGTTAATGGAAAAATTCTATGAAAAACTTGGTTTTTATTCGTGTACGGTTTCGAATTTCGAGCAGTATACACTTGCAAATTTTATGAAAAACGGAAGCTTTGAGAAGCATATTAACCGTCTGAGAACTTATTATCAGAATAAGAGAGAAGTTATCGTCGATGCATTTTGTAACAGCAGACTAGGTAAATACATTGAAATTGAGGGTGACGAAGCAGGTGTACATTTTCTGATGCATATAGACAGTAAATATAGTGAAGAGGAATTCGTAAGGCTTGCAAGGGCAAAAGGTATTAATATGATGCCATTATCGGGTTATTACATTGAAAATGATGAAAATGGAAATGGTAAAAATGCAGAGAATTACAGAAATACTTATGTAATGAATTACTCATCGGTTGATATCAATGTGATAGATGAAGTGGTTGAAGCGTTGTATGAACTGATAAAGCCATAAGGTATTTAATATCCAGGCACTTATAATATGTAATATCAGACAGTTGAAAAATAGAATAAAATTAAGTATACTTAAAAATTGTTAGAAGACAATGAGCATATAAATATAAAATGAATAGTATAAAAAAGGAAATAAAGCAATGAGTATAACAGTACAGGAATTAAAAAAGAAAGATAAAGAGACATATCAGATTATAGACATTCGTGATGAGGTGGAGGTAGCACATGGAGAGATACCAGGTGCTATAAATGTTCCGGCAGATGATATCATTAATAATGATAAGATTGATTTTAGTAAGGAGCTTATCATATGCTGTACAAGAGGAATATATAGTGAAGAAGTAGTAGAGAAGCTTGATGAGAATGGCATAAAAGCAAAGAGTCTTGAAGGAGGATATATTGCGTGGCTGTTAGATGTCATGTCAGAAGATAATGAAAGTGATACGGATTTTGCCAAAGATGTTGAACTTAGCATAAGAAAGAAATTCCGAAAGAAAATCTGGTGCAAATTCACAAAGGCAATTAATGAATACGAGCTTGTAAAAGAGGGCGACAGAATTGCAGTATGCATTTCAGGTGGTAAAGATTCTATGCTTATGGCAAAATTGTTTCAGGAATTAAAGCTTCATAATAAATTCCCGTTTGAAGTTAAATTCTTAGTTATGGACCCGGGATATAGTCCTGCAAACCGTCAGGTTATCGAAGAAAATGCGAAGAAGCTTAATATACCGATTAAGATATTTGAATCGGATATATTTGATTCAGTATATAATATAGAAAAGTCCCCATGTTATCTTTGTGCGAGAATGAGAAGAGGACATTTATACAGCTATGCCAGGGAAATGGGTTGTAATAAAATAGCACTCGGACATCATTATGATGATGTAATTGAAACAATACTTATGGGTATGTTATATGGTGCACAAATGCAGACTATGATGCCTAAACTTCATAGTACGAATTTTGAGGGAATGGAATTAATCCGTCCGCTATATTTAATTCGTGAAGATGATATAAAGGCGTGGAGAGATTATAATAATCTGCATTTTATACAGTGTGCCTGCAAATTTACAGACACCTGTACAACGTGTAATAATGAAGAAAATCAGTCTAAGAGAATGGAGATAAAGAAGCTTATAAGCGATTTGAAGAAAGTTAATCCATTCGTTGAGAGCAATATTTTCAGAAGTGTTGAAAATGTTAACTTAGACACTTTAGTTGCTTATAAAAAAGATGGCATTAAACATCATTTCTTAGATGAATATGATAAATAATATAACGAATAATGCCGCAAATAATACGATAAACAATATTATAGTAAATAATATGACGATAATATAATGAATACTGCGACAAATAGTATACAGTAAATAATGTGACAAACAATATGACAATAATATAGCAGATAATGTGACAAATAAAATCGGAAAGGTGGAGTAGAAGTGACACTTAAAAAGCATATAATTGATACAATTAAAGAATGGCAGTTGAAAATAGGAAATATAGATACAGATATAAGATTATATTATCCTAAATCGTCCCTGTGTGATTATATGGAAGTGCCAGAATCAGTTTCCAATGATGATTTGTTAGAAATGCTATCTGATTATATGAAGAATAAAGCAGAAGAATTAGGAAATGTTAATATTACCTATAATAAGGACAGATATTGCATTGAAGTCTTAGATAAAGGCTGTAAATATGTTGAGAATAATATTGATACACCAGAATTTTTAACTGCCTTTTTAGCAGCACTTAAGACACAGAAGTTTGAAGAAATATTAGAAGTATTCAAAAGATATGCCAGAGAGAATAATACTGAATTAGTATTTGAAAAGGAAACAGATGGATTAGGTACCGTATTGTATCTGAAAGATGAGAATGTAGAACCATATGTATACTGTGTGGAGCAGGATGATTTTGGTATTACTTATCATAGATTTGCTAAGGATGATTATTTACAGTTAGCAACACTATCTGAAGCGGAAGATGATGTAAAGAGTGGTCGTACTGCACCAATAACAGAAACAAAAGAAATTATATAAAAGATTGCTATGAAGAGGAGAGAAAGAAAATGTTAAGTAAAGAATATAAAATATCAGGAATGTTTATTACAATTCTTGTGATGGCAGCTACATTTATTATTTTTCATAATGAGGATATTTCTGTAAGATTATTTGCAACAGCTTTATTTACTGTAGCTACATTAATTACAAGCATTCTTGGGACGAGAGTGAGCATAAGAATAATAAAGACGGGTGACAGGATTAAGAATAAATTAGTTAAGGTACTTTATTATATCGGTTTGCCGATTGCATTAATATGCTTAACAGGGTTAGTCTGGGCGGTAATGGCTGTGGTTAATGGAAAACTTGCAAATACAGATGATATAGGAACTTCATTTGGCCAGTCTTACCTACTTGCTATAGTGGCAATTGCTGTATGTATTTTTGCTATTATTCCATATATTCAAACCATAATAGTGTTGGTTTTAAGAAAATTCAAAAAATTTAACTAGGCAGATAGTTTTATTACATAAGATTGATATAGTCTAAAACTATAACAAACTATAGATTTTTCATATTTTTCCGATTTCTGTAAATATGTTAATATGTGAACCATAAATTGATTAGTAATTCTGGATATTATAAAAATGATATAGATAGATGTATAAAGTGTTATATAGTCAGTTATATGGAGCTGTATAGAAATATGTGATTTTTATAATATATATTTTAGGAATTATAATCACGAAAACTATAAAATATTAACAGATTGGAGATAAGATATGAGTAAATTAAACACACCATTCAGATACGATTATGTAGGAAGCTTTTTAAGGCCAGAGGTTTTAAAGAAAGCAAGAGAAGATTATGAAAACGGTAAAATTACAAGAGAAGATTTAACAAAAGTAGAAGATGAATGTATAACTAAACTTGTCAGCAAACAGAAAGAATTAGGATATAAAGTAATTACTGATGGTGAATTCAGAAGAGCAACATGGCATTTAGATTTTATGTGGGGCTTTAATGGTGTCGGTCATCAGAAAACAGAGACAGGCTTACCATTCCATGGCGAAGCAGCAATGATTGATGATACTTATCTTACAGGAAAAGTTTCACTTGGCGAACATCCTTTTATTGAGCATTTTAAATTCATCAAACAGTTTGAAGATGAGAATACAGTTGCAAAACTTACAATACCTGCACCAGCACAGTTCTTAGAACAGATGATTATGCCTTTTGCATGGGATAATTCTAAGAAATATTATAATACAGCAGATGAAATTGCTATAGATATTGCTAATGGATACAAGAAATTCATCAAAGATGTATATGCAGCAGGATGCAGAAATCTTCAGTTAGATGACTGCTCATGGGGTATGTTAGTTGATGAAAATGCATGTCAGTTCTTTGGAACAGACAGCAAGGGATTAGAGAAAATAAAGAAACAGCTTGTAGATATCAACAACCTTGCAATTGTAGATAAACCAGAAGATATGATAATTAATACACACGTATGCAGAGGAAATTTCCATTCTACATATGCAAGCAGTGGAGCGTATGACAGCGTTGCAGAAACATTATTTGCAAAGGAAAATGTAAATGCATATTATTTAGAGTTCGATGATGAACGTTCAGGTGGTTTTGAATCACTTTCAAAGGTTACAGGTGATAAAAAGGTAGTTTTAGGTTTAATTACAACAAAATCTCCTGTATTAGAAGATAAGGAAACAGTTATTAAAAGAATTAATGAAGCTGCAAAATACATACCTCTTGACAGATTATACCTTAGTCCTCAGTGTGGTTTTGCATCATGCGAAATAGGCAATAAATTAACAGAAGAACAGCAGTGGGCAAAACTTAAATTAGTTAAAGAAATAGCTGAAGAAGTATGGAAATAAAATAATTATTTATATATCAAATTTGCTTTAGCGGTTAAATAAAAATTAAATATTATGCGTAAAAAATGACCTCTCTTGCAGGCAAATAAGTGAAATTAAATTTACTTAATGTCTGCAAGGGAGGTTTTTGTATTTCAATTTCAAAAATGCTTGACAGATAAGTTACTTAGTGATATGGTTAGTTACATAAGTAATGAACCATACAAGTAATTGCAAAAATACATATAAATTATTACTTTTGAGCTATCAAAGCAGGAAAGGAGGAGAAAATGAACGAGATATTAACTCAGGAGAAATCAATCTACATACAGATTGCAGAAATGATTGAACGGGATATATTGCGGGATATCTTACTAGAGGAAGAGAAAGCACCAAGTACTAATGAACTTGCGAAACTCTATGCAATTAACCCGGCAACTGCAGCCAAAGGGATTAATATTCTTGTAGATAGAGGAATCCTATATAAGAAGCGTGGTATTGGAATGTTTGTTGTGAAAGGAGCCAAAGAGATGATAATGGCAAAAAGAAAAGAAGAATTTTATGATAATTATATAAAAAAGCTTTTGTTAGAGGCATCAAGTATTGGTATCAGCAAAGAAGAACTTATAGATATGATTAAGAAAGAAGATTAAAGAAAATTGCCTAAGGAATAGAGCAGATATTAAATTCTGCGGAATGGAGAAAAGTATGAGTGAAATGTTATCATGTAAAGGAATATATAAAAAGTATGGAAATAAAGAAGTGCTTAAAGGTATAAATCTTGATATAGAAAAAGGAAAGATTTATGGTCTGATTGGCAGAAACGGAGTGGGAAAGACAACGCTTTTATCAATAATGACAGGACAGAGTATGGCATCAGAAGGAGTTGTCACCTTAGATGGCGAAAAGGTATGGGAAAATAAAGATGTTATTAATAAAATCTGTTTCTCAAGAGAATTAAATCCTATGGCAGTAATGGGTAATAATAATATTAAGGTTAAGGAGTATCTGAGGATTGCTTCAATATTTTATCCAAATTGGGATTCTGAAATGGCAGATGAACTTATTAAAGAATTCGAATTAAATGTAAAGAAGCAGATTTGCAAGTTATCTAAAGGTATGATGTCAATGGTTACAATAATTGTTGCATTGGCAAGCAAGTCTGAATTTACATTTCTTGACGAACCGGTTGCCGGACTTGATGTTGTAGCAAGAGACCAGTTTTACCGCGCTTTATTAGATGAATATGATAAGACAGGCAGAACATTTGTAATATCTACACATATCATAGAAGAGGCAGCAGACATTTTCGAGGAAGTAATTATTATGAAAAATGGTCAGGTCATTCTTAAAGAGAATACGGTAGAACTTCTAGACAGAGCATTTCATATAAGTGGAAAAGCTGAAGAAGTAGATAAGTTAGTGGAGGGTATGGAAGTACATCACAGAGAAAATATTGGAAGAAGCAAGGGCGTAACAGTTTTAGCAAAACCGGGCGAACGAATAAATGCAAATGCTGATGTAAGTGTACAGCCTGTTAATTTGCAAAATCTATTCGTGGCATTATGTGGCAAGGGGGAATAGATTATGACAGAGATTAAAGGAATTACAAGACAGGCATTAAAAAATCTGCTTGTTAGTTTTTTGACATTTGCATTAGTGATAATATTTTTTGCCTTTTTAAGTGCTCCAACTTATTCTAAAATGTCGAGAATAGGAATGGTATATACATTATATTTTAATTTATTTGTTATGCTTACATATGTAATTTCATTTACGACTTGTTATTTAAGAGTATATATTGCATTTGGAAGTACAAGAAGAAGACTCTTCATAAGTAAAAATATTGTGGCATTAGGTCTTATATGTATAGTAAATATAGTAGATATGATTGTATATGTGATATTTGATAAAATGGAACTTACAAGAATTATTGGTTCAATTATAATATGTATTTTGGTTTTGGCGGCAGGCGAAATACTATCATTAATAATTTATAAATATGGAATGAAAGGTTATGTTATAAGCTGTATGCTTGGTGGATTTGTCGGGGGATTATGTGGAGGAGGAGTTTTTCCGGCATCATTAATCAGAAAATATCTGCAAATGCCAGTTGTATGCTTAAGTGTTTTTGCCGTAAGCATTATCATCTATGCTGTGATTGAATATTTAGAATGGAAAATGATTTATAAATATGAGATAAGAACCTGATAAATATAAAATAAGAGCCAAATAAGTGCTAAATCTTTAAAATCATATTATGACCTGACTTTCTAAAGATGGTTTAAAGTAAATACTTACCTGACTCTTAGATAAAGATATATTAGTCTGCTTTTAAATCATTTTTATGGATTACATATATCGCAACACCGATAAAAATCATACCACCGATTATGTTTCCGATTGTTACATAGCTAAAGCATACAAGGCTTTTTGGTGATAATAAAGCATCACATTGTGAAGAAGTCAAACCATATAATTCCTGCGCTTTATTTACGTAATCAGAATTAGTAGCTGCTAACATTCCGGCTGGAATATAGAACATATTTGCAACGCAATGCTCGAAACCGCAGATAACGAAAGCCATAATAGGAAAGAATACGGAAAGTATTTTGCCTGTTACATCTTTAGCGGCTGAAGCCATAAGTATTGCAAGGCATACTAAGATGTTACAGAGAATACCGCTTGTGAAACCTGCCAAAGGCTTAATATTAGTTTTACCAATTGCGACTTTTATGGTATATGCACCAAGACCACCGTTTGAGTAATCAAACTGACCTGAAAAGAAAAGTAATATATCGATTATCAATGCACCTAAAAGGTTGCTTAGGTAGACAACTACAAGGTTTCTTACTACTGATAAACCACTGATTTTCTTATTCATATATGCCATTATTAACATACAGTTTCCGGTAAATAATTCGCCACCGACTAATATAACAAGCATTAAACCGACAGGGAATACAGCTCCGGCTAAGGTTCTTGCAAGTCCGACATTGCTTATGTTATGAACTGCTACGTTACTCGCAGCACCGCCGAGTGCGATGAAAGCGCCTGCGAAAATACCTAACATAATCATTTTGAAAAGTGAAAGATTTGCTTTAGTAATCTGCCCGTCAATATTATTTTGTACAACCTCTGTAGGTGTATAGAAATTGTTTTGCATTAGTGAAATCTCCTTAATAATATAATAATTATTATCCTAATGATAAGCAAAACAAAAGTCAATAAAAATACGAAAATAATAATGTATTAATTTTCGTACAGAAATAGAGAATAGAATAAAAGAAAGAATGTTACCGCATTTATCGTATACGATAACTTTGAATGGCAGGCAATGAAAATGAAATACCTGCAGAATGGAGAGAATTATGACTGTTAAATTATTTAAGATGAGTTACAGAAAACTACTAATATTTTTATTATGTATGGCAGCAAGTTTTTTTGTGGGTTTAACCATACAGCTAATCAATGGAGACAGTGATAGCCAGCAGATTTCGATAATAATGACTATATTAATTACATGCTTTTTTGAATTTTTTTTCATACCGATGGGAATGGCAAATGATTTTAAAATATATATACAGATGGGTGGAACCAGAAAATCTTTCTACATTGCAGAATTGATTTTTGAAATCGTAAAGTATCTGATATTAACAGTATTCTTAGCAATTTCATATAAGTTTCAAAAGCAGATATATAATAAAGCAGGTAAAGAAAGCTGCCTTATAAATGAGCATATGGATAAGTATATAAATATCGGCTCTGTTTTATTATTGATTGGCTTTGTAATAGCACTGATGATGCTGCTATCGGCATTAGCTGTAATGTATAAAGAAAAAGTATATATTATAATATGGATAGTTTATCTTGTAGTATGTATGATACCTGTACAGCTGCATAATTTAGAAGAGAATGATAATGACTCAATGCCTGCACGATTTGCATTATGGATTAAGAATAAAGCGTGGTTTAGTAACTTAAAAGATATGATTCTTAATCCTGATATGACACAGGTATATCTGGCAGCAGGAAGTCTTACAGTTTTATGCCTTGTAATTTCCTATCTTATAATAGCAAGGAAAGATTATTAATTCAGAATAAGCATTTATATAATACAGAATACAAAAACAAACAAAAGTTGACATATAATAGTTTTGTGATATAATAAGTTCGTAATAAATGTAACATTTTTGTAACAATTGAACAAATAACAATTGGTCAAATTAAGCAAATGTAATAATAACTAAGTATACAAAGACAAATATTCAGAGAGGTATACAAGTGAAAAAGGACGATATCATGAAATACAGAAAAAATATAGCATATGGAGTTACAGGAGTGGCATTAGCTAGTTTTATGATAACTGGAATACATATGCAGACAGATGCTAAGAGTAATAAGGCAAAATTTGAAGGCAATATTTCAGCAGAAGTAACCATTCCATCAGCAGGAATTGCTAAATTATTAGTAAATAATGAGAATAGTGCTAAAAGTAATAAAACTGAAGATAAAAGTGTTGATAATAAATTATCAGGTGGTATAGCTTCAATTCTTAATAATTATTATATAGATACACTTGCCAATGAAAGTAAGGTAAGTATTAAAGCTGTAGATACAGTTCTTAGTATGTTACCCGCCGAAGATACAGAGGATACTAAAGAAACAGAAACAACAGATAAAGCAGCAGAAGAGGCTGCACAGGAAGAACAGCCACAGCAGCCACAGCAGGTAAGTTCAATTGTAGCAGGATATAATGTACTAGGTGTAGCAAACGTTACAAACTACTTAAATGTAAGAGAGACACCTGATTTAGATGGAAAAGTTCTTGGTAAGCTTCCTATGAATGCAGGTTGTGAGATACTTGAGACACTTGATGGCTGGTATAAGATATCATCAGGAAGCGTTGAGGGTTATGTAAGTGCTGAATATCTTCTTACCGGTGCAGAGGCAAATGAAAGAGCATCAGGTTGTTTAGCAACAGTTGCTAAAGTTAAAGCAGATATGCTTATGGTAAGAGAAGAGCCTAATACAGATTGTACAATTCTGACAAGAGTTGCATATGATGAAGAATTAGAAGCTGTAGAGTTATTAGACGGCTGGGTAAAAGTTAATATAGATAATAAATTCGGATATGTAAGTGCAGAATATGTCGATGTCTATCAGACATTACCTAAGGGTGTAACAATAGAAGAGTTATCATACGGTAACGGAATATCTAATACAACAGTTGACTTGATAGAATATGCAAAACAATTCTTAGGCAATCCATATGTTTATGGAGGAACAAGTCTTACTAATGGTACTGACTGTTCGGGATTCACAATGAGAATATTTGAACATTTTGGATATGGCCTTAGCAGAACTTCAAGAGAACAGGCTAATAATGGTACAAGAGTATCACTTTCAGAGATTCAGCCGGGTGATTTATTATTCTATAGCCATGGAGGTTCAATTGGACATGTTGCGATATACATTGGAAATGGTCAGATTATTCATGCCAGCACAGAGAGAACAGGTATAATAATTGGAAATGCTTTCTATACAACACCAGTGTGTGCTACAAGAATCATTAACTAAATTTATTAATATCAATGTAAAGTTGTAATAGTTAATTTAATTATAGACAAAGCCGGATGGCTATGTTATAATATATAAGGTTTATGCCAAAAGTTTAGCGTACTCTTGGTTATAGGACACTCCGACCTGTTACTAAGCGTATAGCGATTAAAAATTAGGAGGAATTATCATGATTTCAAAGGAAAAGAAAGCAGAACTTATTGCAGCTTATGGAAGACAGCCTGGTGACACAGGATCTCCAGAGGTACAGATTGCTATTTTAACAGAAAGAATCAGAGAGTTAACAGAGCATTTAAAAGTTCATCAGAAAGATCATCATTCAAGAAGAGGACTTCTTAAATTAGTAGGTCAGAGAAGAGGACTTCTTGCATACTTAAAGGAAACTGATCTTGAAGGATATCGTGCATTAATTGAGAAATTAGGTATCAGAAAATAATCAATATCTAGTATCTGAAAGATATTATGCATATTCGGGGCGGCCAAAACCGCCCCATTTTTTGAAATTAAATATTTATGGTTATCCAATAAAGAGGCATTGCAAATCCGAGACCACTGAAAAGATTATAATTATTATTGTTTTTTTATGGAAGATAGAATTATAAGCTTTTCAGTGTTTTCGGCGAAAGCCTTTTATATAATAAAGGGTAACGTGAAATTCAAAAATGGAGAAATTAAAATAATGAAAGGAAGGCAGAAACAAACTGCAAGGTAAAAAAATGAAGATATTTACTATGGATATTGCCGGTAAGACTTTAAAAGTTACAATCGGTAAAGTAGCAGCACAGGCAAATGGAGCTGCATTTATGCAATATGGAGATACAACAGTATTATCAACAGCAACAGCATCAGAGAAACCAAGAGATGGAATAGATTTCTTCCCACTTAGTGTGGAATATGAAGAAAAGTTATATTCAGTAGGTAAGATACCTGGAGGTTTTAATAAGAGAGAGGGTAAGGCATCAGAAAATGCAATACTTACATCAAGAGTTATTGACCGACCAATGAGACCGTTATTTCCTAAAGATTATAGAAATGATGTAACTCTTAATAATATGGTAATGTCAGTTGATCCTGAGTGCCGTCCTGAATTAGTAGCTATGCTCGGTTCGGCAATAGCAACATCTATTTCAGATATTCCATTTGATGGCCCATGTTCTACAACGCAGGTTGGTATGATAGACGGAGAATTTATTCTTAATCCATCACAGGAACAGTGGAAGAACAGTGATTTAAACCTTACTGTTGCATCTACAAGTGAAAAAGTTATTATGATTGAAGCAGGTGCGAATGAGATACCTGAAGCAAAGATGATTGAAGCTATCTATTTAGCACATGAAGAAAACCAGAAAATCATTGCATTTATAAATGAAATCGTTGCAGAAGTAGGTAAGAAGAAACACGAATATACAAGTTGTGCAATACCTGATGAATTATTCGCAGCAATTAAAGAGATAGTAACTCCGGAAGAAATGGAAGTTGCTGTATTCACAGATGAGAAACAGGTAAGAGAAGAAAACATAAGAGTAATAAAAGAAAAATTAGAAGAAGCATTTGCTGATAATGAAGAATGGCTTGGATTAATCGGAGAAGCATTATATCAATATCAGAAGAAGACTGTAAGAAAGATGATTTTAAAAGATCATAAACGTCCTGATGGCCGTGAAATCACACAGATTCGTCCTCTTGCAGCAGAAGTTGATTTAATACCAAGAGTTCATGGCAGTGCAATGTTTACAAGAGGTCAGACTCAGATATGTAATGTTTGTACACTTGCACCATTATCAGAGGCACAGAAGATAGATGGTCTTGATGAAAATGAAGTATCTAAGAGATATATGCATCATTATAATTTCCCAGCTTATTCAGTAGGTGAGACAAAGGTTTCAAGGGGTCCGGGACGTCGTGAAATCGGACATGGTGCTTTAGCTGAAAGAGCATTGGTGCCAGTTCTTCCATCAGTTCAGGAGTTCCCTTATGCTATAAGAACAGTTTCAGAGACATTTGAGTCAAATGGTTCTACATCAATGGCTTCAACATGTGCATCATGTATGTCGCTTATGGCAGCAGGTGTTCCAATTAAGAAAATGGTTGCAGGTATCTCATGTGGTCTTGTCACAGGTGAAACCGATGATGATTTTGTATTATTAACAGATATTCAGGGACTTGAAGATTTCTTTGGAGATATGGACTTTAAGGTAACAGGTACGACAGATGGTATTACGGCAATTCAGATGGATATCAAGATACATGGATTGACAAGACAGATTGTGGAAGGTGCTATTGCAAGATGTAGAGAAGCAAGATTGTTCATTATGGATAATTGTATGAAGAAAGCTATATCTGAACCAAGAAAAGAAGTTGGTGAATTCGCACCTAAGATTGTACAGATTAAGATTGATCCTGCTAAGATTGGTGATGTAGTAGGTCAGCGTGGAAAAGTTATTAATACTATTATTGAACGTACAGGTGTTAAAATTGATATTACTGATGATGGAGATGTATCAGTATGTGGCGTTAATAAAGATGGAATGGACGAAGCTGTTAAAATGATTCAGTTAATTGCCAGCGAATTTGAAGAAGGTAAGATATATGAAGGAAAAGTAATCAGCATCAAAGAATTTGGCGCATTCCTTGAATTTGCACCTGGTAAAGAGGGAATGGTTCATATTTCTAAAGTATCTAAAGAAAGAATTAACAGAGTTGAAGATGTTCTTACACTCGGTGATGTAGTTAAGGTTGTATGCCTTGGCAAAGATAAGATGGGAAGAATCAGCTTCAGTATTAAAGATGTTGAATAAAAATATAATATAGAACAGAATACTATATATGTAAGCAAATGTATCAGGATAGGAGGGAATTAGCCCTCCTATTTGATTATATGCAAATTCCTATAAAAGTTCTAGGAAATCAAACTTTTAGAAATTAATATTTAGTGAAATGGATTTTTAGGAATCCTGTGTGTTATTAAAATATGAATTATAAGAAAGAAGGCAGAAACTATGGAAAAAAGAAATTTAGAAACAATATGTATACAGGGAGGCTGGAAACCAAAGAAAGGCGAACCAAGGGTATTACCTATATATCAGAGTACAACATTTAAGTATGATACAAGCGACCAGATGGGAAGATTATTTGACTTAGAGGATTCTGGATATTTCTATACAAGACTTCAGAATCCTACAAATGATGCAGTTGCTTCTAAGATTGCAGAATTAGAGGGTGGAGTAGGTGCGATGCTTACATCATCAGGGCAGGCAGCTAACTTTTATGCGATTTTAAATATTTGCGAAGAAGGTGACCATATAGTAAGTTCAGCACCTATCTATGGTGGAACATTCAACCTTTTTGCTGTAACAATGAAGAAAATGGGTATAGATTTTACATTTATTGATCCGGATGCTTCTGAAGAAGAGATTTCAAAAGCTTTTAAGCCTAATACAAAAGGACTGTTTGCTGAAACACTCTCTAATCCATCGCTTGTGGTTCTTGATATTGAAAAATTTGCCAGAATTGCACATTCACATGGTGTTCCTCTTATTATAGACAATACATTTGCTACACCTATTAACTGCCGGCCTTTTGAATGGGGTGCAGACATCGTTACTCATTCTACAACGAAATATATGGACGGACATGCTATGGCAGTAGGCGGATGTATTGTAGACAGTGGCAATTTTGACTGGGATGCACACGCTGACAAGTTTCCTGGACTTACAACTCCTGATGCATCATATCATGGAATTATCTACACACAGAAATTTGGAAAAGGTGCATACATAACTAAAGCAACTGTTCAGCTTATGAGGGATTTAGGTTCAATACCATCACCTATGAATGCGTTTTTACTTAATGTAGGACTTGAAACACTTCATTTAAGAATGCAGAGACATTGTGAAAATGCTCAGAAAGTAGCTGAATATCTTGTAAATAATGATAAAATAGCATGGGTAAATTACAGCGGACTTAAGGATAATAAATATTATGGACTTGCCCAAAAATATATGCCAAACGGAAGCTGTGGTGTTATCTCATTCGGTTTAAAGGGTGGACGCGATGCATCGATAGAATTTATGGATAAGTTAAAAATGATTGCAATAGTTACACATGTTGCAGATGCGAGAACTTCGGTGCTTCATCCGGCAAGTCATACACATAGACAGCTTACTGAAGAGCAGCTGATAGAAGCAGGAGTCCAGCCTGATTTAATCAGATTATCTGTCGGTATAGAAAATGTAAATGATATCATTGCAGATATTGAACAGGCGTTAAATAACTGATATTATATAGAGAACACAGGGTGTCAAAAGTCCATTTTGGCACCTTAATCATTTAGAACAGAACATCAGATGTTAAAAAATGCTGATGAAAAGGAGAAGAATAGTGTGAAAAATAACGCTGATGCGATTATTTTTCACATAGCTATTTGTTTCGGAGCGAAAGCAAATAGCTTTTATGGCAGATGAGAAATCACCTACGCGAATTTCTCCTCACCTAATCGCAGCAAGTCGCTCAGAAATGAGGAATAATATGAAGTTCAGACCATGCATTGATATACATAATGGCAAAGTTAAACAAGTAGTTGGTTCATCGATTAAAGATGAGGGCAACATTGCAAAGGAAAATTTTGTATCTGAAAAAGGTGCTGATTATTATGCGAATCTGTATAAAGTCCGGAATCTTTCGGGAGGACACATTATCTTACTTAACCATAAAGATTCGGAATATTATGAAGCTACCAAAGAACAGGCTCTATTAGCACTCAATGCATATAAAGGTGGTATGCAGATAGGTGGAGGAATTAATGCAGATAATGCAAGGGAATTTCTTGATGCAGGAGCAAGCCATGTAATAGTTACTTCGTATGTGTTTTCAGATAGCAGACTTAATTATGATAATCTTGAGAGAATATATAAGGCAGTTGGTAAAGAACGATTGGTTCTTGATCTGAGCTGCAGAAAGAAAAATGATAAGTATTATATTGTTACAGACAGATGGCAGAGATTTACTGATGAAATAGTAAATGAAGAATTTATGCATAAATTAGCAGGATATTGCGATGAATTTCTGATTCATGCAGTAGATGTTGAGGGTAAGAATAATGGTATAGAAAGAGAACTTGTTAAAATATTAGGAAGTTTTGATGAAATCCCAATTACCTACGCAGGTGGTGTAAAGTCATTAGAAGATATAGAAATATTAAAAAAATATTCAGACGGAAGATTAGACTTTACTATTGGAAGTTCATTAGACTTGTTTGGTGGCAGGATAAGTTTTGAAGAAATTGCCGGCAAATATTAAAATTATACAAAATAAACAATATTTAGGAAATATTATGTTGAAAATCATATTAGAAATAGGTTAAAAATGCACAATAAAGTCATTATATAGTTGTTAAAATTGCACAATTATATAATGACTTTATTAATTTTTCTTGCAAAAATTGAATAAGTATGATATTATTCATACATAGTTATTGGAAACGTTACCGTACGATAATGTAAGAGATTACAAGGTAACGATCTGGTTACTAAAATTACTCATTAAAGAAGGAGAGGTAGAACTAAATGAGAAAGAAATTATTAAGCGTTGCCCTCTGTGTTGCAATGGCAGCAACAGCATTAGTAGGTTGTGGCTCTAAAGATGACACAAAAGATGCTAAGAAGGACGATAACAAAAACAACACATCAACAGAAGGAAACAAAGATAATGGTTCGGTTTATTTCTTAAACTTCAAACCTGAAATCGCAGATGCATATGATGCAGTTATGGCAGCCTTCACAAAAGAAACTGGAATAAAAGCTAAGGTTGTAACAGCAGCTGAGAACCAGTATGAATCAACTCTTAAAGTTGAAATGGAGAAAGAAGATGCTCCAACATTATTCACAATCAATGGTCCATCAGGATACAATACATGGAAAGATTATTGTGAAGATTTATCAGGAACAGAATTCTATAATATGTTAACTGATAAAGACAGCACAATTTCAACATCAGATGGTGTATATGGTATTCCACTTGTAATGGAAACTTATGGACTTATCTGTAACAAAACAATCTTTGAAAAATATTTTGCATTAAGTGGAATAGCTGATACAGGATGCACAAAGATTGAAGATATCAACTCATTTGATAAGTTAAAGAAAGTTGCAGATGATATGCAGGCTCACAAAGCTGAACTTGGAATTGATGGTGTATTCTCAGAAATTGCATTAAACTCAAGCAATAACTGGAGAATCACAAACCACTTATTCGACTTGCCACTTTACTATGAATATCAGAAAGATAATGCAAGTGATAAGAAAGAAATTGATTTTTCATTTGCAGATCAGTACAAAGCAATTCTTGATTTATACATGACAGATTCTACTGTATCACAGAAAGAAGCTTCAACAGGTACAGTTGATGACTCTATGTTAGAGTTTGCAACAGGTAAAGCAGCTATTGCACAGAATGGTGTATGGGCTTGGAACCAGATTAATGTTGATGGCGCAGTAGTTAAAGGAGATGATCTTTACTATATGCCAATCTACACAGGTGCTGAAGGTGAAGAAAAACAGGGCCTTTGCACAGGTACAGAGAACTTTGTATGTGTAAACAGTCAAGCATCAGCAGATGATAAAGCAGCTTCAGAATTCTTCTTAAAGTGGTTATACTCTTCAGAAACAGGTATGAAGTTTGTATCAGAGAGCTATGGTGTTGCTCCTTTCAAAGGATTTGATAACTCTAAAGCAGCAGATGCTAACCCACTTGTTAAACTTGCATTAGATGATGTTAACAACTCAGACACAACAACAGTTACATGGGTAACAGTTACAACTCCTTCACAGGATTGGAAAGATGCTTTAGGCGAGAACTTATTATCATACGCTGAAGGCGGAATGGATTGGAAAGATGTTGTTTCACAGGCTAAAGATAAATGGGCTTCAGAGAAGGCAGCAGCTAACGACTAATCCAGTTAAATTAAATTAGAAATTAACTAATATATATCCCCACGTCATGTATGTGGTGTGGGGATAATTAATAAGAACAATTCAAGAGGTGAGAGAGGTTCTATTAGCCTTTTCTCACTATTTTTTCAGAAAAAAAGAGCTAGGAGAGATATCATGAATAATAAATCATTGAAAAAGTATTTTCCAATATTTGTCCTTCCGACGTTAATTGCTTTTGTAATAGCATTTGTAATTCCATTTGTAATGGGTATATATCTGTCCTTCTGCAAGTTTAATACAATTAGAGATGCTGAATGGGTAGGTATTAAGAACTACATGACTATATTTACGGAAGATAAGTCATTTATAGAAGCATTACTTAGAACTACAAAATTCACAATACTTTCAGTAATTTTAATTAACGTAGGTGCTTTTGCATTAGCATTATTACTTACAAAAAAGATTCCGGGAACTAACTTCTTTAGAACAATATTCTTTATGCCAAATCTTATTGGTGGTATTGTTTTAGGTTATATCTGGAAAGAAACACTTGATACAATAACAAGAAAAGTTTTCCATCACCCATTTACATATTCTGTAAAGGATTATGGATTCTGGGGGCTGTTAATAGTTATGTGCTGGCAGTTAATGGGATATATGATGATAATTTATATCGCGGGTATCCAGAATATACCTGAGGATGTAATAGAGGCTGCGAAAATTGATGGCGCAACGCCATTTCAGATACTATATAAGATAACAATACCTTTGGTAATGCCATCGGTAACAATATGTTTATTCTTAACATTGTCAAATTCGTTTAAGTTGTATGATCAGAACTATGCATTAAATGGTAATTCAAGCAAGACTAGTCTTCTTGCAATGGACATTTATAAAACATTCTACGGAGCAAGTTCATATGCTGAAGGTCGAGGGCAGGCAAAAGCTGTTATATTCTTCCTTATTGTAGCATGTATAACATTTGCTCAGCTTAGATTAACAAGATCTAAGGAGGTTGAGTCATAATGGGAATTAAATTAAGAAAAATTATCGTAGATACAGTTACATTTATTTTCTTAACAGTATTAGCTTTAGTATTTATGATGCCTATTGCAACTGTTATTATGAACTCTTTTAAGAAGAAAGCATTCTTAATGCAAGGTAAAGGAAATGCGTTCGAATTACTTTCTAAGAAGTCATGGAACGGATTTAAGAACTATGTAGAAGGTGCTAAAGCAATTAAAATGATTGATGCCATAAAAGTATCTGTAATTATTACTGTAGTAGCAGTTGCTGTAATTGTATTACTTACATCAATGACAGCATGGTATCTTACAAGAGTTAAATCAAAAGTAACATCTGTAATATATTATGGTTTTGTATTTTCGATGATAGTACCATTCCAGATGGTTATGTATACAATGGCAAGTTTTGCATCTATGTTAGGTTTAAATACACAATATGGTCTTATTATTCTGTATGTCGGATTTGGATCCGGAATGTGTGTGTTTATGTTTAGTGGATTTGTCAAAGCAATTCCATATGATGTTGAAGAAGCAGCCATGATAGATGGTTGTAATCCACTACAGACATTCTTCAAAGTTGTAATGCCTATGTTAAAACCAACAATGGTTACAATAGCAATTCTTGAGACAATGTGGGTATGGAACGATTATCTCTTACCAAAACTTGTATTGCCTACAGATGTTAAGACAATTCCAATTGCAATTGATGCATGTACAGGTTCACATGGTACATATCAATTAGGTTGGTTAATGGCTATGTTAGTTGTTGCAATTATACCTATTGTATTATTTTACTTAGTATGTCAGAAGCACATTATAAAAGGTGTTGCTGCTGGTGCTGTAAAGGGTTAGGAGCGTGTTATGAGTATGAGAGCAAGTGGTATTTTAATGCCAATAACGAGTCTCCCATCAAAATACGGTATAGGTTGTTTCTCAAAAGAAGCATATGATTTTATCGATGGGCTTGTGAAAGCCCATCAGTCATATTGGCAGATATTACCTTTAGGACCTACCAGTTTTGGAGACTCACCATATCAGTCATTTTCAACATTTGCAGGTAATCCATATTTTATTGATTTAGAAGAACTAATAGAAGAGGGATTATTATCAAAGGAAGAATGTGATGAGTGCGATTTTGGTGATGATGATAGAAATGTTGATTATGGTAAAGTTTATGAATCAAGATTCGGATTATTATGGTCGGCATTTGAAAATTTTAATGTAGATACTGAGGATTACAAAGAATTTGTCAAAGACAATTCTGAGTGGTTAGAAGATTATTCTTTATATATGGCGGTTAAGGATTCTTACGAAGGTGAAATGTGGACAGATTGGGACGAGGACATCAAGTTAAGAGAACCTGAAGCTATAGAACGATATAAAGAAGAATTGAGCGATGATATAGAATTTTATAATTTTATTCAATATAAATTCTTTAAACAGTGGAATAAACTCAAGAAATATGCTAATGATTCAGGCATAAAGATTATAGGAGATATTCCTATATATGTAGCATTTGATGGTGCTGATTGCTGGTCTGATACTAAATTATTTCAGTTTAATGAGGATAATATTCCTAAGGCTGTTGCAGGTTGTCCGCCAGATGCATTTGCAGCTACAGGTCAGTTATGGGGTAATCCATTATATGACTGGGAATATCATAAGAAAACAAAATATGAATGGTGGAAAAAGAGAGTAGCACATAGTTTTAAATTGTATGATGTGGTAAGAATAGATCATTTCAGAGGATTTGATGAATATTATTCAATTCCATATGGTGATAAAACTGCGGAGAATGGGCATTGGGAAAAAGGTCCAGGCATTGATTTGTTTAATGCACTTACAGAATCACTTGGAAAATTAAATATTATAGCTGAGGATTTAGGATATCTTACAGATACAGTTGTTAAATTAGTTAAGGATACAGGATATCCAGGTATGAAGATTATGCAATTTGCATTTGATTCAAGAGAAGAAAGCAATTATCTTCCTCATACCTATGATAAGAATTGTGTCGTATATACCGGAACACATGATAATGATACTATTCAGGGCTGGTATAAGACTATATCAGAAAAAGATAAAGAATACTCTAAAATATATCTTAATACACCTAATCCGGATGAAGAAAATATTCATTGGGATTTCATAAAAGCAACTCTTGCAACGGTTGCTGATCTTGCAATTATACCTATTCAGGATTATTTGGGATTAGGAAGTGAAGCGAGAATAAATGTACCATCTACACTTGGAACTAACTGGAAATGGAGGTTAGTCAAGGGTGATATTGATGATGAATTATTAGAAAAAATAAAGAAGTTAACATTAGTTTACGAAAGATAATCATGAGGTTGGGTAGATTTTATTTATCCAACCTATATTGCTTTATAGGATTAGGATAGCTTTAAAATACATAGTTATTGGCAATATGGAGGTTAAAATGGACACGATAACGATTAAGGATGTTGCTAAGATATGTGGAGTAGGTGTCAGCACAGTATCAAGGGCAATTAACAACAAGCCTGGGATTAATGAAGAAACCAAGAATAAAATCTTAGGTGTAATTAAAGAAAACAACTATATACCTAATAATAGTGCAAGAAATTTAAAACGTTCTGAAACTAATAATATTGCTGTACTGGTTAAAGGAATTAATAATCTATTTTTCAGTCCGGTAATTACTGAATTAGAAAGAGAAATCGAGAAAAAAAAATATACATTTATTCTACAACATGTTGATGAAAATCAGGATGAAATTGAAGTGGCCATAGAGTTAGAAAAGGAAAAACGATTAAAAGGCATAGTATTTCTTGGTGGATATTTCTCTCATCCTAAGGATAAGTTAGAGAAATTGACAGTTCCATTTGTGCTAAGTACGGTAGGAATGACTGATAATATGAAGAATATGGAATACTCTTCTGTTGCAGTAGATGATGTAAAAGAAAGCTATAAAGTAGTTGATTATTTGTGTAAATTAGGTCATAATAAAATAGCAGTGTTATCTGCAATATGTGATGAGAGTATAGGAAAATTAAGATTTGAGGGATATAAAAAGGCATTATCTGACAATAATATTGAGTTTAACGAGAAACTAGTCTATTATTTACAGAGTGGAAATGACAGATATTCAATACAAAGTGGATATAATGCAATGAAGAGATTGTTAGAAGAGAAGGCGGATTGTACAGCAATTTTTGCAAGCACAGATCTAATTGCAATCGGAGCCTGCAGGGCTATTTTGGAAAATGGATATAATATACCAGATGACTATTCTGTAGCAGGATATGATGGCCTGGAACTTAGTAGATTTATTACACCATCTCTAACTACAATAAGGCAGCCTGTAGAGAATATTGCGAAGGAAACAATTAGAATATTATTTGATGCCATAGACAATAATGAAGGGTCTGTACATAAAGTTTTTGCGGGAGAATTAATCGTTGGGGAATCAACAAGGAAAATATGATTTTCAAAGTGTCAATCTGATAGCTATAGAGATTGAGGAGGTTATTCAAAATGGAATGTGTAAGTGTATACAAAAAAAAGTTCAGAAAATTGAAAGAAATTCAGGAAAAATATGGTATTGATACAGCAGAGACAGATAAAATAATAGCTGGTATTGATACATATAGAGTAAATACTCCTGTTGTTGGTAATTTTAGTACTGGTAAGAGTTCGATGATTAATGCAATTATCGGGAAAGCGTTATTAAGTGTGGATATAACACCGGAGACGGCGGTCCCTACTGAGATTTATTATGGCAATAACAAGGTCTATCAATATGATAAGAATGCTGTAATAGAGCGTAAAATAGAAGAGCTGCCACTAAAAGGGTTGACTGTTCAGACAACAGATTTAGTTAAGATAGAATATGATAATGAATTCTTAAAAGAAATTAAGACGGTAAACATTGTTGATTTACCAGGATTTGATACAAGTTTTGAATTACATAACAGAGCTATTGATCAATATCTTCCTAATAGCCTTGCATATTTATTGGTTGTATCTTCAGACGAACCGGTTCTTAAAGAAAGTATATCTGATTTCCTTAAGGAACTGAAAGTCTACAATATGCCGGTATATGTGGTTATTACTAAGAGCAGCAGACTTGATGATGATGAATTAGAAGAATGTAAGAAACTCCTAAAGAAATTAGTTGGTAAAATTGTTGAAAGAGATGATGTCAAGGTTGCATGTGTTGATTCTTATGGAAAAGTTAATGTGGATGAACTCAAGGACATATTAAGGGAAATACAGGGACAGACAGGCAAAATATTCATAAATAAATATTCTAAAGCATTAAGGGCAGCCTCAATGTATACAGAAGTATACTTAGTTGAGAGAATAGATAAAGCCTGCCTTTCAACTTCCAGACTTGAGCAGGAGCAGGAAAAAGTTGAAAAGAAAATGAATGAAATCTCAGTAGATATAGATAAAGAGAAGAATAATTTCAGCAGACAGGCCAAGGTATGTATTAATACTATAAGAGAAAGAATTAAAGGAGATTTAGAGGCTACACTTCCTACTATAAGTGCAATGCTTGAGAATGGAACTGATATAACAGATAAGATAAATTCAGTTGTAAGACGTTCAGTAAGAATCGGAATAAATACTGAATTTGAGCCTAAGTTAAAGAAGTATGTTGAACATATTTCAGAGATGATTACAATTGAGTTTCCTGAAAATGATATAATTATTAACAATGTTAATGCGACTTTAAAGAATAATGTTGTTGACGAGATAACTAAGACTGCATTACCTGTTATCTTAGCGGGTGTCGGACTTGTACTTACTCCATTTGCAGCTGTAATTGGTGGTATGGTCGGTGTAGTTGCTGATGTCATTCATAATATTTCTAATAATAAGAAAAAACAAAAAGAAGTAGACAAGGCAGCAAGGACTATAATTGATGAAGTTACAGAACAGACAATCATAAGCATTGAAAGTGAGATTAACAAGTATATAGATGGAATTAACCAGAAAATAGAGCGAGATGTTCTTAAACAGAAAGCTATTCTTGAAAAATCATTATCTGATATTAAGATTGATATTAGTATCGAAGAAAATAACCGTTCAAGAGATATTGAAAGTCTTGAACAAGATTTGAAAGTTATCAGAGAATTTAGAAATGATAATCTGGTGCAGGAGGATTAAGGAATGGAATTTTATGAAAGAACAAAGGAAGATGAAATAGAATTTAGCAGATTCACTGAGAAAGTTGATAATGTATACAATAATTTGCGTGAATTTGAGGATGAAATAGATTTATTTGATATTTCGTCCATTAAGAAGAATTTCATAGCTAAAACCAATGATTTTTTTCGAGAAGATAGAAAATTAAATATTGGTATTATTGGAAGAGTTAAGGTTGGTAAATCAACATTTTTAAATACTTTACTATTTGACGGCAAGAAGATTCTGCCAACAGCAGTAACACCTAAGACAGCTGCTCTTACAAGAATAGAATATGATGATGAAAACAGAATAGAAGTAGAATATTTTACTAAGGATGAGTGGCGATTAATTAATATTAAATCTAAAGAAGAAGCTGATACAGGTGAATATGTAGTTGCTAAAGAGATTATGGGGATGTTAGAAGAAAGAGATATTGTCCCTGAGAAATACATACTTAAAGGTCATGAAACTATTCATTTTGATTCTTATGATGAACTTATGGATTCGCTTAATGAATATGTTGGTGAAAATGGAAAGTATACACCTATTGTTAAAAGTGTAAGTGTCTATGTGGATAAAGAGGAGTTAGATGGTATATCGATTGTGGATACTCCTGGATTATATGACCCAATTTTATCACGTGTAGACAAGACAAAACAGTTTATGGAATTATGTGATGTGGTATTTTTTCTAAGTAAATCGACATCATTTCTTGATAAGAATGATATTGACTTAATGGCATCGCAGCTTCCTAAGAAAGGTGTTAAAAAAGTAGTATTAGTATGTAGCAGATTTGATGACGGATTAAGAGACACTTTGTGGAATTGTGAAAATATAAAAGGGGCAATTGACAGCACAAAGCAGAAGCTTACTAATTATGCACAGCAGGCATTTATTAATTACAGAAATTCTAATATATATGTAAATAATGACATTATCGAGCAATTTAAACATCCTATATTCGTTTCATCAATGGTTGAAAATATGTCAAAGAAACCGGTTGATGAGTACGATAAAAAGGAAAAACGTGTTTATGATGACTTGTGCTATAAGAACAAACCTACAGCCAAAGATTTAAGAACCATAGGAAATATGGATGAAGTTAAGGCTGTATTTAAGAAAGTAGTTGAAGATAAAGAGAAAATGTTAGAAGAGAAAGCTAAGACGTTTATTCCTGTAGCTAAAGAGGAACTTAGTGACAAACTTGTAAGAATTTCTAATCTTGCAGCTAAACGTAGAGAACAGTTGTTAGAATTCGATAAAGAGAAACTTACTGAACAGAAGAAACAGATTACAACCCAGATTAATAAGATGAATGCAAACTTAGAGATAGTATTTAATGATCTTATTGAGAAAGTGGAGCGACAGAAGTTAAATGCAATAAGTGAGATTCGGGCTTATAACAGAGAGTATCTTCAAGTGTCCGAAAAAGAGGGTGTTACTACTCATTACGAAATCAGAAAAGAATCAGCAGCAGTATGGTTTAAACCATGGACATGGGGTACAAGTGCAAGAGTAATTTACAGTTATGATGAGAAATACCAGTATATTGATGCTTACGATGCAATAGAGAATATTAGAAATTTTGTTGAGGACGGTAAGGAATGTATCGAGCATGCGTTTAATAAATCGTTAGATGTTGCAGAACTCAAGCATAAGTTATTATCAATCATTATAGAGAACTTAGACTCTCTTGGTGAAAATTTTGATGCATCATATTATAGAATACTTGTCGAAAAGACATTACAGGGAATAAAGATACCTACAATCGAATTTCCAACTACCCAGTTTGAAGATATTATTACATCAGAATTCTCAGGTGAAATCAAGAGTAATTCAATGAAATCAAATTTCAAAAAAGTATTATCAGATACAATTTATGATGTAAGGGAGGGTATTTGCAAAAAGCTTGAGCATGAAGTTATGAGATTCGAAGATGTAATAGAAGAGCTTAAGAAGAATTTCTCAGTTGATTTATTAGGAGATATCCAGAAAGAATTAAATACTATTATTGAACAGTCATCTGATAAAGATAATAAGATTAAGAGATATGGCCAGATAATAGAAACTGTGGAGAAACTTAATATGGAGATGTAATAGTTTATATAAATATAATAATGATATAGATGTAGAAATCTGATATAGTTAATGTCTGTATATAGAACCTCAATCTGGGGTTCTATATTATTTTTTACTTACCAGGAAATTTCAACGAAATTTCCTGGTAAGTAAAAAACGCTCCGCGAGGATCGCACTGCGGCGGAGTAGAAAATGTTGCTATAGCAATCCGCCACAGGCGGAGAATGTCGCAAGCGACATTCTTTATTCTTAGCGAAAGTTGAGAAAAAGATTAAAATTGTGAATAGAGTTGATGGTACGATAAAATTAAATAATATCATAAATGAATAAAATTATATTTTTTAAGAAAAATAATAGCAGGAGGTTTAATTTATGTTTAAAAATCATAAAGAGAGGTAATCTATAATATAATGAGTGATAAAGAAAAAAATCTTGAAATTCAACAAAAGGAAAATGATGTGATAATTGAATCGGGACAATTAGCATTAAAGAATAATGAGGATAATGTTAAAATACATCTTTTATCGATTATCGGAGAAGTTGAAGGACACGATGTTTTGCCATCAAATAGTAAGACTACTAAGTATGAACACGTATTGCCTAAATTAGCACAGATAGAAGATGATAAAGAATATAAGGGTGTTCTGCTTATAATAAATACCGTAGGAGGAGATGTTGAATCCGGACTTGCAATTGCTGAAATGATTGCCTCACTTAGTAAACCAACAGTTTCATTGGTATTGGGAGGTAGTCATTCAATTGGGATACCACTTGCTGTTTCAGCAGATTATTCTTTTATTGTGCCATCAGGAACAATGGTTATTCATCCTGTCAGAATGAATGGACAATTTATTGGGGCACCACAGACATATGAATATTTCAAATTAATACAGGATAGAATTGTAGGTTTTGTGAAATCTCATTGTAAGGTCAAAGAAGATGATTTTGAGAGAATGATGTTAAATAAAGGAATTATGACAAAGGATTTAGGGACTATTCTAGTTGGAGAAGAGGCAGTTAAAGAAGGTATAATAGATGAGATTGGTGGAATTAATAAGGCTATGAGAAAATTACACGAGTTAATAGAAATACAAGAGTCAGAACATAAAAAGTAATATATTTAAAATGAATTCTATACAAAATATAGAGTAGTAACTAAAGAAATGTTAAAAGGAAAAAGGTAAACAAAAATAAACATTGAATTAAAACAAAAAAAATAGTAGAATAAGGGATATGTATAAATATGCCATTTTAATAAGTATAGTATAAAAATAATGTTGATATTATTACTTTTTACAAAGCTAATTAATTCTGTATGAAGAAATTAGCCTTTATATATGACAAGTCAGAAATTGCATATGCGAATTTCTGACTGCTTTCTAGCAACAAGTGTTCAGAAACTGTTGAAATGGCATTATAAAAAGAAAGGATATTAGATATGAGTTTATTAGAGACAATAATACTTGGTATTATTCAGGGAATAGCTGAGTTTTTACCTATAAGCAGTTCAGGACATCTGGCAATTTTTAAGGCATTATTTGGATTGGAAGATGTGGGACTTACATATGATATTTTGCTTCATCTTGGAACATTAGTGGCAGTATTTATAGTCTATTGGAAGGATATCTGGAAGTTAATAAAAGAGGGAATTGGAATCGTTATAGATGTCTGCAGAAATATTGGCAGATTTTTTGGAAACAAATTTGCAAAGAAGAATTCGCCATATGTTAAAATAGTAAGCTCGGCATATAGAAAATTTGTAATGTTGATTATTGTATCGACAATCCCAACAGGAATAATTGGTGTGATATTTAGTAAAATATTTAATATGGATAATCCATCACTTATTATACCCGGAATCAGTTTACTTATAACAGGTCTTATGCTATCAGTTGTTGATGAATTACCAGCAGGACATAAGACACCTAAAGAGACTACATATAAGAACAGCCTGACACTTGGTATTGCACAAGGTATAGCAACATTACCAGGTATATCGCGTTCTGGAACTACACTTACAGTAGGAGTATTATGTGGTTTAGACAGAAAATTTGCAATTAAATATTCATTTATAATGTCAATTCCTGCTATATTAGGTGCGTGTGTATTAGACCTTAAAGATTTATTTGCACCAGGTAATGCAATTGGCAAAACACAGCTTACATATTATGGAATAGGTGCAGTTGTAGCAGGTGTGGTTGGATATGTATGTATTAAGACATTATTAGTATTATTTAATAATAAGAAAATGAAGTATTTCTCATATTATTGTTTCTTAATGGGAATAGTGGCTATTGCAGCAAGTTTTATTATATAAAGTTATATGAGAAAAAAAGAGAGTATTATTATTTATTATATAGAAGTTTTAAGATTGATTAGAAAAGAGGAATAGAATGGCTGCGCAAGGCAAAAAGAAGAGTACAACCGGAAAGAGTACAGGCAGAAAGAGTACAGCCGGAAAGAGTACTGCAAGCAGAAAGCCGAATACAGCAAATAATAACCGGAGTCGTACAGGAAAAAGCAGTTCATCAGTGAGAAGCAGTTCATCAGCAAGAAATAGTTCGGCAACTAAGAAGTATGATGACGGCACAAGTATTATTTCAAGTGATGTGAAGATAATTACCGGTTTTGCAATAGTAATCCTGTTAGAACTTAGTAATTTCTCGCTTATTGGCAGATTTGGTAATGCTATAAGTGGTTTTATGTTTGGAATATTTGGCTTATTTGCATACATAGTACCGATTCTGGTATTCATTGCCATTGGTTTCTTTATTGCAAATGTAAGCAGTAGAAATGCGATGATGAAATTAGGGGCAGCAATAGTTTTATTTATTACATTGTGTACATTCCTACAACTTGTATATGCAGGTAAAGATTATGGGTTCAGACTTACAGGTGTGTTTAATGCCTGCAGTATGGATAAAAATGGTGGTGGAATGTTAGGCGGATTATTTGCTGCCATATTATATTCTACAATAGGTATCTATGGTGCGTTTATAGTAGTGGTCGCCTTAATATTGATATCTATGGTTATAATTTCTGAGAAGTCATTGATAAATTCTGTTAAGCATGGAAGCAGACAGATGTATGACTCAGCAAGGAAAGATTTTAAACGAATGAAAGATAGCAGTGCAGAGAGGATTGCTAAAAAAGAACAGAATAAGATGGAGAGGGTTAAGAATACAGTCAGGGGCGTTAATCTTCATTCTAAAGTAACTGATGAGAATGCTGTAGATGCAAATGTGCATGAATTGTTGCAGAATGGTTCGTTATATCGTGGATATATTGATTCCGAGGAATTAGAGAAGACTGGTGCTAAGAATAATAACAATGTCAGTAATAATGGATATAACGAAGGTGGACAAAAGAAACAGTACAGAACTGATTATAAGCCTGAATTTATTACGGATAGTAGAGATAATAGAGAAGATTCAGAATACTCAGAACATTCAGATAATTCTTATGAAGAAAATTTTGATGAAGAACTTAGTGAAGTTGTGAGAAATGGCGAATTTAAGCCTAAAGAGAAGATAGAAGTAAGTAAAGCAGCTAAAGAAGTTATGAAAAGGAAAGCATTTTCGGGTGTACCAATTAAGAGTGCATCACCAGTTAAGGATATTCCGATAGACAGACCTGTTCCTGATGTCGAGAAAGTTATTGAGCAACCTAAGGCTGTTGAAGAAGTGAGTAAAGGTAATAAATCAGGTCCATATTCAATGCCACCACTTAGTCTGCTTAGAAAAGGTATGATGCAAAAGAGAAGAAATGGTATGCGGCCTGGTGAAATAAGCGAGACAGCAGCTAAGCTTCAGGAAACTCTTAATGCATTTGGTGTAAAAGCAACTGTAATTAATGAAAGCAGAGGACCTTCAGTTACGAGATATGAATTACAACCTGAAACTGGAACAAAAGTAAGTAAGATTACATCTTTATCGGATGATATTAAGCTTAATTTAGCAGCAGCGGATATAAGAATAGAAGCGCCTATTCCAGGCAAGGCAGCAGTCGGAATAGAAGTTCCTAATGCTGAAAGGGATTCTGTATTCTTAAGAGACTTAATTGAGTCAGAAGAATTATCAAAGCATCCATCGAAGTTAGCATTTGCTGCAGGAATGGATATAGCCGGTAAAGTTGTGGTAGCGGATATTGCAAAGATGCCACATATGCTTATCGCAGGTACAACAGGTTCAGGTAAATCAGTATTTACTAACTCAATTATTATGAGTATTTTATTCAGAGCCAAACCATCAGAAGTCAAGATGATAATTGTCGATCCAAAAGTGGTTGAATTTGGTGTATATAATGGTATACCACACTTATTATCACCGGTAGTTACTGATCCTAAGAAAGCAGCAGGTGCACTTAACTGGGCAGTCGGTGAAATGGGTAAACGATATAAACAATTCTCAAAATATAACGTAAGAGACATAAAAGGATATAATGAAAAGATTAAACAAATGGGTTATAAAGATGATAATGAACAGTTAGAACCGATGTATCAGATAGTAATTATCATTGACGAGTTAGCAGATCTTATGATGGTAGCCTCCAAAGAAGTTGAGAGTTCTATATGCCGTCTTGCACAGCTTGCAAGAGCAGCAGGAATACATCTTATTATAGCTACACAGAGACCATCTGTAGATGTTGTTACAGGTCTTATTAAAGCTAATATTCCATCAAGAGTTGCATTGTTAGTTTCATCTGGCACAGATTCAAGAACAATTATAGATTGCAACGGTGGTGAGAAGTTACTTGGTAATGGAGATATGTTATTTTATCCATCAGGATATGTTAAACCTGTAAGATTGCAGGGGGCATTTGTATCGGACGGAGAAGTACAAGCCGTTGTTAATTATCTTATTAATAATAACAAAGATGTCGAATATAACGAAGAGGTTGCTAAAGCGGAGATATCTACGCCTGACAACGATAATCAGACTGCAGATGATGATGGAAATGATGTTTTATTTGAGGAGGCAGCAAGATTCGTTATCGAGAAAGACAAGGGTTCTACAAGTATGATTCAGCGAATGTTTAAAGTAGGTTTTAACCGGGCTTCAAGAATTATAGAACAGTTAGAGAAAGCCGGAGTCGTTGGCCCTGACGAGGGAACCAAACCAAGAAAAGTTCTTATGTCCCTTGAACAGTTCGAGGCAGGTCTTCATAAAGACACAGATTAATTAGAAATTGTATATTAAAATATATTTACACAGCATATGAGAAAATATTCGTTAGAATATAAGTGGTTGTGAAATAACAACTAGTTATGATATGATTAGAAAACACAAAATAAAAGGCTAAACAGCATATTAAACATATGCAGAAATGAGGTAGAAAATGGAAAAGAAATATAAGTCAGATATTGAAATTGCACAGGAAGCAACTATGTTACCTATTAAAGAGGTAGCTGCTAAAATCGGTATCGAAGAAGATGATTTAGAATTATATGGTAAATATAAGGCAAAATTAACAAATGAATATCAGGATAAAATTAAGAATAACAAAGATGGTAAATTAGTTTTAGTTACAGCTATTAATCCTACACCGGCAGGAGAGGGAAAGACAACTATAACTGTTGGCTTAGGACAGGCATTAAGCAAGTTAAATAAGAAATCAATTATTGCTCTTAGAGAACCATCACTTGGACCATGTTTTGGTATTAAAGGTGGTGCAGCAGGAGGCGGATATTCACAGGTTGTACCAATGGAGGAGCTAAATCTTCATTTTACAGGAGATTTCCATGCGATTACATCGGCTAACAACCTTTTAGCTGCATTATTAGATAACCATATCCAGCAGGGAAATGAGTTAAGAATTGATACAAGACAGGTTGTATGGAAGAGATGTCTGGATATGAACGACAGAGTATTAAGAAATGTTGTTGTTGGACTTGGTTCTAAAATGGACGGAGTTGTAAGAGAAGACCATTTCGTAATTACAGTTGCTTCAGAGATAATGGCGATCCTTTGTCTTGCAAATGATATGAATGATTTAAAAGAAAGATTAGGAAAAATAATTGTTGCATATAATTATGATGGTGAGCCTGTAACAGCTAAGGATTTAAATGCAATAGGTGCTATGGCAGCATTACTTAAGGATGCAATCAAGCCTAATCTTATCCAGACATTAGAGCATACACCAGCATTAGTGCATGGCGGACCATTTGCAAATATTGCTCATGGCTGTAATTCAGTAAGAGCTACAAAGACAGCACTTAAGATGGCAGATATTGTTGTTACTGAAGCAGGCTTTGGCGCAGACTTAGGTGCAGAAAAATTCTTTGATATTAAGTGCAGAATGTCAGGATTAAAACCTGATGCAGTGGTATTAGTAGCAACTGTAAGAGCATTAAAATATAATGGTGGTGTTCCTAAAACAGAGCTTAATAATGAGAATTTAGAGGCTCTTGAAAAAGGTATTGTTAATCTTGAGAAGCATATTGAGAACTTACAACAGTATAAAGTACCTATCGTAGTTACACTTAATTCATTTGTGACTGATACTGAGGCTGAATATGCATTTGTAAAGAAATTCTGCGAGGACAGAGGTTGCGAATTCGCCTTAGCAAAAGTATGGGAAAATGGTGGAGACGGTGGAATTGAATTAGCTAACAAGGTTATAGAAACATTAGAGAAAAAAGAAAGCAAATTCGAAGTATTATATCCGGATGAAATGTCTCTTGAAGATAAGATTAAGACAATAGCAACAAAGATTTACGGTGCAGATGATGTTACATATTCACCAGCAGCTAAGAAAGCACTTGCTAAGATAACAGAGATGGGCTTTGGAAATCTTCCGGTATGTATGGCCAAGAATCAGTACTCATTATCCGATGACCAGACTAAGCTTGGACGACCAACAGGCTTTAATGTAAATATCAGAGAAGTATATGTATCAGCAGGTGCAGGTTTCGTAGTTGCTATTACAGGTGCGATAATGACAATGCCTGGATTACCAAAGAAACCGGCTGCATTTAATATAGATGTGAATAATGAAGGCGTAATTGAGGGATTATTTTAAAGAAATGTGAATAGTGCGAAAAATAATGCTGATGCGATTATTTTTTGCACCGCTAAATGTGTCGCAGGCGTCATATTTAGTTTTTATCGCAGGGCTGAATTTGAGATTAAGCTTGCGATTCCTCCGACGTAAACGTCTGCGGAATGGAGAATATTATGAAGTTAAAATTTTCTAAAATGCATGGAACAGGAAATGATTATGTATATGTGAATGGTTTTACAGAGAAGTTAGATAATCCATCAGAAACAGCAATAAAGCTAAGTGACAGACATTTTGCAATTGGAAGCGATGGACTTATAATCGTAGCACCATCTGAAGTTGCAGATGTAAGAATGATTATGTTTAACTCAGACGGTTCAGAGGGTAAAATGTGTGGAAATGGTATTAGATGTGTTGCAAAGTATGCTTATGACCATAATCTTACAGATAAGAAAGAGATGACGATAGAGACGGCTTCTGGAATTAAGACAATTAAGGTAACTGTTGATGAGAATAACAAGGTCGAATATGCAGAAGTTAATATGGGTAAGGCAATATTAAAACCGGCTGATATTCCTATGAAGACAGAGGGAGATTCATTTATTGCAAAGGAAGTGACAGTAAATGGCACTACATATGTTGCGACTGCAGTATCTATGGGAAATCCACATATGGTAATATTCACACATGGAATTGATGAACTTAATTTAGATGAAATAGGACCATATTTTGAAAATCAGGAGTTATTCCCTGAAAAGGTGAATACAGAATTTGTTGAAGTAATAGATGACCATAACTTCAAGATGAGAGTGTATGAAAGAGGCACAGGCGAGACAATGTCCTGCGGAACAGGAACGTGTGCGGTAACAGTAGCAGCAGTCTTAAATGGTTTTGCTAAATATGGTGAAGAACTTAATATCCATATCAGAGGCGGTGAATTAAAAGACACTTACTATGAAGATGGTACTGTAATTATGAAAGGTAAGGCAACTCACGTATTTGATGGTGAAATAGAAATATAATATGATGCCAGGGTGTAACACGGAACAATTCGTAGGCATCAAATATCGGGGCTTATGCCACGAAAATCATAATATAGAAATATAATATATAAGTGGATAATTGATTGGCGGTACATCATTTATTCTGAAAATATAAAATATACCGCAGAAATGAGAGTGCATATGAAATTATCAGAATGTTTAGTTAACTTAGATTATGAATGTCTAAAAGGTAATGTTGATAATGTAATTAATGATGTTGTATATGATTCCAGAAAAGCAAATGCAGACAATGCATTTATATGTATTGTTGGTGCTGTAACTGATGGACATAAGTATATTAGTGCAACACTAGATAAAGGCTGTAAAGTATTCGTGGTAGAAAAAGATATGAATGATTTACCGGAACTTACAGACAGAGATGTAACTGTTATTAAAGTTAAAGATACGAGAATAGCTTTATCATATATGTCGGCAGCAATATTTGATTATCCAGCTAAGAAACTAAAGACAGTCGGAATTACAGGAACAAAAGGCAAGACAACAACAACGTTTATGGTAAGAACCATATTAGAGCATCATGGATTAAAGGTAGGTATTATCGGAACAACTGGTGTATATATGGGCAACAAATTCTTTGAGATTCACAATACTACGCCTGAATCATATGAGATCCATAAATTCTTCAATATGATGGTAGAAGAAGGTTGTGATGTCTGCGTTATGGAAGTTTCTTCACAGGCATTAAAACTTAACAGAACAGCAGGAATAGAATTTGATTGTGGTGTATTTACTAATCTTTCGCCTGACCATATCGGGGAAAATGAACATGCTGATTATAATGAATATGTCTATTGTAAGAGCCTTTTATTCAAACAATGTAAGCATGGAATATTTAATATAGATGATAAAGAAGCTGTAAATATGATGAAAGAAGCTGTATGTGACAAGCACACATATGGCTTTAGCGAGAATGCAGATTTGCATATTGATAATATTGAATACATTGTAAGACCGGGATTTATTGGAATAGGCTTTGATGCACATGGAGTAGTTAATGAGCATTTCGAAGTTAATACTCCGGGTAAATTTTCAGCATATAATGCAATGTCAGCTATTATGGTATCAGAGATATTTGGCGTGAACAGTGAAGATATTAAGGCTGGTTTATTAAATACATTTGTTAAGGGAAGAGTAGAATCAGTAAAGATTTCTGACAGATTTACATTATTAATTGACTATGCACATAATGCTATGAGTATGGAAAGCCTTCTTACAACAATAAGAGCGTATAATCCTAAACGTATTGTAAGTCTGTTTGGCTGTGGTGGTAACCGTTCGAAATTAAGAAGATATGAAATGGGAGAAATATCAGGTAAATATGCAGATTTATCGATTATAACAGCCGATAATTCCAGATTTGAAAATGTTTTAGATATTATCGAGGATATCAAAGTCGGAATTAATAAGACTGATGGCAAATATATTGTAATACCTGACAGAAAAGAAGCAATAAGATACAGCATTGAAAATGCAATAGACGGAGATATAGTTCTTCTGCTTGGAAAAGGACATGAGGATTATCAGGAGATTGAGGGTGTAAGATACCCTTTTGATGAAAGAGTAATTATTAAAGAGATACTTGAAGATTTAGAGAAAGAAGGTAAGAAGATATAATGGCACAGATAATTGATGGTAAAAAGATTTCTAAAGAATTAAAAGATGAATTAAAAGAGAAAGTCGCTAAGTATAAAGAAGAAGGCGTTGAGATAACTTTAGCAGTTATTCAGGTTGGCAATGATAAAGCAAGCAGCGTATATGTTGGAAATAAGAAGAAAGCCTGTGAATACATAGGAATTAAATCTTTATCTTATGAATTAGAGGAAAGCACTACTGAAGAAGAATTGTTAAATCTTATTAAAGAACTTAACAATCGTAAGGATGTCAACGGAATCTTAGTCCAGTTACCACTTCCAAAGCATATTAATGAAGATAAGGTTATAGAAACTATTGATGCCAAAAAAGATGTTGACGGTTTCCACCCAATGAGTGTCGGTGCATTATCTATTGGTAAAAAAGGCTTTATATCATGCACACCTTATGGAATTATTGAATTATTAAAGAGAAGTAATATAGATATAGATGGTAAGGAATGTGTAGTAATAGGAAGAAGTAATATTGTAGGAAAGCCTATGTCAATGTTACTCTTAAGAGAAAATGCTACAGTTACGGTTGCACATTCACATACAAAGAATCTTAAAGAAGTAGCTAAGAGAGCAGACATATTAGTTGTGGCAATAGGTAAACCCCAGTTTATTAATTCAGAATATGTAAAAGAGGGTGCAGTTGTTATAGACGTTGGTATCCACAGAGATGAGAATAACAAGTTATGCGGTGATGTGGATTATGAAGATGTATTTCCACACGCAAGTGCAATTACACCGGTTCCGGGTGGAGTTGGTCCTATGACAATTGCAATGCTTATGAAGAATTGTGTAAATGCAGTAGAGATACAGAAATAAAGCAATAATGCGGAATGGAGAAAGTTTGAAAAATAATGCCGATGCAGATATTTTTCAAACAGCTATTTGTGCCGTAGACGTCACAAAGTAGCCATTATCGCAGGGCAAAATTTGAGATTTTGCCCGCGATTCCTTCGACGTAAACGTCTACGGAATGGAGAAGAATGTGAAATTTGCTAATATTGTTGTGGATATTTCACATGAAAAACTTGATAAAACATTTCAATATATCATACCGGATAATCTGACTGATAAGATAATGATAGGTTCTCAGGTTGAAATACCATTTGGTAAAGGTAACAGGGTTATTAGTGGCTATGTATTAGAGATAACGGATACAGCATTATATGATGTTGAGAAGTTAAAAGCTGTAATCGGAATTAAAAAGGGCAGTCTTAAAGTAGAATCACAGCTTATTGCTCTGGCGTGGTTTATTAAGGAACGCTATGGCTCGACAATGAATAAGGCACTTAAAACAGTTATACCAATTAAGCAAACCGTAAAAAGCCTTGAGAAGAAATATATAAAACTTAAGGTTAGTAAGGCAGAGGCACTTGAGTTATATGCTAAATACAGTGGAATGAAAAATACTGTGGCAAGGGCTACAGTCATTAAAGAACTCACTGAAAATTCCATTATTTCTTATGAAATTGTAACAGACAAGCTTAAAGTTTCAGATGCGGTTTTGAAGAATCTTGAGAAGTCAGGGATAATTGAGATAATTCGTGATACATTTTATAGAAATCCTGTAGAAGATTATGGTGAGCAGAATTATAATATCGAATTAAATGACAAGCAGAGAGAAATTGCAGACAGCATAAAAGCTGATATAAATGCAGGTAATAATAATACACATCTTATATTTGGAGTTACCGGAAGCGGAAAAACAGAAGTATATATGGATATTATAGAGAATGTCATAAATAGAGATAAAGAAGCTATTGTACTTATTCCTGAAATTGCGCTTACTTATCAGACAATTAAAAGATTCTATAAGAAATTTGGTAACAAGGTATCAATTATTAACTCTAAATTATCGGCAGGTGAAAAGTTCGATCAGTTTGAGCGGGCAAAGAACGGTGAAGTTAAGATTATGATTGGCCCAAGGTCTGCGCTGTTTACACCGTTTAGAAATCTCGGACTTATTGTTATAGATGAGGAACACGAAAGTGCATACAAAAGCGACCAGGTTCCTAAATATCATGCAAGAGATGTTGCAATTGAAAGAGGAAGAATTGCTAATGCAACAGTAATATTAGGTTCGGCAACACCATCAGTTAATACATTTTATAAGGCATTATCAGGCGAATATGTTTTGCACAGACTTGATAAAAGAGCAAATAATAAGAAATTACCGGATGTTCATATAGTAGATTTGAGAAAAGAATTAGAATTTGGAAACAGAGATATTCTTAGTATTAAGTTAAAAGAACTGATTGTAGACAGGTTAGCGAAAAAGGAACAGATAATTTTATTTATTAACAGACGAGGCTATTCATCTTTCGTATCATGTCGTTCCTGTGGCAAATCGATAAAATGCCCACATTGTGATGTTACATTGACACTTCATAAATATAGAGGTGGCGTTGATAAACTTAAATGTCACTATTGCGGGTATTCAATACCGATGCCCAAGGTATGTCCTGTATGCTCTTCTAAATATATAGGAAGGTTTGGAATTGGTACTGAGCAGGTCGAGGAAAGAATTAATGAAACATTTCCTATGGCAAGAACACTCAGAATGGATATGGATACTACAAAGGGTAAAAAGGACCATGAAAATATTCTGTCAGCATTTGCAAATGGAGAGGCTGATATTTTAGTAGGAACCCAGATGATTGTAAAAGGACATGATTTTCCAAATGTAAGTTTAGTAGGAATTATCGCAGCAGATTTATCGTTATTTTCATCGGATTATATGGCATCAGAACGGACATTTGAATTGCTTACCCAGGCAGCAGGCAGGGCAGGCAGAGGAGATAAAGACGGAGAAGTTGTGGTACAGACTTATAATCCTGAAGAAATGTGTATTCAGATGGCTGTGTCGCAGAATTATGAGGAATTCTACAAAAATGAAATCAGCTATAGAAAGTTGATGGGTTATCCTCCAGTCTGCAATATGTGTGTGATACTTGTGAGTGATAAAAATGAACAATTAGCACAAGAAGTTGTGGACGATATAGCACATAGAATAGAAAAGAGTAACATAGACGGTTTAATGATATTAGGACCATCTAAAGCAATGGTTTCTAAGATAAATGATGTCTACAGAAATGTTATATATATTAAACATACAGATGGAAATGTAATAATAAGAGTCAAAAATGCAGTACAGAAATATCTTGAAATGGTAACCGAATATAAAGATGTATCGGTACAGTTTGATTACAATCCTATGTCAGGATATTAGATTATATAAATTAAAGTGAGATTAGATTATAAGTTATAGAATTACTTTGATTTATGCATTTGATTATATAACGTTATAGATTATGAATTTATAATTATAAAAAGAAAAGGAAAAGGAAAAGGTGATAAAAATGGCAATTAGAAATATCAGAACAGTAGGCGATGACGTTCTTAGAAAAGAATGTAAAGAAGTTAAGGTAATGAATGAAAGAACTAAAAATCTGATTGATGATATGCTAGAAACAATGTATGAGGCAGACGGCGTAGGCCTTGCAGCACCTCAGGTAGGGGTACTTAAAAGAATTGTTGTAATAGATATAGGAGATGGCCCTATTATTCTTATTAATCCTAAGATAGTTGAGACAAGCGGCAGCCAGACAGGTACAGAAGGATGTCTTAGCCTTCCTGGTAAAGCAGGTACAGTTACAAGACCTAATTATGCGAAAGTGGTTGCTTTAGATGAGGATATGAATGAAATAGAAGTTGAAGGAACTGAACTGTTAGCAAGAGCGTTATGTCATGAATGTGACCATTTAGATGGCAAGTTATATATTGACCTTGTAGAGGGTGATTTACATGACACAATGGTGGAGGAAGAATAGAATATGAGAATTGTATTTATGGGAACTCCTGACTTCTCGGTAGGAGCATTAGAGTCAATTATAGCAGCAGGACATACAGTGGAGGCAGTTGTCACACAACCTGATAAGAAGAAAGGCAGAGGCAATCAGGTACAGTTTACACCTGTTAAGGAAGCAGCATTAAAACATGGTATTACAGTATACCAGCCGGTTAAAGTAAGAGATGAAGAATTTGTAAAGATATTAAAAGATATTAATCCTGAAGTTATGGTTGTAGTGGCATTTGGACAGATTGTATCTAAAGAGATTCTTGATATTCCTAAATATGGATGTATTAATATACACGCATCGTTATTACCAAAATATCGTGGTTCTGCACCGATACAATGGGCAATAATTAATGGTGACGATAAGACCGGAGTTACAACTATGCAGATGAATGAAGGCATAGATACAGGTGACATTTTAGAAGTATCAGAAATTAAGATAGACAGAAAAGAAACAGGAGGAAGTCTGTTTGATAAATTATCTGAAGTTGGTGCTAAATTAATTGTACAGACTCTAGAAAATGTCGAAAAGGGTACTATTACTCCGATTAAGCAGAACGAAGACGAGGCAAGTCACGTTAAGATGCTTAAGAAAGAGTTTGGTAAAATTGATTTTAATAAACCAGCTATAGAAATAGAAAGACTTATAAGAGGACTTAATCCATGGCCAAGTGCATATACAAAATTAGATGATAAAACATTAAAGATATGGGATGCAGATGTAATAGATAAAGAATATGACGGAGTCGCGGGTGAAATTGTAGATGTTGATAAGAACTGTATATATGTTAAAACAGGTGATAAGACATTAGCAATTAATGAATTGCAGTTAGAAGGCAAAAAGAGAATGGAGACTTCTGCATTTTTACTGGGTTATAAAATAGAAAAAGGAGTAACTCTTTTATGATGAATAAAGAGAGTGTGAAAACAGGCAGTACTTCAAAGATAGAGAAAAACACAAAGATACAAAATAATTCAAAGACTATGACGAAATCAGGTAATAAGAATAATCGTGAAATAATAATTGAAATTCTTATTCAGGTTTTAGAAGAGGGTAGATTAAGTCATCTTGTAATAAGAGATAAGCTAGAGCAATATAATTTCTTAGAGAAACAGGATAAGGCATTTATTAACAGAGTATCAGAGGGAACAATTGAACGTAAGATAACAATTGATTATATAATAGATGAATTTTCTAAGACAAAAGTTAAGAAAATGAAGCCTTTAATAAGAGAACTTCTAAGAATGTCAGTGTATCAGATTATGTATATGGAGTCGGTTCCAGATAGTGCTGTATGTAATGAATCTGTTAAGATTGCGAAGAAACGGGGATTTTCTAATCTGTCAGGTTTCGTAAACGGTGTATTAAGAAATATTTCAAGGAATAAAGATAATATTAAATATCCGGATATTAATAAAGATAAGATACCTTTCTATTCGGTAAGATATTCTGTGCCTGAATGGTTAATAAGTTCATTTATCAGAGATTATGGTGAAGATATTACCATTGATATGTTAGACAGTATGCTTATTGAAGAGGATAAAAAGGTAACTGTAAGAATTAACACATCTAAGGCTCGATCTGATAATGTAATTTCTATGTTAGAAGAACAGGGAATACATACGGTAGAATCAGAGTTTGCAGATAATGCACTTATTATAAGCGGATATGATAATATCGATAACATAGAAGCATTTAGAAAAGGATATATACAGATACAGGATATAAGCTCTATGTTAGTTGGTCAGATAAGTGGCATTAAGGAGAATATGGTCTGCATTGATATGTGTGCTGCACCAGGTGGAAAAAGTATGCATATGGCAGATTTACTTAATGGAACAGGTATGGTTTACTCAAGAGATTTAACTGACAGTAAGGTAAAGATGATAGAAGAAAATGTTGCAAGATGCGGTTTTAATAATATAACTGTAGAGAGACAGGATGCAACAGTATATGTAAACAAAGATGATGAAAAAGCCGATATAGTTATTGCTGACGTTCCATGTTCAGGTATGGGTGTGTTAAGAAAGAAAACAGATATAAAATATAATATATCAGAAGACAGTGTGAAAGAATTAGCAAAAATTTCACAGAATATTCTTAAAAATGCAGTAAAATATCTCAAAAAGGGTGGAATATTAATATTTAGTACTTGTACCATGAACAGATTAGAAAATGATAAGACAAGAGAATGGCTGATAAATGAGATGGGGCTTGAACCTGCTGACTTTACAGAATACTTAGATAATGGTATATTAGACATTAAAATGAATAGAGAAAGTGTTAAGAAAGGATACGTACAGTTATTTATGAATAGAGATTTTGATGGATTTTATATAAGTAAATTTATCAAAAGATAAGAAAGGTATGGACATAACCATGGAAAAACAGGATATTATGTTATATAGCCTTGATGAGTTAAAGGAATATCTTAATTCTATTGGCGAAAAGCCATTCAGAGCAAAACAGATATATGAATGGCTTCATCAGAAGCTTGTGGAATGCTTCGATGATATGACTAATATTTCAAATAATCTAAAAGAAAAGTTAAATAATGATTTCTATATACAATCATTAGAAATGGTTCAGGTTTTAACTTCTAAAATAGATGGAACACAGAAATTTCTTTTCAGGTTAAATGATGGAAATGTAATCGAAAGCGTTTTGATGAGATACAAGCATGGTAATTCAGTATGTATATCTACACAAGTAGGCTGCAGAATGGGTTGCCGTTTCTGCGCATCTACACTAGACGGACTTGTAAGAAACCTTAAACCATCAGAGATGTTAGAAGAGATTTATTATATTCAGAGGTACTCAAAAGAAAGGGTTTCTAATATTGTTCTGATGGGAAGTGGAGAGCCGATGGACAATTTTGATAATGTTTTAGCCTTTGTAAAAACTATATCTGATGAAAATGGCTTGCATATTAGTCAAAGAAATATTACAATATCATCATGTGGTCTGGCAGAGAAGATAAAAGAATTAGCAGATTCTAATGTACAGGTAACACTTGCATTGTCATTGCATGCAGCAGATGATGAGACTAGAAAACAGCTTATGCCAATAGCATATAAGTATTCTATAAGAGAAGTATTAGAGGCATGTCAATATTTCTTTGATAAGACAGGAAGAAGAATTACATTTGAATACAGTCTTGTGGCAGGTGTTAATGATACAAAGGAGGAAGCAACTAAACTTGTGCATTTAATAAAAGGAATGAATTGCCACGTTAATCTCATTCCGGTTAATCCTATAAAAGAAAGAGATTTTAAGAGGTCTACAAAAGTTAATATAGCATCATTTAAGGGACATCTTGAAAAAAATGGTATTAATGCAACAGTTAGAAGAGAAATGGGTTCAGACATACAAGGTGCCTGCGGACAGCTTCGAAAGAGTTTCATAGAAGAGGAAGCAGGAGAAAAGGAGGTATTATCTTGAAAGCATATGCAAAAACAGATATAGGCGCTAAGAGACAAACAAATCAAGATTATATTTTTTGTTCAATGCAGCCAGTAGGGAGTTTACCTAACCTTTTCATTGTGGCAGATGGAATGGGCGGACATAAGGCAGGAGATTTGGCATCAAGATATACGGTTGAGAAGTTTCTTGATTCTGTAAAAGGTTCTGAGGCTGAGAATCCTATATCTATAATAGAAGAAGCAGTCAGGTATGCTAATCTTGCTTTAATGGATAAAGCAAAAGAAAGTATTGATTATGAAGGAATGGGAACTACACTTGTTGTTGCAACGTTTATTGATAAGTCACTGTATATTGCTAATGTAGGTGATAGCAGGTTATATATTGTAAATAATGAGATACAGCAGATAACAAGAGACCATTCTTTAGTAGAAGAAATGATTAATCTCGGAGAAATTGACCGAAGGAATGCAAGAACACATGAGAAGAAGAATATAATTACCAGAGCAATCGGAGTCGATTCGGAGGTTGTAGCAGACTTCTTTGAAGTTGAATACTCAAAGGGAGATATTATTCTAATGTGTTCCGATGGGCTATCAAATATGATAGAAGATGAAGATATGAAGATGATAATTAATGAAGGAAACGATGTATCAGAAATTGCTAATAAACTTATAGAAGTAGCTAATAATAACGGTGGCAAGGATAATATTTCAGTTGTTCTTGTAGAACCCGATTAAGAAGAGGTGCAATTATGTTAAGAAAAGGTATGTTTATCAGTGATCGATATGAGATTATCGATAAAGTCGGCTCAGGCGGAATGTCTGATGTATATAAGGCAAAATGTCATAAATTAAACAGATATGTTGCTATAAAGGTTTTGAAACCAGAATTCAGTGAAGATAAGAACTTCGTATCTAAATTCAGAGTTGAAGCACAGTCAGCAGCAGGATTATCACATCCTAATATTGTCAATGTATTTGATGTTGGTGAAGATAATGGAATCTATTATATCGTTATGGAGTTAATAGAAGGCATAACACTTAAGAAATATATTGAAAGAAAAGGTAAGCTGCCTGTTAAGGAAGCTGTAAGTATTCTTATTCAGGTTGCACAGGGAATTGAGGCAGCACATAATAATCATATTATCCATAGAGATATAAAGCCACAGAACATTATTATTTCTAAAGAAGGAAAAGTAAAGGTTACAGATTTTGGTATTGCAAGGGCTGCATCTACTAATACGATAAGCTCAAATGCTATGGGTTCAGTACATTACATTTCACCTGAACAGGCAAAAGGTGGATTTATAGATGAGAAGAGTGATATTTATTCACTTGGTATTACTTTATATGAGATGGTTACAGGAAGACTTCCATTTGAGGGAGATTCTACGGTATCAATTGCATTACAACATGTACAGAATGAATTACCATCACCATTAATATATGTACCTGATCTTCCTATAAGTGTAGAGAAGATAATTGAGAAATGTACACAGAAGAAACCTGACAGAAGATATCTTAAGGTATCATCATTAATAGCTGATTTAAAGAAATCATTAATATCACCGGATGAAGATTTTGTTCAAATGGTAACATTAGATGAGAATGGTGCTACACGAATGATATCTGATGAAGAAGTATCACAGATTAGAAAAGAATCAGGCTTTGAAAGACAGGATATAGATATTCCAGTAATAGGTAAGGATAATGAATTATTAGATCCTGATGATGACGATGATGATGTTGTTAACGATGATCTTGAAGATGAATTAGAAGACGACGATAATCCTAAGTTAGATAAGATTATAGCAATCGGTGGTATAGTTACTGCCGTGGTAATTGTAATAATTGTTGCATTTGTTGTTATATCATTTGCAGGAAATGGTTGTAGTGGTTCTTCTAAGAAAGATAAGACAACAGCAGAGACAACATTAGATGCGAAACATACAAAAGTACCAAATGTTGTAGGTCTTACACAGGACGAAGCTATTGAGAAACTTAAAGCTGCTACATTAGGATATAAGGTTAAAGAAGAGTATGATAATAAGATTAAAGAGGGCTACGTTATCAGTACATCGGAAGATGCAGATACAGTTGTCGAGAAGAATACAACAATTACAATTGTAGTAAGCCGTGGTTCAAAAGATGTTGAAGTACAAGATGTAGCAGGAAAGACTAAGGATGAAGCTAAGAAGATTTTAACTGATGCAGGTTTTAAGGTTAAGTTAGAATATAAAGCAGATAACAGTGTGGAATTAGATAAAGTAATAAGTACTGACCCAGTTGCATATACACAGGCAAAATATGGTGATGATATTACAATCTATGTAAGCTCAGGAAGTGATTCAACAGAGGTGCTGGTTCCTAAAATTGTAGGTATGTCAACGCAGGATGCAGCTAAGGCATCATTAGAGGCAAATGGACTTAAGCTTGGCGAAGTCGGTGAAATGTATAGTGACACTTATGATAAAGGAAAGATTGCTAAACAGGACGTTGAAGCTAATAGTAAGGTTCCACAGGGAACAACGGTTAACATCTGGATAAGTAAAGGACCAGAAGAGAAACCGAAAGTTCCTAATCTTGTAGGAAGAACAGAAGATGAGGCAAAGGCATTATTAAAAGCAAATGGACTTGAAGCAGGTGAAGCAAAATCTGAATATAGTGATTCTGTAACAAGTGGTAAGATTATCAGCCAGACAGTTCAGGCTGACAGTACAGTTGAAAAAGGAAGCAAAGTAGGATATACAGTAAGTAAGGGACCAAAACCTGCTGAAAAGCCTGCTGAGCCCGAACCAACAACTAAGACAGTTAAGAAGAATATATCAAGAGATAATCTTAATGTTCCTGCTGATATAACATCAGGTGAATTAGTAGCTGATATAGAAGTTAAATATTCTAATAAAACAGAAAATTATACACAGAACCTTGGTAATTATGAAGAATTTTCAACAGCTACAATAAATCAGACTGTAGATAGTAAAGCAAAATCAGCAACTATCACTGTTAAATTAGATGGTACAGTTGTATATACTTGCGATGTAGAGTATTTAAATTAATCTAAGTATAATATTGTAAGTATAATACTGAATGAAGGTAAATATGCAGGGAAAAATCATAAAAGGAATAGCTGGATTCTACTATGTACATGTTGTACATAGTGGAATCTATGAATGTAAAGCAAAAGGTGTATTCAGAAATAAGAAAATAAAACCTTTAGTTGGTGACAATGTCGAGATTGAAATTCTTGATGAAGGAAATAGAATAGGTAATATCATAAATATTTATGATAGAGAAAACGAATTAATCAGGCCTGCTGTATCTAATATCAGTCAGGCTTTGGTTGTTTTCGCCATTGCTAATCCAATGCCTAACCTAAATCTATTAGACAGATTCTTAGTTATGATGGAAAGAAATGAAATTGATACAATCATATGTTTTAATAAGATTGATTTAGTAGATGAAGAAGAGATTCTAAAACTACGGGATATCTATGTTAAAGCGGGATATCATGTAATGTTTACATCAACTAAGGAAAATATGGGAATTGAAGAAGTGCTAAGAGTAATAGATGGCAAGACAACTGCATTTGCAGGTCCATCCGGTGTAGGTAAGTCATCACTGTTAAATGCATTGATTCCGGAAGCCAACTCGCAAACAGGCGAAATAAGCGAAAAAATCAAACGTGGTAAACATACTACAAGACATACGGAGATATTTAATGTAAGTGATGATACTTATCTGATGGATACTCCGGGTTTTAGTTCTCTATATGTAAATGATTTTGAAAAGGAAGAACTTAAGAATTATTTCAGGGAATTCATTGAATATAATAATGGATGTAGATTTACGGGTTGTGTTCATGTGAATGAGCCTGACTGTCTCGTAAAGGAAGCGGTAGAAAATGGCGGAATCAACCGCTCTAGATATGATAATTATATTCTGATGTATGAAGAAATTAAAAATAAAAAGAGTACGTGGAGGTAGAGATATGAGTAAAGAAATTAAACTAGCACCATCGATTTTGTCAGCAGATTTCTCGAAATTAGGAGAAGATGTGAAAAAAGTTGTAGATGCAGGTGCAGACTACATACATATTGATGTTATGGACGGAAGTTTTGTGCCAAGCATATCATTTGGATTACCGGTAATTAAGTCTATAAGAAAAGTTACGGATAAGACATTTGATGTACATCTGATGATTGATGAACCAGTAAGATATATCAAAGAATTTGCAGATTCAGGTGCAGATTTAATAACTGTACACGTTGAAGCCTGTAAACATCTTAACAGAACTGTACAGGCTATAAAAGAATGTGGCTGTAAGGCAGGCGTTGTGCTTAACCCATCAACACCATTATCTGAATTAGAATATATTTTAGAATATGTTGATATGGTGCTTCTAATGAGTGTTAACCCGGGCTTTGGCGGACAGAAGTACATTGAAAATGTTACAGATAAAATTAAGGCTTTAAGAAAAATGATAGATGACAAACAGCTCAATGTAGATATCGAAGTTGATGGCGGTGTCAATCTTAATAATGCTAAAATGATTATTGATGCAGGTGCTAATGTCTTAGTAGCAGGCTCAGCAGTATTCAATGGAAATATAGAAGAAAATGTGAAAGGTTTTAAGGGGATATTTGAGAAATGAAAAATACTTTGATTATAACAGGCGGTGACATAGATATTGATTATGCTAAGAGATATTGTGAGCAGAATGATTTTACATTTGTCATTGCAGTAGACGGCGGACTAAAGATAGCGGAAATGCTTGATATAATTCCTGATTACATAGTTGGTGATTTTGACACAATCAGTCCTCTGATACTATTTAAGTATGAAAATATGAATGATGTTAAGATTAAACGTTTTAAACCTGATAAAGATTTTACGGATACTCAGATTGCAATAAATATAGCAATTGAAGAGGAAAGCTTCTCTATAAGTATTCTAGGTGGAACAGGTTCAAGATTAGACCATACCCTTGCAAATGTTCAGCTTCTCCAGATGGCATTGGCAAATGGTGTGGAGGCAATTATTGTAAGTAGAAATAACAGGATAAGGTTGCTTGGAACGAAAAGAAAAGACATTACTATATTTAAAGATGAGTATAAATACGTTTCAATGATTCCTATGAGTGATGTGGTATCAGGAATTACAACGAATGGAATGAAGTGGAATTTATCAAATTTCGATTTTAAAATTGATGAGAATATTAGCCTTGGAGTAAGTAATGAGATTGTAGGGCAACAGGCAGAGATTCATATTGATAGTGGAACACTTATATTGATTGAATCGAATGATTAAACAGGAGCATATGGGTTATCATACATTTGTATATGATTTAATTACATCAGGCTTTGGATCATTTAATACCATTAGAATAAAATAGGATGCAAAGGAGAGAATTATGGCACTAATAATATTATTAGTTATTATGCTAATTTTTGCTATGTTATTAGCAATTATTTACAATAAGTAAATTAAAAGATGTATTTGATTCAAATTATGAACTGGATTATCCTTGGTTAAAAAATATGAATATATATTATCTTGTAAATTTATAGACTATGAAGAAAAAACTGATACTATTGAATCAAATTATATAAGTATACCTTTTCCAACATTTGTATTAGATGAGTCAGTTGGAACTATAAAAGAGGATATGTTAATCAAGTGCGATTTTGAATATTTAAAGACTTATTATAAAGATTTTACGAATGTGAAGCTTGAAGATGATAAAATAGAAATTACTTTGAATGATTATATATGTACTATTACACCAAATGGTAATTATGCACATTTCGAAGTTGAAAAGAAATAAATAAGAATAATAGAATTATATAAAACTTAGATAGTCAAATATAGTTAAAGCCGATAGACGGTGTATATCTGAATGTTATAGATATACATCATTTATCAGCTTTTATTATATGATTAGCATTGTAAATTAAAACTTGAGCTATAAGACAAAACACTTGATGGTTAGGGTAGCCATTAAAATATTTTACTATATAACTATATTTTAAATAGTGATGAGAATAAAAGTAACGAAAACCAACGGAAAGTAACGAAAATTAATAAATAACAGTATAAAGTGTAGAAAAAAATTAAAAAATTTTTTTTAAAACCAACGGAAACTAATTGTTATATTGTTTTAAAATATTGTAAAATAAATGGACAGATATTTTATTATAGATGCTAAATATCAAATAAAATATTTGTGAAATAGTAAATTCACATAGATTATGTATCTGATTTTAATAGGAATGTGAAAGGAGATGAGTTATGGAAATGTATACATAAGAATAAATGTGAATTTAATATTATGTATTTAAACATAAATATAAGAAAGTATATTAAGAATTGAAGAGAGGACAAAAAGATGAAAAAGGTATTAAGAGATTATATAAAAAAAGCTATGATTATATGTACGAGCTTTTTATTAATGATGCATGGAATTATATTTTCAGCATATGCAAGTGAATCTGGTGATTTTGAAAACAATGGTGAATATGTAGAAATTGATGATGAATTGCTAGATGTCGCCGCTACAGTTGATGATAGCTTTACTTATATAACAGATTTATCAGAATGTTATGGCGACAGTGTAACGAGTATAGTTAATATGAACTATGATGAGATAGTTAGGAAAATTATAGGATTACAATATGGAGTTAATGATTTATATGAAATTAATTTAGGAAATCAAATTGAATTGTATGATGCAAATAATGTTAATACATATATGGGATATAATTTTTGCGTTAATAATACAAATGAATATGGATATATAACAATTGCAACACATACAAAGACTACATTAGTTAAAGAAATAGTAGATAATTTATTATTACCAGAAGAAAGAGAAAAAGTATATTATCTTTCTAACTCTGAATTTTATTTTTGGAATGAATTAGAACAGTGTTTTCAAACATTTGACGGATTGGAAATATCATATGAAGATTTCGAGATGTTCTTAGAAGAAAGAAAACAAGCACTTTATAATTTGACAATTGAATTACTTGCGAGTACAGAAGTGGATAGTGTTTCACAAATAAATAATTTGTTGAATATAGATAAAGAAGAAAACAATGAAATATTTATGGGATATAATGGCCAAAGTGGAAGTGGATATGGAGGCATTGAGGATTGTCCTGCGTATTTAAAAGATAAATATCATAAGAATGTAAAATTAAAGTCATCAAAATATTTAAAGATGAATAACTTCATAATGTATACTTTAGAAAATAAAAATAGTGAGGCAGTAAATAATTGTACACTTACAGCAATAACAAGAATATTAGACTATTACAAAGAAAATGGGTATAAAAAAATTAATAGCAATTTTAATGATATTTATACTAAAGTGAGAAAAGTAGCGGTAAAGCATGGCTATACTCCGGAGAAAGGTACAGATTTTTGGAAAATTGATAATATAGTAGAAGAAGTACTGCATAATTATGGATATAAAAAGGCAAAATGTAAAGGTATATATTTATGGTCATTTAAAGAACAAGTAAAAAAAGAGATTGATGCAAATAGACCTGTTATTATGAATTTAGCTAGAGGATTTTATGGAAATCATACAGTTACAGTAAGCGGCTATGCTATATATAAATCAGGTATAATAACTTACAATATGATACAGGTTTATGATGGATGGAAGTCTGTTAGAAGATTTATAGATTATAAAGCATTTGCATATGATTTAATTACATCAGGCTTTGGATCATTCAATACAATTAGAATAAAATAGTATGCAAAGGAGAGAGTTATGGCACTGATAATGTTATTAGTTATTATACTAATTTTTGCTATATTATTAGCAGTCAGTATAAAGTACAAGAAAAAGATAATTTTATATGTAGTATTTGGAATTATAGGGATAGTTGGTCTTACATGGATATTAAATCATACAATATTCTACTATAATAATGATAAAGTGGAAATAGAACGATTACTAGGTAATTATGATAACTTTAATATTAAAATAAAAAATCATAAGCTTAAATTCAATGGCACATCAGTTAGCTTTAGTTGTGAATATTCAATGGAAGATTTATTTACAAAAGTAAAGGAACAGTATAATAATACATATATTGATAATAAATTTAATAAAATAGTAATTGTATATGATAATGAATTATTTACAATAAGTAAATTAAAAGATGTATTTGATTCAAATTATGAACCGGATTATCCTTGGTTAAAAAAATATGAATATATATTATCTTGTAAATTTATAGACTATGAAGAAAAAACTGATACTATTGAATCAAATTATATAAGTATACCTTTTCCAACATTTGTATTAGATGAGTCAGTTGGAACTATAAAAGAGGATATGTTAATCAAGTGCGATTTTGAATATTTAAAGACTTATTATAAAGATTTTACGAATGTGAAGCTTGAAGATGATAAAATAGAAATTACTTTGAATGATTATATATGTACTATTACACCAAATGGTAATTATGCACATTTCGAAGTTGAAAAGAAATAAATAAGAATAATAGAATTATATAAAACTTAGATAGTCAAATATAGTTAAAGCCGATAGACGGTGTATATCTGAATGTTATAGATATACATCATTTATCGGCTTTTATTATATAATAGAACTATATGACAGAATGTTTGATAGCTAGGATTAGTAATCAACACAATTAATAATTAAACATTGAATCTGAAAAGGATAACATCTCCGTCTTTAACAACATAATCTTTACCCTCAAGTCTTACAAGCCCTTTATCTTTAGCGCCTGAATAAGAACCACAGTCAAGTAAGTCCTGATAGTTGACAACTTCAGCTCTGATGAAACCACGCTCAAAGTCGCTATGAATTTTACCGGCAGCACCTGGAGCTTTAGTACCCTCTTTGATTGTCCAGGCTCTTGTCTCCTGTTTACCGGCAGTTAAATAACTGATTAATCCTAATAATTTATAGCTGGCTTTAATTAATTTATCAAGACCTGATTCTTTTAATCCTAATTCTTCAAGGAACATTGCTTTATCATCATCATCTAATTCTGATATTTCCTGTTCAATCTGTGCAGAAATAACAAATACTTCAAAGCCCTCTGATGCAGCAAATTCTCTTACCTTTTGTACATTTTCATTAGATGCACCATCGTCAGCTAAATCTGATTCAGCAACATTAGCTGCGAAGATTACAGGCTTATATGTGAGAAGATTATAAGAAGCAAGAAGTGCAGCTTCGTCATCATCATTTGGTTCAAAACTCTTAGCTAGTCTGCCTTCTTCAAGATGTTCTTTGATTCTATTTAATAAATCAAGTTCTTTAGCAAGTGCTTTATCGTTTCTTGAACCTTTAGATGTTTTAGCAATTTTTCTTTCAAGTATCTCAATATCAGAAAATACTAATTCTAAATTGATAGTTTCGATATCACGCATTGGGTTTACACTACCGTCTACGTGGATAACATTTGTATCTTCGAAACATCTTACTACATGAACGATTGCATCAACCTCACGAATATTTGATAAGAACTGGTTACCGAGTCCCTCACCTTTTGAAGCACCTTTTACAAGACCGGCAATATCAACGAATTCTATAACTGCAGGTGTGATTTTATCTGAATCATATAATGCAGCAAGTTTATTAAGTCTGTCATCCGGAACAGTTACAACACCAACATTTGGGTCTATTGTACAGAATGGGTAGTTTGCTGATTCTGCACCGGCTTTTGTTAATGAATTAAAAAGTGTACTCTTTCCTACGTTAGGAAGACCTACGATACCAAGTTTCATTTTTCTATAATCCTTTCTTTTACTCATATGGTTTGTATTTAAAATATCCATAGAAATTTAATTTAACTAATTGTAAATAGTAACACAAAACGATATAAAAGTCAAAATATAGCACTATAATTAGTGAGGAAAGAAACTTTGCAGAATAAGAAGTGTTAAAATCAGGTTGTGAAAATAGGAGTGGGAGGGTATAATGTAGAGAAAGAATTTGATAATGAAAGAGGAATAGAAATGCTTGGTGCAGTCAGTATAAGATTTGTAAATCTTGGTTTTGAAATTAAAAATATGGGAAAAAGTATAAATATATTCGGAATTGATATTGCATATTATGGAATTATTATTGCAATGGGTATGTTAATTGCGATGCTGCTGATTTATAAGGAAGCAAAGAGGACAGGTCAGAATGTAGATAACTATTATGACCTTACCATTGTAACGATAATATGTGGGATTATCGGAGCAAGATTATATTATGTTATTTTTGAATGGGATAATTACAAGAATGATTTGTTATCCATATTGAATCTTCGAAATGGTGGACTTGCTATTTATGGTGGAATTCTTGGTGGAGGTCTGGCAGCATTTATCTATTCAAGAATTAAGAAAATGTCATTTCCTAAGATATTAGATACAGTTATTTTAGGAGTTCTGATAGGACAGATAATGGGCAGATGGGGCAATTTCTTTAACAGGGAGGCATTTGGAGGATATACGAACAATCTTTTTGCAATGCAGATAAAATTAGACGAAGTGGGAGGAGTTATATCAGATTCAGTTGCAAATCACATTAAAGTGGTAAATGGAATCGAATATATTCAGGTGCATCCTACATTTCTATATGAATCACTATGGAATCTATGTCTGTTTATCGGTATTATGTTATATAGAAAGCATAAGAAATTTGAGGGAGAACTTGCAAGTATATATATGATTGGATATGGAATCGGCAGATTCTTTATTGAGAGCCTGAGAACAGACCAGTTAGTAATAAAGGGAATTGGAATCGCTATATCACAGGTAGTTTCAATTATTCTTATTATAGCAGGAATAACGATAATAATAAGAAACAGATGTAAATTACGAAGAGATATGAAGCAGAGCATACAATAAAATTAGTTGCTTTTTGTTACTTTGGTTGTAACAAGCTGATGAGAAATATATATCAGAGTATATGCGAGAAATAGAACAGTGTGAGAAATAAAAACAAACACAATATATAGTTGCTTTAAAAGAGGTGTCTACAAGATATGCAAAGTCATATTTTGTAGGCTCTTTTTTTGTACATTTTACATAAAAACACTTGCTATTTAGATAGATTTGAGTTAAAATTTACCCATAAGTGGTGAAAAGTGGATACAAGTGGATTAAAAGTGTCACGAAGTGGTAGATAACCAGAAAATCACTATAGCGAACGGACGAATATGTAACAATGGTGCAAAGGAGGTGCGATAAGTGTTTTTAGGTGAATATAATCATTCAATAGATGCCAAAGGAAGACTTATTGTACCAGCTAAGTTCAGAGAAGAACTTGGTGAGAATTTTATTGTTACAAAGGGACTTGATGGATGTTTATACATTTATCCGGACGAGGAATGGAAGAAATTCGAGAGTAAACTGAGTGAATTACCAATGGGTAAAGGTGATACAAGAAAGATTGTACGTTTCTTTTTATCAGCAGCAACGCAGGTAGAATTAGACAAGCAGGGAAGAATACTTATACCAGGAAATCACCGAGAATTTGCCGGACTTGAGAAAGATGTTGTTTTTGCCGGAGTTGGCAAGAAGATAGAAATCTGGAGCAAGGAGAAATGGGAAGAAACAGCGACATTTGATTATGAAGAAATGGACGATGTTGCAGAACGAATGGCAGATTTGGGAATTGAATTCTAAAATATATTTTGGTGTATTAGTCAGTGTATCAATGGAGTGATACAGATTGGAGGAAAAGTTGGAATTTGTACACAAATCGGTTTTACTTAACGAGACAGTGGACAGCTTAAATATTAAACCGAACGGCATATATATAGATGGCACTCTTGGCGGAGGCGGACATGCTTATGAAGTGTGCAAACGACTGGGAGAACATGGACGGTTCATAGGAATTGACCAGGACGCGGAGGCAATAGAAGCAGCGGGCTTACGTCTGGCTGAGTTTGGCGACAAGGTGACAATAGTAAGAAGCAATTACGTGGATATTGATAATATACTTAAATCATTAAACATTAGCAAAGTTAATGGAATTATGCTGGATTTAGGTGTTTCGTCACATCAGCTCGATACTGTCGAAAGAGGATTTAGCTATAAAGAGAATGCCCCATTAGATATGAGAATGGATGTGCGAAACCCGATGACAGCTAAAGATATCGTTAACAATTATAGCGAGATGGAATTATACAGAGTCATAAGAGATTATGGCGAAGATAAATTTGCTAAAAATATTGCGAAGCATATAGTTAATGCCAGAAAAGAGAAAGAAATAGAGACAACATATGAACTTAATGACATTATTAAAGCGGCAATACCTATGAAAATGAGAGTAAATGGCGGACATCCTGCTAAGAAGACATTTCAGGCAATCAGAATTGAGCTCAATAAAGAATTAGAAGTTTTAAACAATTCTATTGATAAAATGATTGATTTACTAGATGACGGAGGGCGGCTTAGTATTATAACATTCCATTCATTAGAGGACAGAATCGTTAAGACAAGATTCAGAAATAATGAGAACCCATGTATATGCCCACCGGATTTTCCAGTCTGTGTATGTGGTAAGAAGTCGAAAGGCAAAGTTATTACACGAAAGCCGATTGTTCCAAGCGAACAGGAGATAATCGAGAACAAACGTGCAAAAAGTTCAAAATTAAGAGTATTCGAAAGACGAATATTATAGAAGTCAGATACCAAAGATAAAAAGAATAATAAATATAAGAACAAATTCGAAAGTCAGATATAAAACAAAAAAGTGTAAGAAAGAAATATGAATAGTAAAATATAGCGAAAGGGAGAGAGTTAACTGATGGCTACCGAAAGAAATTACAAGAAGAATTATATTAGTTATAGTGATTATGTTGAAGGAAATGCAGTAAGAAAAAAGAGTGTAGAGGAATTACCAGCAAGATCACCAAGAACATATATAGGCAATCAAAGAGTAAATACATCTTCAGCGATATATAAGAACCGTGAAAAAGCCTTGAGAATGAGCAAGGGATATGTTATGGTTTTAGCTGTATGCTGTATTGCTATGGCTTTTGCATGTGCAAAATATCTTTCAATAAGAGATGATATTACATCTGCAAAGGCAAATATTGCTTCACTTGAATTAAGTGTTGAGTCATTAAAAGCACAGAATGATTCGTTAGATTATGCGATAAGCAGTTATATGGATATTGAAAATATATCAAAGGTTGCAAAAGAACAATTAGGAATGATTCAGGCTGGCAAAAATCAGATATCATTTTATGACAGTTCTGAAAGTGAGTATATGAAACAATACAATGATGTACCGGAAAAATAGTACATATTTAATAGATATGTACTCTGATAACGGAGGTTACAATGGAAAGATATAATAACAGACAGAAAAACAATAAGGGGAAGAGATTAAGAATATTTACAAGAAGTATGAAAGCAAAGCTGGCAAGACTGTTTATAGGTGTCTTGGTGGCTTTGGTTGGTTTAGGGGTAGTAATTACAAGAATATATGCTAAATCAGGTGAGAAGTATGAAGCAATTGTACTGTCACAGCAGACATATTCTAGCAAAACTCTTCCGTATAGGAGAGGCAATATTACGGACAGGGATGGAAATGTATTAGCTACCAGTATAAAAGTATATAATATGATAATTGATCCTAAGGTAATTCTTACTGAGAATAAAGATTATTTAGAACCAACAGTTGATGCACTTGTTAAATGTTTTGGTTATTCTAAGGATGAGCTTACTAAATTAATACAGGATAATAAAGACAGCCGATATGTAATCAAAGAAAAGCAACTTAAATATGAACAGATAGAAGAATTTAAGAAGCTTATGAGTGATACAAAGAATAATCCTGATGTAAAGGGTGTGTGGTTTGAGGAAGAATACAAGCGAATGTATCCATATAGCACACTTGCAAGTGGAACAATCGGTTTCACTGTGGCAGGAAATGTTGGTAACTGGGGAATTGAAGAGTATTATAATGACTACTTAAATGGTATAGACGGAAGAGAATACGGATATGTAAATGAAGATAATACAATGGACCCGGTTGTAAAAGAACCTACAGATGGAAATACTGTAGTATCGACAATTGATTTAAACTTACAGACAATTTGTGAGAAATATATTAAACAGTGGGTTGAGGAATATCATCCTACAAATGTTGCAGTTGTAATGGCTGATCCTAATACAGGTGAGATTCTTGCAATGGCTGACAGCAATAATATGTATGATTTGAATAATCCTCAAGAGTTGAAAGGGTTTTATTCAGATGAAGAAATCAATGCAATGAGTGATGAACAGAAGATAGAAAATCTTTCTAAAATCTGGAGAAACTTCTGCGTGAGTGATACCTACGAAGCAGGTTCTACAATCAAACCATTTACAATTGCAGGTGCATTAGAAGATGGAAAGATTAGTAAAGACCAGACATTCTTATGTGATGGCGGAGAAAGAATAAGTGGATTTTATATTAAATGTCATAAAACTTCGGGACATGGAACACTTAATGTAGAACAGGCAATTATGAATTCATGTAACGATAGTCTTATGCAGATAGCAGCATTTGAGGGTGTAGATACATTCTGTAAATATCAGTCAATATTCGGATTTGGTATGAGAAGTGGAATTGATCTGCCGGGTGAAGCAAGTTGCGAAGGATTATTATACACGAAAGATAATATGCAGGTAGCCGATTTAGCTACTAACTCATTCGGACAGAACTTCAATGTTAATATGATACAGATGGTTGCAGGTTTTTCTTCATTAATTAATGGAGGATATTATTATAAGCCTCATGTTGTAAAACAGATACTTAACTCTAATGGCGGAGTGGTAGCTAATTATGATAAAGAACTTATAAAGCAGACTATAACTAAAGACACATCAGATTTCTTAAGACAGGCATTAGTGAATACCGTTAATGGAGGAACAGGTAAGACAGCAGCTGTTGAAGGATATGACGTAGGTGGTAAGACAGGTACTGCACAGCACCATGATAAATCTGATACGACATATTTATTATCATTCTTAGGTTTTGCACCTTATGATAATCCACGGGTAGTATGCTATACAATAGTTGATGCTCCACAGGTAGATAATCCGGGAAGCAGTTCATATGCATGTAAGTTATTTAGTGCAATTATGACAGAAGCACTTCCATATATGGATGTATTTCCAACTAAAGAAGTACAAACTACAGAGCCTGCTACAGAACCAGAGACAACTAAGCCGGAAGAGACACAGGAATCTACAGAGCCAACAGTTCCTATGAGTCCTAGTGAAGATGAGGCTTATGAAGATAACAGTCCGATAGTTGAAGATGTTGAACCATCAGGCGATAATGTAACGACAACGACAGAATAGATGAATTCTATGAAAACGTGTCTTATAGGTCATTGTAATTGGAATAATATTAAGTATTTATAATAAATTATAATAATAGCAATTAATATCCTGAAATAATTCTACTGACATAGGTTGTCGGTAAAATGGAGTATAAAGTGAGGTTATATGTATAGCAAGAGAACAGGTATCAGAAGAAAAATTGTGATATATATGTGTATTTTTCTTATATTAGCAATATATGTTTTGTCAAGGCTTGTATACATAATGATATTTCAATCTGAAAAGTACCAGGCGAAAGCTGATGAATTACATGACAGGGAAAGAGAGATAAAGGCTCCGAGAGGAGAAATAGTAGACAGAAACGGTGTAGTTATTGCCACGAATAAGACAGTATGCACCGTTTCTGTTATTTATAGCCAGGTAACAGATAAGGAAAAGGTAATTGAAGTATTATCTAGAGAACTTGATATGAGTGAGGAGAAAATCAGAAAAAGTGTTGAGAAAATAAGTGTAAGGGAGAAGATAAAATCAAATGTGGAAAAGGAAGTCGGAGACAGAATAAGAAATTATAATTTAGATGGTGTAAAAGTTGATGAAGATTATAAGCGTTATTATCCATATGATACTATGGCATCAAAAGTATTAGGCTTCACAGGCGCGGATAATCAGGGAATAGTCGGATTAGAAGTAGAATATGAAGAATATCTTGAAGGAACAAAGGGAAAAATATTAACATTTACAGATGCAAAAGGAGTGGAATTGCCGGAATTAGCAGAGGGCAGAGTTGAGGGGATAGCGGGAAAAACTCTTCATACAAGTCTTGATGTCAATATACAGAAATATGCTGAGCAGGCAGCTAATAAGGCATTAGAGAAGAAACAGGCTAAATATGTATCTATAATTGTTATGAATCCAAAGAATGGTGAAATATATGCCATGGTAAATGTCCCGGAATTTAATTTAAATACACCGTTTGAATTAAATTATGAAACCGATGTGCCAAAGGATAGTGATGAATATCAGAAACTGCTTAACAAAATGTGGAGAAATCAATGTATTAATGATACATATGAACCCGGCTCGACATTTAAGATAGTAACTGCAACAGCCGGATTAGAAACGAAAGTCGTAGATGTAAACAGCGTATTCAGTTGTCCGGGTTTTAAGATAGTAGAGGACAGAAGAATAAGATGTCATAAGACAACAGGACATGGAACAGAGAATTTTGTTCAGGCAACAATGAATTCGTGTAATCCGGTATTCATAGAAGTTGGTCTGAGAATCGGCGCAGAAAGATATTTTGATTATATGAAAAGACTTGGATTACTTAGAAAAACAGGAGTTGATCTGCCTGGTGAAGCTGGAACAATTATTCACAAGATAGAAAATGTCGGTTTAGTTGAACTTGCTACAATGTCCTTTGGACAGTCATTTCAGATAACACCACTTCAGTTACTTACTGCTGCCAGTGCAGTTATAAATGGCGGAAATCTTGTAACACCTCATTTTGGAATGTATGCAGCAGACAGTGATAATAATGTTGTTAAAACATTTGATTATAATGTAAGAGAGAGTGTAATTAATAAAGAGACAAGTGAGACTATGAAATATATTCTTGAACAGGTAGTAGCAGAGGGAGGCGGTAAAAAAGGTCAGGTAGAAGGTTACAGAATCGGAGGCAAGACAGCAACCTCACAGAAGCTTCCGAGAGGTTCAGGAAAATATATTGCATCATTTATAGGTTTTGCACCAGCAGATGATCCCGAAGTTATAGCAATGTGCATAATTGACGAACCGGTTGGTATATATTATGGAGGAACTATTGCAGCGCCTGTAATACAGGAATTATACGAAAATATTTTACCTTATTTAAACATTAAAAAAGATTGATTATTAAATAGATTAATATTATACTAGAGTTATGTGTGGAATGGAGTATAGACAGATGCAGACAAAGATGATTTTATCTGTTTTAATCTCGTTTGGTATAAGCGTGGCATTATGTCCGGTTATCATACCATTTCTTAAGAGATTAAAGTTTGGACAGAATATAAGGGAAGAGGGTCCTAAGGATCACTTAAAGAAAACAGGAACACCGACAATGGGTGGTCTGATTATATTGTTTTCAATAGTTATTACATCACTATGTTTTATAAAAGAATATAAACAGATAGTACCGATTTTATTTGTAACACTAGGCTTTGGACTTATCGGTTTCTTAGATGACTACATTAAGATAGTTATGAAACGTTCATTAGGACTAAGAGCATGGCAGAAGATGGGACTTCAGGTTATAGTCGCAGCGATATTTGCTTACTATATAGTAAATTTCTCGCCTGCGGGAACTAAGATGCTTATACCGTTTACGGGCGGTATATATGATGGAAAATATCTTGATATTGGGAATCTTTTCGTGCCGATGTTAATGTTTGTGGTAATAGGCACAGTTAATGGCGCAAATTTTACAGATGGTCTTGACGGATTAGCAACAGGTGTTACAATAATGATTGCAGTTTTTTTCACAGTTATTGCATATATGACGGCAAGTGGAATTGAATTTATTACAGGTGCGGTGGTTGGAAGTCTGTTAGGCTTTCTGTTATTCAATGTATATCCTGCAAGAGTTTTTATGGGAGACACAGGTTCACTGGCACTTGGAGGCTTTGTGGCTTCTACGGCATATGTAATGAATATGCCGATATTTCTGCTAATTATTGCATTTATATATATGATAGAAGTATTGTCAGTAATTATACAGGTGACATATTTTAAGATAACAGGTGGAAAAAGAATATTTAAAATGGCTCCGATTCATCATCATTTTGAATTATGTGGCTGGTCGGAGACAAGAGTAGTAACGGTTTTTTCAACAATAACAGCAGTTATGTGTCTGATTGCATATCTGGCATTATAGATGATGTTTTGTTTAAGACTATTGCCTATGGCAATTATAAATATAAAGAATTTAATTAAAGAATTCGATTCTTGAAATGGAGGAAATATGAAAAGTGAAAGATACCTTGTTGCAGGTTCAGGAATAAGCGGAATTGCAGCAGCAAAACTTCTTGTTAAAGCAGGAAAGAAAGTAACAATTTATGACGGAAATGACAAATTAAAAGTTGAGGATATAAAGGCAAAGGCAGACAATGCAGATATTGATGTGGTAATCGGTGAATTACCTGAAGAAGTAATAGATGCAACAGATATAATGATTATAAGTCCCGGAATAGCAATTGATGCACCATTTGTAAACAGGGTAAGAGATAAAGGTGTTATAATCTGGGGCGAAATCGAATTAGCATACAGATTTGGTAAAGGAAGGATAATCGGAATAACAGGTACTAATGGTAAGACAACGACAACGGCTCTCACGGGAAAGATTATGGAGAACTACTTTAAGAGTACATTTATAGTTGGAAATATTGGTATACCATATACTAATGTAGCTATGGATACAGAAGATGATTCAGTCATAGTGGCTGAGATAAGCAGTTTTCAGTTAGAGTCAATAGATGAATTTCACCCTGTTATTACAGCAGTATTAAATATTACTCCTGACCATTTGAACAGACATTATACAATGGAGAATTATACAAATGTTAAGATGAGTATAACAAAGAATCAGAATCCTGATGAAATCTGCGTATTAAATTACGAAGATGCAATACTTAGAAAAGAAGCGAAAAAATTAAAGAATAAAGTAGTATTTTTTAGCAGCAGATCTAGTCTGGAGAATGGTGTATGCTTAAATGGAGAGAATATTGTATACAGAGAAGACGGGAAAGAAACCTTAATATGCAATTCGCATAATATGAAACTTGTGGGCATACATAATATTGAAAATGTAATGGCAGCAGTGGCAATAGCTGTTAATATGGATGTTCCAGCAGACATTATCAGAGATACCATCAGAGATTTTGATGCAGTAGAACATAGAATTGAATATGTTACTAAGAAAGATGGTGTAATATATTATAATGATTCTAAGGGAACTAATACAGATGCTTCAATTAAAGCCATAGAAGCGATGACTTGTCCTACAATACTTATTGCAGGTGGTTATGACAAAGGTTCAGAATATGATGAATGGTTTGATGCATTTAATGGCAAAATTAAGAAATTAGTTCTATTAGGTGCAACTAAAGAGAAGATTGCAAGAACAGCAGATAAACATGGATATCGTGATTATATATTCGTAGACAGTTTAGAAGAGGCTGTTAATACATCAGCAAATTTAGCAATACCGGGTGACGTAGTATTATTATCACCTGCATGTGCAAGCTGGGATATGTTTAAGAGCTATGAAGAAAGAGGAAAATTGTTTAAGGAGTATGTTAGCAATCTTTAAGGAGAGATTATTTTGGCAAATAGAATGAATACTAGTAGAGACACAAAAAAGAACATAAGAAAAACCAGAAGTGGAGAATATTTTGACTATAGCCTGCTTTTTATAACCATATTTATGATGGGTTTCGGACTTGTAATGTTATATAGTGCAAGTTCTTATGAAGCATCAATGGAGTTTGGTGACTCTAAATACTATGTAATAAGCCAGATTAAGGCAGCAGTTATCGGAGTTATCCTTATGGTAGTAGTTATTAAATTTGACTATCATATTTTTAAGAAACCGTTAGTTGCATTAGCTGCATATTTTGGTTCAATTCTAATGGCTATGATGGTTCTTTCACCAATAGGTATAAGTGCGAATGGTGCATCAAGGTGGATATCAATTGCAGGCTTCTCAATTCAGGTATGTGAAGTTGTAAAGATAGGTGTCATTGTATTTATGGCATTTGTTATAGAAAAGAAGGCGAAAAAACTTAAGAATATCGGAACATTTCTATTGTGCATGGTATTCATAGGAATATCTGCAGGTGTTATAGCACTTATTACAAAAGACCTTAGCTCAGCTATTATTGTAGCTGGAATCGGTGTGGTTATGTTATTTGTGGCATGTCCTAGAATATCATATTTCGTAATTATGATAGGTGCCGGAGTGGCAGCTGTCGCTGGAGCGATAATGATTGAACCATTCAGATTTGAAAGAATCAGAGTATGGTTAAATCCTGAGAAATTCGCAGATGAGGGTGGATTTCAGGTATTACAGTCATTATATTCACTGGGTTCAGGCGGCCTGTTTGGTAAAGGACTTGGAAATGGTATCCAGAAGCTTGGATATGTACCAGAGGCACAAAATGATATGATATTTACGGTTATATGTGAGGAATTAGGTGTTATCGGTGGAATAGCGGTAATATTAATGTTCATCTTTATGATATGGAGGTTTATGATAGTTGCTAATAATGCACCTGATTTATTTGGCTCAATGTTAGTAGTCGGTGTTATGGCACATATTTCGATACAGACAGTTATGAATATAGCCGTTGTTACTAACTCAATGCCTAATACAGGTGTAACGTTACCATTCATGAGTTATGGTGGATCGTCGATATTGTGTCTGCTAATTGAAATAGGTATTGTGCTTGCTGTATCTAAACGTATTAAATTTGAGTAAAGGATATCACATAGTTAATACAGATGCATATAATACATAAAGGCAGAATAGTTGGTGTCGTTATGTATTATAGAGTCGGAAAGACTTATGGTCTATCAGGTGAGATCACGGTTCAGGGTTCAAAAAATGAAGCATTACCTGTTATTGCAGCTGCTATCTTAAATAAAGGAAGGACAGTTATGAGAAATTGTCCGGACATATCAGATGTAAGAATTATGCTTAAAATATTAAAGCATTTAGGCTGTAATTATAAGTTTGAAAATAATATATTAGAATTAGACAGCGACAAAATTAATGTATCTGACATACCGAAAGAAGATGTTACTAAATTAAGGTCATCAATAGTGTTAGCAGGTGCATTGCTTAGTAGAAATAATTGGTGTAAAATTTCATATCCCGGAGGCTGTAATATCGGTCTTAGAAAAATAGATGTCCATATAGATATTTTACGAAAAATGGGATATGAAATAGATGAAAATGAAGAAACATCTGAATTAATCTGCGGGGGCAGAGTTAATGGAGATAACCATATAAGGCTCAGGGTAAGAAGTGTAGGTGCTACGGAGAATGGAATTCTTGCAGCAGTTCTATCGGATGGATATTGCGTAACATTTTCTAATGTGTCTAAAGAGCCAGAGATTGTTAATCTGTGTAAAGCCTTGATTAAAATGGGGGCTGATATCACAGGTGCAGGAACAGATGAGATAGTAGTAAAGGGTGTAAAAAGTCTTAGAGATACCACCATAGATATAAGTTGTGACAGAATAGTATGTGGAACTTATTTAGCAGCAGTTACAGCAGTAGGCGGAGAAGTCAGACTGTTAAATGTAAATAAGAATTTTGATAAATCGATATTAAATGAACTTGAAAAGTTCGGAATGAAATATAAAATTAGTAATGATGAAATGTGGGTTAGTAAGACCTGCAAAGATTATAAGTCAGAAAGAGATATAATTATATCCACATCTGCATATCCGGGTTTTCCAACTGATATGCAATCGCAGATGATGACATTGCTATCACGAAGAAAAGGAAGTGGAATAATTATTGAAAATATATTTGAAAACAGATTTGGCACAGCTAAAATGTTAAATAAAATGGGAGCTGACATTAAGATAATTGGCGACAGAATAGCATTGATTAATGGTGTTGATAAATTATATGGTGAAAAAGTAGAGGCAACTGATTTAAGAGGTGGTGCTTCACTTATTATTGCAGGAATGATTGCAGAAAATCATACCATAATAGAAAATGCTGAATTTATTAAAAGAGGGTATGAGTCAATCGAAAGAGACTTAGGAAAATTAGGGGCCGATATTGAGCTTATGGATTAAACGGGATATTTAGGATACACTTCGGAATGGAGAAAAAATGAGTAGAAAGAAAATTATAATATTGATAGCAACAATCTTTTTAATAATCTGTGGTATTGCAGGAGTTTTTGCAATGCAGAGAATAAGCGAGAAAAATATTATTATTGAGGGAAATGAGAAATATACCAAAGAAGAAATGATAAGTTTTATATTCAGGTCAGACTGGGACAGAAACCCGTTTGTACTTTATTATAAGACCAAATTCAGCAAACAGAAGGTAATTCCCTTCGTGGATGAATATGATGTGAAGATAACATCATTGAATAGCGTAAAGATTACCATATATGAAAAGAAAATAATCGGTTATGTTAATTATATGGGCAGCAATATGTATTTTGATAAAGATGGAACAATTGTCGAAAGTTCTACAGAGGTTATTGAAGGAATACCTAAGATAACAGGTTTAAACTTCGACAGTATAATTCTTTATGAGACATTGCCGGTAGGAAGTGATAAAGTATTCAGACTTATACTTGATACAACCCAGATATTACAGAAATATAGAATAGCAGTGGACAAGATATACATATCAGATAATAAAGAAGTTACACTTTACATAGAACAAATTAAAGTCGAATTAGGAACAGGCGAGGATATGAATGACAAAATCAGAAGCCTTAATGATATGCTGCCTAATCTTCAGGGACTAAGCGGCACACTCGATATAAAGAAATATAATACTAATAATGATGGATATACATTTAAAAAATCATAAAATTATATTTTGACAAATTACCCGCCTAAATGGTTTGTTAAGTGATTATGTAAAGAAGTCAATATCTGGAACTTATGGTATTTATATATGCAGGTTTACTATATACATATAAAAATTTGGGATTGTATATAAAAATATGTTAAAAACTTGTTAAAAATAGAAATTTATAGTTGATTATTTTTAAAAATGAATATATTATAGAATGAGATGTTTTTTAGAGATTATATCAAAGAGATTTGAGTAATAATGAATAGTATTAAAGGAGGACAAACTCTTGTTAGAAATTACAACAAACGAGGCAGAAGCAGCAGCAAAAATTATTGTAGTAGGTGTAGGCGGTGCTGGAAATAATGCCGTTAATAGAATGATAGACGAAAATATTGGTGGAGTTGAGTTTATTGGTATCAATACAGATAAACAGGCACTTAAGTTATGTAAGGCTCCTACAGCATTACAGGTTGGTGAAAAATTAACTAAAGGATTAGGATGTGGAGCAGTTCCTGAAGTTGGTGAGAAAGCAGCAGAAGAGAACCTTGAAGAGATAGCACAGGCACTCAAAGGTGCAGATATGGTATTTGTTACATGCGGTATGGGTGGTGGAACAGGTACAGGTGCTGCACCAGTTGTAGCTAAAGTAGCTAAAGAACAGGGCATCTTAACTGTCGGTGTTGTTACAAAACCATTTAGATTTGAAGCAAGAGCAAGGATGAACAATGCACTTGGTGGAATAGAAAAATTAAAAGAGAATGTAGATACATTAATCGTCATTCCTAATGATAAACTTTTAGAGATAGTTGATAGAAGAACTACAATGCCGGAAGCACTTAAGAAAGCAGATGAAGTATTACAGCAAGCAGTTCAGGGAATCACAGATTTAATTAATGTTCCTGCACTTATTAACCTTGATTTTGCAGACGTTCAGACTGTTATGAAAGACAAGGGTGTTGCTCATATCGGTATCGGTGTTGCTAAGGGAGACGACAAGGCAAATGAAGCAGTTCAGATAGCTGTTACCAGTCCACTTCTAGAGACAACTATTGCGGGTGCTTCTCACGTAATTATCAATATATCAGGTGATATAAGCCTTGCAGAAGCAAATGAAGCAGCAAGCTATGTTCAGGACTTAACAGGTGAAGATGCAGAGATTATCTTCGGTGCAAGATATGATGATACATATCCTGATGAATGTACAATTACAGTAATTGCTACAGGACTTGAAGAGAATAATAAGCCTGCATTTGGTTCAACATCAAGAAGTTCAGCTTCAAGAACTACATTTGATTATAAGAAACCATCTGTAAAACCTATTGTACCAAAGACAGAGTTCAGATATAATTCACAGGCAGGAAGTACAACATCAAGACCACAGTCTACATATACAAGACCACAGCAGCCTATTACTCCAAAGCCAGCAGAAGATAAGGGTGGAATTAACATACCTGAATTTCTTAAGAAGAATAGAAACAACTAAGAAGCTTTAATTTAGAATATAACTAACAATGTAGAAGAGTAACATTTATAATTCCTGAATGTTACTCTTTTTTGCTTACTAGGAAATTTCGTTGAAATTGTCCTGGTAAGCAAAAAAGCTCCGCGAGGATCGCACTACGGCGGAGCAGAAAATGCTAAATTTCTCATATAAATGTGTATAAATAACGTAAAATATGGAAAAAGGTATATAAAATTGTCAAAAGCTGTAGATAAATTATTATGTTTGGTCTACAGCTTTTGACACACTTTTAAGTCAGGATAATATATAATACACTTTGTCAGAACGGAGAAAAAATATGAATGACAGGGTGTATATAGTTTATCTTGATGTTTTTTTTATGATTAACTTCATAATGGATTATATGATAATCCTTATAACATCAAGGATAGCGAAAGTAAAGAAAAAAAGAATAAGACAATTAGCCGGAGCAGGCTGTGGCGCTTTATACAGTGTTATCGTTATAAAACCACTTACTAACCACTTATTTAAAATAACGCTTGTTAATATTTTGATTGCAGCTGTGATGGTACTTATTTCATTTGGATTTACGAGTGCTTCTGTATACATTAAAAATGTATTTCTATTATTTGTTGTTTCATTTACAATGTCGGGAATAATTAATTATCTGTATTATTCCACTGTTATCGGAAAATATGTAAGAAACGTATTAAGTGGTAATTCTAATAAGGTTGTAAATGCAAGAAAATTTATATTGGTATCTGTACTGGCATACATTCTGCTTAGTGCAATTGTAAGAATTATCTTTAGCGTCAGAAAAGATATGGAATTATATTATGATGTAAAGATTACATTTAGAGGTAAATCTGTTGTAGTACGGGGACTATATGATACCGGAAATGGACTTACCGAACCTGTAAGCGGGAAAATGGTACATATAGCAGAATATAAAATACTAAAGCCTTTACTGGAGGGAGATGAAAAAGCAAAAGAAAATATTTACGTAATTCCATTTCGTTCGATAGGTGAAGAAGATGGAATAATGTACGGAATAAGAATGGATGAAATGGTCGTATTAGTCGATGATGAACCTAAATTCTTATATAACCCCATAATTGGAATATACACAGGAAATGTATCTAAACGGGGAAATTATTCCGTTATCCTTAACAGGGAAACATTTGACGGCATAAATGATAATAAATGTTAAGTATCAGTTTAGAATATTAAATGCCGTATATAATATCGAAACAGATATTATTGAAAAGTTAGAAAGCAGGGGAGAATTGCAATGGTCATAAAAGTATCTATTCCAAATAGGTTACAGTTCAAAGTTATACCTGGCATTAGAAATGTTTTGTTCGCAAAGCGAGGGGATATTCACTATATAGGAGGCGCTGATGTGCTTCCACCACCATTAGAAGCTGAAGAAGAGCAGATGGTAATTGAAAAACTTTCTACAGAGGAGGGAACGCAGGCAAAAGCCACATTAATTGAGAGAAATTTACGATTAGTGGTATATATTGCTAAAAAATTTGATAACACAGGTGTCGGCGTGGAAGATTTAATTTCCATTGGTACCATCGGACTTATTAAATCTATTAATACGTTTAATCCGGATAAAAATATTAAATTAGCTACATATGCATCAAGGTGCATTGAAAATGAGATATTAATGTATCTTAGAAGAAACAGCAAAACGAAAATGGAAGTGTCTATTGACGAGCCACTTAATGTGGACTGGGATGGGAATGAGTTATTGTTATCAGACGTTCTTGGCACAGATGAGGACGTTATATATAAAGACATCGAAGACGAAGTAGAAAGAAAACTTCTTATTAAGGCGGTTTCTAAACTTAATAAAAGAGAAAGAGCCATAATAGAGTTAAGATTTGGACTTAATAACGAAAATGGAGAAGAACTGACACAGAAAGAGGTAGCCGATATGTTAGGCATCTCACAATCATATATTTCCAGACTTGAGAAGAAGATAATTGGAAGACTTAAGAAGGAAATGGTAAAGTGTTATTAGGAACATAATTTAGAAGAATCATATTAGAAGAGAAGGGGCTGTCGCATTAAGAAATTAGTGCGATGGTCCCTTTTTCGTTAGGACAAGGCCCTGTTTACTACTCATTTTTCGTGTTCCGAAAAATGAGTAGTAAACAAAATAATTACAACAAGGAGATGTCCAAATGGACAATAATAGTTTATCACGCCTAAAATATTTAAAATTATTCAGATAAGAGATGAAATATGGTATACTATATAGTAGTTTTATCTCTTATTTGGTGGCATTGATATACAAATGTTTGAATTTATTGCGATAATAGCTTGAGTTAAGTGTATTGGCAGATAATATATATAATCTTACAAAGAGCAAAAACACCGATGACAAATTAGCAATTTATTATGAATATTTAACATTTATATATTACACAACAAAAATAGTTAAGGAAAGGTATTTCAAATGAGAATTTTACATCTGGCAGATTTACACATCGGGAAGAAAGTTCATAGTTACAGTATGTTAGAAGAACAAAGACATATACTGTGCGAAGAGACTATGTACGTAATTAGAGACAATAATATTGAAGTGGTGCTGATAGCGGGAGACATATATGATACACCTATGCCATCAGGACAGGCGGTCGAGTTATTTGATGAATTTCTGACATTACTTAATGAGTTAAATATAAAAGTATATATAATTCCAGGCAATCACGATTCAGCGGAGAGAATGTCATTTGCATCCGATATACTTAAGAACAATTCCATATATATTTCTAAACCACTTAATTATGATGTAGATAATGCAAGGCTTGAGAGCTGTGAATTATGCGATGAATATGGCAAGGTAAATATATACTTAATGCCGTATTTACGAAGTGGAAATGTAAAAGAAATCATAGATAATACAGATATAGATAAGAACGAAAGAAATATATTAGTTGCACATCAGTTTGTAAGTTGTATAGGATATGAAAATGAATTATCAGATTCAGAAGTTATAAGTGTTGGTGGCGTAGATAATATAGACGTGGGAATATTTGATGAATTTGACTATGTTGCATTAGGACATCTGCATGCACCACAGCATATAGGCAGAGAAACGGTAAGATATGCAGGTTCTATTCTAAAATATTCATTTTCGGAAACTGACCAGAAGAAATCATTTACTATAATTGATTTTAGGGAAAAGGAAAATATCAGTATAGAAAAGATACCAGTTGTTCCAATAAATGATATGAGAAAAATAAAAGGTCCTATAAATAAATTGTTATCAGAAGATATTTACAAAGATGGAAATGTAAATGACTATATTCAGGCAACGATTACTGATGAGGACGAAGTATTTGATGCGATGAGGAGGCTTAAAGAAGTATACGTCAACCTGCTTAAGTTAGATTTTGATAATTCAAGAACAAGGGCGCATAACAAAGTAGAGAATATTGATAACGTCGAGAAAAAAGATGAATTAACTTTATTTAAAGAATTCTTTAAAAACAGAACGGATATGGAACTTACAGAAGATGAAGAAAAAGTAATGATCGATATAATTAATGGAGTGAATAAAGTATGAAACCAATATATTTAGAGATGTCTGCATTTGGTCCTTACAGTAATGTCGAAAATGTAGATTTTACAAAAATCAATAATGAATTATTTCTGATAAGTGGAGATACAGGTTCAGGTAAGACAACTATATTTGATGCAATTGTATTCGCATTATACGGTGAAGCAAGTGGAAATCTAAGACAAAGCAACAGTTTAAGAAGCGATTTTGCAGATGATGATACAGAGACTTATGTAGAACTCACATTTGAATGCAATGGCAGGGAATATTATATACGAAGAAGCCCTGAGTATCTGAGAAAGAAAAAGAAAGGTACAGGCTATACTAAAAAGGCAGCAGATGCGATTCTTAAATATCCTGATGGCAGAGTTGTAACCAAGGCAGGTGATGTAACGGATAATGTTGTAGACATAATGGGAATTACTAAAGAGCAATTTACAAATATTGCAATGATAGCACAGGGAGATTTTCTAAAGCTTATTTTAGCTAAAACAGATGACCGTTCTAAGATATTCAGAGATATTTTTAATACCGGTAAATATTTAGATATACAGAGCAGGCTTAAAACGGAAATGTTTGAAAGAAAAGAAATTAACAGTAAATTTGAAGAAAGTATATTCCAGTATGAAAATGATACTGTCTGCGATGAAGCATCAGAGTATTCTATAGAGCATAAATTAATGATAAGTGAGAAAAATATTAACAGAATAGATGAATTTATTAAACTTATAGATGAAATTATTGGGAGTGATAAAAGAGTAAAAATTCAGGCTGATGACAAGAGAAAAAGATATGATGAGCTACATAAAAATATAAGCGAGTTAATCAGATTATATAAAGAGAAAACAGATAAGTCTGCCGAAATAGAAAAACTGAAAAGTACAATTATAAAAGATAATTCAGCAATAGAAGAAACTACTTTTGCATTAGATGAACACAATGCAAAAAAAGATGAAAGAGATAAGAAATTTATACTGTATAATGAAATTAATTCCAAATTAGATGAATACGAGAAACTTGATATAACAATACAGAAAGAGCTTGAATTAAGAGAGAACAATGAAAAACAAAATGTAGGCTTAATCAAATTAAATAAAGAAACGGAAAAATTAAAGAAAGATTTAGATAACCTGAAAGCTTTAGAAAAGGAATATCATAATACTTTAAAGCTGTTAAATGAATATAAATTAAAGCAAAATGATTACGGGAACAAAAATACACTTTTAGATGAGCTTATTAAAAGAAAGCAAAATATTGATAAAATTAATAAGAGTTTGGAGAAAGAAAAGCAGAAATATTTAGAAAAAGAAAAGAAAGTAGATAATGCCAAAGCAATTGCAGATAAGACAGAGAAAAGCTTTTTAAGGGCACAGGCAGGAATAATGGCAAAAGATTTAGAAGAGGGGGAAAAGTGTCCGGTATGTGGTTCGTTATCCCACCCTGAACCTGCTAAGTTATCGTTAGAGGCAGCTACGCAGGAGGAAGTTAAGGAGAAAAAGAAAATTGCAGAAGATTTAGTAAGGGAATTAGAAAAAATCGGATCAGATTACAGCCATATTAAAGGTAAATTAGAGACAGAAAAGTCTATGTATGATGAATCAGGTAGGAAGATAAGTGATTTAGTCGATTATAATGATTACAAAGAAGTAGAAAGTTTAAGTGATAAATTCAAATGTGAAATAGCAGAACTGAATAATAAGATATTAAAATACAATCAATTTATCCACGAAAATGATAATATATCTGACAAGATAACAAAATGTGAAGAAAAGATAAGTTCGAATGCTTCAAAGATACAATCAGCTACAGATAAAATAAATGCTAATTTAATCGAGATAGCAAAAACTAACACAGAAGTAGAAAAGATAAAGCAGGGACTTAATTATCCTGCTAAACAGGCTGCACAAACAGAAATTAACAGACTTAATGCAGAGATTAAGAAATATGATAAGGCTTCTGAACAATTATCAGGTAAATTAAGAGAATTAAGTGAGGAGAAAAAGGGATTAGAGGGACAGATTAAAGCAATTGGCAATGAAATAGAAAGTATTGATGCAAAAATCTCTGGATATATCATCAATTTAGAAGCTAAGGTACGAAATTCAGATAGAGAAGATAACTTTTATATAAATAATGGCATAATTTCTATAGAAGATAGGAAAATCGACTGGCAGGATACACAGGCAGTCATTAATGTAAAGATTATTATTGAAAAAGATTTAAAAGCATTAGAAGAAATGTCTGTTAATGCAGAATATAGAATAAGAAATAATGAAAAAGCAATTGCCAATATCAGAAAAACATTTAATGAGAGAAAGAATGTTATTGAAGAATATCTTATTTATCAGAAACTTTCAAATGTTGCAAATGGAATGATTAGTGGCAAGGATAAGATAACCTTTGAAAGATATGTTCAGGGAACGTATTTTGAATATATTATAAATGCTGCAAATAAACGTCTTACAGAAATGACAGACGGAAGATATGAGTTATTAAAGAAGAGAGATAATAACCTAAAGGCACAGACAGGCTTAGAGTTAGATATTAAAGATGCTTATACAGGTAAGGTAAGAGGTGTTAATACTCTGTCAGGTGGTGAAGCATTTAAGGCATCATTATCTATGGCACTTGGATTATCCGATGTTGTTCAGGGATATGCAGGTGGAATTAAATTAGACTCAATGTTTATAGATGAGGGCTTTGGCTCACTAGACCACGAATCACTTGAGAAAGCAATAAATATTTTAAATGATTTAAGTGATGGCAAGCGAATGATAGGTATAATTTCACATATAAGTGAATTGAATGAACGTATTGACAAGAAAATTCACATAGAGAAAAGTAATGAGGGAAGCAGGATTAGTTGCTTATTTTAAAGTATAATTTTGTTATATACTACGACTGCTTGGTGGTGAGAATTCATATCTTCTGGTTTATAAAGTTACATTTTTTTTACTCCATCGCTTAAAAAAATATAACTTTGACAGTAATTGTGAAGTGTGATATATTAGACAATAGTTGTTTGTGGTTTAAAGAAGAAAATCACATTATTACTTGAATATGAAATACGTGTATTGAAAGGAAATATAGCAATGAAGAAAAACAATATAAAGAAAGTTGCAGTTTTATCACTTGTTGGTGTTATGGGACTTACAATGTTTAGTGGTTGTGGCAAAAAAGATAACAATGCATCAGCCAGAAAGGTTGTAGAATACGATATTAATGATTATGTTAAAACACTTGGTACATATACAGGATTAAGTGTTGATGAAAACGTCACAATAGTAACAGATGATGATGTTCAGTCACAGTTAGATTCACTTGTATCAAACAATACAACATATAACGATATTACAGACAGAAATGCACAGTCAGGTGACAGAGTGAAGATTGATTATATAAAGTCACAGGCAGGTAAGGATGATGAAACTAAGACAGATTATACAGTAGATTTAGGCTCAGGAAATATGGGCGAGGAATTTGAGAATAAATTAGTTGGTCTTTCAATTAATGGTTCAATTACATTTACCGTTCAGGAAGATGTTAATACAGAGTCTGGTACAGATGAGAATGCAGAAACAGAAAAAGTAGATGTTACATATACAGTAACTCTTAAATCTATTCAGGAGAAGGTAGTTCCTGAAGTTACAGATGCATTTATAGCTGAGAAAACAGACTATGATACATTAGATGCATATAAAGAGGGAACAAAGAAAAAGCTTGAAGAAAAAAATGCAGATTCAGCTAAGACAACAGCAGAGTCAGAGCTTATTAATAAAGTTGTTGAGGCATCAGAAGTTACAGGCTGCCCTGCATTTGTATACAATTTGAATTACAATGCACTTTGCCAGTCTTATAAAACTTATGCATCATACTTTGGATCAACATTAGAGGCTTATCTTTCAGCAGCAGGTTCATCACTCAAAGATTTACAGAAGCAGGCAGTTAATATGACAAAGCAGACATTAGTTCTTGAAGCACTTGTTAAAGATGCAGGTATCGATATCACAGATGATAACTATGATGAAAAGCTTAAGGAATATGTTGAAAAGTACAATCTTGGTACAGTAGAAGAAGTATCATCTAAGTATACTAAAGAAGAATTACTATTTGATATGCGTAGAGATGCAGCTACAGATTATTTATATACAAATAATACAGTTACCAAGAAGATGGTTTCAGCTAAAAATTAGGAATTAATAAATACGGATATTTAATCAACAGCTAATAAAGGAGTTAGGCACTTTATTAGCTGTTTGATTTTTAGGTAGTTATGAAAATATATTTATTAACTACGATTTAATTGATTATAAATGAATTAATTATGGATTAATTAACGAGATTTGATTGTCGTGATTTAAAAGGAAAAGAGGCTAAAAAATGGAATTTAAGCAGTTTATATATAATCTAAAGGGACATTTTACAACAATTACAAGACATAGACATGAAGTAATGAAGAATTGTTTCAGGGCAGGAATCTTCTGGCAGGGATTAATGCATGATATGTCAAAATATTCTCCATCGGAATTCTGGGTAGGCGTAATGCATTATCAGGGAACAAGAAGTCCTAACGAAGGAGAGAGGGAGGATTACGGATATTCGAAAGCATGGATGCATCATAAAGGCAGAAATAAGCATCACTTTGAATATTGGACAGACTATAATCCTGAAACAAGAATGATGACTCCTGTCAGAATGCCTAAGAGATATATTATAGAAATGTTTTGTGACAGAATTGCAGCAGGTAAGATATATAAAGGTGATGCATATAATGATACTTGTCCGTTACAATATTTTAATAATGGTAAGGCTAGAAGAAATATTGAACCTGAAACCTCCAGAGAGTTAGAGCATTTACTTACAATATTGGCAGAAAAAGGTGAAGATAAGACATTTGCATATATAAGAAGAGCAAGATTTCTAGGTAAAAAATTATGATGGATAAGAGTGATAAAAACGGAAGAAACAGATTTGAGATTGCATTTCATCTGTTAAAGAAAAATATCAAGTCTATTATAATTTTTGAAGCAATATATAAAGTGTTCATAACCGCCATATTTACCCCTGTTTTAGTGAAAATTGTACAGATTGCCTTAAGACTTGCGGGGATAAATTATCTTACTAATGCAAGAGTGGTAGATTTCATATTGAAGCCGACCACCATTGCGATACTTTTCATTGTACTTTTATTAATGGCTATATTTTCGTTAGCAGAGATGAGTGCGATAGTTCATTGTTATAATGTATCGTATAATGGAGGAACGGTTTCTGTAGTAGATATGATTAAAACAGGAACAATGTCAGCATTAAGGCTGATATATCCTAATAACATCCTTATGATTGGCTTTGTGTTATTACTTCTTCCAATTACACATATGGCAGCCATATCAAGTTATGCAACATCTATGCAGATTCCTGTATTTGTAATAGAATTCTTAAATACGAAGAAACATATAACATTAATCATTCTGGTTGCATATATTGTGTTGTCGTTATTTGCATGGAGATGGATTAACTGTATAAGTTACTATACAACTGAGAAGATGAATTTCAAAAATTCAAGAAAAGCCAGTATTAATCTGAATAGAAAGAAATATTTTGGATTAATAATTGGTTTTGTGTTGTGGCAGGCAATATTATTGTTAGTTTTAGTCGGTTCATATACGCTTATAAATGCGATAATTACTTATAGTTTAAAGTTTATACTTAAGAAGAAACTTGCATATAATATTTCATTAAATGTGGCAAAAATCATTTATCAGATAGGGCAGACGATTTATCTGTGTATGATTGTTCCTGTTACATTTGCATATTTTACAGGATATTTTTTTGCAAGAAAGCATAAAATCAGAGAAGAAATGGTAATACCAAAGTTCGCTGAGAAAAAGAAATATTCAAAGTCGAAATTCAAGAAGATATTATCGGTTGTAGTAGTTATCTCTACGATTATGAATGTAATATATATTAATTTTGATTTTGGTATATTCAGAGGTTCTTCAAATGTACAGTTCTTAAAGAAAACAATGATTGCAGCACACAGAGGATATTCAGCTGAAGCACCTGAAAATACAATCCCTGCATTTGAAGCGGCAATTGATAACTTAGCTGATTATGTTGAATTAGATGTACAGGAGACAAAAGATGGAAGAGTTGTTGTACTTCATGATTCTAATTTGAAACGTGTGGCAGGTATTAAGAATAATATATGGACAGTCAACTATGAAGAAATAGAAAATGTTGACGTCGGCATATGGTTTTCAGATGAATTTAAGGATACTCATATACCAACTCTAGAAGAGGTTATGGAGATGGCAAAGGGCAGACTTAAATTAAATATTGAGATAAAATTAACCGGACATGAGAAAAACCTAGAGCAGTCAGTAGTAGATATTATTAATGAATATGATATGAAAGACGATTGTGTAGTTACTTCATTTCAGGCAAAAGCACTTAAGAAAGTTAAGAACAGCGACCCTGAAATTAAGACGGGATATATACTTCATGTTGCATATGGAGATTTCTCAGGAGTAACCTATGCAGATGCACTTAGTATAAATTATTCATTTGCAACAGAGCAACTTATCGATGATGCACATAATGCCGGTAAAGATGTATATGTCTGGACAGTAAATAATGCAGAAGCAATAAATGATATGATAGAAAATGGTGCAGACATGATAATTACTGACGACCCGGTATTAGCAAGAGAAACACTTATGTCTTATGAGACTACACCATTAGTTGTAAAAATGATAAAATTATTTATGAAGTAGAATAGAATGGAGATGAATATGAAAGAAGTAAAAAAAGTTTTGACTATAGCTGGCTCAGATTCAAGTGGTGGTGCAGGAATACAGGCAGATTTAAAGACAATGTCGGCACATAATGTATTTGGAATGAGTGTAATAACAGCAGTAACAGCACAGAATACAAAAGGTGTGTTCGGTGTATATGATGTTGAACCTGAATTTGTAGGTAAACAGATAGATGCAGTTTTTGATGATATTGTTCCTGATGCAGTCAAAATAGGAATGGTATCAAATGTAGAAATTATAAAGGTTATTATTAAATATCTAGAGAATTATAAACCGAAATATATAGTTTTAGATCCGGTAATGGTGTCAACAAGTGGCTGTATGTTACTTAATGATGATGCAATGGATATCTTAGTTAACGGGCTTATACCTATGGCGACAGTAATTACACCGAATATTCCTGAGGCAGAGGTACTTAGTGATGTTAAGATAGAAGATGTAAATGATATGGTTACTGCCGCAAAGAAGATATTTGAAAAAAACAATAATACCATTTTGATAAAGGGTGGACATCTTGCTACGTGTGCGGATGATTTATTATATGATAAAGATGGTGTTAAGTGGTTCAGGGCAGAGAGAATAGATAATAATAATACTCATGGAACAGGTTGTACATTATCATCAGCAATTGCGTGCAATCTTGCTATGGGGGAAGACGTGTATAACAGTATAAAAAATGCTAAAAATTATGTATATAATGCCATAAATGCAGGGCTTAACCTAGGCAGTGGTGATGGTCCGCTTTGGCACAATGTGGAAGTTTTTTCCAAATAAAATAATATATAGAACAGTATAAAATATCCCTATTTCGTTAATCATTTTAAAGAGAAATAAAATGATGGAGGAATGGGGATATGTCTCTTTATAATAAGGTTGAAATATGTGGTGTAAATACGGCAAAATTACCACTTTTAAAAAGTAAAGAACAGGAAGAATTATGGGATAGAATTGAGAAAGGAGACAAAGAGGCAAGGGAGAAATTTATACAAGGAAATTTACGACTTGTACTTAGCATAACTAAGAGATTTTCCGGAAACAATGAAAATATTGATGATTTATTTCAAATTGGCTGCATAGGATTAATAAAGGCAATTGATAACTTTGACAGAAGTGTAGGCGTAAAGTTCTCGACATATGCTGTCCCTATGATTTTGGGTGAGATACGTAGATTTCTAAGAGATAATAACTCAATCCGGGTAAGTCGTTCTTTAAGAGATATAGCTTATAAGGCAATATATTCAAAGGAAATGCTTACTAAGAAGCTTGGCAAAGAACCTACTGTTACAGAAATAGCGGAAGAAATCGGACTCACAAAAGAGGAAGTAGTATATGCACTTGATGCCATTCAAAGTCCTGTATCATTATTTGAACCGGTATATTCCGAGGGTGGAGATACTTTATATGTAATGGATCAGATAAGTGATAAATATAATAAGGAAGATAACTGGGTCGAGAAAATGGCACTTAACGATGCAATGAAGAGACTTACTAACAGAGAAAGAAATATTATAGAAATGCGTTTTTTTAAAGGCAGTACACAGATGGAGGTAGCGAGCGAGATAGGAATATCCCAGGCACAGGTCAGCAGGTTAGAGAAAAACGCACTGAAGTCAATGAGAAATTATTTGAGTCAGAATTGAAAGCAGAAATGGGGTTAGTTATGAGGTTATGCGAACTTAGGGAAAAAGAAGTCATAAATCAATGTGACTGCAAGAGATTAGGTTGCGTATCAGACGTAGAATTTGATATGAAAAATGGCTGTATAATTGCAATTATTGTACCGGGGATACCAAAATTATGCGGTCTTTTTGGGAGAGATACAGAGTATGTAATTCCTTTCAGATGCATAAAGCAGGTGGGAGAAGAAATCATCCTGGTACAGGTTAAAGAAGATGATATAATTAAAAAATGTGAATTTTGATATGTTATCTGATATATTAGGGGAAAAAGAATTGTCAGCAAAATAAACCACCTTAGATAGAGAAATAATAAGTAATAAAAAGAAAAATATAATCAGCAAATACTAATTTTACAGGGCATTTTTACTTGACCAAAAAAGGTTTATTATTTATAATTATAGCAAAATTTTAAGAGATTTATTAAAATTGATAAATAGCTCAGAAGTGAGGTAAATATGAAGTGTCCATATTGTAATAAAGAAAGTACAAAGGTAGTAGATTCAAGACCGGCAGAGAACAATTCAATTAGACGAAGAAGACAATGTGAAAATTGTGGTAAAAGATATACTACTTATGAGAAGATAGAAACATTACCACTAATAGTAATTAAGAAAGACCAGACAAGAGAACCATATGACCGCTCTAAGATAGAAGCGGGAATAATCCGTTCCTGCCATAAACGTCCTGTATCAATGAAGCAGATTACAGATATAGTTGACGAGATTGAGAACAATATTTTCAATCGTGATGAGAAGGAAGTAAGCAGTAACGAAATCGGAGAAATGGTTATGAATAAATTAAAAGATTTCGATTCAGTTGCTTATGTAAGATTTGCTTCAGTATATAGAGAATTCAAAGATGTTAATACATTTATGGACGAGATAAAGAAATTATTAGATAAATAAGTTATTACTGGATTTATAAGTTTGTGATATAAAATATGTGATAAAAATATGATAATGAGATTAAACTTACAAATGATTATAAAAGTGTAATTTCAGACGAATATTTATGGAGGAACGATGAAGATATTTCGAAGTTTTTATCCTGATGAATATAAAGACAGCACGTATGTAATAGATTTTCAGGAATATTATAATAGAGGATATAGAGGAATATTATTTGATGTGGATAATACATTAGTGCCTCATGGAGCACCGGAAGATGAGAGAGTTATTAAATTATTTAAGCATTTGAAAGAAATCGGTTTTAAGACATGCCTTATATCAAATAATAAAGAATACAGGGTTAAGCCATTTGCGGATAAATTAGGTACAAAATATATTTATGATGCACATAAGCCATCTAAGAAAAGTTATACTAAGGCATTTGATGTGTTAGGAACTGATAAAGATGAGACAATGTTTGTTGGAGACCAGATATTTACAGATGTATTTGGTGCAAACAGGGTAAATATGTATACAATCCTTGTGAAACCAATTCATCCAAAAGAAGAGATACAGATTGTGTTAAAACGTTATTTAGAGAAAATTGTTTTATGGACTTATAGAAGAGAATTAAGAAAATCTAATAATAAATAAAATGGAACGAATTGCTTAGAATAAATGTCCGTCTGTAGCACACATAAGATTAATAATGTTGTGTTACAGGCGGATATTTTAAATAATATTGAATTATTTATCAAAATATTTTGCTTTGATTTCTTTAACAGGCATATCCTGTCCTGTCCAGATTTTAAATGCTTCAGCACCTTGATATAATAACATATATAATCCGTTAAATGTCTTACAGCCATGAGCCTTAGCCATCTTAAGCAATTTTGTCTCCATTGGATTATAAATTACATCTGAAACAATCAAATCACTTCTTAATACGCTTTCATCAGTGATGATACAATTGTCAGTATTTGGAGCCATTCCGACACTTGTTGCATTTGTAAGGATATAACTGTTATCAATACTTTTATTAAGTTCTGTTTTATCAGCGAGGTCATAAAGACTTGCTTTACAGTTTGTGCTGGCATTAATATTATCAACTAAATGTTTTGCTCTATCAAAGAATTGATCCTTAATGCTGAATACGTTAATGCTTGCAACACCATCTAATGCGGCCTGTGTACAGATAGCTGTAGCAGCACCACCAGCACCAAGTAAAGTCATATTTTTACCAATGATATCGTGCCCAGCATCTTTAACAGCCTGCATATATCCGACACCGTCAGTATTATGACCTGTTAATTTGCCATTTTCATTAATAACTGTATTGACAGCACCAATCATTTTCGCAGCAGGGCTTAAATCATCAACTAATTCACACATAAGATTCTTGTCAGGCATTGTACAGTTGAAGCCACGAACGCCCATAACCTTTAATCCATCAACGGCAGTTTTAAGATTATCAACGCCAACATCGAAGCATAAATATACATAGTCAAGTCCGAGCAAATTAAATGCTTCGTTATGCATCATAGGTGAAATGCTGTGTGCAACCGGACTTCCAAGTAATCCTGTAAGTGTAGTATGTCCTGTTATATTAGTACTCATAGTTTCCTCCGTTCTAACATTTATATAGAATAATTATTAATATATAAACGTAAATAATTTCAAATCATAATTAATAGTAAGCCCAGTTAGAATTAATGTCAATAATCAGATTAGCATATTATTACATTTAGTTGTTAATTGTCATAAAACTAATCTTGTGGTATATTATGAATAAATATGATTTTCAGAAAGGCAGATAGACAGATGAAGAAATTGCATATAGGCAATATCGTAATTGGAGAGGGTTTACCTAAAGTATGCGTTCCAATTGTGGCAGAAGACATTGATGAAATAAGAAATCAGGCTGTTAAAATTGCTGATTCCAGTGCAGATTTGGTAGAATTTAGAATAGATTTCCTAAATAAGAGCAGGGATATAGAAAATATTTTAAACGGTTTAAAAATAATCAAAGATATTACAAATAAATGTGTTATCGTTACTTTCAGAACAGGCTTTGAGGGTGGAAATGAAGAAATATCAAGAGATAAGTATGAGAAACTTATAATTGATATCTTAGAAAATGGAAATGTAGATATAATTGATGTGGAAATGTTTACAGGTGATGAAGCAGTAGAACGAATTGTAAACGCTGCACACCGTAGAAATACTAAGGTAATTATGTCAAATCACGATTTTCAAAAGACACCTGATAGCGAAGAGATTATTAAAAGACTTGAGAAGATGGAAAGTCTTAGAGCAGATATTGCTAAGATAGCTGTAATGCCAAAAGATAAGTCAGATGTGGACAGATTAATTTATGCCACAGTTACAAGTGATAAATGTTTAGCTATCCCTGTTGTAACAATGTCTATGGGCGAAGATGGTAAGATAAGCAGGCTTGTAGGTGAGATTAGTGGAAGTACCATTACATTTGGAACTGTTGGAAAAGCATCAGCACCGGGACAGGTAGAGTCAGGTGAATTAAAAAAATTCTTAGAAAAAGTACATAACGAAGCAGAGTATTATACAGAGATGGTTGAGAAAATGTGTAGTGCCTGTAAAAGGAGATTAAAATGAAAAATTTAGATTATAATATTATGCTTATAGGCTTTATGGGCGCTGGAAAGACAACTGTATCAACAAGATTATCAAAAGATATGTCGCTTCCTGAAATTGATATGGATGCTTACATAGTTAAGAGCCAGAATATGAAAATATCGGAGATTTTTGATAAATATGGTGAAGAGGGCTTTAGAACCATTGAAACTGAATGTCTCATTGAGATTATGAAAAATAAAGGAAATATAGTATCGTGTGGCGGTGGGGCAGTTCTTAAAGATGAAAATGTAGAGCATATGAAAGAAAATGGAGTAATTGTTCTGCTTACAGCAACACCACAGACAATATATGAAAGAGTCAGGAATAGTAACGACAGACCTATTTTAAATGGAAATATGAATGTTGAATTTATCGAACAGTTAATGAATAAGAGAAAAAGCAGATATCTAGAAGTGGCAGATATTATTATTGAGACTGATAATAAGTCGATAGCAGATATTTCTAAGGAAATTCAGTCAAAGTTAGTTGAATTTGCTAAAAAATAGTTGAAAAAATGTCAATAATATTATAGAATAAATAAAGTTATTGAGTTTTTTATAATTCAAAAGCTCGTGGAGTGTGCAAAAGCATACGTTCCTATGTCAGATATAATAATCGGACAACTTAATTAGTTTAATTTGTATGTTAATTTAAGGAGGAATATCTATATGATATCAGCAGGCGATTTTAGAAATGGTATAACAATTGAGATGGATAACAATATCTATCAGATTATTGAATTCCAGCATGTTAAACCAGGTAAAGGTGCAGCATTCGTAAGAACAAAATTAAAGAACATCAAAAACGGTGGTGTGGTTGAAAAAACTTTCAGACCTACAGAAAAATGTCCACAGGCAAGAATCGATAGAAAGGATATGCAGTATTTATATTCAGATGGTGATTTATATCACTTTATGGACGTTGAGACATATGACCAGATCGCATTAAATGCTGATAATGTTGGCGATTCACTTAAATTCGTTAAAGAAAATGATATGGTTAAAATTTGTTCACATAACGGTGATGTATTCGCTATTGAACCACCATTGTTCGTTGAATTAGAGATTACAGATACAGAGCCAGGTTTCAAAGGTGATACAGCTACAGGTGCTACAAAACCAGCAGTAGTTGAAACAGGTGCTACAGTATATGTTCCATTATTCGTTGAACAGGGCGATAAGATTAAGATAGATACAAGAACAGGCGAGTATCTTTCAAGAGTTTAAAATAAGGCATTTTTTAACCCCACATTCTGTAAAGAGTGTGGGGTTTTTCTTTGATTTTAAGGCATTTTTATAAATAATGAATGGATATTATATAATCCTTTTTGAATGAAAGAGAAAAAAAGAGTTCATATCGAAAACATATATACAATATTACCAAAAATTCATTATAAATATATATAATTTCCATAAGAAAGTATTGACATATTAAAATTACAAAGTAACTATATGATACATATGGGTTGGTGTATTGTACAAAGTGTTGTACAACATACTAATAATTTGTTGCAAAATGTTAATTGAAATTTTCTTAAATATATTGTATAAAATTAAGTAGTGGAGCGCTTTACAATACAATGGATAAGGAGATTATATGAACTATGACGAATTTGTAAACTATGTAAGAGAGGGTATGGAAGATGTACTTGGCGATGATTGCATAGTATCTACACATAAGGTGCTTAAGAATAATGACATAGAATTAGAGGCATTAACTGTAATAAATAAAGAATCAAATGTTTCTCCAACGATATATCTGAATTCTTATTATGAAGAATATAAGAAAGGAACTGACAAGGGTCAGATAATTAAAGAAATCTACGAGCTATATAATGAACATAGTTTAAAAATAAATTTTAACGTAGATATTTTTAAAGATTATAACAAAATTAGTAAAAGGATAGTGTATAAATTAATTAATACTAAGTCAAATGAGAAATTATTAAATGAGATTCCGAGCTTTGAGTATCTGGATTTATCAATAGTATTTTATTGTCTGTTAGATGATGAGCTGTTAGGTAGTGCCACAGCATTAATACACAATGTACATATGGAAATGTGGGAAATAGATGAAGCGGAGCTATTAAAGGTTGCAAAGGCTAATACACCTGAATTATTGCCATATGAATTAAAGAATATGAATGATGTTATCAGAGAAATGCTGATTAGTGATTTGCAGCAGACTATATATGAAAAAGATGATAGGTATGATATGAATTGTAATATGCCTAGTCCTGATATAGTAGCAGATGGATTACTTAAAGATATAAATAGTGCAGGAAATGAAGTTGCAATGTACGTACTGACGAATAAACAGAAAACAAATGGTGCAATATGTATGCTATATGATAATGTGATTGAGGATTTTGCGAATGAATTAGAAAAAGATTTATTTATTTTACCAAGTTCTGTACATGAGATAATAATTGTTCCAGCAACTGATGATATTGACCGGAAAGAACTTGATAATATGGTTAAAGATGTTAATAAGAAAGAATTAGATGCTATAGATGTACTTTCAGACCACGTATATTATTATAGCAGAGATAGAAGAGAGGTGTGCTTATAGGCAGATAACATAAGTAATAATGTAAAAATATATAGTTTTATATTAGAAAAAATAAAGAATAATAATGTTAATGCAGAAAATATAAAAAAGAGATTGCTAGAACAGAATTATATTTATTTAACAAATATATAAAGTCATAATATGATTATAAGAAAGATATATATTAATTGCTAATTTTATTTAAAAATTAGATTAATAAATAATTTATAATTAATATAATATCTATAGTCATACTATGACTTTATTATGTGTATATGAATTCATTTTATACACCTATCCAATAACTGGTAATTCTTATATAAATTAGAAAATCAATAGTTTGATTCAAGGTTTGTGCCAAAGAAATATATGAAATACATACACTATGACATATAGTTATTAAAACTACATAAAAGTATAGACAAATATACAAATTTATAATAGAATAGTGAGAGTATGAAAAATTAACTTATTATTTTCTGTACTATATATTGGAGGAAGTATGTTAAAAGAGAATAAAGAAACAAAGGACAGGATAATATATTATAGTGATGAACTGAATGACGAATTCGCAGGGGATGATATTGTTGCAAAGAAGATTGATGGTAATTACAGATATATTAGAAAAGGAATACTAAGCAGAATAGGACATATTTTCTGGTATAGAATATTAGCAACACCATTAGCATTTTGTTATCTTAAGATATATTTTCATCATAAAATTGTTAATAAGAAAGTATTAAAGGAAGCTAAGGGCAAGCCATATTTTGTATATGGTAATCATACACATTTTCTTGCAGATGCACTTATACCTACGATTGCGAATTTCCCAAGAGAAGTTTCAGTTATTGTACATGCTAACAATGTATCAATGCCTTTGTTAGGAAGAATTACTCCAAGCTTAGGGGCTTTACCACTTCCAGATGATATAGATGCTACAAAGAATTTTATGAGGGCCATAGAACAAAAAGTTAAAGAGGATAAATGTATAATGATATATCCGGAGGCACATATCTGGCCATATTATACTGATATAAGACCATTTAGAAATATGTCATTCAGATATCCGGTTAAGAGTAAGGCGATGGCATTTTGTCTTACAAATACATATCAGAAGAGACGGTTCTCAAAGAGACCGAAACTTGTAACATATATTGATGGACCATTCTATGCTGATGCTGATAAGAACGACAGAGAGAAGAAACAGCAGCTAAGGGATATGATATATGCAAAGATGAAAGAACGGTCTAAGAACAGTAATGTGAAAATGATAAAATATGTAAAGGTTGAAAAGAATAATGATTAATGTATTATTTTCAGGAAATGAAAAGGTATTTGACGGTGTTCTTACGTGTGTTTTATCAATACTAAAGAGAACAGATACCAAAGAACCATTTAGATTTTATGTATATACGATGGATGCGACAAGAGTAATGCCTGAGTATACACCTATAAGTGATCCACTGATTGAATTTTTAGATGGAATTGTTAAAGAATATAATGTTGAAAATTCTATGGTTAAGGTAGATGTGACTGAGTTATATGAAAAGGAATTTGCATATTGCCCTAATGAGCAGGCATATTGCTCACCCTATACACTCTTAAGGCTATTTGCAGATATTGTTCCTGATATGCCTGATAAATTGTTATATCTTGATGTCGATATATTATTTAACAGAGACATAAGACTGTTATATGATATCGATATAACTGAATATGAATATGCTGCTGCCAGAGACCATTATGGTAAATATTTACTTAATCCTAACTATATCAATGCTGGTGTACTTTTATTTAATATGAAAAAAATACGGAAAACAGGATTATTAGAGAAGTCCAGAAAGCTTATTAAAGAGAAAAAATTAGTTTTCGCAGACCAGAGCGCCGTATATAGAAGTACAACGAAGAAGAAAATGCTTCCACAGAGATTCAACGACCAGAAGTTTCTGCATAAACATACAGTGGTAAGACATTTTTCAAAAAGGCTATTTTATTTACCTTATCCCCATACTGATAATATAAAGCAATGGAGAGTCAGTGACATACATAGAGTATTTGGTTACTATGTATTCGATGATATTCTCTATGAGTATATATATTTAAAAAATAAATATGAGAGAGAAAGTAAAGGAGATTAACTACTAATGAGCAAAAATATTATTCCAATTTTCTTTTCATGTGATGACAATTTTGTAAAATATACAATTGTATCATTGAAATCAATTATGGAAAACGCCTCAAAAGAATATAAATATGTAATTCATATTTTAAATACAGATATTTCAGAAAAAATGAAGAAAATCGTATTAGATATGGAAAATGATAATTTTGAGATTCTATTTGAAGATGTAACAGATTATCTTAAGTCCATAAGCGGAAAATTGCCAATACGTGATTATTATTCTAAAACAACATATTACAGAATGTTTATTGCAGAAATGTATCCTGAATATGATAAGGCAATATATATTGATAGTGATACCATTGTATTAGGTGATATTTCCGAGTTGTATAATCACGATATCGGCGATAAATATGTTGGCGCGGCAAGAGACCAGGTAATGGTACAGACAGATGTGTATGGTGAATACGTTGAAAAGGTATTAGGAATAGATAGAAATAATTATTTTAATGCCGGAATACTTCTGATGAATTGCGAGCAATTTAGAAATAATAAGGCATTAGACAGATTTGTGGAATTATTATATGATTATAATTTCGTTGTAACACAGGACGAAGATTATCTTAACCTTATTTGCAAGGATAATGTGTTCTGGTTAGAACAACAATGGAACACAGAAGTGTATGGAAATATTACATATGATGAAAGTGAATTTAAGATAATTCATTATATTATGGTATCAAAACCATGGCATTACAAAGATTGTAAATATGCAAATCATTTCTGGAAATATGCTAAGGAAACAGCAGTATATGATGAGATTAGTAAAGAATTAGAAAGTTATACAGATGAGCAGAGAAAAGAAGATAATGATTCGTGTGACAGACTGTATCAGACGGCTTTAAACGAAATTGCTAAAGAGAACAACTATCTTAATCTTCTTAATAGTGGTATGTTAAAATCAAGAGACAGAATAGAAGTCTTAGGAAAGATTGCCAAACTTGAGAGTGAGGGAAGATTCGATGTAGATGTGGAAGAAGACCCACCTACGAAAGAATTACTTCCTGAAGATATAGATTATCTTAAGAAGAAATTCAAGAGTAAACTTAAAACAAAACTCACATATAGAATAGCAAGAAGTTATATGAATAATATGCTTGAGAATAAAAAGCTCATTATCCATGACATAAAGGGAATTGAGAACTTTAAGAATCTTAATTCAGGTGCAATAATTACCTGCAATCATTTTAATGCATTAGACAGTTTTGCAATGCAGATAGCATATGAAGAATCAGGACAGAAGAACAGAAAATTCTATAGAGTAATAAGAGAGGGAAATTATACGAATTTCTCAGGGTTCTATGGATTACTTATGAGAAACTGTTATACATTTCCGCTTAGTTCGAATAAGGATACAATGAAGAAGTTCTTTGAATCACTTGATACAGTTTTACAAAATGGAGATTTTATGCTGATATATCCTGAACAGAGTATGTGGTGGAATTATAAGAAACCAAAGCCGCTTAAGAAAGGTGCGTATACATTTGCAATGAGAGCCAATGTACCGGTACTTCCTTGCTTTATAACAATGCAGGACAGCGATGTACTAGATGATGACGGTTTCTATGTTCAGGAATATACAATTCATATAGGAGAACCTATTTATCCGGACAGCAGTAAGACAAAAGCTGAAAATATTGAATATATGAGAAATAAGAATTATGAAGTCTGGAAAAAGATTTACGAAGAGACTTATGGTGAAAAATTAGTATATTTATGCGAAAATGAAGATAAGATGGCATAAAAAATACACCCGATGAGAATCGAACTCACGCACATGGCTCCGGAGGCCATTGCTCTATCCACTGAGCTACGGGTGCATACAGGTTATTTTATATTATTGTATGAAAAATTTCAAGAAGTTTAAGGCGTTAATTAACAGATAATGCCAAAGAATGTATATAAAGTACAGGATAACAGGTGTGTGAGGATTGAATAGAATGACAGAAAAATAAAAAATGCAAAAACGTCAAGTCATTTAGAAAGTTGGCTCATTATGTTCAAAAAGCCTGTCATTTATCTCTTCAATGCTATAGATGCCATTATTAATGCATATTGCAATAATTGCATCGCGTGAATCCTTGGGATAGAGTTCTCTGTGACCAAAGATTTCTAAAGTTCTTCTGGTAGATTTTAAATCCATCTGAAATGCAATACAAAGCAGAATTACATTATCGCGTGAAGGATTTGCCTTTGTACCATTTAATAAGTCATAAATGTATGATTTTGATAGATATCCTTGACATTTTTTAACAATATCGGAAGATTTTATGTTGTGTTTATACATATAATTAGAAAAAAATTCCCCTGTGTTAAATTCAACTCCGTATTCCGCAACAAATTCATCAATGTCATTTATAGGAGTTTCATTTAAGATATTTAAAAGTGAAGTCGTTGGATGCTGCATCATATTTGTACTCATAATTTATTCGGTCTCCATTCGTATTTTTACAGTATTAAAGATAAAGTATAAGGATTTATAATTATAAAACTATAACGATTTTAATTAAAAAATATACATTTAATTAAAAAATATACAATTAATTTAAAAATATATGTTTAATTATATAATATAAAATAAATATATGCTATACTAAATTATAGTTGTTAAAAAGTAGAATGAAAAGTAGTGTAGGAAAGAAAGGATAGTGTATATTTGTAAATATTTTTGAACAGATGAATTACAATATACCAGGAAGCAAGATAATGACATTAGAGGAAGAGTATGAGCTTTCATGTTATAAAGAACTTACTGAATTATGTGATGGTAAGGAAAGCTATATTGTAAAGAACATTAACGATGGCAAAATATATGTAAAGAAAAAGGTAAAATTATTTAATAGAGAACTTCTGTTAAGGTTAATGGAATTAGATATAAAAGATATTCCTAAAATATATTTGTGCATTGAAGATGGAGAAGAATTAACTGTAATAGAGGAGTATATTCATGGTGAAACCTTATATGAATATCAGAAGAAAAATGGATTATTTAATGAGAGGGAAGCGGTGGAAATTATTTGCAGATTATGTGATATTTTATCACAATTACATTCATTTGACCCTCCGATAATACATAGAGATATTAAGCCTATGAATGTAATGATTAGTAATGATGAGGTTGTGAAACTTATAGACTTTGATGCGGCAAGGGAAAATGTTGTAGGAGAGGTTGAAGATACATATCTTATGGGAATAAAGGAATTTGCTGCACCGGAGCAGTATGGTTTTGGACAGTCAGATGCCAGAACAGATATATATGCACTTGGTATAATGTTAAATGTGATGCTGACGGGTGAGGTACCTAAGAATAGAATCTATGGAAATGATTCAAAGACGCTTACTAAGATTATTAAGAAATGCATAATGCTAGAACCTGATAAAAGGTATAAAAATGTAAATGAATTAAAAAGAAACCTGCAATTTCTATATTTACAAAACTATATCCCTAATATAAATAAGCCATACATACATTTGTCTAAAAATAATTATTTAAGAAATGATAAGAATCTAATTGACGAGTTAAGAACATATCTGCCTGTAGGATACAGAACCGGTAAGCTTTGGAAGATGATAATTGCAACTATAAGTTATATAGTAATTGGTATAGTATCATTTGGACTGGTAATAGAAGATAGTAATACAGGTGAAAATTTTACGAATGGTAAATTATATTTATTAAGAACATTTATTTTTGTAATAATTATAGGAAGTATTACATATCTTGGGAATTACCGGGGAGTAAGATACAAATTACCGGGAACAAGACAAAAGGGATTACTTAATATAATTATGAGTCTAGTTTATGTAATATCCTATAGTCTGGGCTTGTTTGTTATAATGGCATTATTGATAATATAATTGTCCGCTATACAGAGGACTAAAATCTAAATCTTCTTTGATATAATCGTGTAATCAAATATTAATTATTGTGATGGTTATAGCTATTACAATCAAAGGAGGAAATTATGGAAAACAAGAAAAAAGGTGGAAAGCTGAAATGGATACTAATCGTTGTAGTGGCGATTGTTGTGCTTGCAGCTGTATTTGGAGGCGAGGATGATGATTCGCCAAAGAAAGTAGGAGAAGTAAATAATTCGGCAGATGCAGGAAAATCAAATGAGGATAATGGAGATGAAAGTAATGCTGGAGGAGATTCTGAAACAGAGTCAAAAGAAGATAAAAAAGATAGTAAAACGGACTTTTTTCCGGGAGATGTTGTAGAAACTAAGACATTAAGAATTACCTTTGTATCAGCAGAAGATTATATTTCAGATAATCAATTTATTCAGCCTAAAGATGGTAACAAATTCATTAAAGCAAGTTTTGAATTTGAAAATATCGGTAAAGATGATGAGTATGTTTCTGAGTTTGAATTCAAATGTTATGCAGATGGTTATGATTCAGAACAGAAATATATAGGTGATGACACCCTGAGTGCTACTTTATCAGCAGGGATGAAAGTAAAAGGTTCAGTTATATTTGAAGTTCCAATTAATGCAGCAGAAGTTTTAATTCAATATGAAACGAATTTTATATCTGGTAAAAAAGTTAACTTTTATGTCGTTAAGCAGTAGTTTTGATGTGAGAGTATGACAGTGATTATATATTATTGTTTAATTAGTACTTAATCATTATCTCAAATAATTAATTACACATTTAGTAAATATTTATATTTTTAGCAGATAAATATTAAATTCAAAAAAAGGTATTCAGTAAATCAATTTAATTTAATGGAAGTCATTAACGTTAATTGATTTTGAATACCTTTTTGTTGCATTTTCTCTTATGATTTGATAGAATTAATTATGATTGACAAAAAATACAGTTAATATAAATAGAATATTTGAATATAGATTTTGAAAAATCGAGGAGGACCAAGAAATGGCTTCGAAAAAAAATAAAAAGAAGAACTTAAGTAACAATACAGTTAATAATATAGAAAAAAAGGTAATAATTGATAATGATACTGAAGAATGTGAAAAAATATTAGAGAGACTTGATGAGATAGAGAAAAAACAGAATATGTCATCAAAGGTTAAAAGTCTCATTAAAGAAGATAAAGAAGCAATACAAAAGATGAATGAAAATATTAAGAAAATTGAGGAAGACGAGTTAGATTATCTTGATGATGAAGTTGACGTGGATATAGAAAATGATGAAGATAATAAGAATTCCATAGCTGAAGATAAAGTAGAGGAAAAAGAAGATTTATCTAAGAAGCCAGAAAGTAAAGATGATGATTCGGAGAAGTCAGATGCAGAGGACTCAGATGATAGTAGAGAGGAAGAGGCAAACCTTGATTTCTTTGCTAATCTTAATAGAGAAGATAATATTTCTAATGAAAGAATAAGGAAGAAAGCTCCTAAGAGACTTGCAAATGATGCGAACAAGCTTAGTTTTATGGATAAGTTAAAGTTAGCAGCCAGAAATAATACCAGGAATTTTGCAATTGGGACAGCGATAGCATTTTTATTTATTGTTTTAATAATTGCATTGGCAGTAGATGCAGGTAACAAAGATAAGAATGACGATGTGAATGCAGCAACTAAGTTAAGCGGGGAGTTTATTGAGGTAGATACAACACCATTTATTGATGTGATTAATAATTATTATGCAGCTTTAGAATCAGGAGATATAAATGTGGTAAGAAGTCTTATAGCTGATTCAGATGATATTACAGATGATGAGATTAAGACAAAATGTGATGAGGCAAAGGCATATGCTGAATTAGTCGGTTCGTCATTTATGGTAACAGACTGTTATATCCAGGAAGGAATGAAAGCTAAGGAATATATAGTATATTATAAATTCCAGGTAACTATTAAATCGATAAAGACACCTACAGTTGGTTTATTTACAAGTTATATTATAGACGATGCTACTGAAGCATCTAAAGTAGATTACAAGGTATGCGTAGGCGTAAATGATAAGTCCAGTGATATTTATAAATATATTTTAAAGATGAGCAGTTGTAAGAATGTTACCGACTTATTTAATAAAGTTGATAAAGAGTTAGAAGAAGCTTGTGAAAAAGATTCAGACCTTAAAGCAATCGTTGATGTATTAAAAGGAACTGATTCAGATGAAGATACTGTAAATGAAGAGACAACAGAGCCTATGAAAGACTCAGAAACTAAGAGTTCTGATAAAAAAGACGAATCTAAAGAGACAACAAAGAGTGCGTCATAGGAAGTATAGAAACAGAATGTATGTAAATAGAATAGATACAAACAGTCTATAATACAAGTTAGTATATCTGTTTGTATAAGATAAGGACTGGTCCTGATTATGTTTTAATTGTTCAAAATATAATTGAGACTAGTCCTTATATATTATAGATATATTGCAATTATAAATTAGAATTGTTAATATTAGTATGTGATATATTCAGATAAGGAGTCCATTTCAATATGTATATATTTGGAATAAAAAATATAGCAACAAAAAAACATAAGAATAAAATAGAGGAAAAATAAATGTTAGATATATTAATTGTAGAAGACAATCCAGAGATAAGTGGACTATTAAGAGACTTTCTGGTTAAAGAAAATTATGTGGTAAGTGTGGCAGATACAGGTGAAAAAGCATTGGACATTTATAACAGATATGGTGCAAAATTAGTAATCTTAGATATAATGTTACCGGGAATAAATGGTTTTGCAATATGCCAGAGAATAAGGGAGAATTCCAATTCACATATTATTATAGTGAGTGCTAAAACGGATAAAGATGATAAATTAAAAGGACTTAATCTGGGAGCAGATGACTATATAGAAAAGCCATATGACATTGACATTCTGCTTGCCAAAATCAGGGGGATATTTAAAAGGAAATATGCCAAGGAAGAGATTATAGAGGGTAATCTGACACTTAATACTGTTAATAAAAGTCTTATTGTTGATGGAGAAATGGTAGATGTTACAGAGAAAGAATTTGAGTTATTAAAGCTATTAATAGAGAATAAGAATACAACTCTTAAGAAAGAATATATTTTCAATACCATATGGGGAAGCGACAGCGATTCTGAATTACAGACATTGACAGTGCACATAAAATGGCTTCGTGAAAAAATAGAGAAAGATTCAAAGAAGCCGGAACACATTATTACAGCCTGGGGGGTAGGGTACAGATTTGAATAAGTTTAGAAGAATTACTCTGGTGGTTCTGTTAATAGAGATACTTATAATTGTAATTGGAAATGTTATGTATTACAGAAATAAGAGAGAAAATGATGGAATATACAGAGTAGAATCCAAAAGAATTGCAAATGAATTAGAAAATAAAGATGTTAATTATATTGATTTATCAGGATATAAAACCATAATAAGAGTAAGTGAATTTAATGCAGAGGAAATATGCAATAATGCTTACGTGGTAGAAAAGGCAGGAGATAAATTATATAGAATTGAATATAAGAGAGTTAGCAGCAACTATTTAGTATTGTATATGAATATTATAGCCGGAAGTATGCTTATATTTACCTTAGTGATAATGCTCTATATAAATATGAGAATTATAAAACCATTTAATAAAATGGAAGAATTAGCAGTGTCATTGGCAAAGGGAAATCTTTCTATACCAATTAAAGCTGAGAAGAGTAAATATTTTGGTCAATTCCTGTGGGGAATGGATATGTTAAGAGAGAATTTAGAAACAGCAAGGGAAAGAGAATTAGAATACCAAAAGGAAAGAAAGACACTTGTATTATCATTATCACACGATATAAAGACACCTTTATCGGCCATAGAATTATATACAAATGCTTTAACAAAAGAACTATACACTTCAGAGAATAAGAAAAGGGAAGCCTTATACGGAATAGATAAAAATGCAAAAGAAATTAAGAGATATATTGATGAAATAATCAATGCATCAAGAGAAGATTTTCTCAATCTGCAGGTAGAAACAGGAGAATTCTATCTGTCGCAGATAATGAAGTCCGTTAAGAAATTCTATATAGATAAATTAGGTATAAAGCATACAGAATTAAAAATTGAGAAATATATGGATTGCATCTGTAAGGGTGACAGTGAGCGTGTAATAGAAGTAATACAAAATATTATGGAAAATGCTATCAAATACGGCGATGGTAAACAGATAGAAATTACATTTGCAGATGAAGAAGATTGCAGGCTTATATATATTTCTAATACCGGCTGTTCAATAAACGAAGAGGAATTACCATACTTATTCGATTCATTTTATCGTGGAAGTAACAGCCATAATATAAAGGGAAGCGGACTTGGTTTATATATCTGCAGACAACTTATGTTAAAGATGGACGGAGAAGTCTTTGCAGATATTAATGATAATATTTTCAAGGTTGGCGTAGTAGTAAGAAAAGCAAAGTAAATATATGAAGATAACTCAAACTTCACACGTACATATTTACTTTGCTTTTCCAAGTTTTCTAAAGGCAGGAAAATTAATCATAAATATTTGTATTTAAGGATTATTTAATAATTTATTCTGTATAATCAAGTTGTTTTTAAAAATTAGTTTATAAATAGAGAGGAGAAAGCATTTGTTTATCAGAATATTAAAGAAAGATTTAAAACGTAAAAAATCAATAAATATTATTCTGTTTCTGTTTATTTGTCTTGCTACGATATTTGTAGCAAGCGGTCTTAACAATGTAATCAGTGTAGTTAATGGGACTGATTATTATTTCGATAAGGCAGGCATCGGAGACTATAATATTTTGACTATGGGTGGAGGTAATTCGAAAAAGGGATTAGATGAGTACTTAGATGGCGAAGCCGCCATTAAGAGCTATAAGCTTGAAAATGTATTATATGGCTCTAAGTATAATCTGCTTAATGAAAAAGATGAGATAACTAAAGCTGATGGTTCTGTTATATTTCAATCAATAGATGAATCTAAATTATCATATTTTAATCTTGATAATAAGAAAATTACCAAAGTAGAAGAGGGACATATATATGTTACGGGTAATTTTATGAAAGACAATAATTTAAAAAAGGGTGACAAAATACATATACAGTTCGAAAGTGTAGATATGACATTGATAATTGATGGTAAGGCAAAAGATGCATTATTAGGTTCAGGTTTTATGGGAAATACACGTATTATTATGAATAACAATGATTTTAAGAAAATGTGTATGGACGAAACTATAAATAATTATTACCGGGGGCAGATTGCATATATACAGACTAATGACATAAAAAGATTAGAAAAGATAATTACAGATATTCCCAATGTTGCATTTGATGGAGATTATAATCTAATTAAAAACTGTTATGTGCTTGATATGATAGTGGCTTTTATTATACTCGTTTTAAGTATATGTCTTATAATAGTATCTTTTGTGGTATTGAAATTCTCAATTACATTTACCATTGAAGAAGAATTCAGAGAAATTGGCGTTATGAAAGCCATAGGTATTAAGAATTTTAAGATAAGAAGTATCTATATTGTTAAATATCTTATATTATCGCTGTCTGGTGCAGCGCTTGGCTTTATAATAAGTATTCCGTTTGGCAATATGTTATTGAAATCTGTCAGTGATGATATGGTATTAGGTAATAAAATCGGTATATTAACTAATGTCCTGGGTGCGTTAGCAGTTGAAATTATAATTGTATCATTTGCATTTATTTGTACCGGAAGAGTGAAGAAAATGTCACCTGTAGACGCAGTGAGGTCGGGACAGACAGGCGAGAGATATAGTAAGAAATCATTATATAGAATTGGTAAAAGCCATACAAGTACACCAATGTATATGGCAATTAATGATGTGCTTAGCAGTCCAAAAAGATTTATAACTATTATAGCTTCATTTCTTATTTGTACCTTATTAGTGCTTATGATTGTAAATACAACTAATACAATGAAAAGTGATAACCTCATTGATTTCTTCGCGACAAAGAGTGATTTGTATATGGCAGATACCAATAAAGCTATGGAATTAATGACAAAAGTAGATGAAGATAATGCGATTAATGAATACCTGAGTAAACAGGCTGAAAGATTACAGGAAGAGGATATGCCTGCAAATCTTGCGGTAGAGGTTCAATTCAAGTATAAAATTACAGCAAATGGAAGTAGTTATAAAATAACATGCCAGCAGGGATATAATACGAAAATGTCTGATTACAAATATTTAGATGGATATGCCCCTGAAAATGCAGATGAAATAGCAATTACAAAGCAGATTGCAAGGAAACTTGGTGTGAAAATAGGAGATACGATTACGATTGATTATGGAAATGAACAAAGAAATTGTATTATAACAGCATATTTCCAGACGATGAACCAGCTTGGAGAATTAATAAGACTTCATAGTGATGCACCTACTAACTTAAGATATGCTTCAAGTATTTTCGGCTTTCAGATTAATTTTACGGATAATCCGTCTGAAAAAGAAATAGAAAGGCGTAAAGAAAGAATTAAGAAATTGTATAACAATGATGATGTTACGAATTGTACAGAATATTGTATTGAATCTACTAAATCTGTGGATACATTAGAATCTGTACAGTATATGGTGTTGATTATTACGTTAATTGTTGTGGTTCTTGTGACGATTTTAATGGAGAGAGCATTTATAGCAGATGAAAGAAGTCAGATTGCACTTCTTAAAGCAATAGGCTTTAAAGACAGCCAGATAATTAAGTGGCATACTTATAGATTTGGAATCGTGTCTTTAATAGCAGTCATATTAGCAGGTGCGATATCCATACCAATGACTAGATTGTGCATCACACCAATATTTGGAATGATGGGTGCAAAGGATATTATATACAATATTGAACCATTAGAGATATTTGTATTATATCCGGTTATTATTTTGTTGATGACATTTGCGATAGCATTTATCGTATCTGTTTATACAAAGACAATTAAGTGTAAAGACACATCTAATATAGAATAAAAAATGTGATGAGTAAAAATGTATAATTAAGATAGAATTTACGAATAGAAAATGTAAAATGACAATTAAAAATGTATAGAAAAGAGGTTTAAATATGGGACATTTATTAGAAGTAAAAGATATATGTAAAACATATGTGATTGATAAAAGGCAGAATAATGTCTTAAGAAATGTTGAGTTTGTAGTTAATGATGGAGAAATGGTGGCTATAATGGGTCCGTCAGGGTCAGGAAAATCAACTTTATTATATTCAGTTTCAGGTATGGATAATCCGACCAGTGGAACAGTTATTTTTGATGGAACTGATATTACTAAGTTAAAAGACAAAGATTTAGCTGAGTTAAGACTTAACGAAATGGGATTCATATTTCAACAGATGTATATGATGAAGAATTTAACAATTCTTGATAACATTGTGCTGCCTGCCATTCAAAGCAAGAAGATTAAGGAAACACGTAAAGAGAAAATGAAACGTGGAGAAGAATTGATGCATAAACTTGGAATTATCGAGGTGGCAGATAATGATATAAATGAAGTGTCAGGAGGACAATTGCAAAGAGCAGCAATATGCAGAAGTATGATTAATAAACCAAAGTTGCTATTTGCTGATGAACCAACAGGCGCGTTAAACCGGACCGCAGCTAATGAAGTTATGGATGAATTAGTTAAACTTAATAAAGAGGGAACAACGATAATGATGGTTACACACGATTCGAAGGTTGCAGCTAAATGTTCAAGAATTCTATATATTGTGGACGGCAATATAAAGGGTGAATATGATAACGGCAATACAGAGAATGATTCGGAAAAAGAAGTAGAAAGAAAAATTAATAACTGGCTGTTAGAACTTGGTTGGTAAGATGCATATAGTGTTTTGATTATAAAGAATGATTAAAAAGGGGTTGTAAGAAAATAAAATGCAATAATGAAAAAGATGTCAAAAAAACAAAATGAAAAAAAGTCAAAAAAAGTCAAAAAAGTTGTTGACAAAACCAAACCATAGTGATAATATATTCAAGTCGCTTGTGAGACAGTAAGTCATTCACAACAACGACAAAAAAATAAATCAAAAAAGTTGTTGACAAACACAACGAAGTATGATACTATTGAGAAGTTCCACTGCTAAAGAGCAGAGAGGACAAAACGAACATTTGAAGTCGGAAATCATAAAGATAACAGATTTTAAAAGTTCAAAGAAATGAACATTGATAACTGAACAGTAACATAAATCCAACCCTGAAAATTCTAAAAATTTTCAGCGAACATCGTGTAAACGATTTCCAAAAACAGTAAACACAGAAATGTGTCGGATTAAAATAGCTAACGTTATTTTGAATCTGGATTAAACAATTTTAACGAGAGTTTGATCCTGGCTCAGGATGAACGCTGGCGGCGTGCTTAACACATGCAAG